>Ga0181532_10002533_pt1 | contig 17006 bp, 13 predicted proteins | sample PEATcosm2014_Bin_33_FD_119768 | JGI IMG/M metagenome (GOLD analysis project Ga0181532, IMG submission 119768) | Peatland microbial communities from MTU Mesocosm Facility, Houghton, MI, USA - PEATcosm2014_Bin11_30_metaG | ecosystem: Environmental > Terrestrial > Soil > Wetlands > Peat | place...
CGCCCGCGCGGTTCGTGACCGTGAGTCTTCATCCTATGCCGGATACCTCGTTACGGCAAAACGGTTGAGCTGAGCGATGCTGTCGGATGAGGTCCGCTACAGCTTGCTGCGCCTGCTCGAGGCAAACCCGGCGATGAGCCAACGGGATGTCGCGCGGCACTTGGGCATGAGTCTCGGCAAGGTCAATTTCTGCCTTCAGGCATTGGTCGAGAAAGGCCTGCTCAAGGCGACGAATTTCAAGAACAGCCAGCGCAAAGCCGCATACATGTATTTTCTGACTGCGCGCGGAATCGAAGAAAAAGCACAAGTCACCGCGCGCTTTCTGCAAAAGAAGGTGCAGGAGTACGAAGAATTGCGGGCCGATATCGCGCGTATCCGCGCGGAAGTTCGACGCAACGCGCGCCGCTAGCGCCGCAGCACTGCCCTGCCCGGATGTCAACTATGGATGCGAGGTAAAGCGTGAGTTCCAATCAACCGATCGCGATCGAGCGGGCGGACGGGATCGACATAGTGGCGATTTTGCGTGTGTTGTGGCGATACCGGTACCTCATCGGATCCGCGTCGATTTTGTTCGCGATATTCGCCGCGTATCTGGCCTTGACGGCAAAGGAGATTTTCCGCGCCGAGGTGACCGTGACGGAGGTTCACGAAAACGGGTTGTCCGAGGAGGGTGGGTTGTCCGGCCAACTGGGCGGCCTCGCCAGTCTGGCGGGAGTGGCGCTGGGACCGGGCGGCGAGGATGCGACCGCGCAGGGAGTCTTGGCGTCCCGGCACCTGATCGAGGAGTTCATCGGGCGCCAAAACCTCGTGCCGGTGTTGACGAAGAACATGGGCAATCGCTCGACGCCGTGGTTCGCCGCCAAGCGTTTTCAGGAGAATGTCGTTACGATTCACGATGATCCGCTCAAGGGTTTGACGACGATCACGATGGATTGGACTGATGCGGCGACCGCGGCGAAGTGGGCGAACGACTTCGTCGCGCTTGCCAATGAACTGCTGCGCGCGCACGCCCTCGAGGAGGCGAGCCGCAATGTCGCCTATCTCAACAAGCAGATTGATCAAACCAAGGCGGTCGAGATTCAGCGCACCTTGTACAGCTTGATCGAAAGCGAAACGAAGAAGCTCATGCTCGCCAATGGGCGCATCGAATACGCTTTTCGCATCGTCGATCCGGCGGTTGCGCCGGAAGTTCGGCATAGCCCCAAGCGCACGCTCATGGTTCTCTCCGGATTCGCGCTGGGATTTGTCCTGAGCTCCATATTCGCGCTCGCCCGCGACGCGTTCCGCAGGCGCAAACTCATCCAGTGATGACCGCCCGATCCAACGTTCCTTTCGCCGCCTTGCTGTCGCGCCTCTGGCGTCACCTCGGCGCGCGGCGCCGCAGGCAGACGACTCTCATCGTGGCGCTCATGTTCGTCGCCGCGCTGGCTGAAGTCATGAGCTTGGGTTCGGTCTTGCCCTTTGTCGGCATCCTGGCGGCGCCGGAAGTGGTTTGGAAAAATCCCATGTTCGCGCAGGTCGCGCGCTCCCTGGGCATCTTCAGCGCAGAGGGGCTGGTCCTGCCGCTGACCATCGTATTCGTCGCCGCGGCGCTGTTTGCCGGAGCGATTCGGGTTCTCCTGTTGTGGGTGAGCACACGATTCACCTTTGCGGTCGGAGCGGATCTCGGCATGGAGGTGTACCGGCGCACGCTCTATCAGCCGTATAGCGTGCACCTGGCGCGCAGCAGCAGCGAGGTCATCAGCGGCATTGCGAATAAAGTCGGCGGGACAGTTCTCGGGGTCTTGTTGCCCGCGCTGACGCTGCTCAGTTCGATCGTTCTGCTGTTGGCTCTCATGGCTGCACTGGTCGCCATCAATCCGGCGGTGGCATTGATCGCCACGGTGGGATTTGGAGGCGGTTACGCGTTGATCACGTGGGTGTCGCGCCGGCGATTGCGCCAGAACAGCCAGCGCATCGCCCGCGAACAGACGCAGCTGGTCAAGGCACTGCAAGAAGGACTGGGCGGGATTCGCGATGTGCTGCTGGACGGCACTCAGCCGGTCTATTGCGATATCTATGGCCGCGCCAATCAGTCTTTGCGGCACGCGCTCGGCGACAACGTCTTCATTGCGCAAAGCCCCCGCTTTGCGATCGAAGCCTTGGGCATGGTGCTGATTGCGGCGCTGGCCTATGGATTGAGCCGCCAGCCCGGCGGAGTAGCGACGGCTCTGCCCGTGCTGGCCGCGTTGGCGGTCGGGGCGCAGCGCTTGCTGCCGTCGCTGCAGCAAGGATTCGCGGCGTGGGCGGCCATTGCGGGCAGTCACGCCTCGCTGGCCGATACGGTTGAGCTGCTTGACCAGCCTCTGCCGGCGGAGTCATCGCAGCCGGTGCCGGATCCGCTGGTGTTTCACGAATCGATTCGCTTCGACGGCGTGCGCTTCCGCTACAGCCCAGACGGCCCCTGGGTCATGGACGGCTTCGATCTCACCATCCGCAAGGGCGATCGGGTCGGCTTCGTCGGAATCACCGGCAGCGGCAAGAGCACGGCCCTCGATTTGCTGATGGGGCTGTTGATGCCTTGTGAGGGCCGGCTGCTGGTGGACGAGGAACCAATAAGCGGTCCGCGCGTTCGCGCCTGGCAGCGAACCATCGCCCATGTTCCGCAGAGCATCTATCTCGCCGACAGCACACTGGCGGAGAATATCGCCTTCGGGGTGTCGCGCGAGAAGATCGAGCTTGAGCGTGTGCGCAATGCGGCGCGCCGGGCGCAAATCGCCGATTTCATCGAGGGCCGGCCGGAGGGCTATGATGCGTTCGTCGGCGAACGAGGGATTCGGCTCTCCGGCGGACAGCGTCAGCGCATTGGCATCGCTCGGGCGCTGTACAAGCAGGCAAGCGTGCTGATTCTGGACGAGGCGACCAGCGCCCTCGACAATGAGACGGAACGATCGGTCATGGACTCCATCAACGCGTTCGATCGAGATCTCACCGTGCTGCTCATCGCGCACCGGCTTTCGACCGTCAAACGCTGCGACAGCATCGTGGAATTCGCGCAAGGCCGGGTTAAAGCCCAGGGCTCATACGACCAACTGATCGAGCGAAGCTCGACCTTTCGCAAGATGGCGCAGCTCGCCGCAATCCCCGGATAGGTATTGCTCACATATGTTCAACGATAAATCGATTCTGATCACCGGCGGCACGGGATCCTTCGGCCGGCATTACGTCAAGACTCTGCTGCAGAGATTTCGGCCGAAGAAATTGATCATCTATTCGCGCGATGAGCTCAAGCAGTACGAGATGGCGCAGGACTTCCCCCAGGATTGCATGCGCTATTTTCTCGGCGACGTTCGCGATCGGGATCGGCTCGTTCAGGCGATGAACGGCGTGGATTACGTGATCCATGCGGCCGCCCTCAAGCAGGTCCCCGCGGCGGAATATAATCCGATGGAGTGCATCAAGACGAACATTCACGGCGCGGAAAACGTCATTCACGCCTCTCTCGCGAACGACGTCGAAAAGGTGATCGCCCTGTCGACCGACAAGGCGGCCAATCCGATCAATCTATACGGGGCGACCAAGCTGGTCTCCGACAAGCTGTTTGTCGCCGGAAACAACATTGCCGGCGGACACAGGACGAGATTTTCCGTGGTCCGCTACGGAAACGTGGTCGGTTCACGCGGTTCGGTTGTGCCGTTTTTCAGGAAGCAGATCGAGAGCGGGCGGGACTATCTGCCGATTACGGATGCAGGGATGACCAGATTCTGGATCACCCTGCAGCAGGGTGTGGACTTCGTGCTGACGAATTTCACTCGAATGCACGGCGGGGAGATTTTCGTCCCCAAGATCCCGTCCGTTCGAGTGGTGGATGTTGCGCGCGCCATGGCGCCGAATCTGCCGCACAAGATCATCGGTATTCGTCCGGGGGAGAAGATGCACGAGGTCATGTGTCCGGCGGATGACTCGCATTTGACCCTGGAGTTCTCCGATCACTTCGTGATCACGCCGACGATCCAGTTCTCTTCGGTCGCGGATTATTCGTTCAACAGGTTGCAGGAAGCCGGCAGGCCGGTGGCGCAGGGGTTCGAGTTCAATTCGGGCAGGAATGTCCGATTCCTTTCGATCGAGGAGATCGCGGCTTTGAACGAGATCGACGCAGCCTTATGATCCCTTACGGGCGTCAGGAGGTCACTCAGGCGGATATCGACGCGGTGGTGGCGGTGCTCGGCTCGGACTTTCTCACGCAGGGGCCGGCGGTGCCGCGATTCGAAGAGGCCGTGGCGCAGCGCGTCGGCGCGAAGCATGCGTTGGCGGTCAACAGCGCGACTTCGGCGCTGCATGTGGCATGCCTGGCCATGGGCTTGGGGCCGGGCGATCTTCTGTGGACGGTTCCCAACACCTTCGTGGCGTCCGCCAACTGCGCGCGATATTGCGGGGCGGACGTCGATTTTGTCGACATCGATCCGGTTACCTGGAACATGAGTGTCGGATCTCTGCGAACGAAGCTTGCCGCGGCGGCAAAGCAGGGAAAGCTGCCGAAGGCCGTGGTGCCCGTGCTGTTTGCCGGCCAGCCGACCGAGCAGGAGGAGATTTGGCGGCTGGCGAAGGAATACGGCTTCAAAGTACTGGAAGACGCTTCGCACGCCGTCGGCGCAACGCGACACGGGGTGCGGGTAGGGAGTTGCCGGTGGTCCGACATCACGGTGTTCAGCTTTCATCCCGTGAAGATCATCACGAGCGGCGAGGGCGGCATGGCGCTGACCAACGATCCGGAGCTGGCGCGCCGCATGGGGATGTTGCGCACTCATGGAATAACGCGCGATCCGCGGCTGTTTAAAAGCCGCGATCCGCCCGCATGGCACTACGAGCAACATGCGCTGGGCTTCAACTATCGAATGACCGACATCCACGCGGCGTTGGGAGCGAGTCAGCTCATGCGCCTGGATGAATACGTGGAGCGCCGAAATGCGCTCGCGCGTGCGTATGATGCCGCTCTTCGAGGCCTTCCGCTTCAATTGCCGGTGGTGCAAGCGGAGAATCGCTCGGCGTTTCATCTCTACGTGATCCGCCTGAAGCTCGATAGCATAAAGAGGACGCATCGCCAGGTGTTCGACCTCATGCGAAGCCGCGGTATTGGCGTGAATCTGCACTATTCGCCGGTGCATCTGCAGCCGTATTACCGTGATTTGGGCTTTGCGCGAGGCCAACAGCCGCAGGCGGAAGCGTACGGCGAATCGGCGATGACCTTGCCGCTGTACCCCGCGCTCACCGAGATCGAGCAGCGCCAGGTGGTCTCCGCGCTCGCCGGCGCCCTTCTAGAGTGAATCGATGCACTTTGTAACCGTGGGTGCGACGGAAGTATTGATTGAAGATTTGTGGGAGCGCATCGCCGCGCTGGTTCACGTTCGCTTTTCCCACATCGTTCATCCCATTGTGGACCGGAGCTCGTGGGCCAAGGGCGCGGTGCCGCGCAACGCCCATTTCTTTTGCGACGAGGAAAACCCGCGGATGCCGGAGCCGGACCGGCAGCTGCTGGCGTCGCTGGAAAGGCATGATGCGCCGACCATTCACAACATGATTCTCGGCGACCGGATCGTGTCGAAGCTTCATTACGAGGATGCCCTCGCATATGCGACGTTCTTGACGCGGCGGCTGATCGCTTTGTATGAATCCCTCCAGCCGACCGCTGTGATAGGCGGCTTCGACGCGTTGCACGGCGGTTTGGGGTTTGCCGTCGCGAAAAAGATGGGCATTCCCTGGTTTGCCATGAATTTCAGCGTCATCCCGCCCGGATTCGCGTGCTTCTGCAACCGCATGTCGCCCGCCGCCCGAGTCAAGTTGGGCGAACAGCCTCTGCACGACATGCGTGCGGTGGCCGAGGCGTGCTTGGCGCAATTCGAGAATCGCAAAATCCAGGCGCCGGCGTACATATCGCCGCCGCCCCGGAGCTTCGCGGATCACATAGCAAAGCTTCCGGATCGAGCCTCGGCCTTGTGCCGAACGGTGCGCAAGGCCGGCCGACGCGACCTGCTGAGGTTCGTCGAGGATCCGAGCGGCCATGACCTGCGGGCGGCGCTGCGCCACCTGCGCCGGACGGCCAGGGCGCATGCCGCCCTGTCCAAGATCGAGACCGTGTCCGAGCCGCCGCGTACTCCCTACGCGTTGTTCGGTCTGCACATGCAGCCGGAGTCGTCCATCGACGTATGGGCGCCGTTCTTCAGCAACCAGATGTGGGTGGTGGAACTGCTGGCGCGCTCGATTCCCCCGACCCACAAGCTCCTGGTCAAAATACACAAGAGCGATGTCGCGAACTATTCGCGTGCGCAGCTCCTCCGTATGCGCTCATTCCCGGGCGTTGAGCTGGCGGCTCCCTCTGCCGACGCGCGCCGGCTGGTCGAAAATGCCGATTTGCTGTTCTCAATTCAAGGTACGATTGGGTTGGAGGCCGCATTGCTCGGCAAGCCCGTCATCGTGTTGGGCGATTCACCGGTGACGTTGTTTCCGAGCGCTTCGCCCATCGGCAAGATCGTCGACCTGCCGAAATTGGTGAGACAGAAGCTCTCCGAGCGGCCTCCCGCGAGACGTCAGATATTGGATGCGTACGGCGAGTTCCTGAAGCCGTTCGCGCCGGCCTGCTACAACGACTGGTCCGTCAGACCCCACGATCGGGAAATTGAAGGCTGCGCCGCGCTTTTCTCGGCGCTCAGCCGGTTCCTGCAGATGAGCGGCGCCAGATCGATCGAGGCGATTTCGCAGCGATGAGCCTCAGATCCTGCCGCATGCGCGCGTTGCTGATCCTGCGCCGCTTAAGATTCGCGGTTCGCTTTCTCGGGCGGTCCATCGATGTCGACCCTTCATCGTGGATATCGCCGCGCAGCGACATCCGCGATTGCGGGGGAGGCCGGATAAGGATCGGCAGGAACTGCGAAATTCACCCCTATTCGATGATCCTGACCTACGGCGGCGACATCCGCATCGGCGACCATTGCAGCTTGAATCCCTTTGCCATCATCTACGGACATGGGGGCGTGCGCATCGGAAACGGAGTGCGGATCGCCGCACACACCGTCATCGTCGCCTCGAGCCACGTCGTTTCCGCGGCGGGAAAGCCGTTCTTCGAGTCCGGCGTTACGGGGCGCGGCATCGAGATCGACGACAATGTTTGGGTGGGCGCGGGCGTGGTGATTCTCGACGGGGTGCGCATCGGCCGCAATTCCATCATCGGGGCGGGCAGCGTGGTGAGGCGATCGGTTCCCGACAACACGACCGTCGCCGGCGTTCCGGCGCGTGCGATCACCCCGCGGTCATGAGCGGCAAATATCGGCCGTTGTGGCTTGCGATCAAGGCGGCGATCTCCTTGGGACTCATCGTGGTCGTGTTTTGGAAACTCGACCTTGCCACGCTGCGCGAAAAATCGCGGCAGCTGTCAGGGGCGCTGATCGTGTCGGTGGCATCGATGTTCCTGGCGCAATTCTATCTCGCCGCGTGGCGATGGTGGGTGATCCTGCGTCATCATCGGCTGGGCATTCGCCTGTCGACCGCGGTGCGTTTCAGCCTGATCGGTGCGTTTTTCAACCAATTGCTGCCGTCCTCGATAGGAGGCGACGTGGCGCGCGCGTGGTACGTTCATCGCAGTGGTCATGGCAGGAGGATCTCCGTGATCACGGTCATCTCGGATCGAATCTACGGCATGCTCGCGCTCGCTTGTCTGGCGCTGGTCTCCTACCCCGTTCTGGTTCATTTCTCGGTCAGCGTCAAAGCGTTGATCGTGATAGGCGCTTCCGTCATGGGTGCATCGGCGGCCTTGGCGGCGGCGTTCTGGCTCGATCGCCTGCCGGGCTGGATGCACCGCTGGGCGTTGATTCGCCACCTCGGTTCGCTGTCCGAGGCGACGCGCGCCGTGACGGCGGACAGACGGGCATTTGCGCCCCTGGTTGGGCTGTCTTTCCTCGTTCACGCCATCACCATCCTGGCGACCGTGGTGCTGCTTGGGGCGGTTGCGCCCCAGGTCCATCTGCTGCTTTGCGCGGCATTGGTCCCCGTGATCATGTTGATGGCCATGGTGCCGGTATCGATCGCCGGCTGGGGCGTCCGTGAAGGCGTCATGATCTACGGATTGGGATTGGCGAACGTTCCCCCGGAAGCCGCCCTCATCGTCTCCATTCTGATCGGACTGTGTCTGGCGGGGGTGGGCTTGTTGGGGGGCGTGGCCTGGCTCATTCAGACTGATCGGGATAAGCTGCGGCAGCCTGTCGCCTGAACGTGCATGGCATCCGAGGCGACACATTGAACTTGCGGAACGACACCTTCCAGATCGAGGCCGAACAATACCGGCACACCAGGCGCGCGGCCTGGAGCGACGTCGCCAATCGCTCGCCAAGAAGCTGGGGAGGCTACTACCGGCGGCGGCTGCAGCAGGTGTACGGCCTGATCATTCCCGAGGGCGCGCGTGTTCTCGAAATAGGCTGCGCGCGTGGAGACCTTTTGGCGTCGTTGAAACCGGGTCGCGGACTCGGCGTCGATTTATCGCCGGAAATGATCGATTGCGCGCGCGCCAGACATCCTAAGCTTGATTTTCTGGTTGCCGATGTCCACGACCTGGATTTGAAGGGCGAATCGTTCGATTTCATCGTACTGTCGGACGTGGTCAACGACCTCTGGGACGTTCACGCGGCGCTCGAAAGGATCCGCCGTTGTTGCGTGCCGCGCACCCGCGTCATTTTCAACCTGTTCAGCCACCTATGGGAACGACCGCTTGCGTGGGCGCAATGGTTGGGGGTTGCAACACCGACCTTGCCGCAAAACTGGCTGACGACGGGCGATCTGGAGAATCTGCTGCAGCTGTCGGGCTATGAATCGTTGCGGAGCTGGGCTGAGGTGGTCGCGCCGCTGCCGCTTCCCGGCGCAGGGTTCGCCAATCGCATCCTCGCAAAAATTGCGCCCTTCCGCTGGTTCGCCATGACCAACTTTCTGGTCGCGAGACCGGCGCCGCAGCCGTGCGCCCATCCGCCGCTCGTTTCGGTGGTCGTGGCCGCACGCAACGAATCCGGACATATCGATGAACTGATCGCGCGCATTCCGGGGATGGGCGCGGGGACCGAAATTCTTTTCGTCGAGGGCAACTCGACCGACGACACCTATGCGGCCATCGAAAAGGCGATCGCAGCCAACCCGGATGTTCGCTGCAGGCTGCTGAAGCAACCGGGCAAGGGAAAGGGAGACGCGGTCCGCGCCGGCTTTAACGCTGCAACGGGGGATATTCTCATGATCCTGGATGCGGACATCACGGTGCCACCCGAGGATCTGCCGCGATTTTACGAGGTGCTGGTGTCCGGCAAGGGGGAGTTTGGCAACGGCGTGCGTCTGGTATATCCGATGCAGGACCAGGCGATGCGTTTCGCCAATCTGGTCGGAAACAAGTTCTTCGCGTGGGCGTTCAGCTGGTTGTTAGGCCAGCCCATTCGCGATACGTTGTGCGGCACCAAGGTGCTGTGGAAAGCCGACTATGAGCGCATCGCCGCGAACCGGAAGTATTTCGGCGAGTTCGACCCGTTCGGAGATTTTGATCTGCTGTTCGGCGCCGCCAAGCTCAATATCAAGATCATGGAGCTGCCCATCCGCTATCGCGCTCGAAGATACGGCGAGACCAATATCTCGAGGTGGCGGCACGGCGTGGTGTTGCTGCGCATGGTGATCTTCGCGGCCCGACGCATCAAGTTCGTATAGCGGCCATGGCAGGGTTGCTTTACCGGATGCTCGCTTACCCTTCGACACTGAGCATGGATGTCGACGATCCGCGCACCACGCTCTTGCGCCGCGAAATCATCCGGAGGAAGCCGTTTCTGAGGCAGATCTACCGCGAGTGGTACGGTCGGCTGGGGGCCGGCATGGCGCCCGGATCGCGCTTTCTCGAGTTGGGCTCGGGCGCCGGTTTCTTCAAGGAGGTCGTGCCTCAGCTCATAACCAGCGAGCTCTTTTCCGTTCCGGGTGTGGACCAAATCGTGGATGCGCGCCACCTGCCGTTTTCGCGCGACGAGCTGGATGGAATCGTCATGACCGACGTTCTTCACCACATTCCCGACGTCGCGCGCTTCTTCCAGGAGGCGAGCCGGTGCGTGAAGCCCGACGGCCGGGTGCTCATGATCGAGCCGTGGAATACGCGCTGGTCCAGCTGGGTGTATCGGCGGCTGCACTCCGAGCCGTTCGAGCCCGATGGGGACTGGACCATTCCGAGCACGGGACCGCTGTCCGGCGCCAACGGAGCGCTGCCGTGGATTTTGTTCGAGCGGGACCGGAAGCGCTTTGAGAGAGAATTCCCCGAATGGAGCATCGAGTCGATCGACTTGCTGATGCCCTTCTCGTATCTGCTCTCCGGCGGCGTCTCGCTGCGCGCCTTCGTGCCCGGCTGGACGTATCGACCCATACGCTGGACTGAAAGCCGATTGAATCAGAGCCGATGGGCGATGTTTGCGTTGATCAAATTGCGAAAGCGCGGCCATTCATGCTAGCGCACTCGAAATATTGCCCCATCGTTCGCAATGGCTTCCTGGTCGCCGCATTCCTCGGCTTGGCCGGCCAGATTTTCTACGATCGGCATCTGATAACGGCCGTATCGGTCTTTCCGCAGTGGTTGTTGCTGGGATCCCTCTGGTATTTGTGGCGCCGGCAGGTCAATCCTCGACGAGATCACGGGATGCGCGATACGCTGATTCTCGCGCTGCTGATTCCCGCACTGTCCTGCTCGACTCTGCTGATTGCCTGGCTGGGCTGGAAAGCCAATACGCTGGCAATTGGCGGCGTCATACCTGTCAGCGATTCCGCTTCGTACTACATTTCGGCGCAAACATTCTTGCGCGAGGGATTGCTCGATGCATCCGGCCAGCGCAGGCCTCTCAATACGTTGTTGGCGAGCCTGTGGCTGTGGTTGTCCGGGGACAACTTCAAGCTGTTGCTGCTGATACAGGCGCTTGGGTTCTCCGCAGCCGCGTTCCTGGCGAGCGCTGCGGTCTCGGCCCTGCATGGATTCCGCGCGGGGGTGCTCCTGTTTGCGCTGCTGTTGGTGTTCGCGGAGCCGTACCTGCCGACCGTGCTCAGTGAAACCAACGGCATCCTATTTGGCATCCTGTCTCTCATCGGGTTTCTTTGCGGCGCGTACCGCCGCCGGCTCTTCGCCTATTGTGTTGGCGCATTTTTCCTCGCCATGGCGCTCGCGGTGCGTCCTTCGGCGGTATTCGTGCTTCCATGTGTGGTGGTCGCGGGTGCGGTCATTTTCGGCACTACCCGCACCAGGCGTCTGATGGCGGTCGTTTGCCTTGTGGGCGCCGTCCTGGCTCCCGTTGGGATCTCGTTTTTATTGAATAGGACAATGAGTCATCACGACGGCGCATTCAACGGCAACCTCTCGTACTCGGTCTACGGGCTCGTGTCCGGGGCCAAGGGGTGGGAACAGTACCAGAAGGACAATCCGCAAGCGCTCGTGGGTTTGCCGGAGGCCGAGCGAACTCATATCGTTCTGCAGGCATCGTGGCGGCATTTCAAGGAGCACCCGCTCGATCTCGTCCGGGGCCTCGTCAAGAGCCAGGTGGCGGGCCCTTTGCAGACCTTTGCGCAAATCGCACGACTCGCATTTCTTGGAGCAGCCGGGGATCCGCTCCGGATCATTCCGCCTGCTGTCATCGCCGTCATCTCGCTTTTATTTGCCGGTGTCCTCGGGTGTCAGTGGGTATCCAGCAGACACGTGGTGCCGATGAACGACAATCTTCGGGTGTTTTGCATTTGGTTTTTGATCGGGTATCTCATTTCCATCCCTTTTTTCTACGCAGATGGGGGGCTGCGTCTTCACGCCGCGGTTTTGCCGGTTCTTTCCTATATGCTCGTTTGGGTGCTACGGCCGGCGGGTGCGCTCAGTGAAGATGTTGTTTCGAACGAGCAGGCGGACCGGCTTGTGGCGGCTACGGCCGGGTCCGGTTTCTTGCTCGTCGGACTATTGGGTTGGGTCGCCTTGATGCACCCGGGAGGTCATCGGTTCGACCTGATTCCGAAGCCCGAGAGCGTGGAGGCGCACGAAATGACGTTTCTCTTCAAGCCGGGCTGGCCGCAGTGCGATCTGGGCAACTTCGAGCATGTGCGCGGCGACAGCCGGCCGCGCTGGTTCAGCGGCGCGATCCCGGACGACGATTATCGTTCCGCAGGCATCAGGGAAATCGCGGGACGGGGGCACCTGTATCTTGGCTTCGATGCCGATGCACGCGATTGGAAAATAGTGCGCACCGATCAGCCGGTCGGGTTGCTGAACAGGATCGGGATCGAGCCGGAGGGCCGCGCCGGCGTGCGCGACAAAACATACCGGGACTATTATTCAGCCGCGTCCGTGCAAATAGTCGGCGCAAAGTAGCTCCCGCCGTGGAACTGGACACCTCTATTCCCGGTCTGCGGATGGTCGATGGAGTCGAGGTCGCCGAAGGGGCGTTCGACCAATTGCTGGCCGCCCTGCTCATGACCGGCATCGGCGTGTTCAGCGCCGCGAATGCGCTCCTTATGAGCTCCCCGGTTCTCGCGCGCTCGCTGCCGGTGGCGGCGGTGTCCATGGGACTTCTGACGCTGTTCGTCGCCCTGGCGAGATTCAGGCGCAGTCCGGCGTGGGCACTCGCCGCTTGTTATGGACTGTTGCTGTTGACGGTGTATGGAAGCCAGGAGTTGACAGTCCCGGCGCTGGATGCCGCTCTCGCGTTCGGTATGGCGTGGACGGTGTTTCGGCTTCGGCTGTCGCGTAGCGACTTCGTGTCGGCGCTCGGGATGGCGGCCATCGGCACGGCTACCATCCTGGGGACATCCGGCGCCTATACGTCGTTCGACATGATCGAACGTCTGCACGCCGGCAACGTCCATCTGGATACTTTGTACCACGCGAGCATGGCGGCAATGATCAAGAACTACGGCGTTACGTCCACCGGATTGAACGGGCTGGTCGCGACGCCGTATCACGCACTCTCGCACGCACTGTTCGGCGCGGTCAGCCTGGTATCTCGAGCGCCGGTGATTGAGGTCTACGGCGTGGCGAGCTGGGTGCTGTTCGCACCACTGCTGATCTTCGCTGCGAGCGCCAGCTGCCTGATGCTCGACAGCCGCGTGCGGCTGGACGCGTCCAAGGTCTGGTGTTCCGTCTGCTTGATACTGGCGCTCGCGCCGCTTTTCCTCGGACGGTGGGCCGTATGGGATTCGTACTTCGTCTCCGAGTCCTATCTCGTTGCGTTGTCGCTGTTCCTGCTTGCGATTCCGCTGTTGCTCACAGCAGCGCTGGGTGCGGCCAGTCTCTTATTGCTGGTCGCGATCGCGGGTCTGCTGTGTGCGGCCAAGGCATCGGTCGGGTTGATTTTCATCGGGTTGTTCGGCATCAGGCTCGTCCTGCTCAACGGGCGCTGGAAGACGCGCGAAGCATTGGCGTTCCTGGCGATGATGGCGGCAGCGGCGATGGTCATGTCGACTTCGGCGGTCGCCAACAGGGACAGCGTAGCGTTCGCTCCGTGGGATTTCGTGGAGCAATACTCCTTCCTCGGCCCGCAGTTGTCGGCCGCACACCGGGCGCTGCGCGGCGCGGGGCAGGCGCGCTGGTGGACGTGGTGGCTGGCGGCAGCCGCGCTGGCCGGTTTCATCGGGGTGCACTTTTCCGTGACATGGGGCGTCCTGATCGCAACCGCGAGACGCGTCGGCGTACGGCGCGCTCTTCGCACGCCGATCGTCGTCATGTCGTTGGGAGCGGTCCTTGCGGGGCTGTGCGTCGTGTCGCTGTTCGGCATCGCCGGCGGGTCCGCGTACTACTTCACGAACGTTGCGTTCTTTGTCTCGCTGCCGGCCGCGGCGGCGGCGCTGGCCGGATTTCTGTCGAGCCCGAGATACGCGAATCGGCCGGTTCTGGCGGTGGCGACGGCGCTGGTGCTGGCGGTGAGCGTCCGGGCTTACTGGAACGCGAGCCAATTCAGCAGTGCGCGCGCTCAACCCCGGCACAATGAACTTATCGGGCGGCTGCTCGAGGCGCGCAAATCCGTTCCTCGACGGGTGATTCTCGAGGCCGATTCGACCCTGCTTGCGGGCAATCCCGTGACGCTGTGCCGCGCCCGGCCATTCGTGTTCCCCGCCGTGTCGGAGCGGCCGTGGATCGGGGTCATGGCGCAGCACTCGGATTGCCGGTACGAAGACTACGGCTACGAGAATTATCGCCCTGCGGCGGGCTCGAACCGGGCGCTGCCGGCGCGCTGGCCGCTCGGCGACGGTTCGGTCCCGGACTATCAGGCGCTTCCCTGACGAGGGCTCAGTTCGGCGGTATCCGGACGCGTTCGGTTTGCGCGCGATGCACCTGCTCGGGGCTGGTGGCGAACCGCATCCCCTCGCGCACTTCCTTCAGCATGTCGCGCCCGGAGTCGTCGAGGAGTTGCCCGATGTGAAGCAGACCCCCTCTGACGGCGACCCAGATCTGCGATCCAATGCGCCGAACGACCAGCCCCGAGGCATAGGGATGGAACGATTCGCCCTGCGCAATGAAGCGCACGCGCTTCATTCTGACCTCCTTTGCGCCCAGGCTTGTCGCCGCGCCCATGTACGGTTCGTCAAAAGCGCAGCAGAACCTTGCTATATCGCCTCCCGTCCAACGCCAATCGATATAGGCGTTCGACTTCGTCAGGAGCCGCGGAAAGTACAGGCGCTCGGCGTCGATATCGGCAAAGGGTGTGCATGGAAAGACCGCAAGATTCTTCACATCCGAGAGGAATCGCTGCAGGAATGCCTTTCCCACCTGATGATTGGCGTTGAAGTAATCCTGCGGGGTGGTGAGCGGCCGAGGAAGTTCGAATCTCTCGGCCCGGAGAATGTCTCCCCGATCGACGTCGGGGGTGATCTGCTGTATGAAGCAGCCCCCTTGGCGGCTGCCGTTCAGGATCTGCCAGGTGTAGTGCGCTCCGCCGAGGTAGCGGGGGACCGGTATTCCATTGAAATTCAGCATGCCCGCGCCGAACGAGGATATGACCGCCTGCGAAAATATCCACGCGGGCCCGAAACACAAGGCGAGGCACTGCTCGCCGGTCCAACTCTGCGCAGCCAGATTCGGCAGTGCGTTGATGTCCTCCGTCACGATGACCTCGTCCGCCACCCGCCGGCATTCCGACTCGGCGTTCTTGCGGCTCAGCGGCAGCACCTCGTTCGCGTGCCGGGGCGCCATGATCACCGTGACGCGAAAGCCGAGATTCGAGGCGCATTGCACGGTGTCCAACAACAGGTCTCCGCCGCCGATGAGTACGAGGTTGCGGATGGGACCAAAGGTCACGATGCGGTCGGAAGTGGTGATGACGGGAGTCGTCGAAGGGAAGTTCAACGCCAGCAGGATCTCGTCCTGGAGGCCCGAATCGGTTTCCCAATGATCGGCCAGCCGCGCCTCCTCGGTGTATCCGACCTTGAGGAATGCCTTCATCGAGCCGACATTGTCGCTGTAGCACCCGGCGGTGATTTTCCTCAATCCGAGCTTTTCGTGCGCGAATCGGGAGACCGCTTCGATGGCTTCGCTGGCATAGCCCTTTCCCCACTCGCCCGGCTCGCCGATCAGCAAGCCGATATCGGCCCGTTTGTGAAAGTGATTGATCGGCCCTATCTTGATGTTGCCGATGTGATCGCGTCCTGCGCCGACGAACATTCCCAGCAGGAGCGTATCGGGGCTGCCGTTCACCTGTTCCACGTATGCTCGCGTCGACTCGAGGCAGTGCCGGTGGAACCGCACCTCCAGGAAGCGGTTGATGTTCGGGTCGTTGAGCCATCCGACATAGCGATCGCAGACATCGTCCCGGCACAACGGACGCAGCACCAGTCTGCTTGTTTTGAGCGGTTCGTCGATCAACATCTTAGACAGCGAGCCCGTGCTTGATCCATTCCTTGACGTAACGATAGACGTCTTCGATCGGCAAGTCGAACCGGGCCGCAACCTCGAGCAAGCCGGTATTCCCGTCCAACGTTCGAGGCAGCAGGTTCATCAGCCGGTTCCACCGGCCCTGCTCCGAGGAGTAATCGACTCCCGAATCCCCCACCGCCGGCACGGATCTGTACAGCCCGTAGCGCGACAGGCATACGAGGCCCTTGCTGACGGTCCGCGGCTTGATGTTCATTTCCAGGGCGCGGCAGATGTCCACCGCCGTCGCCACGGTATCCTGCAGGCTCTCCTCCGACAGCAGCTTCGGGGTATCCAAATCAGTGTGATATTCGGGGAAGGGCCAGCGCGTCAAGGAGATGGAGGGAATCAGGTAGGGATTCGCCTCGAATACCGTCTCATCATTGCCGTACAGCGCGCGAAACGCTCCGTGCTCGTAGCTCTTGTATCGCGCCTTGAAGACGTGGTGCGCGGCGAGGTCGAGGCTGCTGCGGCCGGTGAAGCTCTCCTGCAGCTTGAGCTTGCGCCGATTGCCGACGGATTTGAGCATGACCGTTCCCTGGATGAGAGCGATCTGCTCGTCCGCCAGGTCATTGAGCCAGAACATCGGCCCGAACAGTTCCGGGGCCACCATGAGCGCATAGGTGAAGCGCCTCCCCGGCAGTTCGGCCAGGCGCTTCATGACTTCCATGCCGACCACTATCCCCGATATGTCGTCATTCGCCTGAAACGGGTGGCAGTTGTGCGCGTTGAACAGAATGGTTTCCGCGCTCGCCCCCGCGAGCGTGTGCACGAAAACCTTCATGGTGGAGGGGCGCTTGCGCGTGATCAGTTTGACCGTGTAGTCGCCGGGCGGGAGTTTCGACAGCGAACTCTGCGCAAGGCAGAACCCCCACAGGCTCTCGTCGGGACGGTAGAGGCGCGACCAGTGATACGGCGTCGCGTCCGGCTGGCCGTCGGCGGAGAAAAGATGGGATCGGAGCTCCTCGAGAGGCAACGTGCCCACGAAGCTGTCGGATTGCGCCACGGTCGACAAAGGGCGGCCTTTGGCGTCGTAGACCAGACGGCCGTCGTGCCGCAATTCGGCCGCCTCGACCAGGCATTCGTGCGGGATCCTCCA
>Ga0181532_10002535_pt1 | contig 17001 bp, 14 predicted proteins | sample PEATcosm2014_Bin_33_FD_119768 | JGI IMG/M metagenome (GOLD analysis project Ga0181532, IMG submission 119768) | Peatland microbial communities from MTU Mesocosm Facility, Houghton, MI, USA - PEATcosm2014_Bin11_30_metaG | ecosystem: Environmental > Terrestrial > Soil > Wetlands > Peat | place...
GCAACGAACCCTATCAGCAGTCCCGGAATTCCGCTGTAGATGGCTCCGAGAGCGGGTCCCGCTTGCCACGCGCCCTGGCCGGCGCTTTTGGAAGTCGCCGTCGGAAATACAAAGGTCGGTCCCACACCGATCAGGAGCCCGGTTTTATCCCGGTCTGGCCACGGCAGAACCGCGATGTCGAACATCGGCAGATCACCGAACTCGGTCCGCATTCCACCTCGCGAGCTTGGCACTGTTACCAATGAAAGTGTCGGCCGGACCAACTGAGTAAATGGTAGCAAGGTGTTTGCCGGTATACGCGGAATCACTGGCCGGATGACGAGTTGGTTGGTCTCATCATTTCTGACGCATGCTTGTGGCGCGCAAGGTCCGTAATTGGCCGGCGTGTAGCTATCCCGGACGACCACCTGCGGCAGGGTCGTCAACGGATCGGTGAAGTCCCGCTCCAGCTTCTCTTCGTCAGATAGTGTCGATTGAGCCTGGACGAATCCGGCACCTGTGCCGATCGTCCATAAGAGCATCAGTAATGCAGCGAGCGCTCCGGGAGCTTTCATCAACGTCACCCAGCTCGCTATCGGCGTTGCACTTATTGCAGCGCGGTCGCTAAACGACTCGGGCTCAAGTCGCTTTTTAGGCGGCCACTGCGGACGGCCTTGACGAAGCTCGCATAGTCGCGCTCGACCTGATCCGCGTAACCGACGGCGTAGTCTCCAATCGCCTCGTCAAAATGATCGATGCTGCCCAGATACCCCGCTATCATCGCCGCATCGCCTGCTTTGTCGTGAGCCCGCGCGAGCGCCAAACCGCAGAGTGTGGCATACGTCCGCATTACCTGCGGAGTCTGGGTTTCGACAGCGGGGGCAACCTTCATATCCCGCAGCTGGCGGACGTAGAAGTCGTGGCCGCCGATGCCCCTGGACCAGCCCAGGAAGATGTCGCTCGCCGACTGCATCAGGCGCTGCCCGACCACGACGCGTTGGCCGTTGTGTGCTACGTGCGCACCGCCGGTATACCGTTCGAGCACCGAGGGACGCGCTTCTTTGATCTGGAGGAACAAGGGATCGTCGACGGCAGCAAGGAAAAGTGCGACGAAGCAGCGCGTGCCGACGCTCCCTACGCCCACGACCTTTAGCGCTCCGTCGACGAATTTGAAACGATCGAACAGCACGCGACGCTCCTCAGCGAGAGTTTTGCGATACAGCTTCAGGAAGGCGGCGACTTCGCGGGCATTCGCTAGGCCGGCGTGGTAGAGGAGCGGGGGTTGGTCGACGATGCGCGGCAGACCCGTGGACGGGCTGGTGATCTTGTGGAAGAGGTGTTCCTGGGTTCCTTTGCCCGCTTCAGTGACCCTCTTCTTTACGCGGCCGATTAGTTCGGCATTCTTGCCGGCGAGCGCAAGCACGTCTTCGAGAGTAATCCTGAAGTACCACGCTTCGAGGACGCCGGTCCCCACGCGCTTTTTCATTGACTCCCGATATGACGCGACGGCCTGAACCGCCATCTCTCTTGCTTGACCCGGCCGGAATCCCCGCCAACGCGCCGCGATAACGAAGCTCGCCGCGAGCCGCTTCAGATCCCATTCAAAAGGTGCCGGCAAGGTCTCGTCAAAATCGTTGATATCGAAGGCGAGACTCCGCTCGGGCGTGGCGAACCCGCCGAAATTCATGAGATGACAGTCGCCGCAGGCCTGAACGATTATCCCGCTCTTTGGGGTGCCAGCAAGGTCGTACGCTTGTATCGCGGCTGTGCCTCGAAAGTACGCAAACGCAGACTGGAGCATCCGCCCGTGGCGAACCGGGACCAGATTCTCGAGCCGGCCTTTGTTCGAAGCCTCGATCAGCGCGACGACGTCGCGCTTTTCGCCCTGCCCAAGAATGACCTTGCCATGCGACAAGCGGGGGCACTTTTGCCGTAGGGATTTGCCGGCCTGATAGCGTTGCTCTTTTGTTAGAAGCTTTACTTTTGCCATGTGACTATCGTTTAGCGACCTCAATCCGGTTCATCGTCGATTTTCAAACCGTGTCGTTACCGAAAATTAGATCCGGACATATTGATGATGCAGTCCTCCGAGGAGCGGCAGCGCAGTGATTTGCCCGACGCGCTGAACGGTGCGAGGGACCGGCGCGTTCTTCTCCAACGATAGATGAGTGCGCACTTCATTATCATAGGCGGCGTAGGCTCGAACGATGCGACGCAGATGCGCTTCGCCGAACACCACGCTGTGGTCGATGCACTCCCGTCGAATCGAGCCGATTAGCCGCTCGACATGTCCGTTTTGCCACGGCGAATGGGCGGCAATGGGACGATCGCGAATGCCCATCGCTCGCACGCGCCGGATGAAGGCAGGACCGTACGCGCAGTCGCGATCGCGAATCAGGTATCGCGGCGCCTGGTCCCAGGGGAAAGCCTCTGTCACCTGCTGGGCGATCCATTCGGCGGTTGGAAGAGCGGTAACGCCGAAGCCTACCAGCAGCCTGCGGTCGTGGCGGAGGATCACCAGACCGTAGCGCAGTTTGAAGAACGCGGTCGGTACGATGAACAGGTCGATCGAAGCAATGCCCGCCGCATGGTTGCGCAGGAAAGTCTTCCAGCTCTGGGATGGTGGTCGTCTGGACCTCGGCACCATGTACTTCGCCACGGTCGACTGCGCAACCTCGATGCCGAGCATGAGCAACTCGCCGTGAATGCGCGGCGCGCCCCAGAGCGGGTTGGCCACGCTCATCTGTCGGATTAGGTCGCGAAGCTCGCCATCAAGCTCTGGCCGTCCCACGCGCGGACGAGATTTCCACCGCCAGTACGCGCGAAAGCCGCGGCGGTGCCAGCGGATCAGCGTTTCAGGTCTGATGACCCAGATTGCGTTCAGGATCGACGGGAAAACCCGGTACAGCCCAATCAACCGCAGCCGGTCCGAATTCGTTAGGCGCACGCGCTTCGGAAGCCTGCGGACCAGGATGTTGATCTGTTGGCGGAGGACCAGATTCTCGGCTTCGAGCCTTGCCCGAGACTTGAAACGCAAGCGCAGCGCGCACCCCAGCAGCTTCAGCCACTCGACCATCGGGCGCAACGTACCTGATTCCGTGCGCTCTGTCATACGGATTGAATTTTCGGTAACGACAGGGGTAAAGGGCCGGTTCAAGTCGGAATTATTGGAAACAGTGTTTTAGTCATATTAATTTCTTCTGCATTCTTCTGTTACTGTTCACTCCCTTTCGGAAGCCATTAAAAGTCTTAAGTAGAAAATTTATCGAAATCATCGGCGAATTTCTAGCGACAATAAGCCCGACTGCACCTGAGGATATTGTTTTCTCATTTCCGCCAAGATCGCCCGGACTTTTTGGGCATCCTATCGATTATCTGGGCAGCGGGTCGTTGTTAGGCAAAGCCGGGTGACCCCTGCATCCACCGTTAAGAAAAGATGCCCGTTGGCACGGGTAGCCAGTTTCAAGAAAGCAAAACAGGGCCCGCTGTAGGACGATTCTCACCCGCGCCGCGACGAATCGGCGCGGGATCGAAATGGGGGGTGCGACCAAACTGACATAAGCGCGTCTAAATTGACATTACCGCGTGAATAAGCGTAAGTTTACCGTCAATGGGCACCCGCGCAGCAATTTGGCAGATGGAGAGGCGGGCTGGTGTGTGCCCTCTGGTCTGCTTCGAGGCGATGCAAACCACTCAAACTTACTCTCGTGGAGGAGGAATTATGATCCGCAGGATTGGCATTACGATTGTAGCGACACTGCTCGCGGTGTTTGGGATCGGGCATGTACGCGCGTTAGTCACGCACGGCCAGTTCGGTTGCGCGGCGGCCTCAGCTCAACAGGATTGGGACGACGGTGGCAGCGGCGCCGCGGAGTCCGACGAGGATTCAATTGAGCCCGAGACCAAGACGCCGCCGCCCGACGTCGCGGGTGATTGGTCAGGCGAAGCCGACGATGTCAAAAACGGCATCAGCACAATCGATGTCGACATCGATCAGACAGGCAAAAAGCTGTCAGGGACATGGAGTGCCGACTTCGGTGGCGGCACTTTCAAGGGTTCCATCAATGGCAAGGACCAACTGAAAGCGAACTTCAAAGTCGAAGCCGGCTGCCATATAACGGTAGTCGGGTTGTTGGTCGAGCCAAATGAAATCTCCGGCACGTACAAATGGGTGGGCTGCGGCAAATCGCTTAAGCATGACCACGGCACTTTCGATATAACCGACTAGCAGCTATCAGCGCGGACGAAGATCGCCGTGTGCCAATGGCACGTCCCGTGAAATAACGGGCGAGGTATCAGAGAGGCGGGTTTGGTGCCCCCTGGCAGATTCGAACTGCCGACCCCAGGATTAGGAATCCTGTGCTCTATCCATCTGAGCTAAGGGGGCACCCCGACAAGTGAGAAAGGTTACGCCGATGCGCGTCGCGGACCAAGGGGAGTGCGCTGGGTCGATCCGTCTGGCCGGGATGAAGAACTGAGGGCGCGCCGAAGCTTAAAGTTGCTTCGGGGTCGTCTTGCCCGGGCCCTGTAATGCGTAGTGCATCGCGTAGTCGGGGTCGCCGCCGGCCTGCACCCACAGCGCCAGGTCGGCCAGGGTGGGATCCTCGCGAGCGACCGCCATGTCGCGCAGGATACCGACCGTCGCGGCGCGCTCGCTCTCGATCTGTTCGCGCTTGACGAGCAATTCATCGGCCTGCATTTTCTGCAACTGCGCCTGCGCGCGGATGAACTCGACGTTGGCGGAGTTCAGTTCGCGACTGGATTGCGTGCTTATGTAGCCGGTCGCTGTCGTGCCAGCCGTGCCGGCAAGCGAAGCCGCGCCCTCAACCCCGGGCGCCGCAAGCGCGGCGCATCCGGAAACCATAAACCCCAACGCAATCAAGGCGATGATTCGCGCTGACATGTTGTGAAGAGTATGACGCATTGCTTGATTACCGCGTGCGCGGGCCCATACGGACCGAGTAGAACCAGGAATCCTGTGCTCTATCCATCTGAGTTAAGAAGACGCTCGGACAAGCGAAAAAGTTACGCCGATCGCGTCGCGGACCAAGCGGGCGATGCGAGGCACTGACGGAGGCGATCCGAGCTCGGAGCGAGACGGAAAAAGCTCGGGGGTCCCGCGCTTCGTTCAAAATGATGGAAAAACAGGCCGGACTGGGCGAACCAGCGCGCCAAGAACTTTGGCTGGTGCAGCCGGAGTGAGCAGGCTCATCGGAGCCGACAATTCAAATTGAAATTGCGCCCCATTCAATATGAAAAGAACCGCCAGGCCGCAGAATCCCGACTTATAGCGAGTACATCTCTAAGTCTCTCTAAGTGCGCCAAGCGCATCATTAGCGAACGGTTTCGATAGCTGCTCCTGGGACTTAGGGTTTGGCAAGCGTCTTGCTCACACTCACCCGAATTCTTGCAAAGGAAGGTCAAGGTGAGTACAGAGTCCCTGCGAAGGCTCAAGAAAGCCATGGCCGTCGAACATTCTGGATTGGAGGGGAGTTTGATGAACCTATTAGTAGGGAGGAATCGTGCGAGGCGCAGGCTGGTGTTGACCTTCAGCGCCAGCATGATGGTCTTGGCGGTCGCGTTACACGGAGTATCGGCGTTCGCCGATGACGAATCCGGGCCGGCGGACGGCTGTGCGCCGTCACTGGCAAGCGAGGGTTTCTTTTCGCGCTTCGCGGACACTTACAAGGATATGTTGTTTAACTACTGGAAGGATCCAAGTAACTACCCTGCCTACATGGCAAATGAGGGCAAACCAGTTCCGGAACCGACCGACCAGCCGCCCTCATATCGTGGCTCGCCGGTGCCGCTTGACGAGCCGCCGTTTGCATATTCGACTTACCCCATTGGCGCGACCGAAACGATCGGTTACCAGGGCGGTTATAACACAAGCTACGCAAGTCCTTTGATGAATACGCTCTGGTGCGGTCCTTATGGCAAGTTTATCAAGAACAGCCGGGTTGAGGTCTTCGGCTGGCTCAATCCCGGCGCCAACGCCAGTACGTCCAACAGCGAGTTCCGTATCGGCCATCCGAGTGGCTCCAGCCATCTGATCGGCAGTGGCGGCAACGGTTTCGTCGCATACGACGTTTACCCGAACACGATTCAACTCGATCAGCTCACTCTGTATATCCAACGGATGGCGGACGAGGTGCAAACCGATCACTTCGACTGGGGCTTCCGTGTCACGAACCTGTTCGGATCGGATTACAAGTACACCTTTACTCACGACCTCTTGAGCGAGCAGTATCTCAGGGCCCACAATCGATACGGCTACGACCCGGTTATGGCCTACGTCGATCTGTATTTCCCATGGATCGCAGAGGGAATGAACCTCAGGATGGGACGGTACATTTCGATCCCGGATATCGAGGCCCAGCTTGCCCCTGACAACCTGATGGCCAGCCACTCCGACACTTACGCGGTCGATCCGTACACCCAGACCGGCATCGTCGCTTCCATAAGATGGAATAAGAACTGGACGACTCAGATTGAGTTTTCGGGCGGCAACGACGTTACTCCCTGGGACACCAGGAACGTCAAGCCGACGCCCGCGTTTTGTGTCCAATGGCTCTCCGACAGCGGCAACGACGACATCTATCCCTGCGCCAACACAATCAACGACGGCAAGTACGGGTACAACAATCTCCAACACCTGGTTGTTACCTGGTACCACAAGTTCGCGGGGACGCAGTGGAATATGGCCACAGAGACCTACTACATGTGGGAACGCGATGTGCCGAACGTGAACAATCCGAAAGCCGCTTCGCTGTTGATACCAAACGCGAATGGCGCCTTCTGCGACGGGGGAGCCGAAGGGCCACTTACCTGTACGGCCCCTGAGTATGGACTGGTGAACTATCTCAATTGGCAGTTTCGCCCGAATGCGTTCCTTAGCTTCCGAAACGAGTACTACAATGATTACAAGGGACAGCGTTCGGGTTACGCAACGCCCTACTCCGAAAATACGATCGGTATTACGTGGTTCTTTGGCAGTGTGATCGAAGTCCGTCCGGAGTTAAGGTACGACCAATCATACGAGGTTCCGGCTTTTGATGGCGGGAGAAAGTGGGGCCAGTTTACCGCGGGGATCGACGCTATCTTTTTCTACTGAGATGAAGAGCGAACGACCGGGGCGCCCGGAGAGGGCGCCTCGGCTCTATCGCGGCTGCGCAGCGTGATGACGTAACAACTTGAACCCTGGGTGATACGTGCGCATGCCCTATCAAGGTGTTCAGGGGAAGAGATTTCAGATGGGAGGTCTAGATGCAAACTGATAGATGGATTAGGTGGACGAAATCGCGCCTGGGACTCGCGCTATTGTCTCTATGCCTGCTGGCACCGCTTTCGGGCTGTTGGAATGCGCCGGACGCGGAAACCTCGGCCATGTACGGAGCGGCGATCGGCGCTCCAATAGGCGGCATTTTTGGCTGCACAATGGCTTATAGCTTTTCCAGTGCCCATCATGAAGGGACGGCTTTTGCGATTGGATGTCCGGTAGGTGTTGCGGCCGGTGCCGCAATAGGCGGGGCAATGGGCTATTGGATGTATGGTCCGCCGCCGAAGCAGTGGACGCCACCTCCGAAGCCCGCAACGCCGCCACCTCCGCCAGTCGCGCAAGCCGCTCCGCTACCTCCGGTCAAGCAGAAGCTGGTGCTACGCGGAGTGCATTTCGATTTCAACAAGTCGAAGATTCGCCCGGGAGATGCCGCGGTTCTGGATGAAGCCGCATCGACACTTAAGGCCAATCCGAACGTGATGGTCAACGTCAACGGCTACTGCGACGCGGTCGGCGGCGACGAATACAACTTGAAGCTGTCCGATCGACGCGCGGATGCCGTGGTGGATTACCTGGTGAAGGCCGGAATCCCGTCGAGCCAACTGATGGCGCACGGCTACGGCAAGACCGACTTCGTTGCCACCAATGACACGGCTGAGGGCCGCGCGCAGAACCGGCGCGTCGAGCTGGTACCGCAGCAGTAAGCGATCACGCGGGCGGGCGCGAGATCCCGGTGAGGGAGCGCCCGCAAATCCAACCCCTAACCCCCTTCCCTCGGTGTCATAGACCCGGGGGAAGGGGAAACCTTGCCGGCGGCGCTCAGCGCGATGATTGGGCGAGCGCGTTCAGGAATCGTTGCCTAGCCCATCCTTCGCGAAGCGGTACGATGAAGAAAATCGCGGCGTTGCGCATCTCGAAGCGCCACGCTCCTGCGTCCCGCCGGTAGCGATCGAGGTAGCGGCCCGCGCCGACTACCGCTTCGCCGGAAGTCCGATCGACAGCGGTAAGCTCGAAGTAGCAGTCGCCTGAGGCGCGGTCGCCGTCGATGGAGATGCGATGATTGTGGACCGTGTGCGCCATGTCGCGCAGCGCAGCCGGCACCATCACGGTGAAGAAATTGCGCAGCTCGGCGCGCCCGCGCGAGACCATCGGCGCCATCCCGCCGCCCGCGCCGTGAAAGTTGCAGGAGGCGTCCTCGGTGAAGCAGCGTTCAACGAGTTCGTCGAAACGCCCGTCGTCGACCAGAAAGCAGTAAGTGGCGGCGAGCTCGCGAATGTCCTCGCGATCCTCGAGAATCCGCAGTCGTTGTTCGATGCTCGAGCCGGTGGTGTCCAAGGTTATTCCCTCCCGTTTGCTACGGATGGCGGCGGGCGTACTTCGCTACAGCATCGAGGCCGCGATCAGGCCCAGGTAGTTGTTCTCGCCGTCGGCGATCGTGCAGGCAGTGGCGTCGCGCAGAAGCATCTCGGCCGCGTACTCGCGAGTCATCCCGTTACCGCCGTGGAGCTGCACCGCCATGGTCGCGACCTCGAAGGCCGCGTCGGAGCAAAAGACCTTCGCGGTGATCGACTGATCGAGGCGGGCGGGCTCGCCGCGCGAAAGCCGGGTGAGGTTGTAAACGTAAACGTCGCGCGAGAGTGCGTGCGAGGCGCGAACCAACGACGCCATGCGGAACAGCCGGGCGCGCACCGATTGATGCTCGAAGATGGGACGACCGCCCTGGATGCGCGTCCGGGTGTAGGCGAGCGCGCAATCGAAGGCGGCGCGCGCGATCCCGGTCGCCATCGCGCCGACGGCAGCGTTGAAGGCGGTGAGAGTGCCCTCGACGTGGGCGGGATAGGTTGCGCCCTGGGCGATCATGTAGCGGCGCGGGATGCGGACCTCGTCGAAAAAAATCTCGCCTTGCGGCAGAGCGCGGAATGCATGCTTGTCGAGCGGACGCCCGCGCGAAATTCCGGGAAGATTGAGCGGCACGAAGCATACGCCGCCGTTGTCCAGACCGTCGCTCGAGCCGAGCTGCACGTTCACCACGGCCACGGTTGCGATGGGTGCGTTGGACACCCAGGCGGACTTCTGGCCGCTTAAGACCCACGAGTCTCCGTCGCGCCGTGCGATCAGATCGCCGCGGGCTTTTACTTTGAGCTCGGGGCGCATCACGCCCAGATGGTCGGAGCCGTGATCCGGCTCCGTGATCGCCCAGCATCCGATAATCGAGGCTCCCGCCTGACTGAAGTAAGGCGCGGAGAATTCGGCGATCAACTCGGCGTTGCCGGTTGCCAGCGCGGCCCCTGCAGGATAGGAGGCGAGAAAAATGACGCCGGCCAGCCCGACATTTCCCCACGCCAATTCCTCGAGCACGATGTGCGCGGTGGTGGGCGACGCCTCAAGCCCGCCAAGCGCGGCGGGTGCGCTCAACCTGGTAAAGCCCAGCTCCGCCGCCTGGGCCAGAACGCTATACAGCGGCGAGCCGGGCGCGATGGCAGCCTCAGGCGTCATCCTGTCGATCGCAATGCCGGCGGGACGCAGGACCTCGGCGGCGAACCGGCGAGCGGTATCGCGGATTTGCAGCTGCTCGGCGGTCAGGCTCAGGTCGTACTCAAAGGCTTCGTACGATTGCGCGGCGGTTTCCATCTATGGATGTCCTCGTTGGTGCGCTCTGGCAGGCGGTTGGACGCGAATCGCGGCGCTTGGCGCAATGGCACTCGCTGTCGCGCGCGCGGTCAACCGGAATTTGCGTTTTGAGTCTGTGATTCCCAGTCCGCTATAGACCCGACGGCCTCCCTGTGCAAGGTTCCGGGCCGGTTTGTTCCACGGCCTTTGCCGACGCCGCAGGAAGCGCGTAGTCTTGAGCCGGACGTTTGTTTTCTATCGCTGTTTGTCGGGAACAAAATAAACAGGAGCCTGAACAATGAAACACACAACTAGTTCCGCAGTGGCTATTTGTGTTGGTATTGCGATGGTGTGGCTAGCCGGCTGTGCTCCTAGTACTCATGTCACGGAAACCGCGACGACCAGCGAATCCAGTACTACCAATCCGGCTGTGTTGGCGCCGGCCACGAGTTCAAGCACGACCACGACTACCCAGCATGACAACGCCGCCGTGCAAGGGACGTATACGCCTCCGGATAAGAACACACCATACCGGTGGTCCGGTACAAACGCTTACTACGTTCAGTGACGCGCAACCGGCCTGGCAAGCTGTATTACCCGCCATCGCGACTAACGCCGATGCGCCCAACCAAGAGCTGAGTCATGGCAGAGTTGGTAAAACCCCATCCCATCGACTGGACTGAGCGGCTGAAGAACTGGCGCGAGGCGCTGCTCACGATGAACCTGCCCGACGAGCGCATGGACGGCGTCTCGCGATGGCTTATCATCACGCGCGCAGGCGTCATCCCGATGACGCTGACGTCAGGACTTATCGGCGGGCTGCTTGCAATGCGCGCAACCAATCCTAACTGGTTATATTTCCTGCTAGGTCTGATCGGGCTGGGCGTCGCGCACGCATCCAACAATCTTATCAACGACTACTTCGACCTGACCGGCGGCATCGACACGTCGGAAGCACCGCGCGCCTTGTATGCGCCGCATCCCGTGCTCGCGGGCTGGGTTACCAGGGCGGAGCTCCTACGCGCGATCGTCGTGCTCAACCTGATCGACGCGGCGATCATGGTTTTCCTTTTCGTGGTGCGCGGATGGAGCGTGATCCTATTCGCATTGGCCGGACTGTTCATCAGCGTGTTTTACGTTGCACCACCGGTGCGTTTAAAGCATCTCGGACTGGGCGAGCCCGGCGTGTTCATCGTATGGGGCCCGCTGATGGTCGGTGGCACGTATTTCATCACGACCGGCGAATTACCAGCCTGGGTCTGGGTAGCGTCGCTTCCCTACGCGATCCTCGTGACTAGCGTTCTGATCGGCAAGCACATCGACAAACTTCCCTACGACTCCACCAAGGACGTGCACACGTTGCCGGTGATCCTCGGCGAGAAGCGGGCTCTACGGCTCAACCAGGCGCTGATGATTGCGTTCTACCTGCTGGTCGTAGCGATGGTCCTGACGGGTACGCTCGGGTTCGGCGCGTTGCTCGTGCTAGGCGGGCTGCCGGTCCTATGGCGGGTGCTCGAGGTCTATTCGAAACCCAAGCCGACTTCGCCGCCGCCAGGATATCCGGTATGGCCGCTGTGGTATGTGTCGGCGGCTTTCGTACATACGCGGCGCGCCGGTGCGCTGTTCGTACTCGGTCTTTTCCTGAACTGGATCTTCGGTATGTAGTCCGCCGCCTCCGCAGTCGCTATCGGGGTTACTCGAATGATTCGACGTAAGTATGCCGCGCAGGCCGTCACTACCAGAGTTGAACCAATGCCGCACATCGCGAGGCTATTGTCCGCGCTGCTGATCCTCGCGGCGCTGGTCGTCACCAGCGGATGCCGCCATGCGGTGCACGAGCAACGCGTGCTCGATCCCGCATCGCGCCGAGTCACCGCGTCGGGCACAGTCGCCGGCTTCGTCGGCGCATACGGCAGTCACGCATGGCTCGGCATTCCGTTCGCCAAGCCGCCGGTCGGGGCGCTGCGATGGCGAGCGCCGCAGCCTGCAGAAGCATGGACCGGTACGCGCGAGGCGCTCAATTTTGGTTCGGCGTGCACGCAGTTCCCGAGCCCGATCGGCGGCCTCGATACGGCTCGCGCGGGGCAGCCGGTCGGCAGCGAGGATTGTCTCTATCTCAACGTGTATGCGCCACGGGTTGCCGAGTCCGAGGTGCCCACGGGCAGCGCGCGGTGGCCGGTGATGGTGTGGATACACGGCGGCGGTAACTCGGTTGGTACCGGGGCGTTGTACAACGGCGGTAACCTGGCGGCGACTCACAAGGTCGTGGTGGTGACGATCAACTATCGGATCGGTCCCTTCGGCTGGTTCCGCCATGCTTCACTGCGTGGCGAGGGCACCAATGAACTCGACCGATCGGGCAACTTCGCCATCCTCGATATCATCCGTTCGCTCCAATGGGTACGCGACAACGTGGGGGCTTTCGGCGGCGATCCCGGCAACGTCACCATCTTCGGCGAGTCGGCAGGCGCCAACAACGTGTACATGCTGTTGTTGGCTCCGCAAGCGCACGGCTTGTTTCATCGCGCGATCTCGGAAAGCGGCAGCGTGAATATGAATACCATCGCCGAGGGCGAGCACTTCACCGACGACGGCGAACCGGGTCGCACGAACAGCTCGAATGAAGTGCTGGTGCAACTGCTGATCAAGGACCAGCGCGCGGCCGATCGCGCCGCAGCCAGGAAACTACTGGCCGCGATGAGCGCCAAAGATGTCGAGGATTATCTGCGCGGGAAGACGAATTTCGAGATTCTGCTGGCCTACATGCCGACGCCCACAAACGGCATGATCGACATGCCGAAAGTCTTTGGCGACGGCGTGGTGCTGCCACAAGACGATCCGATGCAACACTTCACGCGCGCCGATGGGTACAACCGGGTTCCCGTGATAGTCGGAACCAATCGGGAGGAAAACAAACTGTTCCTGTTCGGCGACCCAAGGCGGGTGAAGCGCCTGTTTTGGCTCGCCCCGCGCCTGCGTGACGAGGCGACTTACAGCCTCAGTGCCGAGTACATGTCCAGGTTCTGGAAAGCGTCCGGCGCCGACGAGCCGGCGGCAGCGATGCGGACGACTCAGGACAACGTGTTCGTTTACCGCTTCGATTGGCACGAGGAGCCGCGGGTGATGGGCGCGGATCTATCCATGATGCTCGGGGCGGCGCATGGTTTTGAAATCCCGTTCGTCTTCGGTCACTTCGATCTCGGACGCCAGGCCAACGTCATCTTCTCCCACGACAATGAACCCGGCCGCCTGGCGCTCAGCAAAGAGATGATGTCGTACTGGGCCGAGTTCGCATACAGCGGAGCACCCGGCCGCGGCCGCGACGGCCAGCAGCCGGATTGGTCGGCGTGGGACATCAGCGCGCCCACCAATCCGAAGTTCGTCATCCTGGACACTCCGGCCGACGGCGGAGTACGGATGACGTCGTCGGGCACTCAAACGACAGCGGGCGTGCTCGCCGCGGTCGACACCGATCCGCGTCTGCCAACGCAGCGCGACAAATGCATGATCTTCCACGATCTGGTGAACCGATCGCGCACGTTTACCAAGCAGGACTATCCGACGGCCGGAAAGAGCGGGTGCGCGGCGTACCCGTTCGATACGTATCCGTGGGGCGGCTGAGGCCGCACGCGAGTATGCGATATTCCCGCTGACAGCTTAGACATGTCGGTAGTGGGTTTTGCTTCAGGATAGCGCCAGTAGCCTCAAATTACGTTGCTCGGGTAGCGTGAGACAATTCTGAAAACGCCGGCAATGAAAACAAGTTCGCTTTGCGTGGTGCAGCTCAAGATTGGCCAGCCTTAACGAGCGGGAGGTTCTCCGATTATGGTCGCCAAAAACATTGCGCACTTCGATGTCCACGCGGATGACGTGGAGCGCGCGAAGAAATTCTACGGACGTGTTTTCGGATGGCGCTTCTCTCAATGGGGGCCGCCTGATTTCTTCATGATCGCGACGGGTGACGAGGCTGATCCGGGTATCCACGGCGCCGTGCACGAGCGCCCCAAAAGCGAAAATCGTTGCGTCGGCTTTCAGTGCACTATCGCCGTTGATGATGTGGACGCGATCGCGAAGCTCGTCGAGGCGGAAGGCGGCAAAATCACCGTTCCCAAGATGACGATCCCCACCGTTGGCGAGTTGATCCAATTCAGCGATACGGAAGGCAACGTCGTGTGTGCGATGCGTTATTTCGACAAAGCGACGTAGCGACCAAGAATCGAAATTTCAAAACCGCCCACTACCGATCTGTCTAATCCGGATGCGAGCGCATGCGCTCGGCGGCGCAGCTCGTTCTTACTGTACGACGGCGACATCGCCCGCCCAAACCACGCGCGCGACGCTGAGCGCGGGAAGCGCAATCGGCCTGCTGGCGATGACCTTGCGCACAACCGCCGCGCGCTCCTCCTGGTCGTTGAGATCAGGCGTCGCGAGCAGGCTTGCAGCCGTGAGAATGACGACGAGCGTGGTGCGCCGCATCTTGATGCACATCTCCTTCACGCCTCGATGCGATAAATTTTCACCCGAAACTCGCGCCGATCTTCGAGGACGACGTTCGCTCCTGGGACAACGATGCTGGCTCAGTATGCGGCGAGCGGTGCAAACATTCAAAATGGTTCCGCTCGTGACGCACCGCCGGTGGCATTAATCGCGCATCGCTACTATTATTCGACTGTCGGCTCCACCTCCCCCAAGGAGCCGAAGGCACGCACGGCCACATGCCCTCATGGTGAAGCTACCGCGTGCCTTTTTTTTTCGATTGCGTAATTTGGTTTGACGCGAGGACCGCGGCGGCCAGCGTGGCGCCGCTGGTCTTGCACTCAGCCCTCCACGATACGGCCCGCGGCCCAGGTGCCGGTTTCGATCGCCGATTCGAGCCACGGCATCCCCATGTAGTCGCCCGCCAACCACACTCTGCCGTCCCGCGGCCGTGTGCGGCGGTACTCGGCAAGCGCACGTGCGCGCCCGACCGGCGATTTCGGCATCCCCTCGCGCCAACGAACTACCCGCGTGAACTGCTTGGCGGCAAACGCTCCGGGGAACAGCCGCTCGACGTCCGCCGCAACCGCGCTCTCCACCTGTTCATCGGGCCAATCCATCATTCGCTCCGCGTTATCCGCCGTGACGAACAAGTTGAGCATTTCGCCACCCCTGGCTACCCGCTCAGGGTCCTTGGCTGATTCGATCGTGACGGAAACGATTTCTCGGCGCGCGCCGCGCGGTATCATCATCGCCCACACATTGCCGAGCCCCGGATCGTGCGACCAGTCGCGCTTGGTCGCCAGACCGACCTTGATCACCGACCCATAGGGCGTCGCCATCAGCTCGCGTTCGATGTTGTCTCCCGCGCGATAAATTCCGGCCGCGACCGAAGCCGTAGTTGCCAGCACCACCGCGTCGGCGTGAACCGTCTCGCCTGACAGTCGCACCGTCACGCCGTCGGGCGCAGTTTCGATCGCCTGGACGGGCGCCTCGAGTTTAACGTCAACCCGCGCCGCCATCGCGCGCGGCAGCGAGTCGTTGCCGCGCGCCAGCGTCAGTTCCTTGCTCCGGCCGTTGGCGGTCATCGCCAGCACTGCCAGCGCGCACGCGCGCGAGGTTTCCTCGATCCGCTGCATCATACCGCCCGCGAGCACCGGCTCGAGAAGAAACTCCGCCCCGCGGCCAAAGCGCGGCGCGCTCCAACTCGCGGCATCCTGGTCGTCGTACGCCGCCCACGCCGAGTAGTTATCGAGCGCCGGCCATCGCAAGCTGGTGGTATGCCAGGTGAATCGGACAAGGTCCCGCACGCTTAGCAGTCCACTGGTCAACGCATACCAGGCAAACAGCATCCCGGACGGCATCCGATGCGGTCGCCCGTCGTTGAACACCGTTATCCACGGACTGGTCGTTCTCAGCTCGGCCTGGAGCCCCATCTCCTTGATGAGTCCCAAAGCGTTGCGATAGGTGGAAGTGAAGAATTGCGTCCCGCGCTCGTACAGGTAGCCGTCGTGGGTCTCGGAACTGGTGCGGCCACCGACGCGGTCGCTCGATTCGAATACCGTGACCTCGGCGCCCGCCTGGCGCAGGCGGATCGCGGCGCTGAGTCCCGCGATACCCGCTCCCACCACCACTACGCGCCGATTAGCCATTTTGCCCATTGCCTCCGGAATTCCATTTTCTAAGTGAACTACCAATTTTAATCAAATGCGAGCGAGGCCTTGATGGAAGAATCACCTGCGCGGTGGGCGGCAGGGGCTGCGGCCCCTGCACCCGCAGTGAGAAGAGAAGATGCGGGCTTCGCCCTGTTAGAACAGGCTAAGGGGGGAAGTGGCGGCCCTGTTTTCGTGTCATTCTAGAGCGAAAGCTGCTGAAGCGAAGAATGACACAAGGAAGTGGAAGGGGAGCAATCGCAGAGCCGGGGTCCCTCCACTTCGGTCGGGATGACGGAAAGAAACGGAGGAGGCAAAGAAAAGGATCCGGGATTCTTCGCTTCGCTCTAGAATGACACAAAAAAAAGAACGCGGTGCGGGCAGAGGCAGAATCCTGAATCGCGCGCCCGTTGGCGCGGCTGGCCAGTATTAACCCGTTGGCAGGAGCCGCGCCTGCCGACGGCGGGCGGCCTTAATACTGGGTGCAGGGGTCACCCCTGCCGCGGCCGCGGCTAATGCTCCAGGGTCACCTGCCGGTCGAGCAACCTCGAGAGCAGGTCCGTCCTTCGCTCGCAGGTCCACAATTCCAGGTCGGCCTTCTCGTTGCTGGAGTCGACTCCGATGATGAGTCGGCCGGGAGAGTAGCGGACTTCGATATTCTTGACGACGCTGAAATGGCTTCGGTCCAGCGCGTCGGCAACGCGCAAGATGGCGGCGAGACCGCGGGCCACCCGCCGTTTCGCGGGCGCCAGGCCGTTCATTTCGGGCGAGTCCAGCTTCGGCGCCTGCTTGCGATGGCCGCGCGCCGCCTGCGCGATCACCTCGACTTCGCCCGGATCGAAACCGAACAGCTCCGCGTTCTTGATCAGATAGTACGAGTGGCGATTGTGGCGATCGTGATCGATCGCGTGGCCGATGTCGTGGAGCAACGCCGAGTATTCCAGCAACTCGCGCGCGCTCTTGGGCAGCGCGAGCACCGGAGCAGTCGCATCGAAGAGCTTCAGC
>Ga0181532_10002536_pt1 | contig 17001 bp, 19 predicted proteins | sample PEATcosm2014_Bin_33_FD_119768 | JGI IMG/M metagenome (GOLD analysis project Ga0181532, IMG submission 119768) | Peatland microbial communities from MTU Mesocosm Facility, Houghton, MI, USA - PEATcosm2014_Bin11_30_metaG | ecosystem: Environmental > Terrestrial > Soil > Wetlands > Peat | place...
AGATAGACAACTTCTTGCAGTCCGGCTGCGGTTTCGACTGCACCCAGCAGGATCGCGAATAGCGCAACGGGCATCTGACCACGCATAGCGAAACCTCCAGAACGATTGGATGGGAAACCGTTACCCGACGGCGCGAAAGAACACCCAAGCAATGACTGACGAGACGGCAAATGAAAGCGTGACTGCGATCACTGCACCGGTGGACAGTCGCGAAGGCAGACCCACGGTTACGAATTCGCAAAGCACTGTACTCCACAGCCACACGATGCCGGTTGCCCCCCGCTCGACCACCGCATCCTCGATAAGGTCCTCAAAAACTTCCACCATATCCGCCCCGAATCGGCAGCGCAATTCGGCAGGGTAGAATACGAGCAGCCATCTGTAAATCAAGCCGCTCAAGCGAATCATCAGTTCCATAACGCTACTCCGCAGCTCGAGGCACTAACTTTTTTCTCCGCGCCAGTCGTAACACCGAATCCATTCGGCTGAATTCCGTTTCGAGCAAGAGCTTGCCCCTCCCTGTCAGGCGGTACTTGCGGCGGCGGCTCTCTCGCAGGGCGGCTGCATCTGTCGCCTCCAGTTCTTCGATCAGAGCAAGATCAAGCAGGCGCTGGAGTGTCGTGTAAAGCGTGCCCGGTCCCATGCGAAACTCACCCCTCGATAGTTCGGCCATCTGCTGCATGATGGCGTAGCCGTGTTTGTCTCCATCCGCCAGGGAAAACAATACGAAGAAGACGGCCGGGGTCAGCGGAAGCAGTTGCCGCAATTGCTCGGGAATCTTGTTTGGCTTCATGGAATGGTTTCTTTGCCGGCTATGTCGGGCACAGATATATCAGTAACAGATATATGTGTCAATGGGGATTTTCTGGGAGAATCGCTTGTGCACGTCGCCAAACAGCTGGCGCAATCCCTCGGTTTCTCCCGTTTCACCTGCTGACGGGGATTCGCGTTACACGGCATTCAATATCCTGTGAAAACGGAAAAAGAACGTTCGCAAACTCGCCCAACGGCCGGTCGCGTCGGCCTGGGCCGTGCACTTTCGAAACTCGGCTTCTGTTCCCGGTCCCAGGCCCTCCATCTGATTCGCGCAGGCAAAGTGCGACTCAACGGTTGCGTAACAAGAAACCCGGAATCTCCTGTGCGCTTGGGCAAGGACCGGGTTCACGTCGACGACCGACTTCTTGGCCCCGCCGACAAGATCTATCTGATTCTCAATAAACCTCGAGGCATCATTACGACTGTCTCTGATGAGAAGGGTCGCGACACAGTTTATTCGCTGCTACCCTCAGTCAATTCCTGGATCGCGCCCGTCGGCCGGTTAGATCAAGCCAGTGAAGGACTTCTGTTGCTCACCAACGATACAGAATGGGCCGCGCGTATCACTGAGCCGGCCTCGCACTTGGACAAGACCCACCACGTTCAAGTCAATGTCGTCGCCGATACTCACCTCATCGAGTTGTTGGAACGCGGCGTTGAAATTCCCAAGGGCGACTTCCTCAGAGCGAAGCACGCCCGACTGCTGCGTGCGGGAGAAAAAAACTCCTGGATCGAACTGGTCCTGGACCAGGGGAAAAACCGTCACATCCGCCGCATGCTCGATGCTCTGGGAATCGAGGTCCTTCGCCTCATCCGCATCGCTATCGGCCCCCTGCGGCTCGGCGATCTGCCCAAGGGTGCACACCGGACTCTCCGAACTGATGAAAAACTAAACATCGACCGGCTACTTCTCGCTCTTTAGGACTTAAACTGAATGTCGCGCCGACCTTTTTGCACCTTGTCTCACGATTTCCCACGAATCCGCAGAATAAGCTGATACAGTAGAGGCTGACTATGAGCTTCTTTACTTCTCTGAAACAAGATAGAACCTTCTCCTCGAACGTAAACTGGGGCGTCACCGCAATCATGATCGCCCTGCACTTGTGCGCGCTTGGCGCTATTTTCTTCTTCACCTGGAAAGCCCTGATCGTCTGCATCGTGATGTGGTGGGTTGCCGGCAGCCTGGGCATTGGCATGGGTTATCACCGCCTGCTGACGCATCGTGGTTACAAGACTCCGAAGTGGATGGAGTATTTCCTTACCACTTGCGGCACGCTGGCTTTTGAAGGGGGTCCCATCGCTTGGGTCGCCACCCACCGAATGCATCACCAGAACACGGACAAAGATGGTGATCCTCATTCACCGCGCGACGGCGGCTTCTGGTCACACATGGGCTGGATCATCACCGGCCGAGCCATGCATCGCGACCGCAGCGAACTATTGCCCTATGTGCCGGACCTTCGCAAGGACAAGTTTCACCTCTGGATCAGCAAGTGGCATGTGATCCCTTCGGTGGTCGTGGCGATTATCTTCTACGCCATCGGCGGCTGGCCGTGGGTTTTCTGGGGCGTGTTCGTGCGCTCTGTCATGAGCCTGCACTTTACCTGGCTGGTCAATTCCGCCACGCACATCTGGGGTTCGCAGCGCTTTGATACCGGTGACACTTCCACCAACAGTCTGTGGGTCGCCATTCTTACGTTTGGCGAAGGCTGGCACAACAATCACCACGCTCAGCCCCAGTCCGCGCGCCACGGGTTCACCTGGTATGAAGTGGACATGAATTGGTACGGGATTTGGGTACTGCGAACGCTCGGCCTGGCCTGGGACGTTAAGATGCCAAAACTCGAGGCTGAGTCCCTCGACGGCCGTATAGCTGCTTAACTCGTAAACCTACGAATTCCGCGCTTTACCAGTTACAGAGGGTCTGTTCGGAGCTGCACCGCCCATTGGAACGGCAAGAGGCCCCTCAACCGTGCCGATCAGCCCCGCACCAGCGAGCTATCTTTCAGTTCCTGATTTTTCACCGGTAGTCCAAATCCGTTCACCATGATGCGACGCTGTTCCAGAATCTGCTGCATCTCCTCGGGAGTGCCACGCACTGGCGGAACATTAACGATCGCATCTCTCAGCATCGCCCAGCTCGCTTCGGAGGCAATCACGCTGTCTCGCGCCTGCGGCACGCCGAGGTTCTTTCGAGCGAGAATCGAGCGCGCAAAAACATCCACCATCACGTCCAGTTTCTTGTCGTTGAACGCCGCCGTTGTGCGAATCGTGTTGTGGACGCCAAACAATTCCACTGTCGCTTCCGTAAAATCATGCCGCATGCGCGCGACACCCTTCGTGCCGATGACATCCACATAGCAATTGTGGGGTTGCTCCTTCGCCAGATGACCATAGATAAATCCCTGCGTGATATCGAACACCACGCCGTTGGCGAACGTGCCGTGCACCTGCACCCACCACGGGTCCTGGTGATCCCACATGCGTAGCCCTTGCGCGTGCCAGCTGTGGTACTCGCTTTTGGCGTACCACCGAGCCACATCCACATAGTGCATCCCGCAATCGTGGAACGGTGGGCCCTCCGGAGCGTGCCCCTCCTTCGGCATGTGACCGGGCGTCATGTGGCACACCCGGATCACCGCCAAGTCGCCAATCTCGCCCTCTTTTATGAATTGCTGAATGTCCTTGTGATACCAGGCGTTCCGGTTAAACAGATTGACCGCCACGAGGCGATCACTGGCTTCAATCTCGCGCACCAGTTGCCATTCCGTGGCTACATCCGCGCCAATCGGCTTTTCCGCCAGTACATGTTTCTGGTGCGCCAGCGCCTGACGAATCTGTTGCGGCCGCGCATCTGCCAACGTAAATAACCCCACCGCATCAATGGAAGTGTCGGCAAAGATGGCATCCGGATCGTCGTAGATCGCCGCGGTCGACACGTGCTGCCGGGCCAGTTCGCGCGCCTCGCTACGGATATCATAGACGGCCGCCACTTCCCAAAGCTCGTTTTCCTGCATCGCGGCTACAAATCCACGCCCCATTCGGCCGTAACCGAGGATTCCCGCCCTAAGCTTTCTTTGCATGTGCGTCAACGATAATCGCTCGCCCTCTCTGGTGCGGTTTCTGGCCGCAAAGCTCCACTATTTCATCGCTTGCCAGCAGGTCACTTTGCGATCTGGTATACGATTCAGGTTAAGCGGAGCCGCCTCACTACACAGTGATTATCATCACATCCTACAAGTCGCTGTATCGAAAGCACGCAATCCCGCCATGTGCGTGTGTGCGGAACCGCCCTCGAGGAAATCAATCACCGCAGGGCCACCTCGCCAACCAGCAAAGCGGGGACGGCAAGGAGCATGCGGGCGTGGAGACGATATTCCCGTATCAGCGAAAGCAGGCCTTCGGGGTTCAAGAAAGCGGTGATCACAAACAGCGGAAGCCAGCCAACGGCAAGCAGAAAATCATCGCGCCGGCCAAGGTTCCACTGATTCGTGCGGATCAGCCCAATCGCCGTCTGGAGTCGAAAGAATGGGCCCCCTCGGACGAGAGAAATCTCGGTAGGAGCTGATTTGTCGGGGAGGGCTTTTTGGACGTGCATCCAGCACCTTTCAAAATTTGCCTTATTCTATCCGAATATGAGAGTGAGGAAGACACAGATTGCACCATACCCAATTGGACCAATGTCCTGGTGAATGCCTCTGCGGACCAGGGACCATTCAGAGGAAGTGATCATTGGAGGTCTGCATATTCAGAAACGAATTGGGCCTTTGGATGAGATTCCTGTATGCCCTTCCTAAGTTTTCTAGTTCAGTCGCGGGAAAAACAAGTTCTGTAGAGCTGCGGTCTAAGGTCTTCTGACACACGTAGACGTGAGCCAGACCCAGTCTTCCTACACCGAGAAAAACGACGGTCGCTTCTACCGTGAAGTATTTCAGGTTTTCTGCAGAGCTGGCCGTACAGGTCATATCGCCACCACACTACGTAGCCAGAGTTAGTTGCGAGGTGGGCGGCCTTGCAAGTGGCGGGAATTCTACATTTGAAATATCGTTGTGCTATCACGAATTGCCTGACGACGACAATTAGGCAGGAAGGGCGACCAGACCTGCCCTTCTGACCGGAGGATGCCCCGAAGTGGCGCGTGAAATTCTTGGGTAGCCCTTTTACCCGGCAGTACGGCACATAGTGAATTACGACGGACCAGCAATTGCGCTCCTGCAATGCAATTCGGTAGGCTCTGAACCATGGTGGAAGGCAATGTCTTGATTAATCGCGCTCCCGTTTTGACGCTGTGGGCCTCTACCGTCGCCGAGCGACTGGGATTTGACCAGCACGAGGCACTTTCACTCGGCAAAGTGGTGGCTGGTCTGACTGCTCAATCCAAAGGTCAGCGACTGGGCATATACAAACCGGCCACCCTGGAAGTCAGAAAGGGCGCACACGAAAACGAGAAGAGACATTCTTGGTCGAGATTTGCGGACGGCAAGTGCCAGCAGTCAAAACCACGAATGGAGTGCGGGCGATGATCCAAAACAAACCCGTAGAACCAGAAAGTGTGGAGAAATACCTGGAGAGCACGTTCGGCGAGTCGCTCGGTACTGCACGCAGGGCGATGCGTGACCTCGCAAAAGCCTTCCGACCTGAGCAGCTTTCGAAAAACGCATTCGGTCTGTATGAGAAGTTCCGGCCGGCGATTCCAGCGGGGGTAGCAGGGTCGGCACCAAAGGGACCTTGGATTTTGGTCGCATACGGACCTTGATGCTGGAGAAGTGACGGTGGAATAGTCCGATGGTGCGGCAATTTTCGATTAGTTAGTGTCAATCGGGAGTTAGCCGCTCCTAGTGGGTAAATTTCATTCCAACGATGGGACCCTTCTGTGTCAGATTGAGGCCGACTCGGCCAGAGGAGATGACCAAAGGCTCGCGGAGCCGTGAATCCGAACATTCTCGCAGGTAACCTCAAGCGGTTTTGTCGGCGGTGCGGAGCGTTTATCGGGTTTTCACCGAGTTCCGGGGCTCAGGAGCCGGACGCGATGCCCCGAGACTGGGACTGTGAGCGTGTTGTTCTGGGCAACCAAGACGTCGCCGCTAACACCGTCTTTCCAGGTTCCATTGGTATTTGGAAAGTTCACAACGCCCGGCGCGCCAGACACGTTTATGGCGGTGAACGCCATCCCTTTGTTGCTGGTGAACCGCCATCCGGCAACTTCAGAGAAAGTCGTACGGACCAACTCCACCGAGCTACCGTGATCAACGAACGGAGCGAGCTTCTGTCTCGCCGCCAATAGCGCCTTTACATATTCGGTTGGGGCCGGAGCTTTCCTGGCCGCCAGCGTGTTATCGATGGCCGCAGCGCGAGGGCGCAACCCCTCGAGCACCCCACGTAGCGACTCGCTGTTCGAGTATAAGTGCTTGAAAGGGTCGGGCATGCCTTCCATCTGTTCCCAATACCTCGGGAGAACATCATCCAGCCCAGGCATTGTGAGGCCAAGTATCAGACCGGCATTGCGCCACGCGTGCAGTCCCCAGAACGCGTGGTGGGCAATGTGCTCCAAATCAATCCGCTTTTCCGGCAGATCGCTCTTGAAGAATTCCCCGAGAAACTCTTGCGCTGAGGAGCCCGGCGGAGACAGCAAAAACTGGGACCCACAGCCAAGTTTGGCGCCGATAGCCAGGATCTGGTTCCAGTCATCAAGCGAATAACTGCTGGTCATCGTATCAGTCTTTCCCTGGTCATCCCACAGCCAGCGCCTTACGAAAGTGTCGATGCCCCACTCCAGAGATCCATCGGTGTGCTCGAACAATCGCATCATTTTCGGGCCTTCGGTGAATATGATGGCGTCCGAGTTTCCTTCGCGCAATGCCGCCCGGGCCCGCCGGACGAGATTGACACAGCCATTGTCGAATACCTCTGGATCTCCAGGCCGATGTCCATGCGCCCTTGACATGCATTTCCACCCCTGTTGGAACCCTTGAGAATCGAAAAAGATTCCATCGGCGCCGTATCCACCGATTCGACGCGCCACCCCCTCAACGTACGCGAGCCATCCCTCCGCACCTGGACACGGCTTCCAAGTTCCAGGATACGGTTGTTCAGGAGGACCCTTGGGTCCTATGATCGACCACTGCGCTCCATGCGCCGTGCCGACATTTGAATCTTTGTTGATGATGAATCCTTCAACATAAAGGATTACGCGCCCTCCCTGGGCGTGCAGCGCGGAGATCCCGTCCTTGAGGGCGGCGGCGCCCCCCATGTCGATGCGGGGCATGTAATCTCCCTTGTTCGTCCAGTAATTAATTGGACGCGCTCCCGGCTTCCCTTCGAACCAATCCACCAGGTAAATTGTGCTAGTGCCCAGTGACTTCGCCTGGTCCAGCAGCGAGGGAAGGTCGCGGAAGTGTTTAATCAGGGTCGACAGGAAGGTTATGAGAGGAAAATCTAGCATGCAGGCGCCGGCGCTGACTGTTGACGGGATGTACCACCCTGGCGTGTTCCGCACCCAATCGGGAGAATTGGCGAATTTAACTTTGGCCCCCTGGCCGCGATTCGTTGGCAGCCACAGTTGCGGCTCCGGAGAAACTTTTGTCGGGGACGATTGACGCTTTCGCGGGCCGCGAAGCGGAGGTCTGCCCTGGCCGTAGGCAACAAGTGCGTTCCCGGCCAGGAGAGTGGCAAGGAACTGGCGTCGCGACAACTTATTCGTCATTGTTTTCTCCACTGGCGGGTACTGGTTACGTTGGAGGAAGCTTACCCTTTCTTTGGAAATTTACAAGTCAGTGCAACGGCCATGATCATTGCATCTCTGAATTTGAATTGTCCCAATCGGCCTCAGTTGGAGTTTCCATTTTGACTTCACGGTCAATTGGAATTTGTGGGGGGGGAATGCAAAACAGCCAGTACCCTGCGGGCATTGGGGATATCGGTCATCTCGGACCCGAACATATTCAGCGACGTTGCAGGCACTGGTGGTCGATAACAGAAAACCACCCAAGTTGCGTTATCGGACAAATGGCTACTCGTACCCTACATGATCCCGGAGCAATCTGGTTCGACCCGGCCCAACCAATACTGTTGCGCACGCGCGCAAGGACAGGCCCCGCAAAAGTAGCCACCATGCTAAAATCACATAGGGGGACTGCGATGCTCAGAGAGTTTCGCCTACTCCTTCTGGTGCTTCTTATACCGACTGCCGCGTTTTCCCAACGATACGGGCGGCCTTACAGCCTTGTGAATGACCCGCAGTTACTTCTCCAAATAAGTGTTGAGAGTAAGAGCCGTTACTTTCGCGCCGCGGACCTGCGCAAAATGCGACCTTCCATGGTGACGCAGAGCGATCTTGCAACGAAGACTACACACATCTATGAGGGAGTTACACTGGAACAGTTGGTCCCGGCGATAGCCTTGGCTTCACCAGGGGAGCGGCTCAAAATCGAATTTGGCTCTCACCAAATCACCATCATTTCAAACATGGAGTTGGATACTCAGGTAAAACCGATGGTTGTCTATCTGGTCGATGGAAAACCGATTTCTGGTCATGCCCCCTATAACCTTGTCATAAAATTCCGTGGCAAACCTTTAGAAACAATAGTCGGCGTGGAGTGCATCGCCGTGGAAGCATCCAGATGAAGCGCCCTTTTGCCAGCAATATCTGAATTCCACATTTGTACTTGGTGAACGAAATGCTAGAATCTCTGCCCAATATTCTTATGGAACGGAGATTCCAGTGAGCAAAGCGATAGAAAACCTACAGGCAGCCCAGCGGCGTGCAATGGCGAGTCGCCCGACAATCGGAGGCTTCCCTTATCTGGCTGAGACTCTCCGACGCGCAGGTGTGACTCGCAATCACTGGTTTCTGCCTGCATGCCAGAGCCTCTACTTGACTCAAGAAGGGCCGGTCGTGACCCAAGGTACTCCGCTGCTATCCGGCACAACGGATGTGCCACAGTTCAACCGCGAAGCGCTCATCGCGGCGCTGCGAACCGACCAAGCTGGGAAGAGCACTTTTCCTGAGTTTCTGCTGGCCTCATGGCACGCTGGGGTTGTGCGTTACGACGTCGATTTCATAGCGCGCACCTGCACGTACTACGGCTGTAAAGACGAAAAGTATATCGAAGAATACCCCGCAGTAACCATTGATTGACAACGACCGAGTTAGCGAATAATACCCACTTCTCCAAATGATTTTCACGCATTATGCTCTTTATCTCTCTTGGACATGCTTCTTGCACGACCGGGAGGATAATCAAATAGATGAATCGCAAAGAGTTTCTGTATCAAACAGGATTCGTGGTATCGCTGGCTGCTGTCGCACAACTTTCCAAACTGGACCACCGTCCAGAGGTTGCTTTGACATTCGACGACCCAACTACTGATGGCGACGCCAATCAGGAGTGGCAAGAGATAAACCACAACATTCTGGAATCTCTAGCGAAGCACAAAATCAAGTCGGCTCTCTTTGTCTGTGGCAAGCGCGTGAACAGTGACGCCGGGCATCAATTAATTGCCGCATGGGACGGTCAAGGACACCGCATCTGCAATCATTCGTATTCACATCTCAATTTCAATCGCAGTGTGACGCTTGAGGAGTTCGAGTCTGATGCCCTGAAAAATGAACCTCTGCTTCGGAACTGCACGAATTTCACTTCTCTATTTCGCTATCCTTTCTTAAAAGAGGGTGACACAGTTGCGAAACGAGATGCCATGCGTTCTTTTCTGCACGAACACGGTTACAGAATAGGGCGAGCCACGATCGACGCATCTGATTGGGCGATCGATGCCCGTCTTGGCAAACGTGTCCAGGCTTCTCCGAATGCGGATCTTTCGCGGTACCGCACCTTCTTCCTTCAGCACATTTGGGAGCGCGCACAATTCTATGAGTCGTTAGCCCTTCAATTATCTTCGGAACCGGTACGGCACACAGTTCTGCTCCATCACAATGCACTGAATGCACATTTCGTCGGTGACCTAATTGCAATGTTTATAGAAAATGGATGGAAGCCGGTAGACGCGGAATATGCCTATGGAGACGCGATCTACGACTCAGAGCCGAGAATTTTACCGGCAGGCGAAAGTTTAATTTGGGCACTCGCAAAGCAAAGCGGCAAGTTTGACGATGTGCTTCGCTATCCGGGAGAAGACGACGCCTACGAAAATCCGAGAATGGACGCATTGGGCCTGTAGTGACCGCCATTTTTTGCCACCTCAACTTCTGATTGGTAACTTGGCCTCCAGTGCTTGATCTTACCGGTTAGCGCTTCTGACAGGCACTGGACACACCTAGCCAGTGGTAACCGTCACAGACTGTCGACTTTCGATTCTGTACGCTGCCGTAACCTTGTGAACGCGAAACGCGTCCAAGTGGGTTACAGTACCCCAATTAATGCTAACGCGACTATACTGAGTCACTCGAAGGCTACCCAAAGTGGATTGGAGAACAGAATGAAGATCGAAATCGTTTACTGCCCGACATGACAGAACAACAAGGCCAAGGTCGCGAGTCTCGTGGCCCTCATTAAGAAGCGGCTAGACATTGAAGCCGTCACCACGCCTGGTAAAACCGGACAGTTCGAGGTGATCGCGGACGGCGAAAGGATTGCTGAGCGCGGTGGGAACTGGTTAACACGGAGCTTTGGCGCCGGCTATCCCGATTTCGATAGCGTGGTCGAGCAACTCGAGAAATACCGTGCGAGTCACGCGGCGCGTTAAACCCACTCACCCCGAAAGCCCTGGAGAAGTGCCTTCCGCAAGATACTGATTCAGCAAGGCGCCTCTTGCATTCCTAAGGGTTCGAAACAGATGTTTTAGATACGACCTTATTCTAGGGCAGTTGCCAGGAACATGCTGAAGACCAAATAGGCCGAAAGTGGCGTGATACGGAATTACCGGGCCGCTCCCGCCAGTCTGCGACCGCCAATCATTGCAGAATGGGGTTGATTGACCTGGAAGGAGGCTAGGAATAGGATTATTTTCGGTGTGTCCCCGTTATTGTTATCACTTCGGTGTACAGCTCGTACTTCCGCCCATGAACCTTAAGCCCATTGGATGTTTGGCAACACTACTCCTTGCCATCGGTAAGATCGAGGCGAACGACCAGCCTGCCCCTTGTGCCGTGTATTTCTCAGTACTCGAAAATGATGAAGTCACCGTTCACCGCTCGGTATTGAAGATGAATGAACCGCAGAGCGGTTGGTACGAGAAGTATGGCAACCGGGACAAGTATGCGGGAATTTGTTACGTCGAAAATGGCGCTCAAGCTCCAGCCGATGAGCCGCTCTACGCTATTGTCTGGGGCGAGCATTTGGTGAGTGAACCGTACACTTACAGTTATGAAGCAACTGCGCGGGTCAACGGAGACGTGAACGCGACCACAACGGAACAGAATGGCAACACAGGCGTCGTTTCAGGCACCACCAGTGCCAACGTGCCAGTCAATCACTCAAACTCAGGGACGAAGGAGACCTATGTGACGGATGGATGGTTGGCAGTTTGGAATCCACAATCAAGTGAGGGCAAAGGAAGTTTTCTGCCTATCGCACCTCTCCACAATCACAACCGTACTGATTTGACCTTAGCTTCCGCGTCGCTGCTTAAAGACGCAATGGAACAGATTAGCCAAAGAGAGAAGGAAAGACTGTCTGCCAGAAGAAAGGGTTGGGCTGTGGTTACGATCAGGCCATTAAATAACGCACAATCGGCGCGAAGCGAAACTTCCTCAGGCACAACTCAGAGTTCCCTCGACGATTCTCAGCCGACCGCTGCATCCGCGGTTCAGACGACCGCACTCAAACCCTCTCCGGCCCAATCCTCAGTGGTCACCTCCACCGTGAGCGTAAGTTCCAACGTACCTGGAGCTGACATCTTCGTCGATGAGGATTTCGTCGGTAACACTCCTTCAACTATAAATGTCATGGCCGGAAAGCACATCATAACCGTTAAGAAATTAGGGTTTCAAAACTGGAATCGCGTAGTGGATTTTTCCGGTGGTTCGATCACCTTAAATGCCGAGTTGGCCAGGGGACCCAATGAAATGAGCACAGCAGACCCGCCAACAATCCTCGACAGGCCAAAAGAATCGGCTACAGCTCGAGTATCAACACACTCGACACAAAAGCCCGTCGGCTGGATAGGAGTTTCCACGAAAGACGATAGTGAAGAAGCGTTGGTGACCAACGTGACCGCGCAAGGTCCGGCAGCGCTAGCAGGAATACTCGTGGGAGACGTAATTTTGACGCTCGATGGACTGCGGATCAGAGGCAAAGAATTTCAAACGGTAGTGGCAACCCTTAAACCGGGAACGCGAGTTCCAGTCAGCTATGCTCGCGGTTCCTCGACTCATGAAGTCTGGATAACGGTGGCCTCTCGAGACTGAGGAGCATTGACCCTAGCCATACGGCGGCGGTGTTCCCGGTAGACCATCTCGTTGAAGTGTTTCAAATCCACCCACGCCAAGCCGGGTGCAGGCACGGCCGGGCCTTCACCTCGCCGCTGTCAAGACCAACTTCTGATTAACGCTACCGGGGCCCGAGACGGATACGATGCGCCGCGCTTTCGGAGTCAGTGAAGGAACCAGCCTGCCACGACTGCAACGATAGTCAATTTCACTAACCATCCGGCGGCGTATGACACCACGAAGACGCGATGCAGTTTCATGAACGCAGCATTAGTGAGAATCAGCGGCAAAGGACCGAGCAACCACACTGCGAGGGCCAGTTTGGCGGCGCCGCCCACAGTGTGAAGACCTAGCCGAGTGATGACGTACGTAAATACTCCGCAGGTCAGAAAAGGCAGTGGGCTGGTGAAGGCAATTGCTCGTCCCTCTGCCCCTTCACGCCAGATTTCACGATACGTATAGCGTCGATGGAGCCAATCACCCGCAAAGAACCAGTCGGTCAGTGAAGATGCAATACCAGTGCCGATGGCGACGGCGATGAATCTTGTCCAGTTCATGGCGTCCTCCCACGTGCGGACGCATTCTACTTCGGACACAACCTCCGCGCTCTGACAAAGTCCTTCTGAACGCGCTTACCGCAGAAGTGGCTCTTAGTGTGCTGTCCTGTAAATAACCGACACGTGCAGCAGATGCGACTTTGCCACGATTTTAAACCTGAATTGGCTGGACGAAACTAATTCTCAGCAGTTTGCTCAACAATACATTGAGCAGACTCTTTGACCCTGTCCGGGTCACCACCTGCTATTCTCGCGACGACAGTCCCTTTGCGGAACTCAATGAGGAATCGGTCTCCGTTCTTGTATTCAGATAAGTATCCTTCATCGCCAATTTGAAACGGGCTCACTTGCCATCCGTCAGCAACATGCAACTCTCACGGATGATAGACAATCTTAACGATGCCGCGAAGGTCTTAGAAGAGAAACTGGCGCCCAGATGTTTTGGGACCAATTCAGTTCAGTTGGGATCAGCCTGATTCGACAAAAAAGCAGCGTCTAATTGGAAACAGTAGCGTCCAACTGGCGTCCAAAACCCTCCATTCTCCGGGTTTTTTCAGCAACTCAGCCGCATAAAGGCAATCGAATCATCAGGATTTATGGAGCGGGCGATGGGAATCGAACCCACGTCCGAAGCTTGGGAAGCTTCTATACTGCCATTGTACGACGCCCGCTTACCTGCCTAGCTTGCCGATTATATACGACTCCGCAACTGTTCGTACAGTCTGGCTATTTCCATCCTTCTAACTCCCGTCTGGAAAAGGTCGCACGTAATTTTTCGAGTTTGATCTACTTCGTGTTTTGCCGCGAAAACGACTCGGCCTCACGACTCGGGGTCTTCAAATGCACCTTGTCACGTTCGGCAAGGCGACGCCGCTGCCTCTGTTGTTAATCAGGGCAGTGGGCTACGCACCACCTCCGCAGCTCAGGATTACATATCCTTGCATGCAGCTGATGCCGCGCTGTTGTTCGAAAGTTTGGAGCATGTTCACCACTCCCGGGCGAGGCTGCGCGTCTCTGAAGCAGAGGCAAAGACGGAGACTGGGAAGAGACTCACGGTGCTATTTCGTTTCTGCCAGATCTCAGCCATAACGGCAATATCTCATCATTGCAGGAAGCCTCGCTGAAGACACCGAAGCCGCTGGTGATTTCGTTTGTGAGCCCTCGTTTGTTGAACAGTTGGGGAAGCAACTCAAGCCATCGGAAAAGGATCCGATTCCCACCATGAGATGCTATTAAGAATCAGTTTCCTTCCTGGCTCCCCAACAGAGGTCAAGTATCTCAGCCATCGGGTTCTACCGGGCCGACGCCGCGCGAAGCGACCTGCAAGCGCGGCTTTCTAGAGTGTGCGGAATTGTACAGCTTTCAAAGGACAATCTATGGTCCTGTAGGACAGTTGGCGGGAACCCCGCGCGACAGTTTGACTGCCTACTCTTGAGGCGCGCGAACCGGAGCTGTGAGCCTGAGAGAAGGTTACTGTTAAATGCGCCACGCCGCACACCTAATTACCGCCGCCCAGCTATTCCTCCTCGTGCCGCATGGCCTTGCCGGACAGGATCTGTCTACTAACACTCCCCACCAACTCATTCGAAGCGGCACTCCTGTAAAACTCCAAGTTGCGCAAACGATTTCTTCTGCACACACCCACAAGAATGATCGTCTAGATTTCGTAGTCGCGGATGACGTGACGATCGAGGGGTTCACAGTAATCCAGGCTGGGACCATGGCCTTGGGTTCAGTGATCGCAGTGAAAGGAAAGCGCCCTCTAGGAATGGGAGGAGACATCATCATCAAGCTCGATTCGGTCCAGCTCGTGACCGGAGAGAGTGTCGGGTTAGTTGGGCGCAAGGAATTTAAAGGCAAGTCGCACACCATTCGCATGGCGGTGGGCATGGCCATAACAGCGGCGATTTATCTTCCCGCCGCACCCGTGTTCCTGCTCACGCGTGGCCGGGACAGCACCGTTTTGAAAGGCACGGAACTGACCGCATACACGAAGAGTGATGCACTTGTGGAGGCGGCAGACTTGCCGTTAGCGCAGCAAACTGGTTCTGAATTGGCCGACATGATCACATTCCTGCCGCCTCGAGTTCTGAATGGCGAAGGCCGCGAAGGGGATATGCTGAATCTGATTTTCATGGCCAAAGAAGATGATTTGCAGCGTGCCTTTGCAGGCGCCGGCTGGCTAAAGGTGGAGAAATCCACTCCAGAGATCATTTGGCATTTGATGTGGCAGCGAAAGCACTATGCGAAGCTGCCGATGGACAAGCTTTACGTTTTTGGCAGGTCGCAGGACTATTCCTACTCGTTGCCTGACCCTGCGTCGATCGTGGCGCGGCGACATCACCTGCGAATCTGGAAGACCGACCGTGAAGTGGATGGTATTCCCCTTTGGGTGGGTGCAGCAACCCACGACGTGGCGATTGTATTTGTGAAGCATAAATTTCGGCTCTTCCACAGAATCGATCCCAATGTGGATGAGGAGCGTGAGTTCATCGCCGGGAATCTGGGGGAGACATGGCAACCTATTCGCGAGCAATACATTCGCTGCGCGTCGCCTGTATTCAAGGCGCAAACCGCCACAGGCCAGGAATATTACTCCGATAGCAGAATGCTTTTCCTGGAGTTAAATCGGGGAGCCGTTCCGAGGCCAGAAACAACAGAGTTTTCTGCTAGGTTGCAGTGAACAGGACCGGCGTCGGAGCGCAAATAATTTAAGATTCATCGGCATCGCTTCATGCTGAAGAAAGGTAGCCTGAAGCTACGTGACCCGCCCTCCGTTTTGATCCAGTTGTAAGTTTGCACTCCGGGGTCTTGCGCATACGTTGGGGACCTCCATGGCTCGACCTATCTTTACCCCAAGCTTCGATGATCCGCCGCGGTTCATCAGGATCTTTTTCAGCCGCGCATTCTCCACCTCTGGCGGGCGCAACCGGTCCGCTTGCAGTCAGAGGTCTTTCACCGCAGCTCTTCATAGCGGAAACAGCTCACCAGGTGATCGTTTACTACCCCTGTCGCCTGCATCAGCGCATAACAGATTGTTGGTCCCACAAAGCGGAAACCTCGACTCAACAGGTCCTTGCTCAGTGCGGTGGATATCTTCGTCTTGACCGGCACTTCCCTGTGAGTTTTCCAGCGGTTCTGGATCGGCGCTCCGTCCACGAACTTCCAGATGTACGTGTCGAAGCTTCCATGTTCTTTCTGTACCTTCAAGAACGCCTGCGCATTCGCGATTGTCGCGGCAATTTTCAGCCGGTTGCGCACGATTCCCGGGTCGCGTAGCAGGGTCCGGGCTTTCTTCCCGTCAAACTGCGCCACTTCCGCGGGGTCAAATCCGCAGAACACTTTTCTGTAATGTTCACGCTTCTGCAGAATCGTGTCCCAGCTCAACCCGGCTTGCGCTCCCTCCAAGACCAAAAACTCAAACCACAGCCGATCGTCGTGCACCGGCTTGCCCCATTCCTCATCATGATATTTGGAATTCAGTTCGTTCGAAGCCCAGGTACACCGCGTCAACCTGTTCCTACTGGCGCTCATGGAATTGCCTTCTGGACGGCTAAAATGAACCGCTTACCCGGGCCAGATCAAGCCACAACTGCCGCGCTCGATCGACGTCTGCTAGGAATAATCCACAACCATCTGATGGTGGACCGTTACCAGTTGTGTTGTCGCCAGGTTAGGCCGTCCTTCGTGGAGCGCGCTGAAGAACGCACTTATCCGATGTGACGTTCCAGTGCCTTGGTGATCTGATCCTTCGGCACGGCGCCCACGATCTGTTCTACAACCTCCCCATTCTTGAACACCAACAGCGTAGGAATGCCGCGGATGTTGAACCGGCCCGCAGAGTTCATCGCCTCATCCACGTTCAACTTGGTCACCTTCAGCTTGCCGGCATAATCTTGCGCGATTTCGGCAACCGTCGGCGCCAGCATGTGGCATGGACGGCACCACTCCGCCCAGAAATCCACCATAACGGGTTGTGCTTTGCTTGCTGTCAGCACTTCCACTTCAAAATTTCCGTCGTTCACGGTGAGAATGTTTTCAGCCATAACGATTCTTATGTCCTCGACCGGCTGCGACCAGGCAGCCGCTTTCCTGAGTTAGTTAGATGATGGAACTGCTTTTTGGTTTCGCGCTGCGTGTGCAGCTTCATATAGTTTCGCATATTCCGCCGCCGACGTGTTCCACGAAAAATCTTTGGCCATCCCATTGAGCTGTATACGCTTCCAGACGCCATCGTCCGAG
>Ga0181532_10002537_pt1 | contig 17001 bp, 12 predicted proteins | sample PEATcosm2014_Bin_33_FD_119768 | JGI IMG/M metagenome (GOLD analysis project Ga0181532, IMG submission 119768) | Peatland microbial communities from MTU Mesocosm Facility, Houghton, MI, USA - PEATcosm2014_Bin11_30_metaG | ecosystem: Environmental > Terrestrial > Soil > Wetlands > Peat | place...
ACCGGGATGCCCTCCATCTCCATGGCCCACTCATGGTGGCCAATCGTGCTGTAAAGGCCCCAGTGAATAAACATGCCGAACTTGGCATCGTGCCACCACTTCATGCGCCGCTCGCGGTCGGCCACGGCCTCAGGGCTTTCCACTTCCGCCTGGGCCGGCTTTTCCGCGGGCGCCTCAACTTTCCCACAACTCGCGTTGAACCCCGAAGCGGCAAGCGCCGCGCCGCTTCCCATCAGTAACAATGAATCACGCCTGGAAATCTTAGTTTCGAACATGGTGGAACCTCCTTTAGTAAAGGTATCGTCTCGCCGGGTGAGCGCACAAAGCTTACCGCCCTGGGTACCTAGAGTCAACGTTTTCAGACAAATGCCCGTATTTGAATCGTAGCGGCGAGTTTACCTCGCCATCTGGCGGCGTAAAGCCGCCGCTACGTCAAAATGAGGATACTTCCAACCAAATCTGGTATTTCGCGGGAACTTTAAGTAAGGTAGACTCTGCTAGCAGGAGTTGGATGCGTTTCCAGGAGGAACAATCAGATGCCCGCTAAGAAGGAAGCGATGGTAGGTATCGATATGGGGGGAACGCGCATGCGCGCCTTGGTGGTGAATGCGCAAAACAAAATCCTGGGGATGCACAGAGCGCCGACCAACCCAAAACAGAAAACCGATCGGCTAGTCGCGGACATCGCTGCTGTTGTTGAGGCCGCGGCGCGGTCGGCCTCACTGAAAGTCTCCGACTTGCGCTCCGTGAGCATGGGTGTGCCAGGAGCGGTCGATGCGGTGACCGGTATGGTTTATCATGCTCCAAACCTGGGATGGAAAAAGGTGCCGTTGGGATCCAAGCTGAGGGCTCTGCTTAAGGTCCCGGTGTTTGTCGAAAACGACGTCAACGTTGGCGTGATGGGCGAATACACCCTGGGCGCAGGCCAGGGAGCACGTGAGCTGGTGGGAATATTCGTCGGGACGGGAATTGGCGGAGGCATCGTCAACGGAGGACGGCTCTTTCTCGGTTCGCGCGGGGCTGCCGCGGAGGTCGGCCATATCGTCATCGAAATGAATGGGCCGCTTTGTGGCTGCGGCAACCGCGGCTGCGCTGAGGCCCTGGCCAGCCGCACCGCGATGGAGCGCGACGTGCGGGACGCCATCCGTCGCGGAGAAAAAAGTATCGTGCTGAAGCTTATGGAGGAACGGGGCCGGACGCGCATGACCAGCAGCATCATTCAGAGAGCCTTGAAAGAACACGACCCGGTCATGGTGCGAGTTATGGAACACGCGCAGTTCTGCCTGGGCATTCTGGCAGCGAACGTCGTCAATATGCTCGATCCCGAGTACGTAATTATTGGAGGAGGAATCGTTGCGCGGCTGGGAAAGGATTTTGTGACGCCCATCAGGCAGACCGCTTATCAGTATTTCCTCCGCCGGCACGATGCCCGGCGCGTAAAGATTCTCCCCGGCATACTGGGCGACGACGCGGGACCCTTCGGCGCGGTGGCCCTGGCGCGACAACGCCTTGCGAGCAAGCCCGCAAATTGACAGCTAACGTCTGACGACCACCATGCCTCGCCCTCAATACGCTCGAATTGCTGTCCTCGTCGTCTTCGCGATCGTATTGTATCTTGTCTACCGCATCTTAGAGCCTTTCTTGCCGGCCCTGGTGTGGGCAGCAATTCTGGCCACGGTCTTCTACCCGCTCTTTTCGTTCCTCTTGCGGCGGCTGCGCCACCCTCGCCTGGCGAGCACGCTGACCTGCGTTTTTCTTACTGTGGTCATTGTGCTTCCGGCCCTGTTTCTAATCCTGATGCTGGCTAAGGAATCCGTCGTCGCCTACAAGGCTCTTGAGGAGCACGTGTCGGGCGGCAGCCCGGCATCCTTAGACGCCCTCCAGAAGACATCCGCCTACCAGTGGTTTCTTGCCAAGAGCGGTAATTTGGGAATGCCGGAGCCTGATCTGGGCGCGGTGGCGACGAAAGGCATCGGTATTGTGAGCGAGTTTCTTGTCAGCCGCAGCGCCAGGATTTTTTCCGGAATCACCCGCTCCGTCATCAACTTCTTCGTGATGTTATTTGGGTTGTATTATTTCCTTCTGCGTGGTCCGGACATGCTTCGTGCACTCCGTGAGTTGAGCCTTCTCCAGCCCGAGCATGGAGAACGGATCATACAGGAATTCCGCGCCATCGCCGTTTCGACCTTTGGAGGAAGCCTCGCCACAGCCGCGATTCACGGTGCTGCGGACGGGATTATTTTTCTCCTTTTTGGTTTGCCCTCTCCCTTGCTTTGGGGCGCGGTGCTGGCCATCTTATCGTTGATCCCGGTGGTCGGGACATCCCTGGTCTGGATTCCTCTTGTGGTTTATTACATTTTGAAGGGGCAGGTGTTGCGGGGAATCCTCCTGTTGGTCGCTTTCGGAACAGTGGCAGCAATAGTCGATTACCTGATTAAGCCCTTGCTGATCCGGCGAGGGACAGACATTGACTCAATCTGGGTTCTGCTGAGTGTGCTTGGAGGCATTGGGGTCTTTGGTTTCCTGGGTTTGTTCCTGGGACCTTTTTTGGTCGCGCTGCTCTTAGTGTTCCTAGAGATTTACAAGGCAGAGTTCCGCCAGGAAGTGGGCGGGAATATAACTGCGTAGCAGGGCGGAATCGGCTTGTCATTCTGAGCGGAGCGAAGAATCTCGGTAGTTAATGACCGATCAACTGCAGAGATCCTTCGCTTCGCTCAGGATGACAGCAAATAGCTTGATGGCGTGAGGAACGCACACAGGTTAACAGACACCTCGGCGCATGACTAAGCTCGACAAAGGATTCAGCCAATGGCAACCCGGCGCGACTTTCTCACCTTCTCCGCCGCCACGGTGCTGGCGGGTCGTATCGCCCTGCCGAACGGCACGAGCACGGGCGTCAATCAGCCTGGAGACGAACCGAGCAAATTAGCCGCGGACCCTCAGCGGCCTCGATATCATTTGATGCCACCGGCAAACTGGATGAACGACCCCAACGGGCCCATCGTCTGGAAGGGTCAATATCACATGTTTTATCAGTACAACCCTCACGGGGCGTTTCCGGAGAGCATGCATTGGGGGCACGCTGTGAGTGCCGATTTGGTGCACTGGAAGCACCTTCCCATCGCGCTTGCACCCACCCCTGGCGGGCCTGACAAGGACGGTTGTTGGTCCGGCTGCGCAGTGGTTGAAGGGGGCATCCCGGCGATTCTTTATACGGGTGTTTTCCCGCCGGTCCAGTGCCTGGCGCGGAGCGAAGATGGAATGAGAACCTGGCAAAAACTTGCCACAAATCCCATTATCGCCGCTCCGCCACAAGGAATGCAGACCACCGGGTTCCGCGACCCTTGCGCATGGCGAGAAGATGACGAGTGGTTTCTGGCAATCGGGTCGGGCATTGAAGGCCAGGGCGGCGTGGTTCTGCTTTATCGCTCCAGAGATCTGATCCATTGGGATTATCTCCACTTCCTGTGCAAGGGCAGAAGGGATGAACTCCTGCCGGGAAAAGATCCGGTCAGCACAGGTGAGATGTGGGAGTGCCCGGACTTCTTTCCCTTGTCGGACAAGCACGCGCTGCTGGTGTCTACGCAGGGCGCAGTAGTTTATTCAGTCGGCTCCTATGAGAATCACTACTTCCGTCCTGAAGTTCAGGGAAAAGCGGATCTCTCGGATGCCTACTATGCCGCCCGGAGTGTGCGCGACGGCACGGGCCGCCGGATCTTGTGGGGTTGGATCAGGGAAGGACGCAGCGAGGCCGCACAGCGCGCCGCTGGTTGGGCCGGAGTGATGTCACTGCCTCGCGTGGTTTCGCTTGCGACTGACGGGAGGCTCCGCATCACTCCCGCTCCCGAACTTGAAACTTTGCGGGGCAAACATCACCACTTCGCTGGACAGCCGGCGCGCGGCGCGTTCTCCATTCGTGGAGACAGCATGGAGATTCAAGCCGAGTTCGAGCTGGGAGCATCTGACGTCGTGGGCTTGACGGTGCGTAGTTCGACGGGTGGGGAAGAGTTTGCCTCTATCACGTACAATCGAACGAAATCCCAACTCCTGGTGGAACGCGAACATTCCAGCCTGAGCCCGGATGTGGACCGCGGACCCCAGGGCGGATCGTTCACGCTCGCCGAGAATGAAACGCTGAAATTGCGTATCTTCTTGGATGCTTCGGTTATCGAAGTCTTCGCCAATGATCGCGCTTGCCTCACCAGCCGCATCTATCCGTCACGGCCCGACAGCCTCGGCATCGGCACACTTGCGGAAGGGGGCAGCGCCCATTTGAAGGCCCTCGACGTTTGGGAGATGCGGCCCATTTCTGGGGACAGACTAACTACCTAGCGGGGATTGGAGCCGTGGTACACTCAGCGGTATGAACCGTCGTGCGGCCAAACGATCAGAAGAGAAACTCGGGACCCTGATACCGAAGGGAAAGCTGCTGCCGGCGACGCGGCCGGGAGCTATCTGCCCGTTCAAGCCTGTACGTGTGAAAGGCACTTCGGTCTCCAAAACGATCATTGAGGATCGACGCTGACTTTCGAGCGTGCGGGAGATAGCGCATTAACTCACCAGGGTCTCCAAAACGCCTGCGCGCGGATTCAGCGGTAGACTTCTCGACGGTGCCCGATATCAAAGATTCGAATCTCTTGGGCACCATCGTCAATCCGGTAAAGAACACGGTAGTCAGCGACTCGAATCCTCCATCCTTCCTTGAGCTTGCCTCGCAGGAGTTTCGCTCCGGGAGGGCGAGGGTTGCAGATAACGAGAGGATCGCACTGTCGATTTTCTGGATGATAGGCTTGGGGAGCTTCTCAAGCCTTTTTGCCGCTCGAGCGTCGATTAGAACGCGAAAGTTCACAACTTGCCAACTCGTTTCAGGCGCTCGCGAACTTCAGCATAGTCAACCAGACTCTTGGAATTATTTTCGGCGCGGTCGAGAGTCAAGGCATCTTCCAAGTCCTCGATTCGGCGCAGCAAGCGGCGATAGTGGGATCTCCGTATCAATAGAACATCGTTTTGCCCGGTCTTGCGCACAGCGACTTGCGCTTTGGTATTCGCCATGAGACGGATTCTACCATAACCTAGAGCGAATCCATGAAAACCAGATAGGAAGAGCCCCAGAGGCTGGTGGGAATCGACCCATGGGGCTGTGCGGTGATGATGATGTTGTAAGTGCGCGGCCCGGCGGCAAGCGCCGAGAGTACGGAAGGCGCGGAAGCATCGAATACGGGCTCGACGAGCGCCAGGGCTTCGAGTGTGGGGTAGATGATCTCTCCGGAAGGCGCCATCGGTGTCTCGAACCCGTTGGTGAGGAATTGCACGTGCGCATCGATCTCATAGAAGTGCCATGCCAGGCAGGCACAGAAGGTCACGGCCTTTTCGAATTTTGCCAGCAGACTCGCATCGGCGTGGGGCAGGTGCGCATCGAAGACCAGCACCAGGCGGCGCTCGTCCTCACGCGTAAACTCCCGCACCTTCACGGCCTGCGCCTTGGCACTTGCCTTCCAATCCACATGCCGCGCGGAATCGCCTTCCTGATAGTCGCGGATAGCGTAGAGGTCGTTGCCCCGCCCCTTATAGAGACTCTCGATCTCGCCCCCAATCATGGGGAGAATTTCGTAAAACTCCTCGGTGGGCTGAACGTTGGGCAATACCAGAATCTCCTGCCGGGTGGGGACTTCATGGGACTTGCGCACGAAGCCGAAGGGGAATTTACTGCTGACGCGAAAGCCCTCTTGAGTGTAGCGGCCGCGGCGCGGAAAAGTGACTTCGACGTGCTGTGTGACAGATGAGCGGTGAGGGATATAAGGGACGTATACGGGGGCATCCAAGATCTGCCGTGCAGGCGGCGCAGCGTTCTTCTTGCGTTTCCTCCTCTCCGCATCACGCGCCGAGACCTTGATAGAAAACGACGGAAAGAGCAGTTTGAGATTGCTCACCGTCAGCCGCGAAATCATCGGCTGCTCGGCAAAGATGTGATCGGGCAGCACAAATTCCAATTCCAGACGCGATAATACGATTTGCGAGAGAATGCCGGAAACCAGGATTGCGCCGAGCAGACTGGCAAGAATCAGGAAGAGAAGGTTGTTCCCGGTGTTTAAGGCCGCAATCGAAATCAGACCGATGATGATCAGGTAGACCACTCCTTCGCGGGTGAATTCGTACTTCATCCTCACCAGCCAAGTGTTCAGCGCGGTCCGGCGCGCCAGAAAAGGAACCACTTTCACGGCGACGATGGTGGTCAGCAACAGCGAGGTGGCCGCCGCCCAGACGGCTGCCCCCACGCGCCCTGCCTCGGTGAGCGCGGTGGAATAGAGCGCCAGGCAGAAGGCCGTGCCCAGTCCGAAGAGCCCCTGGAAAAACCGTCGCCATCCCGCGCGGTCAGTGTTTGCCCACTGCTCGCGAACGCGAAGGCGCAAATCGCCCGTCGTGCTGCCCGTGGTTGAAGGCGGCCTCATCATCGTTTGGGATTGTAACGTATCAGTCCGGCCATGTCATTCTTAGTGGAGATGAGTGGAGATGGGCCTGCGGCCAGTTCACAAAGATGAAAAGTCGCTGTCATCCTGAGCGAAGCGAAGGATCTGCAGTGGAGTTCCGAGGCGAACTCATGCAGATTCTTCTCTTTGCTCAGAATGATGCCGAAGCTTTCGACTCTGAACTGTTGACCGTCGACTGCCCTTTACAGCGGCACCGGTGTACCGTTGAGGATCTCTTCCACGATCGCCCGGGCCTGGTCGGATTTCTTGAGCGTGGAGATATAGCGCGAGCTCACCACGCAGCGGTGAGAAAAAACGGGGACTATAAGGCGTTTGAAGTCGTCGGGGATGCAGTAGTTGCGGCCTTCGAGGAAAGCAAGGGCCTGAGCGGCGCGGTAAAGCGACATGGAGCCACGCGGACTTACTCCCAGGCTGAGATATTCATGCTGACGCGTCTTTTCCACGATGACCAGCGTGTAGTCCACGAGTTCTGGATCCACTTTCACCCGGCGCACCCGATTCTGGATCTCCACCACTTCCGGCGCCGTCATCACCGGCCTGACATTGGCCATCGGGTCGGAATCGGCGAAGTCCTGAAGGATTTCTTTCTCGCTCGCTGCGCTTGGGTAGCCGATCTTCACCCGCATCAGGAAGCGGTCCAACTGGGATTCGGGAAGCGGATAGGTTCCGTGGTGTTCGATAGGGTTCTGGGTGGCCATCACCATGAAGGGTTGAGGAAGCGGTGAAGTGCGGTTATCCACCGTCACTTGATTTTCATTCATGGCTTCGAGCAGCGCGCTCTGAGTCTTGGGTGTGGTGCGGTTGATTTCGTCGGCCAAAACGATGTTGGCAAAGATGGGTCCCGGCCGAAACTCGAAGCGCTGCGTTTGCTGGCTGAAGACGCTCACTCCGATCACGTCGGACGGAAGCATATCGGAGGTGAACTGGATGCGCTGGAAGGCGCAGTCGAAGGAGCGCGCCAGGGCGTGGGCCAGCGTCGTCTTCCCAACTCCAGGCACGTCCTCAATCAGCAGGTGGCCGCGGGCCAGCAGGCCTACCAGCACGAGTTGAATGACGTCGTCCTTGCCTCGTATCACCGATTGGACGGATTGTTGCACTCGGATCAGAAGTTCGGGAACCTCTGTCACGTGATCGTTTACAATCGTATTTCCCATGTTATGCTATTCTGGATGTTGCTGCGTGGGCGGTTAACTCAGCGGTAGAGTGCTATCCTCACACGGTAGAAGTCAGAGGTTCAAATCCTCTACCGCCCACCATTTCGACTGAGCACTTTCCACCGCGTACATTCTACCTAATCTTTGAGGTCACTTCAATGAAGCCGATCTCCTTCACGCGACGACAGTTTATCCGTCAATCAGGGAGAGCGGGCTTGGCGTTGGCCACGCTATGGTCGGCCCCGGAACCGGCGAGTGGCACTTCCCAGCCGGCAGCACCAGAAGGATCTGTACCCGCCGGAGATGCGGCCAAATTGAAAGAGCTGTTTCTCCACCCGCCGCAATCTTCCCAGCCTATGACGCGCTGGTGGTGGTTTGGCGGCGCGGCCACGCCGGAGGAGATTACGCGTGAACTCACTTTGATGTCGGAAAGCGGATTACGAGGCGTGGAGCTTCAACCCGTTTACCCGCTCGAGGTCGATGACCCGAAGCGCGCCATTCGAAACATCCGATACTTCTCTTCGGAATGGTATGAATTGGTGCGCCACACCGTCCAGGAAACTCGCCGCCTGGGGATGCAGTTTGATCTCACCCTGGGAAGCGGCTGGCCTTATGGAGGGCCGTTCATTCCCATCGAGTTGGCCGCGCGCCGGGCTCGCGCCTTGATTCAGGAAACCGCGGGGCCAGGGCGCTTCTCGTGGCGCCTTGCCCACGAGTTCACCGAAGACGAAAACGTCGTTGCCGCCGTGGCCGTGCCGGTTCTGCGCTCCGGCCAGCCGGATCTCCAATACTCGCGCGTGGTCTGGGACCAAACGCGGGGTCCCGGCACGTCCGAAGGGTTCAGCCCCAGGGGATTCGACAACTGGGATGTTCCGCCGGGCCTGTGGAGAATGATGGTGGTCATCGATTGTCCCACGGGCCAGCAGGTGAAGCGGCCCACTGTGGGCATGGAAGGTAACGTCCTCGACCATTTCAGCCGCCAAGCCATGGACCTTTTTATCGCCGCGGCGGGCGACCAGGTCTTGAACGAACTCAAGTCGGTCGCCGACCCTCCCTTTCACTCCGTCTTCTGCGACAGCCTGGAAGTTTACGGCGCGGACTGGACTCCCAACCTCCTGAGCGAATTCGAAAAACGCCGCGGATATGCTTTGACGCCATACCTCCCCGCCTTGTGGCAAGAGGCCGGTCCGCTCACCCCGCACATCCGCTACGACTATCACCTCACACTTTCGGACCTCATCCTGGAAAACTTTTTCGCGCCTTTGGCCGATTGGGCCGAGAAGCGCGGCATGACGGCGCGCATCCAGGCACACGGCGCTATGGGAGACGTGATGCAGGGCTACGCGCTTGCCCATATCCCGGAAGGCGAGCACATCGAGGGAGGCGACCGGTACGCCGTTGATATCCAGCATCGCCGCCTCGCATCCTCCGCCGGTCACATTTATGGGAAGCCCGTCATTTCGGCGGAAAGCTACTCGTGGCTGCGTTTTCCCCTTTTCATGGTCACGCTCGAGATGATGAAGGCAGCTTCGGACGCGCAATTCCTGGACGGCATCAATCAAATCGTAAACCAGGGCTATTCCTACTCGCCGCCTCAAGCCGGGCAGCCCGGCTGGACGTTCTATGCCTCGACGGTCGTCAATCACAATAATGTCTGGTGGCGCCACTACCAATACCTGACGCAGTACATCCAACGAGTTTGCACTTTGCTTCAGCAGGGAGTCGCGGTGAATCCGGTGGGCGTGTATGTTCCGCTTGCCGACGTCTACGCCAAGTTCGGCATCGGCGGCCTCAACATGGACGTCGAGATCGAACACCAACTCGGGACCCAATTGTCGCTAGAACTGAGGCGCTCGGGATATGACTTCGATTTCCTCAACGACGACGCTCTGGCACGCGTTGCCAAGGTTGAGGCGGGCGTGCTGCGCGCCGGGACCGGGGCCTATCGCGTGGTGATCGTCCCGGATGTCCAGTTCATGCCCCCGGAATCGCTCGAGGTGCTGCTCAGATTCGCTCAAAATGGCGGTTGTGTCATGTTCGCCGGATGGCACTATGCTGTGACGGCCCCGGGGTTCAAGGATAACAGCACACGGAGCGCGCGAGTGAAATCGATTCTCGTTACCCTCTGGGGGGGAGGGCAAGGACCCGCACTCGATCGTTTCGGGACCTGCGGCAAAGGCAAGGTGTTGGTGTCGGATCACCCTTCGACGGTAGTGGCAGCTTTGCCGGCAGCGCTTCCACCGGACTTTGAAATCCTCCAGGCGGGCGATTCGAGTGATTCGTCGATGCAGCGGGCGCGGGAGAATGTTGGCTTCCTCCACCGGCGAGTGGATGACACCGATTTGTATTTCATCAGCAACATCTCCTCGTTTTTTGAGGATCTGAGAGTGAGGTTTCCCCTCGGGCACAAGCAGCCTCAGCGCTGGAATCCCGAAAGCGGCGAACTCGACGATACCCTGGTCTTCAGCCATTCCGAGCTGGCCAACTCGAATTCGCCGGTCACCGAAGTTCAACTCCGCCTCGCGCCATATGAATCATGCTTTGTGGTATTCAGTCCCGGCGAGAGTGGTCCGACCATCACGCATAGCGACTGGCGGGCGCGGCTGAAGATCGAAAAAGCCGGGGGGAGGGTTCGGGTGACTGGGCTCATTTCGAAAAACGGGGCGTATTTTCTCGTGGATGGCAGGGGGAAAACTCACCGCTTCAATGTGAAGGACGTGCCAGAGCCGATTCCTCTGAAAGGCCCCTGGCGGTTAACGCTCGGCGAGAAGACTGTGCCAGCGCTCGCGCAGTTGCAATCGTGGAACGAACTGCCGGAAGGAAAGTATTACAGCGGCTGGGGAGTCTATGAAACCGATTTTGAAATAACCACCTTGGGCGAACAGATCGAGTGGGCGCTGGAATTGGGTACTGTCCACGAGACCGCCGAAGTGGTTCTGAACGGAATTAATCTGGGAGCCGCGTGGAAGGGCTTACGAATTGTGCCGTGCGGCAATGCCCTGAAGGCGGGGAAGAACCATTTGAAAGTCGAAGTCGGGAATCTTTGGATTCATCATGTCCAGTCTCTCCCCAAACCGGACCGGAAAGCTCTGGCTGAAACGTACGGCATCCGCTGGGGCACCTACGGCGAAGTCAAGCCGGCGAGCATTCCTCCCTCGGGCCTCCTCGGCCCCGTGCAACTCGTGCCGCAAAAACAGTGGGTGGCGACGCTTTAGGTGCGTTACGCTTGACGTAAGGCATAAAGGAACTTACACTGATTTATGATTGTTAGCTATCGGGACAAGCGGTCCAGGAGCTTCGCGGAGGGACACAGGGTTAAGGCACTTTCGGGTATCGAACGCGCCGCGCGCCTCAAGCTGGACCGTTTGGAAGCGGCCGCCGCGCTCAAAGACCTGGCGGCGCTGCCCGGCAACCGTCTGGAGAGGCTGAAAGGCGATCGCAAAGATCAGTACAGTATCCGTATCAACGACCGTTGGCGTATATGCTTCGAATGGGAAGAAGGCGGTCGCGGCCCTTCGAATGTGGAGATCGTCGATTACCATTAGGAGAAATATCGTGGCCATTCCAGCTATTCATCCCGGTGAACATCTGGCCGAAGAGCTTAAGGAGCTAGGCATGAGCGCCGCGGAGTTGGCACGACAACTCGATGTGCCCACTAACCGCGTCACGCAAATCTTGAACGGCGAGCGGGGCATCAGCGGCGATACGGCCCTGCGCCTCGCGCATTTCTTTGGCACGACCGCCGAGTTCTGGCTTAATTTGCAGAGCCTTTATGAAATCCGGCGGGCCGAACAGATTTCCGGGAGATCGATCAAAGTGTTGCCTACCCTCAAGGGTCTCGAGCGAGCCCATGCGTAAGAACGTTCACAGTTGAATAAGGATTTGAAGGGAATTGCGCGGGGTGAAAGGGCCATTCGGCGGGGGAGAACCCTCACCCACGCCCAGGCCGAACTCCGACTGAAGCGGTGGCTGGAATGGCCTGAGGGCGGCGACCCTCATCGGCAAGCTCAAGGTGGCGTCTGGGGCTTGGAAACTTCCTTGGTTGTTTCACCGAAATCGTTGGGCTTCCGTTTTTCGACGGCCTCGACGTTGAAGAGTCTGAAATCCGAGTAGCGGTGTTCGTTCTGGAGGTGTTTGCCGTTCCAATCGACGTTGACGGTGACTTGTTGTGGAAGCTCGAACTCCCTCCCGATGCTCTTGAACTCGACCTTAGCGAAGGCGATTTCGGTGGTTTGCCTTTCCAGCTTGACTTCTGCCAGCGGGGCCAGCAAGTCGGTGCGCAACCGGAGGATTTCGTAAGTTTCGCTATCGATCCAGGCCAGCCCCTGAGTGAAAGTCGGCAGGGCCAGATCGCGAAACTTAAAGGCCCCGTGCACATGCGCCTTCCCCGGTTGTTGCGCGAAAGCAATGACGTAGGTGCTTCGGCCGCTGATTGTCTGCCGCCCCAGGTATCGAAAGTCGGCTTGCGCCTGGTACAGGGGATGGAAGACAAGCGAGGCCGACGCGAATCCCGAGGTCAGCATAAACCCCGCCTCGAGGGCCTGCGCGGAGGTTTGGGCGCCCGGCAACTCGTCTCGGTATTCATCAAACCCCGGTCCATAAGCCTTGGCCGGAGTGGCGCACAGATAGCGGAACTTCCGCTCCAGTGTTTCGCCCCTCTTCTGCTTCCGGCCCAGTCTTTCCTGATGGATCTCTTCGAGCGAAACTGTATTGGGGAAATCCTTGAAATACTCGGCGACGCTCTTGCCCACACCGCTCAGTATCGAGGCTAACAAGGCTTGGTCGGCGGCGGGCTCCAGGCCTTTGAGGTCGGACAGAGGACGACGGAGATAGTGGTCAATCGCGGCCTCGCCCTTCGGCTGTCCCTTGAGGTAGGCTGCCTCCAGCTTTTTGCGATTCTCAATCTGTACCCAAAGTTGACGAACTTCAAACGGCATCTTCCGCACTTCCCGTCCGGCAAGGTAGCGGTTCAATGCTGTGCTCGCGGCTTGGGTGTGATCTCCCCCCAATAAAGCCTCGGCCAGCAGGAGGCGCGCCTCGGGCCCCGCTCCGGCCGCGAGCGCCTTGGAAAGGGCCTGCTCGGCCGCTTCCCATTCCTGGGTCAACACCTGCGAACGGCCCAGTTCCTGGAGTGCGAGGGGGTCTTGAGGTGCGTACTTGAGCGCCTCGAGGAAAACACCGGCCGCCTCGCTCGGATGGCGCCGCCAGGTCTCCATAACTCCCAGGGCGATTAGTGGTTCCGGACGCCCCAAGCTCGTGTCGTGGCGCATCGCCTGGCCCGCCAGCATCAGGTTTCGGTAGGCGCCATCCCAATCATTGGAGTCAAGTTCGGCAAGCGCCAACATGGCGCGACACTGGACACAGGAGGGGTCATGGCGCATCACTTTGGTCAGAGGCGTCAAGGCCAGGTCTGGGCGCTTCCGGCTTAAGAACTCCTCCACACCGCGCGCGTAATCCTTCTCCTCCGCGGCCGACAGTTTGTCAGATGCTCCCAGTGTTTTCAGTCTCGGCGCGAGGCGCGCAATTAAGTCGGCCTGCGCAAGCAATCGAGGATCCTCACCCGGCGCCCGCAGCGTAATGGGAATAATCCACGCTTGGGACGGATCGGTAAGGGCCACGGTCTCCTGTGCCTTGCGAAAGCCCTTCTTGGTGACCGTCAGGGTCACGTCGAGCTCCTTGAATATGTCCACCTGTAGCCAGTAGTCGGTTTGGAAAAGCCCTTGCAGGGTTGTCGAGAAACTGCGGAACTCACCGGCGGCATTCAGCGGCTCTACTTCGACCGCCGCACCTTGGATCGGGTCACCCTCGATCGTGGTGACTTTGCCGGACACCCACCAGTGGTTCTTCGCGGAGCGGTCCCGGTTCATGGTGTCCATCACGGCAACGCTCCCCGGCGCCATTGCCTGCCCCTGCGCCAACGCGGGTGCAGGCGAAAGACCCGTCGCCGCCAGCAGTGCGAGAGCGTATAGGTGGGCTCGACTCACGACACCCTCCTCCGGCAGGAACCTCCAGACTCGGCTTCTGCCAGATCAAGCCTACACCCGCTTTGCCTTTGGCTCAAGGACGAAGAACCACTTGTCTACCGCTCGGCGCTCGCCCGGAGAGCGATGTGCGACAAATTGGCGCACCCACAGAATATCGACGGTGGCGCCGTTGGGTGCAGGGGCGGACTTGAGTCGCCATTTGACGAACGAAACTCGCCGCTCCGAAGTCAAACGGCGCCGCTTACCAAAAAAAGCTTGACAGGCTACGCCCAACATGATAGCCTAGAACCCGTCTGCGCCGAAGGCGCAGTTCGGTCAAATTGCACGGGGCCCCGACCTGGCCCTTCGGGGCATCGCAGACCCCACGAGTTGGCTCTGTGGCGGCCTGAATTGCTTGGCTGAGGGTTGTTTATTGCCGGAACAAAGCGAGAATGTCTATGAAAACAAACAGTCGAAGAGTCGAAGAGTTGGGGAGTCGAGGAGCCGCGAGGGCCAATTCGAGAGGTTGAGTCGGATGCCGGCGGTTTGTCACTTCTTAACTCTTGACTCTCGACTTCTCCAATTGAATTCGACGGAACAAAGCGAGAATGTCTATGAAAACAAAGGGACGCTGTGAGAATCGACCACCCCTGGCCCCTCCTTATCCAAGGAGGGGAATTTCGGTCTCCCCTCCTCGGCGAAGGAGGGGCGGGGGTGGTGTGGCTTAGCGGCCTTTGTGTGCTTTGCGCCTTGGCGGGAAACTGGGTTTATGACAATTGAAAATGAACGAACGAACCGGGAATGTGTATGAAAACAAACGATATCACTTTTTGAAGTCTGTACAATGAAGCACGTTTTGATGCAGAATACGGCGAGCGCAGCTAAGAAAATGGCTGGGGATCGCCTTTTTGGAGCAGGCCAACTGGGTTGCTGCACCTCCGGAGGCCGCGACGGTTTGAACAGAGTTGGTATGAAATGCGTGAAGCAGGTGGCGCCATGAAAGCTTTGGAGATTGAGCGAGACAAATTGCCCCAACCCGCCCCGCCTACGACCGCCGGTCCGCCCATGCCCGCCCAGCGGCTTGTTTCCCTCGATGCCCTGCGCGGCTTCGACATGTTCTGGATCACAGGCGGTACCGCAATCCTGATGGGCTTGGGAAAGGTCATCCACCGGCCCTGGTTCGACAAGTTCCTCGAACAATTTGACCATGTGCCCTGGCGGGGGCTGCACTTTTTCGACCTGATCTGGCCGCTCTTCATGTTTATCATGGGAGCTGCTATACCGCTTGCGATCGCCAAGCGGCGGTCTAAAGGCGAAACTGACCGGCGGCTCCTGCTGCACGCGCTGTGGCGGGCCATCGTCATGTTCTGCCTGGGGACGGTGACGCAGGGCAATCTCCTTCTGTTTGATTGGTACAAGTTCCGCCCCTGTTACAGCGTCTTGCATGGACTCGCCGTGGGGTACTTCATCGCCACCGTGGTGGCGGTAAAGGTTAAACCGAAATGGCACGCCCCCACCATCGCCGCCTTCCTGCTCGCTTATTGGGCGGTCGTCATGCTGGTGCCGGTGCCGGGAGTGGGCGCGGGGGTCCTGACTCCTCAGGGCAACCTGCCGACCTATGTGGATAAGCTGATCCTGGGCCATCTGCACTACGGCGAGAACACATGGTTCCTGAGCTACCCGGGCTTCGGGGCCTCGGTACTGCTGGGCGTGCTGGCAGGGCAACTGCTGATGTCCGGCCGTTGGCAGCGCAGTAAGATCTTTCGGTTGCTGGGCATGGGCGCCCTCAGTCTGCTGGCAGGGCTCCTCTGGAGCTTCTGGTTTCCCGTCATCAAACTGATGTGGACAAGTTCTTACGTCCTGATCTCGGGCGGATTTAGTTTCCTGGTCCTGGCCCTTTTCTACTGGATTGTCGACGTGCTCGGATACCGGAAGTGGGCCTTCGGTTTTATCGTGATTGGCATGAATTCCATCGCGGTTTACGTTGCCACCGAAATCTTTGACTTCAGCCGCGTGGGCAACGTCTTCGTGGGGCACCTTTTGCCGCGCGTGGGACGGTGGGACAACCTGGTGGAGGCGGCCGCGGCCTTCGCCATCGTCTGGTTAATACTGTATTGGATGTATCGCAAGAAGGAATTTATTAGAATATGACGGTTATGAGGGGATCTTGCTAAGAATCGGCATCGTGGGCTTGGCCCAAGTTGGAAAGACAACGCTGTTCGAAATCCTTACCCGGGCGCACGCCGCCGGGCATGGCGGGGGAAAGGCCGAGGCGCGCGTGGGCGTGGTCCGCGTGCCGGATGCGCGGCTTGACCGCCTGGCGGAGATGTTTCACCCGCAAAAAACCGTCCACGCCACGGTTGAATACCTCGATACGCCCGGCAGCATCATTGAATTGACGCGGGCGGGCGTCCAATCTCAGAGCCTGCGGGAGTTGAACGCCCTGGCGCACGTGGTGCGAGCGTTCGAAGACCCGGTGATTGCTCCCGAGGGCGCCGCGAACCCCGCGCGCGACATCGAAAACGTCGAACTCGAGCTTATCCTCTCGGATCTCGCGGTGGTGGAAAAACGCCTCGAGCGGCTTGAAAAGGACGTCAAGAAACAGAAGAACGCCGCGCTCGAGAAGGAGTTCCAGGTATTGAAGTTCTGCAAGTCGAGCCTCGAGAAACAGATCCCCCTGCGCGACGCCGCGCTGACTGCCGAGGACGAGCGCGTTATCCGCGGTTTCACGTTCCTGAGTCTTAAACCCATGCTTTATGTTCTCAACTTGGGTGAGAAGGACGCAGGCCGCGCCAACGCCGCCGAACAGTTTGCGCAGCAAGCGGGGTTAAAACAGCGGCCGCACACCGCAGTCGCGGCGATCTGCGGCAAGGTCGAAGCGGAGTTGGCGGAACTCAACGACTCCGAGGCGGCCGAGTTCCTGGCCAGTTACGGTCTCGAGGAGTCCGCCATTTTCAGGCTGATTCGAGCCAGCTATCAGCTCCTGGGTTTGATTTCCTTTTTCACCGTGGGAGAAGACGAATGCCGGGCTTGGACCATTCGCGCGGGGACCTCCGCACTGGAAGCCGCCGGGGAAATCCATACCGATCTGCAGCGTGGATTTATTCGCGCCGAAGTGGTGAAGGTTGACGACCTTCTGGCCGCGGGCGGCTTTGCCGAAGCCCGTGCTCGCGCCCAACTCAGGCTGGAAGGCAAGGACTATATCGTGCACGACGGTGAAATCGTGCACATTCGACATTCGAGTTGAAGCTATCAGCGTTCAGCTCTCAGCTATTAGCAGGCGCCATCCCGCCGAAAGTTTGCTGAAAGCGGATAGCTGACGGCTGACAGCTTGATTCTGGCTCGTCACCGCTATGTCCTACCTCTGGATCAGTCTCGCGTTAGGAACGGCCGCCG
>Ga0181532_10002540_pt1 | contig 16972 bp, 12 predicted proteins | sample PEATcosm2014_Bin_33_FD_119768 | JGI IMG/M metagenome (GOLD analysis project Ga0181532, IMG submission 119768) | Peatland microbial communities from MTU Mesocosm Facility, Houghton, MI, USA - PEATcosm2014_Bin11_30_metaG | ecosystem: Environmental > Terrestrial > Soil > Wetlands > Peat | place...
CAACTTTACCCACAGGTTTGCTTACGATCCGGCGTTTTCGGGCACGGCTCGCGGCGGTGCGCTGTTGGGCCTCGACGGGGTTTCGATTTCGTCATTCGGCCTGGCATACGGGGTCACGGACAAGCTCAGCGTGAGTATCTACCGCTCGCCGACCTTGATCGGAAGGCCGATCGAGATGATGGCCGCCTATCACTTCCTCGACGAGCATGACGGGCAGCCGCTGAACGCCGCAGTTCGAGTCTCCCTCGACGGTCTCAATGATTTCGACAGGATGTTCAGCGAGAACATCGAGGGCGTGTTTTCAAGGAGCATAAACTTTCACCCGGTGAAGGCTCAGATCTACTTTGTGCCCACGGTGTCATTCAACGACCGCCGGTTGTTTTCCCCTTCGTCTTACGAGACGAGTTCGTTCCCGTCTCTGCCCGGATACAATACCATTTCCATCGGCATTGGAGGGGCCATCGATATCAGGCCTACTACGGCCCTGATTGCCGAAGTAATCCCGACTGTTTACAACGGCCGGCCTCTGGGCATTCACCGCCCCGCGTACTCTTTCGGTATCCAAAAGAAGATATGGCGGCATGCCTTCACTTTTGGTTTTAGTAATAGCCCAGGCACCACAGTTTCGCAGCGTTCAGGAACAGACGCCAGCTATCTCGGGGAGCCGTCCGCGGACACGCCCAGTGGCCTTTTCATAGGATTTGATCTGACGCGCCAGGTTCACTGACGGAGCATTCGCGGCTGGAGGTGGTTAGTGCAGGCACGGGAGTGAGTCAGAACTTGCGGCGGGCCGGTTTTTTTACAACTTTGTTACAAAGCCGGTACAATCGGCTGGGGCTACTTATATTACGATAACACTTCGGCAATAAGCTGCACACTCAGGGCGCACGGTTCCAGTTGGTGGAGATCTTCGAAAGCGGCAGCCCATGCTTTGCCGCAACGAGTCGACGTTTCCATAAGCGATTAGGGCATTGCTGTGGGCGTTGTGCATGACCCTTTTCAAACGTCCTAAGCAGTGGCTCGAGGAGGTTTCCAGACATGAGAGCCTCAAAGAAGGTCGTATTCTTTATTCCTTCTTTTTCCAGTATTGAAGCCACGGCCCCACTGGGCCTGCTCGCCATCGCGACCCCGCTGCTCCGCGCCGGTTACGACGTTCGCATCATCGACTCCACGATCTGTCCCGATTACAAGCTGCGAATTGCGGAAGAAGTGAAAGACGCCCTGTGCCTGGGCATTTCGCTTGTCACCGGACCGATGATCAGCGAGACAGTGGAGATAGCGCGTTCTTTGAAGCAATGGAACCCGGAGTTTCCGATCATTCTGGGCGGCTGGCATCCTTCCTTACTGCCCGCGCAGACCCTGCAAGCTGAAGATGTGGACATCATTGTGCGCGGTCAGGGAGAGGAAAGCATGTTAGAAGTCGCGGATCGCTTGCAAGACGGTGCGCCGCTCGATGATGTGGCAGGCGTTGGGTTCAAGAGGAACGGGAAACTCCAGTTCACGCCCGAGCGCCCATTGAAGGGGCTCGAATTGATGCCGCCCAAGGCGTATCACCTGGCGGATTTCGACGCCTATGAACGTGTGTGCGGCCGCCGCTGGGCCATGTATGTTTCCAGCCTGGCTTGCCCATTCAACTGTGCTTATTGCACCAACGCGGGAGTCTATGGGCGCAAGTGGAATGCGCTGCCCGTGGACCAGGTGGTGGAAGAGACTGTGGACCTCACGCGGCGCTATCGGTTGGAACTGCTCTGGATGGCGGATGACAATTTCCTTGTGGACCTGGACCGTGCTTTGAAAATCGCCGAGGGGTTGATAAGGGCGGGCGCCACATTCAAGTGGAGTGTACAAGCGACCACCAACCTGACGGCCCGCTATACCGTCGAGGAATTGCGCCTACTGCGCCGCTCGGGCCTGCATCAGATCTGCCAGGGCATCGAGACCGCCTCGCCAGCGGTGATGAAGCTGATGAACAAAGGGTTTCAGGACATCGGTGACATTTACCAGTCAATTGCGCGATGCCTCGAGGCGGACGTCATCCCGTCCTTCAATATCATCTTCGGGTTCCCGGGGGAAGGCGTGAGGGAACGTCAAGAGACTATTGGCTTCATGATGGATGTTTGCCGCCGCTTCCCGGGGGCCGAATTCTGGACCAACATCTTTACGCCGTACCCGGGTTCCCCGGTTTTTTATCGCGCCAAGGAACTTGGTATCGAAGTGCCGGTGTCGCTCGAAGGCTGGGTGGACTATTTCCCGCGCTACACCGTTCTCCCCTGGCTCAAAGGAAGAGAGCACGAGCGCGTACAGAAAATGCGGGACTATCTGCGCATCGCGTTTGACCGCAAGCCGATTGCCGAAGAAAAGAACGGAAGGTTCGCCAAGAGCCTGCAGCGGCTCACGGCGCTTCCTGCACGCTGGCGCCTCGACCACGACTTTTACGCTCTGCCATGGGAATTGTGGGTTAACCGTAAACTCAAACACATTCGCAACGTCCAGAAGCCGAAGGTCGACGCGAAGCTGCTCGAGCCGGCAACTTCGCCGAGTTAGTGACCTCGTCGCGGCGCCTTTATGGCGCCACATGGCGAGATGAACCCGCCGCCACATGGCGAGGTGAACTGGCCACTACGTACGCCTTGGTCGAGTCATTGTATGAAAGACAAAGTTGTCCTCGTCTATCCGCCGTATGCCGGCCCGCCCCTAGGCGCGCCGCTCTGCTTACTGTCCGTCGCCTCGCCTTTGCTCGCGGCAGGCTTCCGGGTGGTGCTGATTGATGCGGCCATCCAACCGGATCTCGAACGCGCGGTCGCCAAGGAGCTCGATGAGGCGCTGTGCCTCGGCATATCGTTCTTTACCGGGCCCATGATCGGTTCTGCGATCAGGATCTCGCAGATGGCCAAGCGGATCAGGCCGGACTTGCCTGTCGTCTTTGGCGGCTGGCATCCGAGCCTGATGCCGGACCAAACCTTAAAGCCGGACTTTGTGGATGTGGTGGTGCGCGGCCAGGGAGAACTGACGCTCCTGGAGCTTGTGCAGCGGCTGGCGGAAGGCAAAAGTCTGGACGGTCTGCGCGGCGCTTCGGTCAAGGTTGGCGGCAGGGCAATTCACAATCCGGAAAGACCGGTGGAGAATATCAACAACCTGCCGACTCCGGCGTTCGACCTGGCCGACTTCGGCGCATACGCGCGGGCGAGCGGCCTGCGCGAACTGGGTTACGCCACCAGCGTCGGCTGTCCTTACGCCTGCAACTACTGCACGGACCAGGTGTTTTACAAGCGCCGCTTCAACGCCTACAGCGCCGAGCGCGTCGTGCGGGAAGTGCCCGATTTGGTTTCGCGATATCGCCTGACGGACGTGGCGTTCTTCGACTCGAACTTCCCCGTCGATGTGAAACGTGCTCTGGCTATTGCGCGTGGTTTTGTGGAAAGCCGAGTCAGGTTCCGTTGGTCGGTTCAAGCCTCGACTGATCTTCTCTGCCGAATGAGCGATGAGGAGGTCAGGCTGCTGGCGGAAGGTGGCTTGTACTACTTGGGTTTCGGCACCGAGTCTGCATCCCAGGAAGTGCTGGCGATGATGAACAAGAAGCATCAACGCGTGGACGACATGTTCGAGACGGCGCGCAAAACGGAACAAGCGGGTATTCGCGTCACCTATAACATCATCCTTGCATACCCCGGCGAGACCGAGGCAGACCGGGTTGAGACGTTTCGCGTTATGAGCGAGTTGGCTCGGCAGCATTCCAATGTTAGCTTCTCCCCCAACATTTTCACTCCCTACCCGGGAATTCCGATCTGGCCTCTGCTGCGGCAAATGGGAGTGCGCGAGCCAGAGTCGCTGGCAGAGTGGGAGAGCCTGCCATTGGGGAAAAACGTGCTGCCGTGGTTGAGGGGAGATGCGCTCGAGCGGCTTCATCGGATGCTCGAGTTTTTCTTGTTGAATAACCAGATTCGGAAGGCCACTTCCGGGGTTCCCTGGCTCAGGAACGGCCTGCGCAAGGCGATGGGGGCGCCGCTTCGATGGCGTCTGCGGAAGAGTTATTTTTCGTTCCCGTGTGAACTTTGGCTGGCTCGTGTTACGGAGCGCTTGGTAACCCGACGGTCGCTCCTGACCGGACAGGCCCTGAGCCATAGTATGCAAGAAGTGTGTTGAGCACCGTGGCAGGCAAATGTCGCTCCGGGCGTAGCGAGGAATCTCGCGCTGCCTCTACACCTAAGGCGGCCTGGGTGGTAGAAGAGAGGATTTGAGCGAGATTCCTCGCTGGGCTCGAAGTGACGAGAATGGTAGGCGGCGATCCGGGTGGGAAGTCGTTGGAGGTAGCCTCGTGGTAGACGTTTTGCTCACTCACTCTTACCATCTCTTCTACGATCCGAAGCAGATTCGGAAAATGCAGCCTTATCCCCCGTTGGGAACGCTCTATGCGGCAGCTTTGCTCAGGATGCACGGGTTCTCCGTGGCCTTGTTTGATACGATGCTCGCAGATCCGGGCAAGGGGTTTGCTGAGGCGCTGCACCTCTATCGCCCTCGTTTGGTGGCACTTTACGAAGATAACTTCAACTTTCTCTCGAAGATGTGCTTGACGCGCATGCGCGCAGTGGCTTACGGGATGCTCGCCGCCGCCTCCGCGACGGGATCCAAAGTGATCGCCAGCGGTTCCGATGCCTCTGACCATACCGAAGAATACCTGCGGTGCGGTTTTGACTATGTCCTGCTCGGAGAGGCCGAATGGACATTGGTGGAGCTGGTCAAGGAGCTATTGGGGAACTCCGATTGCCGACCCGAGCAAATCCCGGGCGTTACCTTTCTCGACCCCGCAACGGACGAGCTGGTCCAGAGTCCTCGCCGGCCCCTTCTGCGAGATCTTGATGCGCTTCCCCTGCCGGCTCGAGACCTTATCCAGCCGGAGGCGTACCGGAATGCCTGGCGCCAAAGGCATGGCTACTTCTCGATGAACCTGGTCACCAGCCGCGGCTGCCCGTACCGCTGCAACTGGTGCGCGCGGCCCATTTACGGCGACGCGTTCCACGTGCGCTCCGCTGAGGGCGTGGCGGAAGAGATGAAGGAGCTCAATGAGCGCTATGGAGCCGATCACCTCTGGTTCGCAGACGACGTGTTCGGACTGAGGCATCGTTGGGTGGAGGAGTTGGCCGAAGCGGTTGAACGACGCGATGCTCGCACTCCGTTCAAGATTCAATCTCGAGTCAATCTGGTTACCTCGGAGGTGGCGTCCGCGTTGCGCCGGGCCGGATGTACTGAAGTGTGGATGGGGGTCGAGTCCGGATCGCAGAAGATTCTCAACGCTATGGAAAAAGGCTCGCGCGTGGAATTGGTGCCCGTGGCGCGCGAGAACCTGCGCCGCGAAGGAATTCGGGCGTGCTTCTTCCTCCAGTTCGGCTACCCGGGCGAAACCTGGGAAGACATTCAGAATACCGTCGAACTAGTACGTGGGACGCGCCCGGAAGACATCGGAGTCTCCGTGTCTTATCCACTTCCCGGAACCAGGTTCTACGAGCGGGTACGCGAGGAGTTGGGAGCGAAGAGAAACTGGGTGGACAGTGACGACCTTTCGGTAATGTTCAACGGGACCTATACCAATGATTTCTACCGCGCCTTGCGCGATGCCCTGCATGCCGAGGTTGACATGTGGGCTGCCCAGGCACATCGGGGAAACGGGAATGGCGGACCGGATGGGAACGGAACGCAGGGCAACTCGGCAGAAGTCGCGCGGCTTTGGCAGACAGTCGAACGAATGGAGAAGAGCTGTCGCAATCCCGAACCGACGCTGGTGTAGCGAGGCACAAGGCTCGCGGGTCCGGGGCTTGTCGAACGACGTAAAGAGGAGCTTGTCATCCTGAGCGAAGCGAAGGATCACAGCAGTCTGCTCCTCGTCGCTAACCCTCCCGGCCGACAAACGAACTGCGGCGATCCTTCGCTTCGCTCAGGATGACATTAACGGGGACTACGCGCGGCAATCAACCATGGACTTGTTGTTGACCCACGGCTACTTCCTTCATGACGATCCCAAGGAGCTTCAGATTATGAAGCCCTACGTGCCGCTTGGGATCCTCTACATCTGCTCGCACCTGCGTAAAAAGGGCGTGGACGTGGAAGTATTCGACACGACCTTCTCGTCTCGGGCAGAGCTTTGTGACGTGTTGCGGACCGTGCCGCCGTCCGTCCTCGGCGTCTATGCAAACCTCATGACGCGCACCACTGTGATCGAGATTCTGAGGCTCGCGAAAGAAGCAGGATGGCACACGGTTGTGGGCGGCCCCGAACCAGGCGCGTACCAGGCCGAATACCTGGAAGCAGGCGCGGACGTCGTGGTGATCGGAGAGGGCGAGATCACGATGGAAGAATTGGTCCCGGCGCTGCGTGCGTCTCGGGCCGGGTGTCCCGATCTTGCAGCCAGGCTGGAGAATATTTGCGGGATCGCCTTCCGCGGTGAAGATGGCTCTCTGCGCCGCACTCCTCCGCGCCCCCAGATAGCCGATCTCGACGCGCAACCCTGGCCGGAGCGTGAGGCTGTTGACGTGGACCGGTACGTCAAAGTGTGGCGCGAGCACCATGGCATGGGCTCGGTTTCGCTAATCACCGCGCGCGGCTGCCCTTATCGCTGCCGATGGTGTAGCCATGAGGTATTCGGGAGGACGCACCGCCGCAGACAACCTGCCGCTGTGGCGGACGAGTTGGAGTGGCTGCTCAAGCGCTATCAACCGGACATGGCGTGGCTGGCCGACGATGTCTTCACTATCCATCACGGATGGCTGTTCCGATATGCAGCGGAGCTGAAGCGCCGCGGACTGAGGATTCCGTTTGAGTGTATCTCTCGCGCCGATCGGCTGAACGCGGAAGTAGTCGATACCTTGGCTGAGCTTGGCTGCTTCCGCGTCTGGATCGGCTCGGAAAGTGGTTCGCAGCGAATCCTCGATGCCATGCAACGCGACGTGACGGTGGAGCAGGTCCAGAAAGCCGTGTCTCTATCCAAATCGCGCGGCATCAAGACGGGGATGTTTCTGATGTGGGGTTATCTGGGCGAAGAAATCGAAGATATCGAAGCCACGGTTGACCACGTCAAGAAGACGGACCCGGATGTCTTCTTTACGACGGTTTCTTATCCCATTATGGGCACGCCTTACTTCGGTGATGTGGCGCAACAGGTTGTTCCTTTGAAATCCTGGGCCCGGGGATCGGATCGTGACTACCTTATTCGTGGCAGGCACTCCCGCCGCTTCTATCAGAACGCGGACCAACTGCTTCGTAACGAAGTCGAATTGAGCCGGATCTTGAATGGGAACGGCGCGCCGATCGATCCCTTGGTGGTTGCCGACCTTCAGGGGAAAATTACAAAGGCGCGCGAAGGGCTGCGCGCCTGGGGCGGGGAAGTGGAGGCTTGACCTTGATGCCGGCGGCACTTGCCACTTCAACCCGTGAAGCGCCGTTCGACCATGTGGCGGAATCCTACGATGTGGTGTTTACCAATTCCCTCATTGGCCGCGCGCAGCGTGACTCGGTGTGGGAGGAGTTAGACCGTTGTTTCCGCCCCGGCCAACGCATTCTCGAACTCAACTGTGGGACGGGCGCGGACGCTGTTCACTTGGCGGAACGAGGAGTTAAGGTGCTGGCCTGCGACGTCTCTCCCCGCATGATCCAGGTGGCGCGGCGTCGAATCGCATCGCAGGAAGGACCGGCGCGAGTTGACTTTCGCGTGTTGGCCACCGAGGAGATCGCCCTGCTGGTTGACGAGGGCCCGTTTGACGGGATGTTCTCTAATTTCGGGGGACTGAATTGCGTGCCGGACCTTTCGGCGGTGGCTCGCGATTTGGCGAAGCTTCTGGCGCCTGGAGCAAGAGCTTTGCTGTGCATGGCCGGACGCGCAGTGGCCTGGGAAATCATCTGGTACCTGGCAAAGGGAAACCCGCGAAAGGCGCTGCGGCGATTTCGGCGCGGGGGAACCGTCGGGCGGCTTGTTGAAGGCGTGACGGTCGAGGTTCACTACCCATCGGCGCGGGCGATGGCTCGCCTGTTCGCTCCGGGCTTCCGTTTGCTGCGGCTCAAGGGGGTTGGCGTTACGGTGCCGCCGTCTTATTTGGAGCCGCTCGCTCAACGCTTTCCCAGAGTACTGAGATCACTGACTGCCGCTGACCGCCTGCTGAGCCGCGTTCCAGTGTTTCGTGCTTTGGCGGATCACCTTCTCTTGGAATTTGAGCGCGTGGAGTCGTAGAGAGAAAGATTTACCACAGAGGGCAGAGAGAACACAGAGAACGAGGCGGAGCGTTTCTCTCTGTGTGCTTTGTGGTGAAGCTTTTCCAGTCTTTAGGAGATCGCATGATCGTGCTCTACAACCCTAAGGCGACGAGGCCCGGCAACCGGCGCTTTCCGCTCTCGGTGCTTTCGATCGCGGCGATTCTCGAAGGCCGCGAAGAGTACGAGATCGTGGATGGGAATCTTGATCCCAATCCTCAGAAGACGCTGGCGACGTTGATGCGGGAGAAGCCTGTTGAGTTGCTGGCGGTCACGGTAATGCCCGGCCCTCAAACCAGGAGCGTTGTGGAGACCCTGCCGGAACTCCGGCAAACCTTTCCCCAAATCCCGACTGTCTGGGGAGGATACTTCCCAACCAACTACACGGAGGCGGCGCTGAATGCGCCCTACGTCGATTTTGCCGTGCGCGGCCAAGGCGAAGATACGTTCCTCGAGTTGTTGAGCGCGCTTCGAGGAGATCGCAGGCTGGAGGGCATCCGGGGACTTTCCTATAAAGACGCATCGGGCAAACACATTCACAACCCGGAGCGCCCTCTGCAAAGCCCCGGAGAGTTTCCGTGGTTTCCGTACCACCGTCTTCCCGTTGAGAAGTACCTGCTGCCCACTTATCTCGGCAAACGGACAGCCGTCCACCAAGCGAGCATCGGATGCCCGTACAGTTGCAATTTCTGCGGCGTGACGACCTTTTCCGGCAGCCGGGAGAAGATGGAACCACCTGAGCGAACCGCCGCCATTCTTCAGCATTTGGTTGATAACTATCGTGCCGATGCGGTGCAATTCTATGACAACAACTTCTTCCTGAGGGAGGACGATGCGCGGGAACTGGCTGAACGCATTCAACCACTCAAATTGCGGTGGTGGTGCGAAGCGAGGATCGACGCGATGCTGCGCTATTCCGATGCAACGCTCGAGGCGATCCGCCGTGCGGGGCTGACGATGGTCTATGTGGGCGCCGAATCGGGCTCCGATTGGGTGCTCAAGGAAATGAAGAAGCAGCTCAAAGCGGAGCAGATTCTCGAATTCGCGGCGCGCATCCGGAAATTCGGCATCATCCCCGAGCTTTCCTTTTGCATGGGCAATCCCAAAGATCCCGTGCGAGACACGCAGGAATGCCTGGCCTTTATCCGGAAGGTCAAGCGGCTGAACCCGGAGGCGGAGATCGTGGTGAACACCTACACGCCCGTTCCGCAGCGGGAAACAATGTACGGAGGCGTGGAAGACCAGGTCCAGTTTCCGAATACCCCGGAAGAGTGGGCCACGGACCGCTGGCAGCGATTTACCACCCAGAAAGATCCTGCGGCGCCCTGGTTGCGACCGCCCACCAAGCGGTTGATTGATAACTTCGAAGTGGTCGTCACCTCGCGCTGGCCGACCATGCAGGACTTCAAGCTTCCTCGCTGGGGGCGATGGCTGTTGAAACTACTGAGCGACTGGCGCTACCGGTTTCGTATCTACTCGTTCCCCTTTGAATTGAGATGGACGCAGCGCTACTTCAAGCTCCGCAAGCCCAAAGAGGAGAGCCTGTGAAAGCCGTCGAGAGTCCAGAGTCGAAAGTCGAGAGTCCTGGCGCAGCTCGGGTTTCCGCAAAAGAAGGTTACGAGCTTTGGGCTGCAACCTACGACGGCGACCTGAATCCGCTGCTGGCCCTCGAAGAACGCGCGCTGCGTCCCATGCTACCTGAATTACGGCACAAAGATGCCCTGGATATCGGTTGCGGGACCGGTCGTTGGCTCTCGACGCTCATCAACCTCGGCGCTCGTTCCGTGCTAGGAGTGGATGCCAGCCCTGAGATGATCCTGCGTGCAAGAGCCAAGCGATCGCTGCGCGGCCGCCTCGTTATGGCTGACACTTCTGCACTTCCCCTTCGGCCTCAATCGGCGGACGTGATGGTGTGTTCTTTCACCATCGGCCATGTCTTCAATATCGGCGCGCTCGCAAGCGAACTGGCGCGCGTGGCGCGGCCGGGCGCCGATGTCTTCGTCACCGACATGCACCCCGCGGCCCGAGCGCAGGGATGGCGGTGCGCCTTCCGGTGCGCCGATCGGACAGTGGAGATCGAGACCTTCGTCCACGCCTTGCCGGATCTCCGCGGCTCGTTCGAGGACCAGCGTTTCCGCCTCGTGAAGTCCGGCGATTTTCGCCTCGGCGAACCGGAAAGGGGAATCTTCCGGGCAGCGGGCAAACACGCCATGTTCGAGAAGGCTCGCGCCACGCCCGCGGTGCTTGTGCTTCATTTCAGACTGAGTGTTTAATTGACTGACACGCAGACCATTTCGAGCTCGGCTACGGGCGCCGCACTAACGCTCGATCCTCACGTTTCCTCGCTGCCGATTCTCGTTCTGTTCCCGCACAATCGGTGCAATTGCCGTTGCGTGATGTGTGACATTTGGAGGATCAGTCAGGTGAGGGAGATTACCGTCGAGGACCTTCAAGCTCACATCGAGTCCCTGCGAAAACTTCAGGTCCGGTGGGTTGTGTTTTCCGGGGGCGAACCGCAGATGCACACTGATCTTGCCTCGCTCAGCCGCTTGCTTCGAGCTCTCGGCGTGCGGCTCACCCTGCTCACCGCCGGTCTGTTATTGGAAGCGCAGGCCGCGACGATTGCACAGACGATGGATGACGTCATCGTCTCGGTGGATGGCCCGCCCGGGATCCACAACCAGATTCGGCGGGTGCACGGCGCATTCGAAACGCTCGAGCGTGGCGTACGGGTGCTGCGAGAGGCCAGGCCGCAGATCGAAGTTCGAGGGCGTGCGACCGTGCAAAAGGCAAACTGCACGCAACTCCGAGCCATCGTTGCATCAGCCCGGCAATTGGGTTTGAACTCGATTTCTTTCCTTGCCGCCGACATTACCTCGGAGGCATTCAACCGCCCCGGGGGTTGGCCCGCGAATCGCCAGGACACTGTCGCCCTCGGGCGTGAAGACATTGCCGCACTCGAGCAGGAGGTCGAGCTGCTCATTCAGGAGTATTGTGATGAGATCGCAAGCGGGTTTGTGGCGGAGAGCGCCGAGAAACTGCGCCGGATCGTGCGCCATTTTCGAGCCCAGCTTGGCGAGATCGCGCCGGTGGCCCCGACGTGCAACGCTCCCTGGGTCTCTGCCGTCATCGAAGCGGACGGTACGGTGCGGCCGTGCTTTTTTCATCGTCCGATCGGCAACGTCCATGAGAAGCCGCTGATCGAAATCGTCAACGGCGAGCCCGCTGTCGAATTCCGGCGGCGGCTCGATATCGCCGCCAATCCGGTTTGCCGGCGCTGCGTCTGTTCTTTGTATTTGTCACCAGGCGAGACGCCGCCGGCATGACAGGGCGGTGGACTTATCCCGCCTGCTGCTTCTGGCGCGCGTGCATCTTCTCGAACGCGGCGCGGCCGCGCTGCTCGATTTCCGCCGGGGTCAGATCTTCCTTGTGCGTCCCGATCGACCATTTATGGCCGAAGGGATCGACGAGCGCGCCGTAGCGGTCTCCCCAGAACTGATCCATTACCGGCATTACCGCCTTGGCGCCGGCCGCAACGGCCTGATTGAACACCTTATCGACGTCTTCGACGTAGAGGTGAAGATTCACCGGTGAATCTCCAAGCGAAAGCGGCGACTTCGAGCCCATAGCGGGGAACTCTTCGGCCAACATCAGAATCGAATCGCCGATCTTAAGATCAGCGTTCATGATCTTCCCGTCAGGAGCGTAGTGGATGCCGCGAACTGCGGCGCCGAACGCCTGCTTGTAAAACTCGATAGCGCGTGGCGCATCCTTGACGGTTAGATACGGGGTCAGAGCGTGGAACCCTTCCGGAATTGGTTTCGCTGCCATGTTTGTCTCCTTCGAAGCAATAGTAGGAAATCAGAGCCGAAGCGCTGAAAAGCGTGGGGCAACCGGTCAGCCCTGTATCCTGAGCCGGCAACTTAATAAACTCTGGTTTCAAGTCCCTGCTTTCATTTAATGGTATCACAGGCGGGCATGAGCTTTGCAAGGAGTGGCTGCTTCGCGGCGCGCGGAGAAAAGCAGATCCTTCGCTTCGCTCAGGATGACATGTCGCCAGGATGACATGTCGCCAGGATGACATGTCGCCAGGATGGCATGTCAGCAGGATGGCATGTTAGCAGCATGGCCTGTCATTCTGAGCGAAGCGAAGAATCTGCATTGGGTTGCGGCTGTGCTGCGTTGCAGCACTAATTCATGAATCGTAGTTATTCTGCGAAGATCTCTTCTTGAATCTGGAATCTGGAATTTGGCATCGCGGTTCTGCCGCGCTGTACCACTACCCATCTTCATTTGCCTGTAACCGCCCGGCCCACGCGCCCCATCCACGACAACTCCTCCGTACTCATCGGGCCGAGCGCTATTGCTTCGACCGCTTCCTCCATCTGTTTAGTATTCGCCGGTCCACTCAAACAAACATCAACCTCCGGCCTGCTCAGGACGTAACGGTAGCAGTCACCAGCCGTCGGAGCCCTCTCCGATTTCGGGAGGGGATGTGTGCCTGTGAGGCGTCCCTGTAGCGTCGGCTTGCCCAGCAGTTGTCCCCAACTGGTGGCTGTGAAGGAAACCATGCCGGGCCGGTCGGTGCCAGGCAGTTCCGGAAAGATCTCCTTCTCGGCTCCCGGATGGGCGGCATTATACCGGAAGTGCACCACATCAAAGTCTCGACCCGCCGCGATCTGGGGCGCCAAGGTTCGTTTGTGCGTTGACACCCCGAGAAATCGCACCAAGCCGCGTGCTCGGAGCTGCCGGGCCGCGTCGAGAATTCTAGGAGACACGGGCTTGTTCCATAGCCCCAAGAGCAGGACGTCCGTGTACTCAAAGTTTAGTGTGCGCAGGGCGCGCTCCAGGCTCCAGCTCATCAGGCTCGCGACTCGAGTGTAGGATTGGATAACCAGCGCGAATCGTTCGCGTTTCGCTCGCAGGTTCTTGAGTCCATTTGCGAATGACTCGCTCCGCCGGCTGCCCCAATAGATATAGTTCACGCCACGCTCGAAAGCCCACTCGAGTGCAGTTCCAGGAACGCCGTAACTGGCGGCCACGCCAAGCCGTCCAACCTGTAGACCGGTTCGCCCCAGGACCGTGCGCTTGAATCGGTCAGGCTCTGCTTCCCACGCGCTTGTCATGATGTTCTAGCTCCTTTCCATGTTTCCTCTGCTGATTCTATTTCCAGGGCCGGCACTGTTCACTTCCGCCGGTACTGGTACAGGTTGATGTAGAGGCGGCAGAACTTGTCCCGTTCTGGTCGGGACGCCGCCATTTGGCGAGCTAAACTCGCCGCTACCACGTCAAACTGTACCACTACCTGCTAATGAGTAAAGTTGTATAGCCGGCGGTCAGTAGGTATAATCGCCTAAGCTTTGCGGGGAACCACGGCGTCGTTTCAACCGGAATCAGGAGGAGATCAATGATCGAAAGATTTTTCACGAAGGGTGCGACATTCACGTGGACCCCACCGCCTCTAGTGGCGGGGAACACTGATGGAGCAATTGTTGAGTCGGGTAACGCCGCGCCTCCGGCGCTGACATTCACGGGGTGGGACCTCGAGATTCCCTACAGCCCACAAGCGCCGACGTTGGGTTTAATGAAGAACGCTACCGTTCCATACCACTGGTTGAATTACGTTCATTTTCGCACTGCTTATGTTGAGCCAGGGGCGCACGACGACGTATTGACTGGATTCATGAGCGGCTGTTGGATCTGCAAGTGGAACGAGCCGGGAGCAAGGTTGCAAAAGAGGGTCGGGCACGTCGGGACGGTCGAGACCGTGAGGAAAGACGAGGTTCCGAACACCACGGTGAAAACCGCGTTCCTTAACAGTGTGGGCGTCCATGGTTTAGGCCTGATCGGATATAATCCCGCGGGTCCGTGGGGTTTTGAAGAGATTCTGGCGGTAATGAACAAGTGCAAAAACTCCTCACAGTTGGACGCGAGAATCCTCAGTCTGGTGACAGCGACCGATGACTTCTTCGCAATCCTGATGATGCTCAGGAGGGATAAGAACGTGTGGGTCTGCGGCGGGAAAAAGAAAGTTGGCCCTTCCGATCGCGCAGCGATTACGGCAGCCCTGCGATGATGCAGCGCTTGAATCCCGCCGCGACTGGCGCAGCCCTGCGGTCTCCGTTCATGCCGGCCCCGAGTCGGAGGTTTTATTCCCTGAGGGACGCTTCACTGCGGGCGATGGCCGGGGTGCCGTGAGAAGCGCACTGGGGACTTCGCCGCACGAAGGCCGCTTACATCCAGACAAAGAACGTCGTGACGTGTGCGCCACCCGCGTCGCGGGCTAACATGTCTCGATTCGGACTATTGTACAACCAGCACAGAAGACAAGGGAACCTGGAAGCTGTGAAAGAATCGCCGGCCGAGAAGTAGCGGCGGGTTTACCCCGCCATATCTCCAGCATTGTCAGACCCGCGATGGCGGGATAAACCCGCCGCTACGATTTTTTCACAGCTTCCTGACACGCTTTCTCCCATGAGAAGGCGGTAATCGAACAAAAAGGTCTGGCAAAGTAGGGCGGGGAACTCACGAACAAGATCAACAGCATTTCGTAATCGAATCCCATCTACGAAAAAGCGGTGCAGTTCGGGAGAGAATTGCTTCAATCCATAGGCTTTCAATGATGAGGGCATCGAAAAAAACACCGCGAAAAAGGCGAGCATCGGCGACATCGTGGAAATCAGTACGCCCGCCGGATTGGCTTACGTTCAATACACGCACGACGGTCGCACAAATGGAGAACTGGTCAGAGCGCTCCCTGGGTTGTACACGCATCGGCCTTCTGATTTTGCAGCGGTTGCTCGGCAGAAAGAGTTGTACTTTGTTTTCTACATCATGAACTATGCCCTTCGTACTGGACAAGCGGAGGTGGTGTCCAACCAACCTATTCCGGAATGGGCGGAGGCCTACCCCATCATGCGGCATGCCGCAGCCTTCGATGACTTTCGCAGGGTAATTCGCTGGAGAATTGTCAGCGCGGCTAGCCAGCTCAAACCACAGGAGTTGATTCGCACGCCGCTCCTTACCGAGCTGACGCCCGAACAGAAAAGGCTATCCATACTTGAGATTTGGCCGCATATCGCCATGGTGAAGAATCTCGCCCGCGGCTGGACGCCAGAGCGCGCAGCAGAATTGCTAATGCAGGATGTAGTCGAAGCGGCAGAGAGAGAGAAAAAGCAAGTTGCAGGGGACGAATCCTTGGACAGGGGTATGCAACACTTTCTCTACTTCCCAAGGAAGATGGATGCCGAGGGGGCTGGCGAACAGCTTCGCAATCGTGGGTTCTCAGTGGAAGTTCGCCCAAGCACCGATGGAAAAGAGTGGCTTGCGTTGGCTACGAAGGCTTCTCCGAAGACCGCCGAGGAAATGGATGAGCGTCGCGATGAAATGGAGGCTTTGGCGGCGCAGTTCGGCGGTGACTATGACGGTTGGGAAGCACCAATCGACTCGCTTGGTTCTGAGAGTACAGAGAAGGTCAATTAGGTGCACGGGCTGGCGCGGACCGCAACTCTGCGGCCTCTGTTCATTCCGGCTCCACGCAACACAGGGCTTCGCCCTGCGCCAGCCTCGTCCAGGTGCTTGCTGGTTGCCGAGAAACCTGCCAATATTCTGAGCCCTCAGGGGGCCGTTGATTGAGCCCGAAATGGCAGCTGGTTGAGCCCCAAAGGGGCGATCTAACGAAGCCCAGGCCAACCGGCCTGGGTTTGGATTATCCGCCGATTTTGCCGCCAGCCCTGAAGGGGCGAGATAAGGGTTCCCCCATGCCGCAATCGCTTTCGCAACTCGACGTTCACCTGATCTTCAGCACCAAACATCGCGAGCCGATGTTATTGGCGCCCGCGCGAGAAGACCTCCACGCCTACCTGGCGGCGGTTCTCAATAACCAGCCGTTGGCCCATAGGCGCTAACTTAAGCGCGAAGCGTGGACGGTAAATGCCCGAAGGGCATTAAGATCATTAGCCGTAGGTGCAACCTACGGGCGAATGGCCGCCACCCCTCGATTTCTGGCGACCCCGAAGGGGTCGAATGCGTCCCCGCTCAACCCCTTCGGGGTTGGCTGACTTTTGGTGCGCGTGCCTTCCCGTAGGTTTCACCTACGGCTAATGATATTGGGTCCCTTCGGGACCCACCGGCCGCGCTTAGGTTAACGCTTATGGGCCTTCAGCCGGGCTTCGTTTGATCGCCCTTTTGGGGCTGGCTTGCAGGGCCAGGGCTTGCCCTACCCGCGGGTGGCAACGGAGTAACGGTACTCCGTCCCTACTTGACAACGAACCTAGGCTCGTGGTAAGCTGTAAGGGTTGTGAACGTCCGTTCCACCTTCGGTGGGGACGGCTTGCCTGCCGCCCCTGCTCCTAACTTTCCAATTCATGGAGTTTCTATGTCTCTACGCAAATCTACTTGTCTCTCTCCCCAGCGGCTCGACGCCGCTCGGCGCAATTCGCAGCGCTCCACCGGACCCCGCAGCGAGGCCGGAAAAGAGCGCATGAAAATGAACGCTCTCCGGCACGGCTGCGATGCCGCGCCCGAAAACGAGGTCGCCGTCATGCGCGCCTTGGGCGAAGATCCCGAACGGTATGCCGCCTTGCAACGCGAACTCGCGACCACTTACGGCCCGGGCGACGCCTTCTGGGACCAGCAAGTCGCCGACCTGGGCAAGCTCTACTGGCGGCGCAACCGCATCGAGCGCATGCAGACCGGCCTGATGCGGCGCGCTCTCCTGGCGGTCGAGGAGCGCCAA
>Ga0181532_10002541_pt1 | contig 16972 bp, 16 predicted proteins | sample PEATcosm2014_Bin_33_FD_119768 | JGI IMG/M metagenome (GOLD analysis project Ga0181532, IMG submission 119768) | Peatland microbial communities from MTU Mesocosm Facility, Houghton, MI, USA - PEATcosm2014_Bin11_30_metaG | ecosystem: Environmental > Terrestrial > Soil > Wetlands > Peat | place...
TCGGTCCCTTCGAGGTCAATGGCCAGGATGCGGTAACCACCTCCCGGAAAGACAACCACGGCGGCGCGGTGAGGGCCCCCATCGGGATCGGGACCGGATGTCACGTCAATAAGCTCCGCCTACGACAACACCGGCGCGCAGATTGACGCCACCGGCGAGACTGGCACCTCCACCATGGCACTGACCAGCCTCGTCGCCCTGGCTTGGGGCGCCACCAGTCTGCGCCGCTGGCGCGCCGCGCGCAAACCGGCCGCGTAGGCGGCTGCCTTCTAACTCGGCTGCGACGCGGCGGCTGTCAGGCCACCGCAGTGGACGTGCGCGGGAGCTTAGTTTCCTCAACCTGTTCGTGCCCGGCTGGCGGCAGATCGACCAGAAGAAGGATAAGAGCCTGCACGACCTGGCCGGCATCGTTGCCGAAACCATGAGCGTACACGCGGCCGCTACCGACCTGATGGAAACCGAGCCCTGGGACCTGGCCGCCATTTATTACTCCGGCATCGACCATTTCTCTCACCGCTTCATGCGCTACCACGCGGGCAAGCCCATGAAGGACGTGCCCTCTGGGCCCGGCACCGACCCGGCGCTGTTCGCCGGCATCGTCGAGAACGGTACCGCTATCACGACGTCATGCTGGGACGCCTGATCGCACTGGCCGGCCCCGATTGCGCGGTGATGCTGCTCAGCGACCACGGCTTCCACTCCGACCGCCTGCTGCCGGACTACATTCCCGCCGAAGCCGCCGGGCCCGCCGTGGAGCATCGCTCGTTCGGCATCTTCTGCCTGCGCGCGCCGGGCGTGCGCGCCGGCGGCCACGTCTACGGCGCCAGCGTATTGGATGCCACGCCCACCGCCCTGCACGTGCTCGGCCTCGCGGCCGGATTGGATATGGACGGCAAGGTGCTGGTCAACGCGTTTGAGGATGGCCGGCCGGTAGAGAAGATCGAGAGCTGGGACGCGGTGGAAGGCGATGCCGGCCGCCACTCCACAGAGGAACAATACGACAGCGCGGCTGCGGCCGAGTCGCTCAAGCAACTGGTGGCTCTGCGCTATGTCGCGCCGCCCGGCAAGGAGGGCGCCGCGGACGGGCGCGACGCTGTCGAAGAGTGCCTCGCCGAGCAGCGCTACAACTTGGCGCGGGCGCACGCCGATGCCGGCCGTCCCGACCTGGCGGCGCCGATGCTGCGCGAGCTGATTTCGGGCGATTGCGAGAACGGCCGCTACTACTCGGCGTTGGCGTCCTGCCTGCTGCATGCCCAGGATCGCGAGGGCTGCCAGCAACTGCTCGACAATTTCGACAAGGCCTGCGCGGAGTTCGCGCCCCGCGCAGCCGAAGAGCTGAAGCGGCGGCGCGAGCAGAAGCCCGACAGCGAGCTCGGCGGGCGCGAGGAACCAGGGAACCGGCGCGAGATGTTCGAGCGGCGTCAACTGGCCGAGAAGGCCACCGGGTTCGTTTTGGAGCGCCTGTTCCACCGCTGCCGCCTGGCATCGAGCCAGCCGCGCTCCACCCGGAGCAAGGAACAGGCCCGCGCGCTGCTGGCGGAGTTGGCCAAGGCTCGCCGCCAGCCGCTCGGATTGCGCTTGTTCCTGGCCCAGGGCTTCGCGGCGCTGAAGGAACTCGACCGCGCTTTGGAACTGCTCGAACGCGTGCGCCGCGCCGACCCGGACAACTGGGAAGCCCTCGCACTCGGGGCGCGCATCCACTTCCAGGCCCGCCGCTACGAACGGGCCGTCGACCGCGCGGTGGAATCCCTCTCGCTGATCTATTTTCAACCCCCGTTGCACCACCTGCTGGGGATGTCGCTGCAACGCCTGGGCGAGAAGGAGAAGTCCGAGCAAGCCTACCGCGCGGCGCTGGCGCAGGCGCCGGAGTTTCCCGCCGCGCTCGATGCGCTGGGCCGGCTCATCTCACGCGACCGCGCGCGCATCGGCGAAGGCAGCCTGCTGATGGCCCGTGCGGCTCAGTTCCGCCAACGGGCGAAAGAGCGCCGCCGCCTGCGCAGCCGCCGATTCCAAGCCGCCGGCCAGCGTTCCGCAATTCGACCGCAGCGGCGTCGCTCCGCCTGCGGATCGCTCGCAGGTGGTGACGGTGGTGGCGGGATTGCCACGCAGCGGCACCTCCATGGCGATGCAGATGCTGGCCGCCGCGGGCCTGCCGGTATACACCGATCAACACCGCCCGCCGGACGAAGACAACCCGCGCGGCTATTTCGAGCACGAGCAGGCGACAAGGCTGCACCAGGATGTTTCCTGGATTCCACAGGCGCGCGGCAAGGCGGTGAAGATCGTCGCGCATCTGCTTCCCTTTCTCCCCGAAGGCGAGCAGTACCGGCTGATCTTCATGCATCGCAACATGCGCGAGGTAGTCGCCTCACAGAAGGCAATGCTGGAGCGGTTGCGCCGCAAGGGCGGCGAACTGGCCGAGGCGCGGCTGATGCGCGCGTATACGCAGCAGCTTGTCCGTGTGCAGACGTGGCTGCGGCGGCGCGCGGAAATCCCCGTGCTGGCGATCAGCTATGCGGAGGCGTTTGCGGACCCTGCGGCAACGGCGGCTCGCCTGGCCCGCTTCCTCGGCGAGCCCTTCGACACCCATGCGGCCGCCGCCATCGAACCCCTTCTGCGCCGGCAGGGCGCCGACCCGGCCACCGCGCTGCGGTAGCCGCGGACCTAACTGACTCTCGGGCACGATCTCACTCCGTTCGCAGTGCCTGGATCACGTCAATTCGGGCTGCCCGAGCCGCGGGTATAGCCGAGGCAATCACGGCGGCAAGCAGTAACACCAAAGCCGAACCGGCGACCGGCAGCACGCCCGGCATCTTCAGATCTCCGAGAACACTGCCCGCCAGTTGCGCCAGCCAAGATCCGCAGCCAATGCCGAGGGCAAGCCCCCCGATGGCCATGGCCGCGCCTTCGGCGATCACGCGGAGCAGCAGATGCCGTGGGCTCCCGCCGACGGCCTGCCGGATGCCAAACTCCCGGGTGCGTCCGCTGACGGAAAATGCAAGCACGCCGGCAACTCCCACCACCGCAATGAGCAGCGCCACGCCCGCGAAGACGCTGGACACCACGACATTAAGCCGTTCTGGGGAGAGCACCTCGGCGCGGATGTCTTCCAGGGTCTTCGCATGTTCCACGGGCTGGTCCGCGGATAATGTGCGCATGATACGCGTGATCGGCTTCACCAGAGCATAAGGATCGGAGCGCGCGTTAACCAAGAGATGTCCTCCTCCCAGGAATTGCTCCTGATCGAAAGGATGATACACGGTCATAGTTGGCTTCGGCACAAGACTGGTGTTGTCGATATCGGGCACCACTCCGATAATGCGCCGGGACTGAGGGTTCACGCCGGGAGCGAACTTCAGGATGGGGTCGGTCCACAGCACATGATGGTCCAGACTATGCCCATCAGGGAACATCCGTTGCGCCAGGCTCGCGCTTACGATCGCGACGGGCTCGCTGCCATTGCGGTCGGCACCGTTAAAGTCGCGCCCTTCGATGACAGGCAAGCCAAGCGTCGCAAAAAAGCCCGGTGAGGTGACCTGAAAGGCCGCGCGGGGAGATTCCTCGCCCGCCGCAGGCACGTGCCCATCGCGGGAAAACTCGAGTGTGAAGTCGCCATTGCCATCGCGCCACGGAACGGATCCGACGGCAACGTTCAGAACACCGGGCAATTGACGGATTCTCTGCGCCGCTTCCCGGTAGAAATCCACCACCTGGCCGGGCGTTTTTCCGTCACGCATCACGGGCACGTCTACTGCGAGCACATGGTGTGTATCGAAACCACTCCGGACAGACTCAAGCGACAGAAGCGTGTTCACAGTCGCGGCGGCCGCCACGACGAGCACAAAGGAGGCGGCGATCTGAACCAGCGCAAAAACCTTCAGTTTGCGATTCGTGGCGCGGGTCGCTCGCGGGCTCCCGCTTATCAGGCCGAACCCCTGGGCGCCCCCCGACGACGGCAGGCGCGGAATGAACGCGAGAAGCGCCGCGGCAAGCACGGCCAGCCCCGCTCCTACCCAGAGCATGCTCGAATCCACGGCGAGGTCGAGGGCACGTATGGAATAGCGGGAGGCGTATCGCGCGAGCACGGCCACCATCGGCCTGGCGATGAGGATGCCGATGGCCGCGCCAGCGACGCACAACAGCAGGCTCTCGGCCAACAGAATACGACGCAGGTCGACGGTCCTCGCTCCCAGCGCCGCGCGGATACCGAGCTCGTTTTCACGGCGCACGGTGCGCGCCAGAATCAGGTTTGCGACGTTGGAACAGGCGATGACAAAAACCAGCACTGATGCTGCCATCAGCACCAGCAATATCGTCCGCGCTCCGGAGGTGAGCTGGTCGCGCAGCCGCTGCGCGCTGATTTGAAACTCGGTTCGGGCGGGATAGGCTTCGGGGTGCTCCCGCTTCATGGTCCCGTATACTGACTGCAACTCCGCGCGCGCCGCTTTTAGATCGGCACCAGGCGCGAGCCTCGCGAACAATTCGGTCATCCGGTGTATCCGGCCGGTCACCATGGTGGCCGAGAGATGATGCGAGCTGGTCACGATGTTGGCGATGATCTCCGTGTACTGAGGATAAGGGACGCATGGCTCCAAAACCCCGACGACGGTGGCCGTGCGCGTATCGATAAACGACCCGAGCCGGACGGTTCTGCCGATCACGGAGGGGTCGCTGTTCAAGGCTGTCGACCAGAAGCGATACGTCAACACGACGGCGCCGGTGGCCTTTGGGCCGTCATCGTGCGCATCCAGCAACCGGCCGAGCACGGGACGCAAACCCATCACCTGGAAATATGATCCTCCGACCACTCCAGCACGAACCGAGCGAGGTTCTCCGAGCCCCGCCATGGTGAAGCCGATTGTGGAAAAATCGCCGAACGAGTTGAGGGATTTCAGGCGCGAGCGCAGATCGTCGATCTCCGGAATTGAGAACGTGGCGTTGGCGCCGTCCGCGCTCTGCCGGATATAGATGAGGCGGGCCTCGTCACGGTTGACGAGCGGACGCAGCAGGACCCCACGCAGCAGGCTGAACATCGCAGCATTGGCGCCGATTCCCAGCGCCAAGGTCACAATGACGGTCGCCGTTAGGCCCTTTGCGCGGGCCAGGGAACGGGCCGCGGATCTCAGATCATGCAGGAAGTTGGCGATGTTCTCTGCCATGCGATTCTCCTTCAGTTGTTGGGCAAGTCTTTCGCCGTTGCTATGGTTGTAGAAAATAAAGGCTGTCAGCTCACGGGAAGATGCAGCCAGTGTTCGTTTCCGGAATTTCCGCGTTCGGAACCGTTCACGCAAGCCGTGGCATATCCCGATGCCGCTGAAGTGAACCGCCACCTAGCGTCTGCGCGACTGCAGCGTGCCTGCGTCGTGCAATTGATCATAGAAAACCGGCCGTACTCCACTGAGTCGGAGCGGTACCCTGGCCAGCTTCAGCACGAACGAACACCTTGGGGACTCTCGCGCGGTGGCCTGTCGCGTCAGTATTCGGTTTGAAAACAGAAGTTCCCCAATTATTCGAGCGAGCGGAGGGCGATCCTCCCGGCCCTCTACCGGACGCGTGGTGGCTCATCTCGACGCCAGGATGTTGGCGCGAGTGCCGAGACGGTGCCATAAAGCGCGCGCCACGAAGTTAGCCGGCAGGAGAGACCTGGGCAAAGAACGGGTTGCGCCGGGCGATTTCGTCATCGTTCCACGGCGGCGCCAGACAGCGAGGACACCAGTGACCAGCCAGCAGGACCAGGGTGGGACTGGCCTCGAACTCGTGGCCGAAGGCGCACTGCCATCGAAGTTTCCCCGTCAAGTCGCCCCTCGTCATGCGGGACGACAGGAACCTGCCTCCACGGAACTCCGCCGCCGCCTTCATGACATCGACATCGAACTCGGCATGAGGACAGGCTTCGTCATAGCCGTGATTGAGCCGAAGTGGCTGATCGGACGGCCTGGAGGTGTCCAGTCCGTCCCAGCCGCGGATGGACTGCCGACGTTCCCGGGAGCCGAAGAACGCTTCAATCCGGCCGTCGGCGCCCTGGTGGCTCCAGTACTGATTTGCGAACGGCTCCAGTGCGAGCTTGTGGACTATCTTGAAGACGAAGGCGGGAACTGAAGCGAGAAGCGCGGCAGGGATGGGCACGTGCCTTCTGAAGTAAGCGCCGAAGTCATCGAGGGTCTGCCTTCTGAAGTGCAGAAAATCTTCGAGACAGTCCGAGTCCTCAAACCACTGCCCGTGGAAGTTCCGAAGAGCGAACCATTTCGGCTCGAACAGGGCCTCCAGGTGTCGTCTGTCGAGGCCGAATGCCGCGAAGGACGCCACTAGCAACTCGTAGTTCGTGATCCGGCAACCGGCCCCTCCGCCGACGTTGTAGATCCGCCGCCAGAAGCGCTCCGGGACGTCATCGGCGCACACGTTGGCCAGGAGCCTGCCCGAGTCCTCGGCGGTGACCCACTCAAACACGCCGCGCAGGGGGATATGGAACATGATCGGGTCGATCCGGGCGGGCTGGGGCCGAATGCCGTGGAGGATCGCCGTTTGGCGCATTGAGACCCAGTACCTGAGCCCGGATTCGATCACCTCGCGCTCAGCAATGGTCTTCGTCACAGCGTAGCGATCGAAGCGGCTGATCTTGATCGGATCGCCGGTCCGACCCCAATGGATGGGTGGATTGCGGTCTCCCGTCTGCGCCACGGATCCGATGTAAACCAGCTTGACCAGGTTTGGATCGGGCTGTGCGTTGATGGCCCGCAGGATGTTCCTGATCCCTCCGATATTGACGCGCTCTGTCCATTCCGGGTCGTGATCGGCCTGCGGAGAGACCATCCCTCCGACATGGAGCACGTAGTCGGCGCCCGTGATGCCTTTGAGCACGTCTTCGTAGTTGGTGAGATCTCCCCAAACGACCGTCAGGTCCGGATCGCCGCTATACGCCGACAGGACTCGCCGGTCTCTCTCGGTCGACAGCACAAGGGCTACGACTCGAAAACGATCTCTTCGTTCGAGCAGTTGCCTCAATGCCTCGCGCCCCATGTTCCCCGAGGCGCCGGTGATGAACACTGTCTTCCTGCGCTTCACCTCAGACCTCTTGTCGCGCTGCCAGGCGGTGAATCGGTATCCGGGTCTATGTTACGCCTTGAGATGAGTGCGTGCGCCTGGAGTCGTCAGTTCGCGCGGATGCACCGCTTTTTGGGGATCCACGCCTCAGCCCTTTTGCGTCGGGGAAATCAGCCTCGTTTGCATCTGCGAGCCTCGAAGCTTCTGACTGACATGAAGGGGCCATCAATACAAGTAAGATGGCCGCTCGGGGAAGCACACTTGCCGCAGATGCCGACGCCACAGCTTGTCGGGTACTCGACGGCCGCCACGATTCTATCGTCCGTGGCAACCTTCCGCTCGACGTCAGCACACGCCGCGATCATAGGCTCCGGCCCACAGTTGACGAATACGGACTCACTATTGAGCTCTCCGGCACCAATATACTGCCTCAGTAAGTCCGCGGCGTTACCGTGGAAGCCAATCGTGCCATCATCGGTTGCGACCGCAACCGGGCCCAGGCTCTCAAATTCCCGCAAACCGAATAGCTCAGCCTCTGTAGCTGCTCCCAACACGAACTCCACGCTGGCCGAACTCCTGAGGAAGTGACCGGCTTCAAGAAGGGACGCGATTCCCGTCCCTCCACCTACGAGAATATACCGGCTAGCCCCCTCAACGCCACGAAAGTGTCGTCCATAAGGTCCACGCAAGAGAAACCTCGAACCACTAGCCACTCGAGCGAGATGCGAGGTAAGGCAACCCACCGATTTGATTACAATGCTGCGCTGCTCCGAAGAAAAGACAGCGAACGGTTTCTCTCCGACACCAGGGACACAAAGGAAATAGTATCTTCCGGAAAGATCTCCGGATTTGGGTGTCCCTGGTAATTGGTCAAGCGTCAATTCGTAGAGCCGGTCGCTATAATGCCGAATTCCTACCACCTGGCATTGCTGGTACTGCATAGTCACAGCAGTATCCGCCGAATCCGTGCCGACCGAACTGTATGGTGAATCGGAAGCCGAACACTTCTCGAGATCCGCAAAATATTCGCCGAATCGATGAGTGTCTAAACCGGTAACAGCACTTCCGACGCCGAACACGTCGGCGCCCGCCTTGCTGAATTGGAGGACGTGTTCCGGTGTCCCTATCCCACCCATGCCAATGATGGTGGGTGCGGGCCCGATCGCACTTCGGATCACCTGTACTGCGCGAAGGGCAAGCGGGCGGATCCCATTTCCCGACAATCCCCCTACTTTGTTCGACAAGATCGGAACGTCCCCTATGTCAACGACCGACGGGCCAAGGGTGTTTGTCACTGTGATCCCATAAGCGCCAGCGTTGATTGCCGCGGCTGCCGTGCGGCCAATTTGAGGGATAGTGGCTGACAGTTTGACAAATACAGGAACTTGCACGGCCTGGACCACTTCATGAGTGATTGCTGCGACCAGGTCCACGTCTTGTCCAATCTCAATTCCGTAGCCGGCAGCATGGGGGCAGGACATGTTCAGCTCAAATCCATCAGCGACCGGCCGTAAGACGTCCGCGGCAGCGACGAATTCCTTGGCATTGCCGCCAAAGACGGACACCAGTAGAAACTTGTCATTGGGAACTGTGATTTCCTGTAGTTCCCGACAGGCGACCTCTGCCCCTGGATTCGCTAGCCCGACGGCATTGATGTAGGATCCAAAGGAGTAACGAGCATATATGGGCTCACGATAGCCCTGCCGGGGAACCATACTTATGCTCTTAGTCGTGATTACGCCTATTGGATCAACGCTTGAGAAGCATCTGTCGATCACGCTGGCCCTGACACATCGGATGCCCGACGGTATCGCGAATCGTCCCCGGATCATCTTGGCACCCAGTCGAAATGGACTCAGAAAAAATGATTTTGCGCTCCCGCACCTTGCATCATCTCGCGAATACGTAGTCATTGAATCTCCGAACGACAATGGCCATGGTCCGAGGTCAGGCGCACCCGGCCGGCGGTAATCAGTTTGGATCCGCCAAAACTCAAGATCTCTATATCGCCCAATGCCCAGGCCACTCGACCCTGGGCCGCTGCACCATGCGCCTGCGTGGCGTCTCCAACAACAGCAAGCCGCTTGGATCGGGCGAGTTGCATCAACTGTTCATTGGAACACATCAACCGTGCAGGTGGGGCGTGATCATGGCCCGCGGTTTCGAGCCGACGGCCGCATCGATGGAATCGAGAGCGACCATCCATGCTCATCCCGAGCTCTCGATGCGGGGACCACACGCTCTTCTCTTGCATCATGGATCACAACCCAAGAAGTGCGCACCCCTGATCGTCTTCTGGTGCTGCTCACTGTTTGGTCCAGGTCGGCGATCAGGATTATGAGTTGGGATCGACGGAGGCCGGCTTGGCTCGGGCGATTCGCAGGATGAGCCAGCTGCGGCGCGAGATGGAAGCGGAAGTGTCCTAAGGCTGCGAGCTGCGGCGGTCAGTAACACTGTGGATGTACAGTCGTTGGTGGCCCTCCCCCATGCTGCCTGTAAACAACAGGCGAAATACAGGTCAGTGAGCATGCCATATTTTTCCCTGGCGGCGGTGGCGACGAGTTCGCCGACTCGTTTTCGCCCCTCCTGGTTCTGGGGCCAATCTCCCAATGTGTCGGAGCCCACCGAGCTCCAGCCGCAGTGTTGTTGGGCGACTCGGGATCGCCTCCTTGAAATATCCCCCCAGGCGGAAGTCTCTGTTTGCAGTCCAATCACCGTCACTTTATGACCGTAACCTTGTCTTCACCGGATGATCGTCTTGTCTCCAGAGCCTCCACGCGCCGCTCCAGGTCCCGCGTGGCGATCACGTTGAACTGCTCCGCCAGGATCCGGGAGACTAACTCGCCTTCCTGCGGCGTGATCTTTCCCTCACTAATGGCCCCGACTAGGCTCGTCATCGCCGTAGAGATGTCGTCCAGGCAGCGGATCGGCGGCAAGTCGAAGAGCACTAACCGGTCCTTGCGCGGAGGCATCAGGCGATCCAGACAGAGCCGCAAGGCCTGGGTGTCTCCCGTCTTGGCCAGTTCGATCGCTTTGCGAGTCAGTTGTTGCGCCTCTCCTTCCAGCATTACCTCCATCAGGGCTGTCGCCTTGTTGCGGCTTCCTTGGGGGCGACCGGAGGGATTGCCGCTGGTTCCCCGGGGAAACCGGCCGTTGTTCTTTTTTTCTGTCGACATGGATAGTTACCTCATATTCGAAATCGGAGTTGAAGCGCCACCGAGATGCGTGACGGGCAAAGGCCGATCGAGAGACTCACAGGCTCTTCCCGGCGCTTCTTGCAATCGGCTGGCCTCCGGCCAGATCCGCAGTGCTAGCGCCTGATCGTTTCGCTATGTTCGTCGAGCAACTGTTTGGCGATCAAGCTCCGCTTGTTGCGGCCGCCCTTGGGGTGGCCACGTCCGAAGTGATTTCCGGGCCCAAATGGACTTCGTGTCATGGTGTCCCTTCTTTCTGCAAATCGGTCCCATCCGGTGCACAAAGGCCGGCGAGGCAGCTGAGGCGGGTCCATTCGGCGTTCCACGTCTCTATAACGGCGGATTCCTCCTGTGTGAGAGCCCGGCCTTCGCGTTGAGCCTCTATGGCGCTCTGGAGGAAGGGTGCCCAGCGGCAACGAGCCAGATGCTGCGCGGCCACTCGACCCATGACTGAAACGATGTCTAGTACGCCAACGTCTGATGCGTCCTCAGCCTCCTTGAGGCGGCGCCCGGCCAACCCCCACTCGCACCTGAGATCATACTCGGCTTGATCGAAACGCACTTCAGCAGGTTACCAAAATATGATCACCTCAGCCGGTTCGCCAACCGTCTGCTCCTCCCGGCCTGGGCGACTTGGACCCGTTTTGCCCACGGCAAGCTACCGATATTGATGCTGCGAAAGCGCTGCGGCGGGGTTTTGCGTAAACTGCAAGCAAAATCCCTCGAAAGGAGCCTGCAGCAATATGGAGCAGTTTATCGATGCGATGCACACAAACAGTTTTCTGTGTTTGTAGGCGCTAATGAGAAAGGACATGAACAGGCTCATGCTGGAGTTGAGGGCGGAGACACGAGTCCGACGAAAGAGCGGAATATTGACGCGTGAGCCGCACGGACGAGGGAGTCAGCATTGGAAAGGAGACATCCTCTGGAGCGTTCGTGGAGTGGAACACGGGCCGAGTGAGATTTGGCGCGGCTCAGCATTGACGCGAACAAGAGTGGTGCGGGAAAATGATAGCCGTCATTTGGAGGTCAAAAAGGAGACCCGGACAAAATGCTTGCCGCCGCTACCGGAGCCGCGGGGATGGTCATCTCGGAGTCGATTCAGCCCACACGGCCGCCCCGACTGAAATCTCTCGGGTACATCGCCCTGGTGTTTTTGATCTGCCTCACGGCCGGCGGCCGCAACCAGCCCTACTCCGGCGTACCTCGCCCGTCTCGCCTACCCCATCGCCCCTACTATGTAGACTGCTCCGCCGCGAGCAACGGCACCGGGACTGAATCCAGCCCGTGGAATACGTTGGCCTCGGTCAGCGCCACGACTTTCAACCCTGGAGATAGAATTCTCTTCAGTCGCGGGACAACCTGCAGCGGCATATTGGAGCCACTCGGGTCTGGCACCACCCGCTCCCCCATCGTGATCGACGCCTACGGCACCGGGCCGCAGCCGATCATCGATGGCGGAATGAACACGGCAGCGGTGCAGTTGATCGGCCAGCAGGGATGGGAGATCAACAATCTGGAAATCGTCGGCGGAAATTATTACGGCGTCAATATCGCGGGTACCGCTCCGAACACCGCCTACACTCACTTCCGGCTGACCAACCTAAACATCCATGGCGCGCATCACACCGCCGCTGGGAATGACTCGGGAGAGGTTTTTATTACGATCGGGAATGCCGGAGAAACGATCAACGACATTGTGATCGATGGCGTGACAGCCCATGATAGCCCGGTCTACAACGGCATTTTCATCGATGCAGGGGTGTTCGCGACTTCGACATCGCCTGCGCTGCTGGGGAACAACATCACCATCCAAAACTCCTCGGTGTACAACGTCTCTGCAATAGGCATGACGCTCTTTGTCGTGACCAACGGCCTGATGCAGAACAATGTGGTTCACAACAGCGGACAATGCCCTCCCAATCCCGGATGCGGCGGCGGAACCGGCGGACTTATGGATTTGTATTGCCACACCTGCGTGATTCAAAACAACGAGTCATACGACATTCAAGACTATAGTCTGTGGGATGGCGGTGACTATGACATTGACGTCTGGAACACGAACAATATCGTCCAATACAACTACGGCCATGATTCCATCGGCTACTGCGTCTCCGTGTTCAGCGCGGACAATGTCGTAAGCACCGGCAACATCATCCGATATAACGTGTGCTCGAATAATGCGCGGTTGGCCAATAGCCCCGATCCAGGTGAGATTTTCATGAACACGAACGGCGCCCCCATCAGCGGGACCCTCGACGGCGTACAGGTTTACAACAACACATTTTATTGGAATCCCGCCACTCCGGGCCCCGCCTTCAACACCGTCAACGCTAATTTCAGCGGCACCAACCCCAATTTATTCAAGAACAACATCATCTACTCGACAGTGCCGAATCTGATCCAGACCACAACGGATTTCACGCTCGACAACAACATCTATTGGACCGTCGGCGCGGCGCCCGACTGGAGTCTCAACGGCGTCGACTACAAGGACCTCGCCTCGTACCAGGCAGCTACGGGCCAGGATGCGCACAGCCTCTACACCGATCCAATGCTGAACACGCCGTCGTATCACAGTGTGGACCGGCCGATTGCGGCTTTCACCCTTCTGCCGGGATCGCCGGCGATCGGCGCCGGAACAAGCGTCTGCAGCGGCATTGTCGGCACATGTTCGATGGGCACTCAGGATTTCTGGGGCAATCCGCTGCCGGCTGGCTCCGGCTACAACATCGGCGCGTGGCAATGAAGGCCGCACCATGCCGGTGACCGTCTCGGAGACGAAAAGCCGCGCACTGGTCTTGCCGTTCTGCGCGGTCTTTATCCTCACCCTGACCACCTCCTGCCGATCCGGACTTGTCTCCACTTTGCCCGATCTCACTCTGCCGGATGTCCGCGGCGGCGCATTCCATCTTCGCGCCCTGCCCGCGCAGCCTCTCCTTCTCGCGTTCCTGCAAACGGTCCCCGACACCGCCGACACTCCTTCGCACAATCAAGTCGTGTTCCTGTCCAGCATGGCTCAGCAATACGGCCCCCGCGGACTCAGAGTCGCAATTGTCGATGCCTCGGTTCTTGTCCCTGGCTTGCAGCCGTCGCACGATGCCGTCCTCAACGCCAGCTACGACTGGCACCTCGAGTTCCCCTTGCTGCTCGACCGGAATGGTCAGCTAGCGCGTCAACTGGGAGTCAAAGAGGTTCCCACCACGTTCCTGATTGCTATCGACGGGACCGTCGTACAAAGGTGGCAGGGGCGAACCCTTCCCGCGATCCTTGCCCAGGGGATCGAAAGACTGCTGGGCGGCCCGCTCGGACAAGTGCCTTGATTCTGCCTCTTAGATGTTCGGGAGAACAATGATGCCCGCGCAGTCAAGACCGGACGCTCACTCACTGTCTCCGATGCAGGCACCCGGTCGTCAGCATTGTCGATCAGCGAACCGTCCACCCAGACCGCCTGCGGCACATAACCGATGGAGCGGCGAACGTCGACTGCCTGGGTCGTGATGGAGAAACCGGCCACACGCGCCTCGCCCGAGGAGGGCCGCAACAGCGTGGTGAGCATCTTGATCGTGGTGGTCTTGCCGGCCCCGTTGGAACCGAGCAGGCTGAACACCTCACCGGCGTTGACCGAAAGGGTAAGAGTGTCGACCGCCGTGAATGCCCCGAACCGGCGAGTAAGAGCTTCGATATCCAGAACGATTTCGCTCATTTAAGAAAGCCGGTGCTAAGCCAGCTCTGGCACCAGGCCGGAGGTCACTCCATCTTGTGTGTTACCGAGCGCTCAATGCCACCACTGAGCGCCTCCTTCAAGCAAGACAGCGTGCACTGTCAAAACAACTGGCGCATTTACTTCTCGAACACTTTTTCAATTTGGCCGACTTTCTTTTGAACGGCTCCGGCGATTCTCTCGTTTTGACCTTGGGCTGCCAAGTCGGGGTCGCTCGTGACCTGCCCGGCATTCTCTTTGACTTTGCCTTTCAGCTCAGTAGGTTACCCTGGATCTGATCCTTCGTGCCTGGTTTCATCTGTTTTCTGCTTCTTTCTCTTGAGAACTCTCCACCCAATCCGCAGCGGGATGGTTTTTTTGCGGGCATCCGAGGCGGTTGGTAGGGACTAGATCGAGCGCCTGCGACGGAACGTTTCATCCGCCGGCGCGCCGCGCCGGCATGCGCTCCATGGTTGAGCCATGTCGCACCGCGTCCGGTTCGCCGAGTTCCGGCCCCTTTGCTGATTGCCCTCGCAGCAGTTCTTGCCTCATGGACGGCAGGACTTGCACATGACAACTTGCCGGAACCTGGTGATCTACTTTGTGTTCGCATACATTCAGCTTTGGCCTCCAATCTGCACGTGAGAGATATGAGAAATCATGACCGTCAGTTAGTGCCGTTTGGTTGAGTCGCTCGACACTCTCTCAAATCGGTGCCGGGAACCGATGTGCAGCGTGAACGTTTCAACGCAGAAAGCCGACCGAAGCGCAAAAACCCGAGATGGTGCAGCGCCTCTGGCCCGCCGAGAGCGGAGCCACTGACTCATGCTGCCTCGCACCCTGATTCTCGTCTCTTGCCTCTGCGTGCTGGCTGCCGCTGCCGGCGCCGAAACGCCGCTCGAGGTGGGCTACCGGCAGATGTACGACCTCCAGTTCGCCGACGCCCATCGCACTTTTGAGGACTGGCAGAACAGTCACACCGACGACCCGATGGGGCCAGCTTCCGACGCCGCCGCGTATCTGTTTGGCGAATTCGACCGTCTGCACATTTTGCAGTCCGAGTTCTTCACACACGGGCAGCATTTCATCACCGATCACAAGCTCGCGCCCGATCCGGCAGTCAAGCGCAAGTTCGATGCTGCCCTCAATGCCACGCGGCGACTGGCGGCGCGCGCCCCGCAAGATCCCGATTGCCAGTTCGCCACCATCCTGGCCAATGGCCTGCACGCCGATTACCTGGCGTTGATTGAGAAACGCTACTCCGCGTCGTTTCAGGAAATGAAAGCCAGCCGTATCCTGGCCGAGCGCCTGCTGGCCGCGCACCCGGAAATGTGCGACGCGTGGGTCGCCGTTGGCGTCGAGAATTACATGCTGAGCGTGAAGCCCCTGCCCTTGCGCTTGCTGCTACGGCTGGCCGGCGGCGAGACCGACAAGGCGCTAGGCATCGAAAAGCTGAAGCTGGCTTCCGAAAAGGGTCACTATCTGGCGCCCTTTGCGAAGCTGCTGCTGGCGGTGGCGGCGCTGCGCGACGACGATACGTGGGGGGCGCGGGCGCTGCTCGAAGGGCTGGTGCGCGAGTACCCGCACAATCCGCTCTACGCCCAGGAATTGGCGCGGCTGCAGCCCACCGTGGCCGCCGGAGGCATGGGAAGCGCTCTCCGGTAATAGCCGGCCGCACTCCGCCGCGTTTTGGACCTCTGATCCCACGTGCTGGTGCGAACATCGGACAGAAAAAGGGGCTCCAGGCCCTTTCCAGTTTATTTGCCCGCTCCGCGCACAGTTAACGAGGCTCAACGATTTGTCAGGCCGCGTAACGCGGGCGCACTTCGGACCGGATTTTCGCATCCCACTCGTCGCGTGCGGTTTCCAGATCATACTGGGCCTGCATGTTGATCCAATAGTCGGGCGTCGTGTTGAAGTAGCGAGCCAGACGCAAGGCGGTCTCCCCGGTGATTCCACGCTGGCCGGCGACGATAGCGGAAATCCGGTTGTTGAGTGAATGTCAAGAAAGTTGTAGTATTGTGTTATGGCCCAATCTCACCGCGAAGCGTCGCGACGGCTTTTCGAGGTTGCCGAGCAGCAGCAGGGCTTCTTCACCACGAAGCAGGCCAAGGCTGCCGGGTTCGCCGAAAACACCCATCCGTATCACGTCCAGGTCGGGAACTGGATTCGCGAGCACCGTGGTATCTACCGACTCGCTCTGTTTCCGACGACAGACCGGCCCGAACTTGTGCTTTGGGCGCTGTGGTCCCGGGACCGCAATGAGGAAGTCGAGGGTGTGTACAGCCACCATACGGCGCTCAGCCTCTACGATCTGTCGGATCTGAATCCATCGAAGCTCCACATGACAGTGCCGATGGATTTCCGCCGTAACAGCGAGGTACCAGGCATCCTCGTACTGCACTACGCCGACCTACCCGTGAGTGACGTACAAACCGCTCAGGGCTTCAAGTTCACTCGCCCTCTGCGGGCGATTCTTGACCTTTTCGAGGCCGGCACCGTCGAGCGGAACTTCATCCGCCAGGCACTCAGGCAGGCTGTTGATCGTGGCCTGATTACCCGTCAACAGATTCGAAACGCGCGAATGAACGGACCTGCACGCAAGTTCGTTGAGGAAGTCCTGCGGCGGGTTGCATGATGCCGTCACCCAGAACATATGCGACGGCTGGAGCGTTCCGAAGGGCTTTGGAAGAGCGCCTGATGCTGGCATCTGGGTAGAGAGCAAGCTTGAGGAACGCACTCCACCGACGGTTGGATAGCCGCACCTCCGGCCCGTCGGTTCACAAGGTGCATTCGTTCACCGGGCACCGGTGGTACGGGAGTTTGCGTTAAATAACGCGGGAATAGCGCAACGTTTGGCAAGCGCCAAGCTGAAAATGCTGATTGGACCTCCGCGTACTTGCCCGCAAAGCCGTTGATTTTGCTGGGTTCCAGCATTGTCGCGCGCAGTTGTCACGCCGGCCGGTCCTGCTGGTGACCGATCCGCCTTACGGCATTGAGCTGGATTCGGAGTGGCGTGACCGGGCGGGATTAA
>Ga0181532_10002543_pt1 | contig 16968 bp, 24 predicted proteins | sample PEATcosm2014_Bin_33_FD_119768 | JGI IMG/M metagenome (GOLD analysis project Ga0181532, IMG submission 119768) | Peatland microbial communities from MTU Mesocosm Facility, Houghton, MI, USA - PEATcosm2014_Bin11_30_metaG | ecosystem: Environmental > Terrestrial > Soil > Wetlands > Peat | place...
CCAAGCGCAGGCAGCACTGGCGCATGTCACACGGTTGACGACTATGGGCGAGATGACGGCGTCGATCGCGCATGAAATCAACCAGCCGCTTTCAGGGATAGTGAGCAATGGCAGCGCCTGCCTGCGTTGGTTGGCAGGAGATTCGCCCAACCTGGAGGAAGCCCGGGAATCTGCCCGCCGCATCGTCCGGGATGGGAAGCGAGCTGGTGAAGTGATCGCCCGTGTTCGGGCTCTGGCAAAAAGAGCTGGTACACCTACGGGAAAGCTAGACATCAACCAAACAATTCGGGAAATCCTCGCCCTCGTCGGGGACGAAGTAAAAGGAAAGGGCATAATAGTCCGAACGCAATTTGCGGATGACCTTGAACCCGTTCTAGGCGACCGAGTGCAGTTGCAGCAGGTGGTGCTGAACCTGATCATGAACGGCATCGAAGCCATGAGTAGCGTTGAGGGACGGCCACGGGAACTAGTCATTACCACTCGCAACGTGGAGGCCGACCAGGTGCGGGTTACGATTCAGGATTCAGGGACAGGTCTTGAGCCACAGAACCTGGAAAAAATATTTGATGCCTTCTACACCACAAAGCCGGCGGGCCTGGGCTTGGGACTCTCCATTAGCCGATCGATTGTGCAGAAACATGGAGGCCGGCTGTGGGCGACGGCCAATGACGGACCTGGAACGACCTTTCAGTTTACCGTTCCGAAGTCCGACGAGGAGCCGTCCGTTGCCGCCGTCTGACGCACTGATCGCTGTGGTGGACGACGACCCGTCAGTTCGGGAATCTCTAGAAAGTCTGATTCGGTCTGCGCGTCCATTAAGCGTCCAATAGAATGCGGAGTTGATTGCTTCTGTGAGATTTTAGAGGTTTGATGTGCCATTCGCGCCTCCTAAATTGCTGATTTTGTTGGAGAGCCTAGGTTCGAATCCCACTCTCGGGAACGACAAATGCTCGCGATAGGATCGATAGATCGGTGTGGCTGTAACCGGCTGTACGTTGCAAAACACGGCCAACTTTTCAAGCATTTGGACCCGGTTCTCTGTGAGCGCAAGACTTTTGTAAGTTATTGGTGTGTTGTGAGTTGCTAGAGTATGGATGGCGAGGCCCTACTTGACTCTTAATCAGTTGCCCAAAAGCGTCCTCGAGGTTGGGACTATCCGGGTGCTGATTGGATTTCTCGGTACAACTTCGGTACAACTGAGCGAGAGAAAAGGTGGTTTGCTGACCCCTAAGCGACACCAGTTAAAGCACTTGGAGTTTGTACTGCGATAGTTCGGGACCAGGGGGTCGGAGGTTCAAATCCTCTCTCCCCGACCATATCTAGTTGATTCGGTTGACTCAATTCTCGCGGTTTCCGCAAGTTTCTGATTCCAAACATTGAGTTTTGTGTCCTAGTTGCGTCCTCCGCCTAGAGGGCTGTAACGGGGCTCGTCACCGATGATCGGCGGGAGGGAATCCTCGACCGACTGCAAAGTCCATAGCTGAGAACAAACGCAGGAGCATAAAAACTGTGGAGGAACTCATGACGATAAAAGGGCTCACCAAATGCAGCGTACCCAGATGTTCCGGGTCAGTTAATGGTTACAGCAACCTTTGCGATAACCACAGGGTCCCGGGCACGATAGCCGTATACGGCGAGAGCACGATGGTGATCACAATCTGGATTGCCGAGCACAACGGCGAGGTCGGTTTTATTCTTCTGAACGACTATGCACTCGGCGAGTTGTTCGGTGGTCAAGAGGGATTCGAGGTGAAGCTAGCCCAGCAACGCTTTACAGAGGTGCGGAACGTAGATTCGCGGCAACAACTCGATAGCGAGCAGGCGAAGATAGGACGCCCTGCAAGCTGGTCTGGTCCGTGGAGGACGGTGTACCCGTGGGAGTCGGAGTGACCTCACCAAATTGACAAAACGTCGCTGCTTGAAAGGAGCAGCGCGTTCGGCATGAAAAATACAAGAGGACAGGGCAAATGAAAGACACATGCGCGGCTAGCTCCACCCGAAAACACTCGGCTCCGCGCGAACAGCCTGCATTAACGATCACTGTAGCGATCGACAGCATTACCTTCGTTAAAGCACTTTACCCGCCCTTACGAGAAGATGGCGCCACCATCGAACGCTACAGGACGGCGATTGATCTCCTTCCTCCGATTGTCATAGCTCGCGAACATGTTCTTGTCGATGGCTTCCACCGGTTGCAGGCATACCGACGCGAAGGACGCAGGGCAAACGAAAGCTCCGACTGCGTGACGAGCGCGGTCGTCCAGTCCCTCTTAATGACATGATCCTGGCAGTGTTTCGACGGGTACAAGAGAAGCGGAAGAAATGAAGGCCCGTGATCGCCGAAGGTGTACACCACGGCAACTAACGGCCCTGGCATCCCGCCAGAAGCCTGGTTTGTGCTTCGAGTGTCTCCATTGGCAGAACTGTGCTCCTGTTCTTGCTCCTGTTCTTGTATAAGAAAGGTCAAAAAACTGAGCACGACGGGCGCCGTTGCTGCAGTGAAGTGTCCTTCCCTTCCTTCAGGCTCATGCCGAATTACACCGCTAGCAAACTCAGCACGGGTTTGTGTTGTCTTCCTGTTTACCTTCGGAAGTGACATGTGCGCTACCCCTCTGTCGCATATCGTCATACAGAGGCACAACCACGATTCTATGGGTCCGGCAGGCATGTGTAACTTTCTGGCTGCTGGTGCATCCCATGTGCGCCGCCCACGTGGGGACAATTTCCAAATTGAACAATTCGAAGTGTCCATGCAGATGTCGATGGCCATGTGTTTCCTGGCAATCGCCAGCTGAACGTGCGGCACAACACTCCGATTAAGACCCTTTCAAAGTTCTGAGTATTGAAATTTGGAGGGGCGAAAACAGAACTGACACCAGCAAAGGAGAAAACCATGAAAATCAATTTGTGTCGCGCCTGCGGAACGCTGGCAATTACGTTGCTGGCGGTCGTGTCGGCGACTGCGGCTGATCACAACCGCGACATGTTCGTGCTAACGAGCACGAACAATCCAACCGGCAATGACGTCGTTGTGTTCAAACTGAACCAGACGGGGACATCTTCGCTACCCTTGGTTACGATGTTGCCGACGGGCGGCAACGGCGGCGCCAGCGGAAACGGGGGAATCCTTCAATTTCGGGATGACTTCGGCGCCGTCGCAAACTATGGCTCGAACACGGTGAGTCAATTGGTGCGAAATGAAGACTTCATCAGCATCGGACAAACCATCAAACTGGCACCGGGCTGTACGAATGCAGATTCCGTCGCGTTAACCCGGGACCATCTTTTCGTAGTGGGCGTGAATTGCGCGGAAAGCCACGCTTGGCCTTGGGGATACGTTGACGGCAACGCAGTCCCTATCGGCGACTCGTCGGCCGCGCAAATCGTCGCCGGCCAAAGTTGGGCTGCTGTCACCCTGAAGTCCGGATCCGTTCTTGAATTGCCGCTGTCCCACGAAGGGGCACTCAAGGGAACCAGTTCGGCAGTGACACTGCCAAGCGACGCCAACAATACTCCTCTGGGAGCTGCGTTCTGGGGAGACATTCTGGGATTCAATCCGGCCCATAGTTCGTACAGCTTTGCGCTTGTGGACAAGAACATGGATGTTTTTCCCGTGCTCGGACCGCAGCCGCCATATCCCAGCAATGCCCCGTGCTGGTTGGCCAAGGGACCGGGAAACGTGTGGTATTCGGGCAATAGCCCGGGCCAGGCGATCTCGATATTCTTCAGCGACGGGCAAGGCGGGACATTTTACAAATCCGTGCCCTTGCCGGGCGTACCGACTGACGTAACAGTTTCTCCTGACGGCATGTGGCTCGCCGTTATTTACACTGCGGCAGACGGCAGCGGTGGGCGCATCGCTGTCTTTGCTATTGACACCTACGGCGACCTATCCCTCGCCGCGACTTCAAACCCGGTCGGTGTTGCCGCCTTCAATGGGGTGGCAATTAGCCAGTAGTGTCCCCTTCGTTTTTCCCCAACCGGCGGGCATTGCTCGCCGGTCTTTTGGAGTTTAGATCAGTGAAAGGCAACTGCTATGCAATGGGGAGACCTGTCCAGCGGAACTTTCTGGCTGCTGCTGCATCCCATGTGCGCCGCCAGCATTGGGGCGCACTTTCCAACAAGAACTAGGAGGAGTCCATGAGGAAAATGATTTGCAGGTTGATGGGTATGTGTTTCCTGGCCGTATCGCTCGCTGCTGCCGTATCGCTCGCTGCTGTAGGACAGTCCGGCGAAACCATGAAGCAGGACACGATGAAACAGGGCGACCAGATGAAACAGGACAACATGAAAACTGACAACATGTCGAAGAAGGCTGTCAGCGTTTCAGGCAAGGTCAGTGATGACGGGAAAATGTTCGTGAGCGACAAGGACAATAAGACTTGGACGGTTAGCAATCCGGAAGCCTCAAAGGGTCATGAAGGACATCACCTCACTGTCAAGGCGCAGATCGATGCCGCCAAGAACGAGATTCACATCACCTCGGTCAAGATGGCAGAAGGCGAGATGAAGGACAGTATGAAGAACGACAGTATGAAGAAAGACGAGATGCAGCACTGACCTCTACCGCTTTAGACTGTCCCAGCGGCTCCGTAGTCGCTGGGACCCTACACAAACTCTGAAGAGAGAAGTGGTTTTCCCTAGGTTCCATGAATCAGCAACGGTGTTGTCGAACCCGTAATCCGGTATCAGCAGAGATCAGGCACTCAGGTACTTCTTCATACAGCGCACGCAAGGCGCGTAACCTTCTCGGATTGCCTCCCGCGCCGCAATTGTCCGCAATCTCGCTTTGTCGTGAATAAATGGGCATCCGGCCACGTGAAACGTCTTTCCTTCCGCTGAGACCACCACCATCATGTCGGGCGGGACGCCGCTACCAGGTTGCGCATGTTCCGACCGTAATTCCGGATGGCTAAATACAGAGGACCGGCCCAGCTCGAAGCTGCCGGCGACCAGGACCGCCGCGGCTGCGGCGACCATCCATCCGAGAAAGCCTCTCCTGCTGCCAGACACACTGTCTTCCAACCTCCGGTGCAGACGGTAGCTAAATCCCAATGGAGCTTCAACCATCCGTTCGTCGCCATACAACTGGATCACGTTGCGCGTGCCGTCTAGCACCGCTGTGCAGTGCTTGCACCCGCGGAAGTGCTCTTCCATGGCAGCGCGTAAACTCGGATCGACTTCGCCTTCGAGATAGTTGGAAATCTCGCGCCACACTTCTTCGCAGTTGACTACCATGGCTTTGTCCCCTTTGCAAAAGACAACCTACTCGTCCAGCTGCCGTCGAGCCCCGGAGCCAGCAGATCGCGCAGCATCAGTCTTGCTCGTAGCAAGCGCGTCTTGACCGATGCGGTCGAGATCCCTAGGGCCTTTGCGGTCTCCTCAATGCTTAAGTGCTGCATGTCGCGCAGCACAAAAACTTCGCGGTACTTTTCTCCCAGCGCAGCCAATGCCTCGGCCAGCTTCTGCCGCACCTCTTTGCGTTCCAGGGTCTCCGAGGGGATTTCGCGCCAGTCTGCGAAGTCGCGGGGTGTATAGTTGCCCTCCTCGTCTTGATGGTCAACGATAGGCTCAATCATGTGTGCGTGTTCTCTTCTTCTTCGCATACGCGCCTCGTTGACGGTGATCTGGATCAGCCAAGTGCTGAACCGCGCCTCCGCGCGGAATTGCTGAATATTCTTAAAGGCCTTCAGCACCGCTTCCTGCGCGACATCTTCGGCATCTGCCTCGTTCCGCAAAATGGCAAAAGCCGCAGCGAACACGCGCCGTTCGTAGGGGCGAATTAGCTCGTAGAAAAGATCATGTTCGCCATCCCGGATACGCCGGATCAGCAGCTCTTCGTTGAATTGGGCGGCTGGATCTCCCAGCGACATCACCTGTTCCGGCATCGCTCCTCACTGTGACCGTGAACGCCTTGCAGTCGCAAACAACCGCTACTCCGATCGGTATTCCGGGCCCTTCTTCCATCCGGTCAGCATGGAGACGAAATTGTTCCAGCCATGCAGGATCACCATCACCATATGACCGAAAACAAAGGCCAGCATCGCCCACATGATCAGGAAATGCCAGAGCCGCGCCAAATGGAACCCGCCCATCATCCACGCCAGCCAGGAAAACTGCACCGGCTTCCATATCGCGAGACCCGTCAGTACCGACAGCACGCCCAGCCCAATCGCCGAAGTGTATGCATGCTTCTGTAGGGGGTTATAAGCTTCTCTCAGCGGCGGCTTGGGGCCGAAGAAGAAGTAGTGGCGCACCATCGGCCATACTCCAGGCAGGTCACGTCGTACAAAGAGCACCTGCTTATAGTTACCGCTGAAGATCTGGTAACCGACGTAAACGAGGCCCGTCGCGATATAAATCCACATGAAGGTGAGGTGCCATTGCAGTGCGCCTCCCAGCCATCCGCCGAGCGCAAAGGCCTTGGGCCAGTTAAGAAGATCTTTCTGAGGGATTTTTGTTCCGAAGCTCGGGAATGCGCGAAAGATCTGCAGTCCGCTGCCGACCATTACGAACAGCGCTAGGGCATTTACCCAGTGGCAAAGGCGCACCACAAACGGATGCTCGTAAACGGCCTCAGTTACTTCTCCCGTCTTCGCATCTTCGATTACGATCGTGCGGGTCGCCATGTCATCTCCTCCGAGCTACAGGCCATAAAATTCGGAGTAGCCTTGATCTTCCCAGTAGCCGACTTTCTCCAGCACATGGCTCACTTTGAGGCTGGTGAGGTACTTTGCCTGCTTGTAGCCAATCTTGGTGGGGATGCTGAGACGGAGGGGAGCGCCGTGTTCGCGGGTCAGCGGGCGGCCGTACATCTCGTAACATAGCAAAGACTGCGGATGCATGGCAGTGGCTATATCAAGCGACTCATAGTAATCATCCGCGCATTCGACTGTCACGAAGCGCGCGGTCGGATCGACGCCAATCGTTTTCAGAAAATCGGAAAGCCGCACTCCTGCAAAGTTTCCAATCACGTCCCATCCCTCCACGCAGACATGCCGGGTGTTCTGCGTGAACTTGGGTAGGGCCTGAATTTTCCCCAGAGTGTAGTCTCCCGGCTTTTGCACCGCACCACTCACGGTGAGAGTCCACTTGTCGAAATCCACTTGGGGGTCGTCGACGTCGTAGTCGTTAATCGGGAACTTATCGAACGGGGTGAGGTCGAGGTCAGCAAATGCAGGCGCCAAATGGCCGGAGCGGAACAGCCTTACCGAAGCCCAATCGCTGAAGCCAAGTCCGGTCTGGAGGAGTGGTTTCTGCAATTGCGGGATGGCAAAGGCGCCCAGCGCTACGACCGGTGTGAGTTTCAGCAACTCACGCCGGCTGATGGTTTTGAACTTGCGGCTATCGGTTCGTGGGCTCATAATTGCCTTGCCTTGCGGACGACAAAGGAGCTTACATCGGATTCGCGAATCAGCAAAAAGTTACAAGGCGACCTTGTCCGCGGCCGATGCTGAGGAAGACTACAAAACGAGTCTCGAAGGACTCGACTTCAGCGGCGCCCTTTGAGGTAAAAGCATCGATCTGTAACGCTTCGGAAAGCCGTACCACTGCCTCTTGTCCAACTCACCTGCACCTGCATCGTCCTCTTGAGCCTGGACCTTCGATACTTGGGTTGTCGCCGCACATATCTACCTGAAACGAACATTCTACTCACGAGGTTTCTTGCGGAGGAAGGCGTCGCCCGAACTAACGGACTACATGCCCATTGAACAATACGGAGAACAACCAAACGAGATTGTCCGGTTGCCCGCAGTGCCCTTCTCCGCCATTGTGTGTCCTTGGCGTGCTTCCTTAAGCGGAAGTTTCTTGGAAACAGGAATCTTTAGCCGGCGCTGCTCCCCACCGTGACCGGCGAGATCTGCTTGCGCATCGCCGTCGACGTTCACCTTGCGCACCATTCGTCGCCCCTCAACGGGAAACTTCCAGATCGCTGTTCGCACAGTCTTGCCTTTCCATGTCACTTCGCGGGGAAGACGCACATTCAGTGCGAGCAGTCGGGCCATTTGCTACGTCCTCCTCACCCATTGCCATCGCCGCTCGCGGTTACAACGTGCTGGCCTTTGATGGGCCGGGACAATTCGGCGCACTGCACCGCGAGGGCCTGCACTTCCGGTCGGATTGGGAAAAGGCCGTCACGCCGGTGGTGGACTTCGCATTGAAGCTGCCCAGCACCCATCCGGGGCAATGCTGACTGCGATTTTCAGCCACAAGCGGTCTGAAAGCGGACTGAGCGAGAGGCAATTCGAGTTTAACTCCTTCACCATCATCGTAGCCAGGAACCGAACCGGATCTCGCCGAAAAACAGCGGACTGAGAGTGGACTGGGAGGGCAAGACGCGATTCCGCTAAGTTCTTTGGAATGATGGTGGCCAGGGACGGAGTTGAACCGCCGACGCCGGCCTTTGGTTTACCGCAACCCATCCGCGGGTCGAACGTTCGTACACCGGTGGTCGTCAGCGCAATTAACATGTCCAGCTGGCGGCGGCAGACGAGTCTTTCGCCAACAATCTGATCATGGTTGCTGCGTTAGCTTATATTCAGCAGATGCGGGACGCTATCGCGCCTAAACCGCGAGGATTTGCTGCGATCGGAGTTTTCTTGTTCTTTGGCGCCGTCATGGCGACTTTCGCCGCAACTACTTTGCTCCGGCGAGGCACGCCTCTTGATCGTCTCTGGGCTCTCAATCCGACTGCGCACAACCAGCTCGCGCCTCTGGGCGGTATTGTTGTGATTTTCTTCCTGGCGCTCGCCGCGACTCTCATCACGGCAGGAATCGGGTGGTTCCGCCGCCGCCTTTGGGGATGGAGACTAGCGGTCATAATCATCTCGACACAGGTTCTAGGGGATGTCGTTAACTGCGTCAGAGGCGACTGGCTGCGCGGCGGAACTGGCGTCATCATCGCCGGTGCACTATTGCTGTTTCTGTTGCAGCCAAGAATCAGAGCCGCATTCGCCTAGAATTTCTTTCGAAGAAATTCAAAAAGGCTATAACCGATGAGCGCGGCAACCATTGCAATTGCAAAATTGGCAGCGGTAAAAACATCTCCGATTGCCAAAGCCACACCCCTCTTCTGCCCGATGCCTGAGCGCTCAAATTCTCCCATCAAGAGATTGGAATAAAAGAGGAAGATGATAAATCCTACCTCGATCACCGCTCTCCAGACATTTTTCTTCATAGCAAATCCCGGCTCCTTGGCAAAGCCCTCGGCTGGGGGCACAACCGCTCGTTCTCGTGGGAATACTAGCAAGCAACAGCGAACATGGCGATTTTTTCAAAAGTTAGGGCGCGGGACGCTTCCCATACAGCCATTCCAGCAGAAACGCGACGCCGATGCCGATGAGAAGGACTGGCCAGACCCAACGCGTGTCGACGTGGATCATGCGCACGCCTGAAAGCAGAAACATAACGCCACCGATCAGAAATAGTGGGCCAGTGATAGCACAGTGAAAAGAGCGATTTCTATGCCAGTTGGCGAGGCAGCCGATGGACATGGCGAAAAGGCACCCAGCCGCTGACGACGCATGGAGAGGACGCCAATAGATTCCTATGAGGCTCAGCACTCCCCACGCCACTAGCGAGACGATGAACCAGTAGCAAATCGATGCTGGCGAGCTACAACAAGCTCCCGCTTGCTTTGTCATAGCTTGGAATTTTCCTTCTTGCCCCACGATTCTGAGAGCAACATCGTAGGCCATCTTCGTGCCAAACAACAAGCGATGCGGGATAGTTGACGTAAACAAACCCTCATCTGGTCTGCAGGTCGGTTGAAAGCACTCATCACGAGCGATTCGTCAATCCGTCTTGCGTTACAGCCAACGAATTTTTCCCAAGAGCGAGACTACTCTGTAACGTTTTCTGAATTGAGGAATCGTGGAGATGAAGGGCTAAGATGTAACTGCAATTGTAGACTGCCAACGGACCGGATGCAGCAACAGTTAACACATTCTTCGGATCGCTTCCTGGCGATGAGCTTGGCAGCGGTGAGCGCTGCAGCCATGTTGTATGTGGGGCTCTACCAAAGCCGAGCTGTAAGACACCTCTGGTGCCCAGTCTTCAAGAAGGGTTGCGAAGCAGTTGCCGATGCGGCGTTCGCCAAACCGTTTGGCATCCCAGACGGGTACATTGCGGTCGCCCTCTACTTGGCGATGATCTTGCTGCTTCTAGGCCCTGTAGAGAGACTCTGGATTTGGATTCCGCTGCTGATGTTAGCTTTGCTCGCAACGCTGGCGAACTTCCTGGGTGTCCACGATATGGCGAATCTCGGGAGTTTCTGCTTCTATTGCATGGTCACCACCGCTCTCTCGCCGGTTCTACTGTGGGCGGTATGGCGACTGAGATGAGTCTTTTGACACAGGTCTGAAATCATTTTCTTGACCTCAGGAGCATACGGGCGATGAGCGATTCCGCAGTGTCGATCCCAAATCCAGTCGCGAGCCGCGGTCGAAAGAAAGATGCCGATTACGTGTTCTACGAACTGACGCGCAGTCTTTGCCCCTCCTGCAAGAGAGTGATCGACGCAAAAATCCTGCTCCGAGACAACAAAGTGTTCATGGCGAAGCGGTGTCCCGACTGTGGACCCTTCGAAGCTCTGGTCTACGGGGACGCCGAAGCCTACGCGAGTTTCAGCAAGTTCAACAAGCCGGGTACGATCCCGCTTGCTTACGGATCGGAGATCAAAGAAGGTTGTCCGCATGACTGCGGGCTCTGTCCTGACCATCAGCAGCATACCTGTCTCGGCATCATCGAGGTCAACAGCGCCTGCAACATGGCGTGTCCGCTGTGCTTCTCCGAAGCTGGTCCGGGCTTCAGCCTGACGCTGGAAGAGGTGGAAGCGATGCTCGATGATTTTGTGCGCACTGAGGGCAGCCCGGAAGTAGTTCAATTCTCCGGCGGTGAGCCGACGATCCATCCTCAGATCATCGACTTCGTGAAGGCCGCAAAAGCTCGCGGCATCCCCTACGTCATGATCAACACCAATGGCAAACGCATTGCACACGACGATCGCTTCCTGGAGCAATTGAACGAAGTCCGTCCCTCGATCTACTTTCAATTCGATGGCTTCGACGCCGAAACCTATCGCATCATTCGCGGCGAACCGGGCATTCTTGAGGAGAAGCTCCGTGCGTTAGATCGCCTTGCTTCCACTGGGCTGAGCGTGACACTAGTTCCTGCGATCGAGCGCGGGGTGAATGAGCACGAAATCGGCAAGATCATTGATCTCGCCATCCAGCATCCCGCGGTGCGCGGAATCAACTTTCAACCGGCGTTTCATGCAGGCCGTCATATGCAGCACGATCCTTTGCAGCGCATGACGATCCCGGATGTCTTGAAGCTGATCGAGCAGCAAACAGCCGGCAAGTTTCTGGTCAGCGACTTCATTCCCGTGCCTTGCTGTTTCCCCACGTGCAATTCAGTGACCTACGCCTTCATAGACGGAGAGCAAGTCACTCCGCTATCAAGAATTGTCAACGTCTATGACTATCTCGACTACATCACGAATCGCGTACTGCCCGACTTCAGCATGGAGGTCAAGAGAGCATTAGAAGGCTTATGGTCATCATCGTCGGTCCCCGGCTCACAGAAATCGGTGGAGCAATTCGCTGTGTCGTGTCAGGCCTGCGGTATTCCCGAAAGCTTCACCATCGGCGATATCGCAAAGAACGTCCTGATGATCATGTTGCAGGACTTCATGGACCCGTGGACTTTCAATCAAAAGAACCTCATGAAGTGCTGTAAGGAATTTCTTTTGCCTGGAGGTAAACAGATTCCGTTCTGTGCCTACAATACCGTCGGCTACCGTGAACAGGCTCGCGCCCAACTGCACGCCATGGAGCCCTACCGCAGGCGGGCGAAGGACGAAGGCCGCAGGTTCGAGCCCCGCCCCATCGTGTTCGATGTAAGGCGGGCGGACTCTATTCTCACTGGGCTCGTTAGCATTGACTCTCGGAAGTGATATGGCTACAAACAACGACACAATTCGCGTTCGCCCCGAGCAGGGGCAGGTTAAAACCTGTTGCGCCACACTGTACGAAAGCGACCTAACACGGTTCCTGCTCGGCGACTCGTTCCATCCGGGTGGCTTGCAATTGACGGGCGAGCTAGGGCGTATGCTTGGTTTGCGTCCAGCCGGCCGGGTTCTGGATGTGGCGTGCGGAAAAGGCACGACTGCAGTCTTCCTCGCAAAAGAATTCGGGTGCGAGGTCTTGGGCATCGACTACGGCGAACAGAATGTCGCGGCTGCGCGGTCCGTGGCGCAGGCCGACCAGGTGGACTCACGGGTGCAATTTGAACGTGGCGATGCAGAAAATCTCCCATTTGCGGACAGGGCTTTTGATGCCGTGATTTGTGAATGCGCCTTCTGTACTTTTCCCGACAAGGTGGCATCGGCCAGGGAATTCTTTCGTGTGCTTCGCCGGGGAGGGCACGTGGGCATCAGCGATCTCACCCGAGAGAGAACACTCCGCGCAGAGTTGGACGGGCTGCTCGCGTGGATTGCGTGTATCGGCGATGCTCAGACTTTGCATGGTTACACAGCCCTGCTTCGGGATGCTGGCTTCACCGTAGATAGCGTCAAACAGCGGAATGATGCGCTGGAGGAAATGGTGAATCAGGTTCGCGTCAAACTCCTGGGGGCCGAGATCATGACGGGATTGAACAAGCTGCAATTGCCCGGTCTTGATCTGGGAGCGGCGAAGCGAATGGCGAACAGTGCGATGGCGGCGGTCAAGCAAGGACAACTGGGGTATGCCCTCATTTGTGCTACGAAGCCGGACTGACGCGCGGGCAATACCGAGAGTTTTTGTGTACGGTTGTACACGGGAGGATATATGGCGACGTTTCTAAATGTGGGGCGAATGGATCGCGCGTTGCGCGTGGTTCTGGGGATCGGTCTCGGGATTGCGGGAATCCTCGTCAATGGTCATCCTTACCTTGGCTGGGCGCTTGGAATCGCCGGAGCTTCGGTAATTCTTAGTGGCACCTGTGGTATATGACTCACCTATCGCGTGCTCGGGCTGAGCACAAAAAAGCACAACAGCTAGCAGAGCTGCCGTCGTTGCGCCATGCCGGGCCAGAAGTCCTCTTGTAGGAAGTTTCACCGGATCGGTACTGGGAAACGCCCTTGCGTTCACGAATGGAGCAGTTCCCGGTTGGTCGCCAGACAAATCTTCTCGGGCACCGTACCGCAAACCGGCTCGGTACGGGATGTTGATGGCGCATCCTGACTTAAGCACAACTGGCATACCCGGTCGGTAAGGGCTAAGCCCGATCAGGTGGGCTGACACCGTATGAATCCAAGACATCGCGCAGGGTCAGGATGCCTTCCAACTTGTGGACATCAGCACGGTTCACCACCGGTAGGATTTCAATCTGGTTTGCGCCCATTCGCTCAAGCGCCAAATCAAGCCCCTGATCGGGGTGGACGTGCGGAAAAACCAGCGGATCCACCAGTTCACCAAGCTTCTTATCCGCACCTTCGCCCAGCTCTCGCTCCAACCGCGCAAAGTTGATAACGCCAACTACACCTCGTCGATCCATCACCAGCCACGTTCGGAATTCACTCGATGGAGCCTGCTCCAGCGCCTCCCGAACCGTAATCTCGGCCGGCAGCAACTGGCTCGCAATCTGCATGATTCTTACTGCCTGACGCTGACCAGATCGTTGGCGCGTCTTCGCCGTCGGCAGGTGTATGCCATCCTGCACGGCGAGCGCTTCGTAGATGGGCTCGTGCTGCAATCGGGAAGCGATGAAAAGACTCACCAGATTAGCAATCATCAGCGGGACGATCACCGCATAGTCCTGTGTCATCTCGAAGATCATCAGCACCGAGGTCATAGGAGCACGCACGATCCCCGCGAAGACCGCGCCCATCCCGACCAGCGCGTAGGCACCCGGCGTCGCGGTGTAAGCGGGGAACAAATGATGCGCCACCGTCCCCACCGTACCTCCCAACATGGCGCCGATAAACAGGGCGGGGCCGAAGATGCCGCCTGCGTTGCCCGAAGCATAACTGGTGGTAACGGCGAAAAGTTTCAGAACCACCAGCAGCAACATCAGATTGAACGCCATGTTTCCGTTCAACGCGTCGCCGACAAACCCATAACCGACCCCCAGAACCTGCGGGACAAACCAGCCTATCAGGCCGACCAGCAACCCGCCCGCCACCGGCTGGAACCAGACCGTCTTCTGCGGGAACCGCAGGAAGCGCTCCCGCATGCCCAGCAAGAGCTTCGCGAAGGCCGCCGAAACCACACCGCCGGCCACGCCGAGCACCGCATAGACCGCAAACTCCGCCGGATGGACCAGTTGATATCGCGGAACTTTGAAGAGAGGATGATCGCCGAGGAACACGCGTAGAACCATCCACGCAGTCGCCGAGGCCAGCACCACCGCGCCCATCACCGGCGCGTTGAGATCGCCCACGATCTCCTCGAGCGAAAACAACACTGCTGCCAGAGGCGTGTTAAACGCGGCTGCAATCGCCGCCGCCGCCCCCACCGGGATCAGCTTCTTGACTTGCTCGGTTCGCAGTCCGAGGAGCCGTCCGAGCACGGAACCAATGCCCGCACCCACTTGAACCGAAGGCCCTTCGCGTCCTAGCGGGATCCCGCTGGCAAGCGTTGCCGACGTGCAGAAAAACTTGCCCAGCACGGTGCGCAGTGTGATGCGCCCTTCGCGCGCATACAGCGCAGCCTTCGTCTGCGGCACGCCGCTGCCTCGCGCATTAGGAAAATAGCGATACAGTAGGTAACCAATGCCGAGCGAGCCCACGACCGGGAACAGCAGGCGTCGCCACGGAGCGCCACCCACCGGGTACAGCCGCATCCCCATTCGCTCCGTCAGCAAGATGAATGCGACCACCGCCAAACCTGTCAGGGCGCCTATAACCACCGCCAGGACCATAAATACCTGATCCTCACGTTGTCGCAGCTTGCCCCAGCGATGTGACAGCGGTATTTTCCACCAAGGCCCGCTCGTCCTCGGGATGTTTTCACTCATAATCTCGGGAATTTCTTCCTGAAAGCATATCTCACTTGGTTGGCTCTTAGGTATTGGCAGAGATGAAGACGATGAACTGATTATCGTAATCACTCCCCCTTTTAAGGTCTATGGTGGTCAGTATAAAAAGATGCTCGTTCGCACGAGGACTGACCGTTAATATGATTTCCTGTTCCAGTTCAGCGAGCCGATTGTATTCCTTATCCCTCTTCATATTCAGGTTGCGGGGCGGAAGACGATCCGGAAGTGAGCCGGCCCCTGCCTCATAACTGCTCAGCGTTCGAACACGAAGTGGTCAACCCTGTTCTGCTGCCAGCACTGTTCGTTTTCGCCCGTGCAGAACGGTTTTTCTTTGCCGAAATTGATGGTCGTGATGCGCTCTGGGGAGATCCCACTCTGCACGAGCGCTTGCTTTGCCGATTCCGCCCGACTCGTTCCGAGGGCTAGGTTGTATTCCTCAGATCCGCGGTCGTCACAATGGCCCTCGATGAGAACCTTGATACTCAGATGCTGCGAGAGGAAGGCTTCGTCGTTTTGACAGTGGGCGCCTCGTCCGGGCGGATGGCGAATTTGTCGTAGTCGAAGAACACATCTTTGACGTTCTTGCTGAACAAGTCCTCATCGGTGGGTGAAGGTCTGGCGTTGGCGATTGTGGCATTGACCGTGACGCGGGCGGAGGCCTCGTGCGTTCCTCCCGGCCCTTTCGCGACCAGTGTGTAGGTAGTGGATACACTCGGCACGACCGACCGGGAACCGGAGGGCGGTACGGTGCCTAGTCCGGGAATCGTAATTTCATTGGCGTTGTTGGTTTGCCACGTCAGTACGGACCCCTGTCCCTGCTGAATCACGCTGGGGTTGGCTGCCAGAGTGGCTGTCGGTGCGGCGGGTGCGGGTGCGGGCGAAGGTGGTGGCATCACTTTGGCTACCTTCTTGGCGCATCCTGCTAGTGACAACACCCCCGCGAGCGCTGCGAGTAGAGCAAATGTCTTTATTCTTTTCTGCGTCATTCTTATTTAGTCCTCCTCACTTGGAAGAAACGTTGGATTCCCTATGCAGCAAAGACCAGCTAGACAACCTCCGCTGAGCCGCGAAAGAAATGCATAACCGGAACGAAACACTTCCGGCGACTGAGACTAAGATTGATAGGTTCTAGAACGAGAATCTGAGGAGAATCAGCAACGCAGGATGGTGTTGTGCTCTGGCAGGCTAATCAATTGGAATTCTGCCGCTGGAAGTGACATCCAGGAGAGAACTACCAGCGGCGAAATTAGACAATTTCCAAGGGAGTTGAATGCGCCCTGCACGATAGCGGTCCGCAAGTGAGCCGCCGCTCGCGCTGCCTGAAGGGCAGTAACCGGTCCGTGTACCACAGAATACGGCCCCCAGAAGCGCCAATCATGATGCGCACGCCTCCAGTAAGGAGTTTGGCCATGGCTATGATGACTCTCGCCCATCGGATGCGGGTGTTCGGTGTTGTTCATCATGCTGGTCTCCAGAAGGAACATTCAAAATTACAATGGGACGCTGTGGCGCAAGCGAAAATCATGCGGGTGATGTTGTCGAGCCAAAGGCTCTGGCCCATCTCGTGGAGTTTTTGAGTCGCTTTTATCATTTTTCTCCTGGACAGAAACGGTGCGGGGTTGGTGTGGACAGCTACGATCAGGAAAAACACGGCCGCGGCAGGCTCGTCATCCGGATGCCTCTTTAGGGCTGGGGTTGTGCCAAGAGCCGTCTGAAGCAATGATCGAGTCAGACTCTTTCGGTCCCCAGCTGTGGCGCTTGTAGGGGCGAGCCCGGTGGTGGGTCTTAAGGACTGGATCGACCACCGCCCAGGCGGCCTCAACTGCGTCCTCACGGGTAAATAGCGCTCCATCGCCGATCATGGCGTCGCCCAAAAGCCGCTCGTAAGGCGATTCCTCCCCGTCCTGTTCTTCGAACAGGTAGAGCTCCCGCTGGTCCCCGACGAAC
>Ga0181532_10002545_pt1 | contig 16968 bp, 15 predicted proteins | sample PEATcosm2014_Bin_33_FD_119768 | JGI IMG/M metagenome (GOLD analysis project Ga0181532, IMG submission 119768) | Peatland microbial communities from MTU Mesocosm Facility, Houghton, MI, USA - PEATcosm2014_Bin11_30_metaG | ecosystem: Environmental > Terrestrial > Soil > Wetlands > Peat | place...
ACACGTTTATGGCGCCTTTGCGAGGGCTGGAGCAAGTGCGGTTGAAGATTTCAGCATGAACAGTAGGCCCTCCTTTGAGATCATTTCTTTGGGGAGCTAGGATTTTTGAGGAGGGCTGAAGGGAATTAATGAGCGACAAACCACTCGTTTCAGTTGTCATCCCCACTTACAACCGACCTCAGCAAACGGTTGCAGCAATTGAAAGTGTCCTAGCGCAGACGTATCCCAATTTTGAGATCATCGTTGTGGATGATGGTTCCACAGACGACTCAGATCAGAAGATTCAGCAATTCATCCGGCAGAAAACGAATAGTGGTGCGCAAATACTCTTCTTCCGCCAGCCAAATCAAGGTGCAAGCGTTGCCCGAAATACGGGCATCGCAAAGGCTCGCGGAGAATACATCGCGTTTCTGGATTCCGACGATTGCTGGGTCGCTGAAAAACTGGAATATCAGATGCAGGCACTCGAAAGGTTCAAGAACGAATGTGGCGTTTGTTTTACCGACGCGCGTTTGGTGAATAATTCGGGACTAGACATCAGCAGCTTTCAGGCACACAGGCGGAATTACCAGCAAGTGATGGGCATAGATCAAGGCGCCACGAAATCGCTCGCCGAGTCTTTCTCCGGCTTTTGGGTGTCCAGTTTGCTAGTGCGAGCCGACATAGCTAAGCAAATTGGCGGATTTAGCTCCGATATCTCCTTCGTAGAGGACCGCGATTTCCATTTTCGTTTGTCCCTGGTTACAGGCGTTGCCTACGTGAACAAACAACTCATTCGAACCGACAGAACCCCGTCGCCTGTGGGCTCCAACCTCCGGCCTTGGGACAAAGTGGAAGTGCAATTTTGCCAGCAGGAACGCATGATGAAGAAATGGCTGAGAATAGACCCTCCATTATCTCCAGAACTGCACAAGGCCGTCGAACGAACTTTGGGCTCGCTGTACTCGCATTGGGCGAATTGGTATTTGGAAAATGGACGTTACGACGAGGCTCGTGAAGCTGCCTCCCATTCTGTCGAGCATAAGTTTGCATTAGGGACAACGGTCAAGTGGGCACTGATATGGCTTGCTCCAGCTCTCGCGAGGAGGGTTGCGCCTAAGACAAGACCCGTTGGAACGGGTGGCCACGCATCCTGAAAGTCTTGTTCCGCGTTTGCCGATCCAGCATCACTTTATTTTTGTATCCCGCGTGGCTGGGTGGATGCTTAACGTTCACTATGAACATCTGACTTTTGAGATGGAATTCGCTTTGCCTGCGGTTCAATGACGACTCGTCAGGGTTACGTTTCGCGGATCGAAAATGAAACTACTTGAAGCTCTGAACATTCTGGAAAGCGTGAAGCGCCGAAAAGGTGAATCATTCAGCTGCTTTCTGGCGACCGGGATGAACGCTCTGCACCTCGGAACATTTTTGAGGGCGGAACTCGGTTTGATCTACCCCAACCATAAAATTGACATTCAGTGTGGACTTTACGGCGATTTCCTTGGCAACCTTGACCGCCTCGCAGCCGCAGACGCCGACTGTGGCATCGTACTGATAGAATGGGCCGATCTCGACCCCCGCCTGGGACTTCGAAATGTTGCTGCTTGGTCTCCGGCGACGTGCGTTGATATTTTGTTACACGCGAAAACCCGGGCCCAAAAAGTTCAGCAGATGATAGAGGAAACGTGTCAACACATGCCGGTGGTATTGGGCTTGCCCACACTGCCGTTTCCGCCGATCTCTTTTGTTCCGGGCGGCCAAGCGAGTTCCTTCGAGATCGACCTCAAATTGCTTGTTCAGTCCGTCGCTTCCCATGTTTCTCAATGGACTCAGGTGCGAGTACTAAGCTCTCAGCAGCTCGACTCGGTGTCCCCCTTCCGAGGGCGGCTGGATGTCAAGTCCGAACTTCTTTCAGGATTTCCTTACAAACTAGCCCATGCTTCAGCTCTTGCCAGCCTCTTTGCGCTCCTCATACGGACGCCTACTCCCAAAAAGGGGCTCATCACAGATCTGGATGACACACTCTGGCGTGGCATACTCGGAGAAGCGGGAATTCATGGTATTTCGTGGGATCTCGACCATCACAGTCAGATGCACGCTTTCTATCAGTGCTTGCTAAGCGCTCTCTCGAATGAAGGCGTACTGTTGGCGGTGGCCAGCAAGAACGAGCCATCTCTTGTGCGAGAAGCCTTTAAGAGAAAGGACCTGATACTTTCACCAGATTCGGTTTTCCCCGTGGAGGTGGGTTGGGGACCAAAGTCGGAGTCGGTCACCCGCATTCTGAAAACGTGGAATGTGTCAGCTGACTCTGTCGTGTTGGTCGACGATACTGCTCTCGAACTGGCTGAAGTGAAGGCCGCACATCCAGAACTCGAATGTATACAATTTCCATCGAAAGACAGTGTGGCCATTTACGAGCTTGTGCTGCGTTTGCGCGATTTGTTTGGGAAAAGCGTGCTTTCTCAGGAGGATGCAATCCGTTCCAATAGCATCCGGCATCTTCATACCAGCGCTGGAACAGATGGGGGCGTGCGGGCTGCACGTAACAGTTTTCTTGAACAACTAGACGCCGAGATCAGTTTTAATTTCAATAAGTCGCCTCTCGACCCACGGGCGCTGGAACTCGTTAATAAAACCAACCAATTCAATCTCAACGGGAAAAGATATACTGAGGCATCCTGGCACAAGTATTTTCTCGATCCGGCGAGCTTTTTGATGACGGTGTCGTACAAGGACAAATTCGGGCCCTTAGGAAAAATCGCGGTTATTGCGGGTCGCCTGAACAGAAAGCTGAATGTTGACACGTGGGTCATGAGCTGCAGGGCTTTTTCTAGGCGCATTGAGCATCGCTGTCTCGAAGAATTATTCGCAAAGTTCGGTATCGACGAAATAGAGCTTGACTACTTGCAGACCGACAGAAATGGCCCTCTTGCGCAGTTCCTGATGGAGATACTAGGGGCGGCTCCATCCCCCAAATTCACAATTTCCAGACGAGCACTTGCAGCTCCGTCCGAGGCCTCTCGGCGTTTTCAGGAAACTACGAATGGATGAACAACAAAAACGCCTAGCGAACTGCTTCTACGCAGTTTTCCCCGAGCTGTCAAGCGAGGAGATCATTCATGCCAGTCCGGCCACGGTGCCGAGTTGGGATTCCGTGGCCGTTGTTACTCTTATAACGGTTATCGAAGAGGAATTCGGGATCAGCATCGAGGAAGATGATCCCGCCAAATTTGACTCCTACCAGCGAATTCTAAGCTACCTACAAGAGGCCGAGCGGAAAAGTCAGGGTCCTGGCGACGTAGGATGAAGGATTGTCTTGCTGAGAGCGACTCGCGCCATGGGTTATGATCAAAATCATTTTGCGGGAACACCGACCGCTGTGGTCAACGCCAGAGGAGAGGAATGAATCTCGCCGGAATCCAAGACCGTGTCAAAGTAAGCCTTGATCGACTGCTGCTGGCTGGAACCCTTCGGGCAAAGGCCATGAGGGGAGCGATGTTCCTTGGAGGCGGAAGCGTCGCTGAGCAGGCTAGCCGATTTGCACGGAATATGCTGTTGACAAGACTTCTGGCGCCGAGCGCCTTTGGTGAAATGGCCATTGTCATGTCCTCAGCCGCCATTGTCGGCGCCTTGACGGAAGTAGGCCTCAGGGCAGCAGTCGTTCAAAACCCGCGAGGAGGGGAGAAAGCCTATCTAAACGCTGGGTGGTGGATGGGAATGGGCCGGGCACTCACCGCGTACATCATTATTTTTTCCTTGGCCCCTTGGGTTGCTCATTTCTACGGGAACACTGAACTGTCTGGGCTACTCCGGGTGACTCTTTTGGGTACCTTGTTCGACGGCGCCATGAGTCCTCGTTCGATTCTCCTTCAGAAGGAGATGAGATTCGGCCGTTGGATGGCCATCAGTAATGTAGGTGCCATCTGCGGGGTTGTTCTGACTGTGATTCTTAGCGTTACCATGGGCGGGGTCTGGGCCCTGGCCATCGGTTACTGCAGCGAATACGTCTTCCGCTGTCTCCTGTCCTATATTTTGTGTCCAGGTTTACCGTCGCTCGGGTGGGACTGGCACGCCGCTCGGGAACTCTATAAGTTCTCGAGGGCGGCATTTGGGCTTTCCTTTCTAAACCTCATCTTTTCAAGGACGGACATCTTCGTATTGGGCAGGCTCTGCTCCGCAACCCAATTAGGGCTGTACACGATGTCAGTGGCCTTGGTCCAAACTCCGTCTGTTTTTCTTACCGCCCTGTTAGGTCAAACCATCTTCCCCGCAGTGGCCCACGTCCAGGAGGATAAGGAGCGTATCAACCGCATACTTATAGAGGTGACTTCCTGGCTCATCTTGTTGGGGCTTCCGTGCGTTGTTGTCATCTATTTGTGTGGGCACTCGCTTCTATTGATAGTCTATGGGTCTAAATATGTTGCAGGTTCCGGACCGCTGTCGGTCGCTGCCATCGTGGTGTTCCTGAATATGTTGAACGTTGTTATCACCTGTGTTTTTAGTGGTTTAGGCCGTCCGGAGCTGCATCGACGCGCAGTCGCGGCTTCCGCTCTCATCATGATCATTGCCATTTACCCTGCTTGTAAATTGCTGGGGGTGGTTGGAGGCCAGGTTTCCGCACTGCTTGCAGTCAGTGTGAGTTATCTCATCCAAGTTTTGCGCATGCGCGGGATTACCGGCCTCGATATGCTGCGCTACGGAAGGCCATTTGCGCCAACTCTGCTCGTATCCGGAGGCCTTCTTGGGGTCGGGCTTGGGGCTCACCTCCTGGGTCTTGCCACCAGGCCGTTCGCCAACATTGCTTTGAGCTTGGGAGCGTGTGCGATTGCCTATGCCCTTTGTGTGCCAGCCTTCCTGAAGATTAGGCAGAAAAGTGTAGAGCTTTGACGAGAAAACCTCCCCTCAAGAGGTCGTCGGTTTCCCCGATACTTACCGACCATATGAACGTCAGCGCGATCTTATGCACCTACAATCGTTGCCAGAGCTTGGGGAGAGCGCTGGAAAGCCTCGCTGTCTCGATTCTTCCCGAGACCATCGAATGGGAAGTGTTGGTGGTGGACAACAATTCGAGCGATCAATCCGAAGCAGTAGTCAGAGACTTTTGCCTGCGATATCCCGGGCGCTTCCGTTATCTTTTTGAACCGCAGCAAGGGAAATCATATGCTCTCAACACGGGAATCCAAAAGGCTCGGGGGAATATCCTTGCCTTTGTCGACGACGACGTAACAGTCGAACCGGAGTGGCTCCAGAATCTCACGTCTGCTCTAGACGACCGGAAATGGGCCGGATGTGGGGGACGCATACTCCCCGCGAGCGGTTTTGTGCCACCTCACTGGCTTGCACTCGATGGTCCGTGTAATCTTGTTGGAGCACTGTGTGCTTACTTTGACCCTGGCGATGTGCCTTGCGAACTCAAAGAGCCGCCTTTTGGGGCCAACATGGCCGTTCGCAAGGAAATGTTCGACAAGTATGGATATTTCCGGACCGACCTGGGCCCTTTTCCGGATAACAAGATTGGATTCGAGGACACTGAGTTTGGGCGTCGGCTGATGGCGGCCGGAGAGCGGTTGAGCTATGTACCAACGGCGGTCGTTTATCATGAAGTGCCGGAGTATAGGGTCCGCAAGGAGTTTTTGTTGACATGGTGGTTCGACTTCGGACGAGGTTCCGTTCGGGAAACTGGAAGAAGGGTGAGCGCCCGAGAGATTCTCAAGATTCTTGGCAGGACACTCCTCACGATTGTCCAGTGGGTGCTAACTTTCAATTCACAACGCAGGTTCTATCGCAAGTGCCGGATATGGTACGCGGCTGGGAAGATCGTCGAAGTCTACCAACAAGCGAGGAATACGAACTTACCCGGACGCAAACCGCAGCGGCAGGCGGGAGGAGAATCTAACATTTGATTCTTTCGCTAATTAGCCTGCCTAAACATGTTCTTGGCTCGCTTTTGGATAGTATTCTTGTCATGGTTAGGTCGCATGTGCGGATTCCTAGACAAGTCCCAATGGACTCGTGCATGCAGACAATGACACAGTAGGTTGTGCAGCGCACAGACACCGGAGTTGGCAGCCGCCCTCTAAGGAACCAGCGGCGTCGAATCTAGTGTTCCCGCGCTGACGGCGGACGGCGAGTTTTGTCGTTTAATCGCTGGAAATTGACTCTAAGGAGCAAAATGGTGCATCGTTCCGACAACAACCCGCACTGTTATTGTGAGGACCCATTGCATTTCTTGTCGAGGGTACTCAACAAACTTCATAGCATCTGGGTTGGTCTAACCTATCCCTTTGCGGCAAAAGGACGAAAGTTAGATTTGCATATTACGAGTCGAATCAGTCGACAAGACGCGTCCAGAATTAGTCTGGGTAATTCGGTCTCCCTCAGAAAGGACGCCTGGCTCAATGTAGCCGAGGTCAAAGCCTCCAAAGAACTAGCGATCATTATTGAGGATAATAGTGCGATAGGTAATCAAACGATTATATCTGCGAGGAACCTCATTCACATTGAACGTGATGTGCTCATCGCCCAGTGGGTCCTGATCGTGGACCACAATCATGCTTATGAAGACATAACCGTACCCATTATAAACCAGGGTATTACGGAGGGCGGCAGAATCCGAATCGGCCAAGGAAGTTGGATTGGCCGGGGAGCAGTCATATTGTGCCCCAGAGGAGAGCTGACCATAGGACGCAATTGTGTTGTCGCGGCGAATTCAGTAGTGACGCGCAGCATTCCGGATTACAGCTTGGTGGCTGGTTTGCCTGCAAGAATAATCAGACAATTTGATCCGGCGACAAAGAGCTGGCGCATCGGTCGAAATAGGTCGTAGCCTCGCAAAATCGCAAACCCATCTTGCCAGCTAGGCCCTCTGCCTCGCAGTGTAGAAGTAATTAAAGGGATTTCCGTTCTCGCAACTTACTTGATAACTCTCCAACATCGTCGGACGCCCTTATTCATCCGGGGAAGTTGTCGTGCCTTTAGTTGAAACGTGACAATGCTTCGCTGAATGGGGATTTCCAAGGATCACGGCTCACCTCGGATGCGCAAGTTGGACCAAAATCTGGGTTTTGGCGAATTCATCACGCGGCACTTGACAGGCTCACGTGGCGGCACCGAACACGCAACTTCCATTGGCCGAACTGTTGCGCCAGTCCGTTTACAGCGCGTGGCGGGCCTTTAGGGTACTCGCCCTGTTTAGAAGCCAAAATGGAAATTCTGGGCAAAATGTCTGAGAAAGGAGATAGGCATGGATTCGTTGAAACTCCTCTCGGTAGTGATTCCAGCATATAACGAGGAGGATACGCTGACGAATGTGGTGAGGCGGGTACTCGCGGTTCGACACCTGCGCGAGATCGTGATCGTCGACGATTGCTCCCGCGACCGGACCGGCACCATTGCCGATCAACTGGCGCAGGAACACCCCGCAATCAAGGTCGTCCATCATCCGGAGAACCGCGGCAAAACCGAGGCATTGAAGACCGGTTTCGCCTGCACGCAGGGCAGCATCGTCATTGTCCAGGACGCCGACTTGGAGTACGACCCTGCAGAAATCGACGACGTGATCGAGCCTATCCTGGCGGGCTGCGCAGATGTCGTTTACGGCTCGCGCTTCCTGGTACGCAAAGCCGCGCGCGTGCTCTATTATTATCACTACATGGCCAATCGGGGGCTGACGTTTCTCTCGAACCTGTTCACCAATTTGAATATGACGGATGTCGAAACGGGGTATAAAGCGTTTCGGGGTGAGATTATCCGCAACATGATCCTGACCAGTTCTGGTTTTGGTTTCGAGATCGAAGTCACCGCCAAGGTGGCCAAGCTCAAGTGCGCCATCTACGAGGTCCCGATTTCATATCACGGCCGGACTTACGAGGAAGGCAAAAAAATCGGGTTTACGGACGGTCTGGCGGCATTATGGTATATCGCGAAGTTTAATCCCTTGTGTAGCCTGGAAAAGTCATATAACAGGCTACCCTTGGGCGTCGGGGATAACCGGCGCCGACAAGTGGCGGCCACCAACTGAATGGTCGTCGTAAGGGAGCCCTGCTCAGCAGAGCCCACAATTATTTTGAAGGGAAAACTGTGGATGCGTTTCTATGCGAGCCTTTATCTATTGATTGCTGGATTCTATTTACTCACCGCCTCGGGGCGCATCGGTAGGATGTCTGACAGCACCGCGATGTTCCATGTTGCCCAGTCAATAATCACTGAGGGCTCACTCAGCTCGGAACCATGTGACCCTAGATACGATACTGCAGAGATAGGTCCACTCTGCGTACCTGGCAGGGGTGGCCGGTTTTACACCGCATATGGTTTGGTCCCATCATTACTGGTCGTGCCAGCAATACTTTGTGCCAAGCCAGTTTCAACTGTGTTTCATCTCGATTCCGTCTTGATTGCGAAAGCAAGCGCCTCCTTCTTTACACTGTTAGTTGCTCCGCTGAGCTGTGTAGTTTTGGCGATGTGGATCTTAAAACTTGGTTACGGCCAGCGCACAGCGATATTAGGGGCATGCCTCCTCGCCTTCGGATCTCCGTTTTGGCAGAATAGCGTAAGCGGTTTTCTCTCTGAGCCATATTTCACTTTGGCGCTCCTGGTCGCAGCTTACCTGCTGTCCAGCCCCCGAATCGGGTATGCTTGTGCTCTTTCTGGATTCGCCTTCGGGGTGGCCTGTGGCACGCGCATTGCAGGTATTTGCATGCTCCCTGCGTTTATACTGTTCATGGCACTTCAAACGCGAGCTCGCAGGTTGCCCTGGACACGCTTCCTTCACGATTCTCTGGAGTTCTGCTCGCCGCTTTTGGTCTGCACAGCTCTGATCGCTTGGACGAACTACGCGCGATTTGGCAGCGTTTTCAAAACTGGTTACCACATTGCGTTTCCTACGATGTCGTTCACGTTCTCCAACCCACTTTTCCAGGGAATCGGTGAACTTTTGTTTCATGGCGAGATCGGGCTGCTGATTTTTGCTCCATGGGTGATCCTTTCACTTCTATGCTTTCCTCAGTTCATGCGGATACATCTGCCCGAGTCGGTACTGTGCGGGGCAATCTTCCTGGTCAATTTTCTGTTTTACGCGAAATACTGCCAGTGGCATGGGGGCTGGGCCGGTGGCCCGCGCTACTTGCTGCCGACCCTTCCATTCTTAATCATGGTGATCGTGCCTACCTTAGAAGGTATCCGAAGGGGAGTCGCAATAAAGGAAAACCAGAGGTTGTGGACGTTATTGCGCTCATTGGTAATACTCTTACTAGCCGCTGGCTTTATTATTCAGGCCATTACGCTAACCTATCCAAGAGATCGCTACTACGCCCAATTGATGTTCTATGAACACCGGCCCATTAAACCATGGTGGTACGGTTCAATTCCACTTGCTGCTATCGATTACTGGTCGCGGAGTTCGATACCAAAAACGGAAGCAACTGGTACCATGCCAGGCAGGATCCAAACTGTGGCGCCCGTAGTTGATCCTTCGGCGTACGCTGATCGCGCTCGAACCGCAATCACCGAGGACGAGTTCATGAGTTTGTTTCCGAATCCGGAAAACCTGACACTTCCTGAACTGATGGTGTTGAAAAGAAGGCTTATGGGACTGCCAGCGATGGCAATATACGGCTATCTGATCGCTGCACTTTTTATTATTCTGGCGGGCGCAGTCGGTCTTAAGCGCTACTCGGGGTTTCAGTAATTCCGGAGTTCTGAACCCTGAAGGGGCGGTGGAGAGGGAACGGCGCGATCTTGGCTAAATCCGCTTTACCGGGAAGCCTGCTGGTATCGAGTTTATTGCCGGTCAAATGGTATATGGTGCCCCCATGGGAACTTCACACAAAGAAGGGACTAAATCCGCATGAGCGCAAGCGGGGATGATCTGTTTTCTTTGCGCAATAAGACGTTTCTGATTACCGGAGGCACGCGAGGCATCGGCTTGGCAATTTCACTCCGTTTCGCACGATCAGGTGCTGCCGTAATCGCCAATTATCTCCGAGACGAAAAGTCCGCCCAACACTTGGAGGCAGTAGCTAGAGAAGAGCGTTTGGCCATTACTTTGTGTCGCGCGGATCTAACCACCGAACGGGGCCTGGAACAGCTTAGCCACTCACTAGATGAAAATGGTCCGCAACTTTCCGGATTTGTTCATTGCGCTGCCACCGGCATCCATCGCCCTATAGAAGAACTCACGGAGCGTCATTTTGATTGGACGTTAAACCTAAATCTTCGCGCCTTCTTCAAACTGGTCAAGCTACTCATGGCACGTTTTTCCAAAGGGTCCAGTATCGTAGCGGTTAGTTCCTGGGGAGCCTTGCGTGCCCTCCCGTCCTATTCGTTGGTTGGCTCGTCCAAGGGCGGGCTTGAGTCCCTTTCCCGTCATCTCGCCGTGGAACTGGCACCACGCGGCATTCGTGTCAATATTCTCACAGCAGGCGCGGTGCTTACCGATGCCTGGAAAGCTATGCCGAATAACGAGGCGCGCCTCTCCGAGACCATCCGCCGCACCCCGGCTGGGCGCCTGGTAACCGCTGAGGAAGTTGCTTACGGAGCCCAATTCCTTTGTTCTGATGCCTCCGCCGGGATCATCGGGGAGACCCTTGTGGTCGATGGCGGTATTGGAATCACAGCCTGAGTTTGCGGACCGAAAATCCTGCCGACGTGGCATGCTCAGTCCATGAGGTGTTGTTTGGAAGGGGTTTTTCCAGGATTATATTAGCGGACACGGACTCCCTCCAGCCGACCGTGTGCGCCCGCCTGGAAATCATTAGTCAGAAGTACAAATTTAAAACAGATAGGTGAGAGGACCAAATGAGCGATACGGATTATATCTTAGGTAAAGTCCAACAGGCCTTTAAAGCTACCTTCGACGTCGACCCCCAATCAGTCACTATGCAAACCAAAGCGGACGACGTTTCTGGCTGGGACTCGGTGGGGCATTTGTCTCTCGCCGCGAACTTGGAGGAAGCGTTCGGGGTCAGCCTCGACGTGGACGACCTGATGGAGATGGAAAGCGTCCAGGAGATCTATCGCATCATCGGAAACAAACTTTCCAAGAAAGTGTAAAGTGAGTGCTACTTCTGAATGGAATTTCGTCGGGCGGTTGGTCAATCGCCTCGGGCCGAGTTCCTATTTAATTGATGCAGCCACCGGGCAGAACATTTGCCCGGAGGATTTGCCAGGCCTGATTGCAGCCTATGGCGCAGCCTTGAAGTCCGCTGGCTTGCGGGAAGGTGACCGAGTGCTGATCGGTTGTTCCCTGTCTCTTCCCAGTGCCCTGGTTTATTTGGGAGCCATCTACGCTGGGTTCGTGGCGGTGCCGGTCGAGGATCGCGCTGTAAGAGATTCAGCGTCAATGTTATTGGAAGCAACTGGCGCGCGAGCTCTGTGGACTGAGGTCGGGCTAGGGGATACGAGGAGTCACGATCGATCCGTCATCCACCTGCAGGGGCTGTTGGTCAAGCAGATGCCTGAGATTACACCCCCCGCCGCTCGAATGGGCTCAGATCTGGCGGCGTTGATGTCCACTTCGGGTTCCACCGGGGTTCCTCGCTTCGTCATGGTCAGCCATGGAAACTTAATCGCCAACACGGAAGCAATTATCCGCAGTCAACGTTTGGCCGACGACGAAAGAGCCATGCTTATACTGCCAGTCAGCTACTGTTTCGGCGCAAGCGTGCTGCATACGCATCTCTATCACGGCGGTGGCGTGGTATTTGACCGCCGCTTCATGTTTCCCGACAAGGTGCTGGAGTCCATGGCTCAATTGGGTTGCACCACATTTGCCGGTGTGCCAACCGTCTACAATGTGCTTCTTCGAAGGTCGAATCTCCGGCGGACCAAACTGCCCTGTCTTAGGCGTTTTCTCCAGGCTGGAGGGAGTCTGGCTCCGCAGAGAATCAATGAGATGCGGGCGGCCTTCCCGTCGGCCGCGTTCTACGTCATGTACGGACAAACTGAAGCCACCGCTCGGATCTCGTGCATGGAACCTGAACGCTGGGAGAAGAAACCAGGAAGCGTCGGCCGGCAGCTAGACAATCTGATGGTTCGGATCGTAGATGAAGAAGGGAATGACGTTCCTGCTGGGCAAGTTGGCGAACTGCTGGTAGCGGGACCATCCATATGCTCCGGCTATCTCAACGATCCGGACGAAACGCGTCGCGTTTTATCCGGCGGTTGGCTGCGTACCCAAGACCTGGCTCGCTTAGATGAGGAAGGTTATCTGTGGATCGAAGGGCGCAAAGGAGCATTTCTCAAAATGCGAGGAATGCGGGTGAGTTTTCCTGAGGTGGAAGCAAAGGTCTCAGCGATTCCAGGGGTGTACGAATGTGTCGCCCGCTCCACCAATCACCCGGAAGCAGGAGAGGCGCTGGTTTTGTTCATCGTGCCCGATCAGGGAGCGCGAATTGGAATGGAAGATGTTCGCCGCCACCTTCCGGCCCATTGGGTTATCGATTCGATTCGGTTGGTTCCAGAGTTGCCGAAGACCTCTGTGGGGAAGATTGCCCTTTCATCACTTCCCGTTTAGATGAAAAGCCTGCATGCCACTATTTGAAGACAAAATAGACCATCTTCTCTCAGTGCCTCCTTATGTTCAGCCCCCTGAGGAAAGACACGCGTGTCTGTTGGAGGTACTGAAGGAAGAGCTCGACTACGCATGTCAGCGGCATACTGGCTATAAGAACTACATCGAACAATGGCCAGGGGATTATCGATCCGCCGCCCGTGTTGCCGACCTTCCTTTCCTTCCAGTGAGAATGTTGAAGGCAAATCCCCCATTATCCTTCGTGAATGAGGACGAGATAAAAAGAACCTTGACCTCAAGCGCCACGACGTCTCAGACGCCCAGTCGGGTTGTACTCGATTCGCCGACGGCACGACGCATGACCAAAGGGATCGTATCCATCGTCCGGGATTTTATCGGTCCGGCGCGCAGACCTTATTTGGTTGTGGACACACCCGGTTTCCAGGGCAGTAGTGAGTTGGGGGCCAGGGGCGCAGCGATACAAGGGTTGCAGCCTTTTGCCAGTGAAACCACCCACTGCTTGACTGCAAGTGTACAGGGCGACCTGATACTGGACCGTGACCGGCTGAAACAGTTTGCCCAAGACCGCCAGGACACCGAGGTCTTGGTGTATGGCTTTACGTATATTCTCTGGAATCACCTGGTGAAGCCTCTCAGGGCAGACGGTGTCCGCCTGAACTTGCCGAAAGCTAGGATCCTACACAGTGGCGGTTGGAAACGTCTGCAGGATCAAGCCGTTGAAAAGGCAGTGTTCAACGAGCAATTAGCTGGTGTCTTCGGGTGTTCCCCTGACCAGATCGTCGATTTTTATGGCATGGTGGAAAGTGTGGGAGTCATCTATCCGGATTGCTCTGCGGGTAACAAACATGGACCCGTGTTTGGCGATGTGATTGTGAGAAATCCGCTCACCCTCGAGCCCGTTGCCGCTGGAGAGCATGGCATTGTTCAGGTCTGTAGCGTTTTGCCAACCAGCTTTCCTGGTCATCTCCTGCTCACCGAAGACATGGCCCAAGTGCTTGCTTATGACGGTTGCCCTTGTGGGAGGCGCGGCATCAGTTTCCGGTTTGTGGGACGTGTTCCCAAGGCGGAACTCCGAGGCTGCGGGAATATCGAAAACAGACGATCGGCGACGAGTTGAATCATGAGTATTTCGACCACAGAGCTTACTCATGCTGTTCATTCACCTGCGGAAATCTCCGCCGCTGCAGCCAAACTACGGCAGGCGGTCTCCGCTTTGGAGCTTTCGCCGTATGAAGTCATGGAAATATTCGATTCTTGGGCGAAGAGCTTGGACGCTCGAGAACTCGACGATCTGCCCGGTATCCCTTTCCTTCGGTTGTGGTTAAGACGGGGAACTTTGGAACCGATCATTGCTCGCGAACTCGGGTCCAACGCTTTGCATGGTGGATGGACGGAATATGGTCGCGCTAAGTGCAAGGCTTTTCCTTTGGGCGTGGTGGGCCATTGGCCGGCCGGCAATGTTGAAATCCAACCGCTTCTATCCATGACCTGCGGTCTTTTAGGGGGCAATGCCGCTTTAGTACGCATCCCGAGCGCCCTCGTCGACTTGACCCGGCTCCTAATGGAAAAGTTGGTAGAGAGCGATCCGGGCGAACGGCTGACCCGGCGGATCTTCATGGCAGCATTCGATCATCGCCGGCAGGATTTGCAGGGGGCGATGGCGCAAGTCGTGGACGGCGCAATGATCTGGGGAGGAGAAGAAGCGGTATTGCAGATTCGGGGCCTACCGTTTCCCCATTGGGCCAAGATTGCGGTCTTCGGGCCCAGAATGTCTGTTGCAGCAATGGATGCAGGGGCTTGGAGCAACCCCGAAGAACAGAAGGCCTGGTGTCTACGCATGGCCCGGGATGTCTGGCAATTTGACCAACAGGCCTGTTCGTCACCTCAGGTTTTGTTCCTCGAAAAAGGGGAGGGGCAGTCGACGGGTCAGTTTCTGTCCTGTTTACGGCGTGCTTTTGAAACCGAAAACCGTGCGCATCCGCGGCGCACCATTCCTGCTGCCCTGACTTCAGAGATTTGCCAGGCACGGGCGTCCTGGCTGCTGAACGACCCAGCGCATCGGGCGGTCTTTCCGCCCGGTCCGGATTGGACGCTGTTGGTGGGCGAAGGATCGAATATTCCTCAACCCACTCAAGGGAAAACTTTGACCGTGTTGGAAGTGGACGATTTGCTGAAAGCAGTTTCCAAGTTCGATGGAAACGTGCAGACCCTGGGTTTGGGTATGGCCAATCCGGAGAAGGAGAAGAAACTCGCGTTGCTGGCCGGGAATAAAGGTGTAGACCGAATCGTCAAACTCGGGCGTATGCATGTATTCGTCCCTCCGTGGGACGGGGTTGATCTGATCCGGCCAATGGTCCGAATGGTTCGCCACGTTAGCTCGACAGACTAAATGCTGAAGGGGAGAGGAAGCCAAATCTATGCTAGACGGTAACGCGTTTCTCAGTGGAATGGATTCGAAAGCCAAGAAGTTTGCGCCGGCCGCACGGGCCACCGTTGCGGCCAATGACGAACTTTGCTCCTGGTTGTTGAATCCGCTTGCGCGCTGGGCGAAAGGGGCCTATGGAGAGCGAGCGTTTGAGGACGCTGCGAAGGGCTACGCCACATATTGCATGGGTGTATGGAAATCTCAAACGCAGTATGAGAAAGCCGGTCGGTACACGCCCGAATCCATGCCCGAGCTCGTTTCGGAAGTGTATGAAGACGAAGGCTACATGGTTCCTTACATGTGGGCCGCAATTCTGATTTATCCTTTCTGGCCTTCAATGATCAACCACATTGCCATGTATCGAGATGATTTTATCAAGGCTTTGCCGCCTCAGGCCAGGGTCCTCGAGTTGGCCTCGGGTCACGGAGTGATGGGCCTGTTGGCAGCAGAGACGAGAGCCGACATCCACGTAGATGGTTTCGATATCAGTCCGCCAGCGGTAGCCGTGTCAAAGAGGCTTCTGGCCGTCTCCGGACATAGCCACCATGTGAACTTCGAGGTTAAGAACGCACTTCAACTGAACCCGGAAAACCGCGGAACCTACCAAGGGGTCATTGCCGCTATGTTGGCCGAACATCTGGAGGATCCGCGCCCGTTGTTTCAAGTGATTGCCCATAATCTCGCCGAGGACGGCCTGGTCTTTTTCAGCACCGCACTCGAATCTGCCCAGCGCGATCACACGTTTGAGTTTCATCACGAGAGTGAGCCCGTGAAGATGGCTGAGGAAGTCGGCCTGCGAGTCGTCCGCTTAGCCTCGGATTCCGGAAATCCTGTTCCTGGGGGCCGTTTTCTTCCTCGTGCCTTGGGCATGGTGTTGCGTCGGCGTTGACGAACATAGGTGAAATAGAGATGGGGTACGGCCGTTCGAATGGCGATGAAACGAAGTTCTCCAGCGAGACTCTATGACCATGACTTTCGAAGAAGTGAAAGAGCATCTGAAGCAACGATTCCCTATGATCATGGTGGATCGCGTCTTGGAGTTGGAGCCCGGGAAACGCATCAAGACAATAAAAAACGTAGCGGGCAGTGAAATCCAATTCCTGGGGCACTTCGCAGATTATGCCATCATGCCTGGAACTCTGATCATCGAGGCCATAGGGCAAAGCGCTTCCATTCTGTTCAGCCGCTCAACCGGCAAGGGTGTGGACCAGAAGGAATTCATGGCGCTAGCCGCCGTAAACGACATGAGATTCTTGGTCCCGGTGTTACCTGGTCATACCATGACAATCGAAGTAAACGTAATAAAAATGACCGATGAAGCCGCCCTGGTGGAAGGAGTAGCCCGTGTGGAGGATACAATCGTAACGCGGGGCAAACTGAGCTTTGCTCGAAAAGTCACATGAACCTGCGCAACTGAACCGCCGCCATTGGCATGCTGTAGAGTGCCTGGTTTCGAGACTTGGGGGGAATTCCCGGTAGGCAGAACCAGACACGAAGCTCATGCGTGTCAACTTCACTCGATGGAACGATTACCTTTGCGGAGGGTTTCGGGGGATCGCGTCAAGGTCTGAAGCCCCAAGAAGTTTCGGTCTGCTGGCACAATGACATCCACCCTATGACGTTTCTTGAAACAAGGATATCCGGTGTTTTCGAGATTCGTCCTGAGCTGATCGAAGACGAACGGGGATTCTTTGCCCGGTCTTGGTGCCAGCAGGAGTTCGCTTCTCGAGGGCTGAACTCCCGGCTGGTGCAGTGCAACATTTCTGATAGCCTGCGAAAGGGGACTTTACGCGGCATGCATTACCAGGTTGCACCCTTTGCAGAGACAAAACTTGTCCGCTGCACACGTGGTTCGATTTTTGACGTGGCGCTCGATCTGAGGCCGAATTCTCCGACCTATAAGCAGTGGACCTCCGCCGTCTTGACTGCCGAAAACCATCATATGCTCTGCATCTCCGAAGGATGTGCGCACGGTTTTCTGACGCTGGAGAACGATTGTGAAGTCTTCTACCAGATGTCAGAGTTCTATCAT
>Ga0181532_10002547_pt1 | contig 16966 bp, 13 predicted proteins | sample PEATcosm2014_Bin_33_FD_119768 | JGI IMG/M metagenome (GOLD analysis project Ga0181532, IMG submission 119768) | Peatland microbial communities from MTU Mesocosm Facility, Houghton, MI, USA - PEATcosm2014_Bin11_30_metaG | ecosystem: Environmental > Terrestrial > Soil > Wetlands > Peat | place...
AAATGCGACGAACGAATCGGCGTCTCCCTCCGAGATCCTCTTCCAAATCTCTCGGTCGTCAGCCAATCGGCTTCTCCATCCTGTTATTCGGGTTTGAGGGTCAAAAAGTTCATCGGGCTAGAAAGAAACATGCAGCGATTTCGGGGGCTCGAGACGCAACGGACGCTGTCCTGAATCACCAGCGAGGCCCAGAACGTTGAGGCCTAGTGGATTGCTCCACTCAGCCATAAAGCGACGGCGATTACTATACAAGTCAATAAAACTGCTAAAGACAAACCAATAAAAGGGTCTCCTGCTGCCTTCGGATTCACGTAGCGGATGTGGTTTCACCCAGGCGAGATGCTCCTCCGTCACCACGTTGACATCTTAGGCCTCTCTACTCCGTTCTTCCACTCGCTTACTTAAGCGAAAATCTCGTTCACCTTGTCCCGTACATGCTGGCTGCGTGAGGGCTTCAGGTATCGCATCGTCGATTCCATATCCGAATGGCCTAGCCACTGCTGCACCGTGCGCAGGTCCACTCCCGCCCAGAGACACCGCGTAGCGAACGTCGCGCGGAATTTGTGAAGCCAAAAATTGTCTTCGTCGAGCTTCGCACGCTCCGCACACGCCTTTAGGCAGTCGAGAAAATCCAGCTTCGGATTGCATCCCGCAGTGGGGAATACCAGTCCGCAGGTCTTGTCAGCTTTCGCCTTCCACGCCTTAAGACTCTTCACCAGCTTCGCGGGAATCGGAATCTCGCGTTCCTTATAGGCCTTCGGTGTCCACCCACGATCTGGTTTGTGGCTCACCCTAACCGTCGCGGCGGTGAAGTTCACATCCGACCAGTACGTGTACATCACCTCCTGCTCGCGCATACCGGTCATCAGAAAAAACTCGTACCAGAGCCGCTCTTCGGCGTCGCAGGCTTTGAAGAGCTTGTCGAGTTCCTCCGGTTCGTACATCTCTGGTTCCTCTTCGGTATAACGGGGCCAGTCGTTCTTCCCGACTAGGCCGCGAATCCCGTTCGCCTTCAGGAAAGACATCACGTTGGCAAACTTGTTCCAGCAGCTACGCGGTGCTTGTTTTTTGTCGTCTCGCAGGAAAGCGCAGAACTTGAGCAGGTCTTTGCGGTCGATGTCTTCTAGAAACAGTTTGGGGCAGGATTCAGTGAAGTAGTTCAGAGCGGTAGTGTACGCGGCCAGCGTCTTCGGCTTCTTCGTGAGCGTCGTCTCTTCCAGGTACCCACTGACCGCTGCTGCCAATGATCGGTGCCCGTTGTCACCGTTCTCTGGGACCACAACGACGCCGTTGTTCAGGGCATTCAATTCGGATTCTTTGCGCTGGCGCCTGGCGCCGGCATCGGCCGCGTCCTTGCCCACAGAGAGCCGAATCCGCTTCCCGCCGTCCCGCCACTCCAGGTAGTACGCGCCCTCTGGGTGCCGCTCTTCCCTGCCATTGACCTTCACGACATCCGGCTTGATGCGGCCATTGGCTGATAGCACCACAGGGCAGTAACGCCACTGCCCCTTGCTAATCTGGACTCTCTTGGTGACGTTGCAGTCGCGGTTCACGGGTGACCTCCACTGGACTTGGTATCAGTGTAGGTATCGGTGACTCGCAAGTGCTAGATAACAAAAGTAATGGCGGAGAGAGAGGGATTCGAACCCCCGATACCCGTAAAGGTATACACGCTTTCGAGGCGCGCGCCTTCAGCCACTCGGCCATCTCTCCGCGTCCACTAGTTTCATTTTCATTTTATCAGGGAAGCTGTTGCCTTCGAATTTCGCAGCCCGTCTTCACTGAACTGAGCCCGGCTCAACCTCCCCATCCAAGCCCAAGATGCGGTTTGTAACCTGGTTCACCATTCTGGCGATCTCTGGGTCTGCAATCTGGGTATAGATGTCCAGGGTGGTACGAATGTCGCTGTGTCCGAGTTGGGCCTGCATCTCGGTCGGGTGCGCTTCCTTCTTGCCATGCGTGGAGAAGCTCCTCCGGAGCACTTGGAACGTAGGATGAAATACCATTCCGAGTTTCTTCGCGATCGGGTACAGGCGCAGGCGCAACCAATTGTCTGGGTGAATCGGTGTCGCCAGTGGCTTTCGCGCGCGGGCCTGCATTGCAGGGAACATGAGGGCGCTTGCGTCCGGGTTTGGGCACCTCGCCCGCCACAATTCAATCGCCTTACGCACGGCTTGGGGGATCGCGACAAGGCGATAATTGGTACGTCCGTAGCGGTTCTTGCGCTTGATCTTCTTGCGCTGCAGCCGGCCACGCCACGCGGTATTCACGATAGTGAATACGTTGCTGGTGTAACAGTCCCAAGTTAGGCCGAAGAGCTCGCTCGGCCGCAGCGCGCAGAAACAGGCAATCAGGAAGATGGCGCGGTCACGGATGCCGTCGAGACCGGCCAGCAGCTTGGCATACATTTCGACGGGAAGAACCGGCTTGTCCGACTCCTCGATTTCTGGAATGACGGTCTTGCGCGCGACATTTCGTTCTAGAACATCCTGGTCCACCGCCTCTGCCAATGCAGCTTTGATCAGATCGCGCACATGATAAACAACCGTGTAGGAGTAATCTTCCGCAGCCAGTCTGTTGAGCAGCATCTGCACCTGAAACTTGCTGATGTCTTTGAGCGCGACATGTTCGAGGGTCGGATAAACGTGGCTGTTGAGGTAGTCGAGATTGGTGCGGCGGGTCGCCTCACGCCAGTTGGCGCCGCGCATGGGAATATAGAAATTCCGCATCCAGTCGCCAAATGGGATGGTTCCGTCTGCCGCTCGGGTGACTGGACCGCCGTTGATGGCAGCCAGTTCCGCGGCCAGGATCTTCTCGGCGTCGGCCCGGTGCATCTTCGGCTGGTAGCCCACAACCCGGCTGCGGTGATGTCGCTTTGGTTTACCGGTTGCGGGATCGGTTAGGTAAATGTTGTAGTGGATCTCCCAGCCGCCGCCGTTGCCCGCGACCACCCGGCCTCTTTGATAACGCGCACGTCCGCGTGCCATGAAACCTTCTCTCTGCGCTGGAATTGTGGTTCAGCTTTCGATTTCGCGCAAACGCGCGATGAAGAGCTGTCACCCAGCCGAAAGAGGCGCCCTGCGAGCGGACAAGCGATAAGTTTGGCCGCTATTCATCTGCGAGAAGAACCGGATGCGCTAGTGAGCGCCCGTCCGGGTCTGTGCGGGGGCACTGGGCGACTGGTGTCCCTATCGCGATCGACAATTGACAGGATCCGCGGACTGAGTATCCAGTATAGTGATGATGGCCTGCATGATCCGCAAGGTTCAATTTGGCGCGATGGCTGGTGTGCTGAGCGCCAGTCTGAGCGTGTTTCTACGCGTTCTGCTGCTCTTGATCGTTGCAGTTCCGGCTCATTCGGGGGACAAGGAACACTGGGTTTCGCTGGATGCCTCGGGACGGCTGGTCTATCGCTCCCTGCCGCACGGCGACCGTATCGTCGATTTTTCCTACGCTGGGTACATGGGTGGCGGCATCTCACTACCGCGCGTATCTTCGGTGCAGACGGTTGTTCCGTCGGGCGGAGATGATACCGCGGCCATTCAGCGCGCCATCGATCAGGTCTCATCTTTGCCGCTCAGAGATGGGTTCCGCGGCGCTGTTGTCCTCGCACCTGGAACGTTTGTTTGCAGCTCTACTCTGAACATCAACGCCTCGGGGGTCGTCCTGCGCGGCAGCGGTCCGCTCTCAGGAGGCACAACCCTCAGATTGACCGGGCAGCCCCGCGCTGCAATCGCAGTCTCGGGCAAAGAGGAGATTCAGGTTGTAGGCGCCATCGCTCACATTGCCGACCCTTACGTTCCGTCCGGCGCTCATTCCATTACTCTAGACAATGCTTCTGCGGTTGATCCGGGAGATACGATCCGGATCACGCGCTACACCACCCCCGAATGGCTGCATTTCATGGGCATGGACAGAATGACACGGGATGGCAATGCTGAGACCTGGGTTGGAAGTTCGATCTCGACCTTTCGGGTAGTGACGGGACGTCACGGTAATGAACTCGGTCTCGATGTTCCACTCACCGACTCTTACGATCGGAAATACTTACGTCCTGAAGGTGCGGAGGTGGCCAAAGTCGCCATCAGCGGTCGGATTGAGCAGGATGGGATCGAGTCGCTGCACATTGTGGCACCGGGTCGCAATGTTGCGTTCACGGACCCGCTCTTCCGAGCTATAAACCTCAGAAGCCTTCGTGATGGCTGGATTCGCGATGTTCTCGTCGACGACACAACCGAAGGAATCGATGCGGCGGAGGACACGTCACGGATTACGATTGAAAACGTGTCGTTCCGGCACACTACCACTATCACCAGCCCGGCCAAACCGGCTGATTTCGCGCTTCGCGGAACGCAGCTTTTGATGGTGCGCTGCGGTTCGGTTGGCAATGATCTCTTCTACGTCATTACGGGGGCGCGCAATCAGGGGCCCAATGTCGTGCTGGATTCCAAATTCATGGGCAATGGACACGTTCAGCCGCACCAGCGCTGGGCTACCGGCCTTCTCGTAGATAACACCCAGGTGCCGCAGGGCGGAATCGACATGATGAATCGTGGCGAGATGGGCACGGGGCACGGCTGGACTATGGGCTGGGGCGTGGTTTGGAATAGCTCCGCAGCCGCTCTCATCATTCAGAACCCTCCCGGAGCCGCGAACTGGTCTATTGGCACCTCTGGGAACGAGCTCACTGCGCCCATGAAGATCACTGGAGTGCGACGACGTGACCTGGGCCTCGACCTGCCACAGGGCTTCATTGAGTCACCGAATCACCGCGTCTTGCCGGAGAGTCTGTATCGCGCGCAATTGGCGGAGCGACTCGGGGCTGGTGCAGTTAACGCTCTCGATCCCTGATCTGGACAATGTTACGTGAAACCGGAGAGTATCCCTCAACTGTTGCCGACATTGTCAGAGACGCCTGTTCTCAAATCTCATAATCGTTTTGAGAAAGAGAGCGGGTGAAGCCATGCTGTTCGTCAGATGGTATCCTTAAATTCCGCACGCGATTCTGTGGGGCTTGCCCAGTTCCAGAATCGGTTATTGCTAAGTCGGCCGGATAGCATTACGATGCGACAGAAATCCCGCCATGAGAAAGAGGAGTCCTGGCGCCGCGACTAAAAAGCCATACGGCCCCCGAGGCCAATGTCCGGAGCGGAGCAGATTCCAAACGTAGAATGCGATCAGACATCCCAACGCGAGTAGCCCGCCCAGCTCCTCACGGAACCAAGCCACGACCAGCCCCACGCCAACTCCTATTGGAAAGAAGGCCAGACCAACCCATTCCTGAAACCCCGGCCGTGGACCGCCGCCTGCCATGCCTTCGCCGACGGCGAACACAAGAACAAAAACTATGCTCAGAATGCTCCATACGCGAGCAGTCCAGCGCGTTATGAGTGCGATAGAGCCTGTTGCCATAGTCTTCCTCGTATGGAACGATTCTGTCGGCCCGCCTTGCAACTTTTTACTCAACAGTCAAGTGATCTCCACCTCGATGGCGCTTGCCCCGGCCCGACCTGCGACACAGATCCAAGCATCACGGGTAAGCTGAAGCGGATTCACCGAGTCTGCGATCACGTTTCGACCAAGGCGGAGGTTATCGTCGGCGACTGAGTAGCCTACGCGATAGCCCATGTCGTCTAGTGGCTTGCTGACCACACCGGAATCGCGGATGGCTTGCTCAATCGAATCGATGCGCAAATATACTCCGCCGAGATGACAAGCCAATTCCAGAGCTATCGCTGTCTTTCCGGCAACTGGGAGGCCACCGAGGATAATTAGAGTTGGGGGCATTCACGCGAAAGTACCCGGATTTGCACTTTCTCGAAAGCAAGCCACTGCTGGCCTCGGGAGTGATCCTGCGTTGTTTGTCGTTATATCTCTATTTCACTCGTTATATCTCTATTTCACTCGTTATATCTCTATTTCATAATGCATTGAGCGGTTTTGAGTGTAAAACAACATCCGAGTCAACCGTGCGCGCCGTGACATCGTGAGGCTCCTCCGAGCATTTCGCGTTCGAAGTGTAACCAGAAGACTCCTCATGTTTCCACAACCCAGTTGCGACCTAACGAAGGTGACCTCCGGAACGATGGAAATCACCGCTTCGGATTATTCACTGAGCGGATGTGATGCCATCCCGTCAAGGTCGCACCCAGAAGGCCTACCGGCAAGCAAAGTTGCCCTGTCAGCTCAGCCAACGACGGAATCCTGCCAGCCTTCGCCTGCTTGTAAATCGTGACGCCATCGCCTAGCAGACGTGTGTGTAGCCTATCTGTTCAGCTCCACCACAGCGACCTTGTTAGCTCCACTGCATGCCAGGTACAGCCGCTGATCGGGAGTTGCCACCATATTGCGAACCACTCCGCCCCCGGATGGGATCGGCCTCATACTAAAGCTCTCCGACTTAGGATCGAACCTGACCAACGTATTGGGCTTCACGCCCGACTCGCTGTACCAGACCTCACCATCGTTCGTGATCGCAATTCCATAAGGTTCTGACTCGGAGCCACCCGGCGACAACCATTCTTTCAACAGCGTTCCCCCGGACGGATCGAAATGTCCCAGATAGCCGCGCGTGTAATCGGTGTAATAAATCGTTCCGTCCGGCGCCAGCGCGATCCGCCGCGGGCGCGCACCCGCTGCCGGCAAGGTGTATTCACGGATCTTCATTGTGCTCGGTTCAATACTGGCCAGCTTGTTGGTGCCGAACTCGCAGAAGAAGGGTGTATTGTTCGGCAAGATCACAATGCCATAAGGAACAGCGTGCGGGGTGGGCGATTTGGTGAGGAGCATTTTGCCGGTCTTCGGATCGAGACGCCCGATATAGTTGGTCTCCTCGTTCGTAAACCATAGAACGCCATTCTGGTCGAATACGGGCGTGTGTGGGTCGATTTTGGTGCCATCGGCCGGGCGATACTCGGCTGTCGCGCCAGTCTTCGGATCGAGCTTGCCCACGTAACCCCCGGAGATCGCAGTGAACCAGATGTTGCCGTCTTTATCTGCGATCAACCCGTGCGGACCGGAATTGGGTGTCTTTAAGGAATACTCCTTAAATTCCCCGGTCTTCGGATCGAGTCGGCCCAGCTTGTTCACCCCCTGCCCGGTGTACCAAAGTGAGCCGTCAGGCGCGATTGCCGGATCGTGCGGCCGCGACTTCGGCGTTGGCACTTCGTATTCCTGGATCTGTACGTTCAGCATTCCGACCGTCGTGGAGCCAGCAAGCGTTGCGGCTAGCGTGAACAAGCACAGTTTGAGTAGAGACATGGGCGCCCTCCTTCGCAGAAGATTGTAGTCCTTGGATCGCCGGGGGGGCAGCCCGAGTGGGGCAAGGCTCGTCAGGAGGCTCGATACACGAATAACTTTCGGCACTCCAGTCTCAAGAAACTGTCGAAGACGGGAATGTGAAGATCGCCCTTTTCAAGGACGAATTTGCATGAGATGAGACAGGCGCGCCATTTGAATTCCTCGGTACCGTGTGTCTTGCCGTAGGCGGTGATATCTTCTTGGGAAACGCCAAATACCACTGCTCCTATCTTGGACCAGACGCAGGCACCCGCGCACATAGCACAGGGTTCGTGCGTGGAATACAACACGAAATCCGGTAGATACCGACCGTAGCCGGAGGAAACGTATTTCAAGGTTTCAAGCTCCACATGCTTGATGGATGAACCCGAAGTTTTTACCCGGTTGCCGGCAGACGCGATAACCACTTCCCGTTTCCCAATAAGACGTGTGATGACCGCCCCGATAGGATAGTCGCCGCGGTCGCGGGCGCGCTTCGCCTCCGCGATCGCAAGCTGCATAAACTTTTTCTTCGGTTTGTAGGTGGGAGGAATCATTTTTTCTCCCCGAGTCCGAGGTCCTAGGCCGCTTTCTTCGCACGGACCTTCGCCCACCGCGCACGTTGAGCCGCGGCAATTCTCCTCCGGCCGGCTGCTGAGATTTTGTGCTTCGACTTGGCTGTTCGTTGCTTTGCCCATCGCGCTTTCTGCGCCAGGCTGATCCTGCGCCTCCCGGTTGCCGACATCGTGCGTGATGCGCCGTTCGAGTTAACACTGCCCAAGGCTGCGAGTGCGGCGTCCATGCGCTGGAGCTGCCTCTGCGTGTGTTCACGTTCCTTCTTCAACTGCTGGACTACTCCAGACATGTGTTTCATTGGGACCCCCGGGCTGAAATGATAGCAGGGCAGACAAAGCAAGGTACGATTGCGGCCCGGTCTCCACCGGAAATCCGAGTTTCACGTTGACCCTTCTCGCTGCCGCTCCTACAATCCGAGTGCTGCACACGACTTCTTCTGGGGTACAACTCATGCGCTTGATTCCCGCAAGGACACTTGTGCTCTACTGTGCCTGGCTGACGATGGCGCTGGCATCCGCAGCTGCATTCGGGCAATCCGAGGGCACTGCCCATCACGACATCGTGATCAAGAACGCCATTGTGATGACCGTGACGCACGGCAATATTACGAATGGCTCGATCTATATCAAGGACGGCAAGATCGCCGCAGTCGGTGAAACCGTGAACGCACCCGCCAGCGCCACGGTCATCGATGCCGGAGGAAAGTACCTGACCCCGGGAATCGTGGATTCGCACTCACACATTGCTCTCGATGACGACGTCAACGAAGCCACTAATCCCATCACGCCGCAGATGATGATGAAAGATGCTTTCGACTACCAGGACAAGGCGATTTACCGTGCGCTAGCAGGCGGCGTTACTACGTCGCTATTGCTGCACGGATCGGCCAACATGATCGGTGGACAGGCGGTCGTCATCAAGCACAAGTATGGCGCATCGCGCGATGAATTGCTTTTCCCAAACGCTCCCCGGTCGATCAAGTTCGCGAGCGGCGAAAATCCCAAGCGCGTCTATGGCAGCCGCGACCAGTTGCCTTCGACCCGCATGGGCAATTTTGCGGTGCAGCGCGAAGCTCTCGTTCAAGCGCAGGACTACATACGCGAATGGGATAACTACAACGAGAAGGTGAAGCGCGGCGACAAAGATGCTACCCCGCCCAAGCACGACCTGAAGCTCGACGCGCTCGCCGACGTCCTGCGTGGCAAAATCATGGTGCAGATCCACATCTATCGCGCCGACGAAATGCTGACCGAAATCGCGATGGCTAAAGAATTCGGCTATAAGATTCGCGCCTTTCACCACGCTCTCGAAGCCTACAAAGTCGCCGACCAGCTCACTGCCAACAACATCGCCATCGCTACGTTCTCCGATTGGTGGGGCTATAAGCAGGAAGCTTGGGATGCGATCCCGTGGAATGCCACGATGTCCACGCGCAAGGGCGTGCGCGTCGCCATCAAAAGCGACTCCGAGGATTACACCCGTCGCCTCAATCAGGAAGCCGCCAAGACCATGCGTTACGGCGGAGCCACTGAAGAGGAAGCCTTGAAGATGATCACGCTGAATCCCGCCTGGATCGTCGGCGTAGACGATCGCGTCGGTTCGATTGACGTCGGCAAGGATGCCGATCTGGTGATCTGGGACGGATACCCGCTGTCGACCTACGGAGTACCCGAAAAAGTTCTGATCGATGGCGACCTGTACTTTGACCGCTCGCAACCAGGCCTCGGCACCACGCATTACAAGGAGGGAGAATGAGGCAGCCGTCAGCCATGAGCGTTCAGCTTTCAGCCGGCAACAGCGTGTGGCGCGGACACTGTTCTCCGCGGTCTGTGATCTTGATCTGGATTTTGAGTCTTTCTGCGCTGGCGTTCGCCCAGGACAAACCCATCCTTCTCAAGGGTGGCAAGCTGCTGACCGTCACTCACGGAGTGATTGAGAACGGCGCGATCGTCCTGTATGGCGGAAAGATCACTGCAGTTGGTGATGCGAGCACCGTCCGCGCCCCCGCAGGCGCACGGGTCATCGACGTGACCGGCATGACCATCTATCCCGGCCTGATCGATTCCGAGACGCAACTGGGCCTCACGGAAATCTCCGCCGAAGAGACGAGCAACGATCTGGTCGAACTGAGCGACGAGATCATGCCCCACATGCACACTGCCGAGGCGTTCCACGCGGAGTCCGCCCTGATCCCGGTGGCTCGCATGAACGGGATCACCAATGCGGTCATCGCGCCCGAAAGCGCCGATACGCTGCCCGGCCAGGATTCTTTCATTCAACTGGCTGGAGCCAATGCCACCGAGATGCTCCTGATCCGCGATAACGCCATGCCTCTGAACTTCACCGGTGATCAGCGCCGCAACAAAGGCGGTTTCGAAAAGCACAAGTTCCCGTCGACGCGCATGGGGCTGGCAGCACAACTGCGCCAGGCCTTTCTCGACGCGCAAGACTACAAATCGAAGTGGACGGACTACGAGCGCAAGAAAGCCGACGCCGCCCAGAACAAGGACAAGGATAAGGATAAGAAGCCCGAGCCGCTCGCCCCCAAGCGCGATCTCAAGTTGGAAGCTCTGCTCCCCTATCTAGAGGGCAAGAAAACAATCGTGCTAGCAGCCGAAAGCCCCAGCGATCTGGAGACGGCTGTCAGTCTGGCAAACGAATTCAAGCTGAAGTTCGTGCTCAACCACATCAGCCACTCCCAGCCCGTTCTCGACTACGTAGCCAGTCTCAAAGTGCCTGTGATCGTCGGCCCGATCTACGAAGCTCCAAAGGAGGAGGAGCGCTACGACACCGTCTATAGTCTTCCAGCGCAGCTCTACGAGCGCGGTGTCAAGATCGTCTTTGCCTCTTACTCTGCACATAACGTGCGCAACCTGCCGGATCAGGCGGGATTCGCAACTGCCTTCGGCCTTCCCTATGACGAAGCGCTCAAGGCGATCACCATCAACGCCGCCGAAATCTGGGGCGTCGCCGACCAACTCGGCTCTCTCGATGTCGGCAAAACTGCCAACGTAGTGGTTGCGAACGGCGACCCTCTGGACGTGAAAACCGATGTGAAGCAGGTCTTCATTGCTGGACGTGAAGTACCAATGACCGACCGGCAGGTCCGCCTGCGAGACGAGTATTCCAAGTGAGGTGAGAAGTGTCAGATGCGCTACGGCCCTGAGTCCTACATCCTCCTCAGCCAGTTCACCACAGCTCTCGGATCAGATCGCACGCACGTGCCCGACGCGAAACGAAGGTATGCGTCCGGCAGCCGCCTGCTAAAACCAATTTCGCTTAGCTACATGATTTACGGTCGCAAACGGAACGAGTGAAGGGCTCCAGATGTCGGTCCAGCACCCAGTGAAATGCCTTCTTCCTAAGTCGATGCCATCGATCGCATATCCATACATGCCTCATTGCCACATCCAAAGTTCTGCGGCGACCGCCTCGATATGACCCTACCTCATCCCCTCACACCACACTGGTGACACCGTGGAGGCGAAAGCGTCTGCAGCAGAGCGGCTTCGTTTAAACGTGCCTCTGGGAGGTTGGCGCTGTCTCAAGTCCAAACAGCTTTAAGTGAACGCTTATGGGATGTCGCCGCCGCAAAACTGACACAGCATGGTCCGGGGTTCGAGTCCTAAAGGCGCCATCATTTTGGTTCTGTTCCCACTGATACCACTGATACCGTTTTCGTGAGAATCACAGCAACTTGGAGAAACTATAGAAACTCCAGCCTGAGATCCCTGAGATCGAATGTGCTTGTAACTCTCACAAACACAGGGTATTATCGCGGAACTGTAGGCCTCACAGTGACTTGCTAGGATTGGCGGTAATAGAATCCCACCCTCTCCGCCATCTAATCTCACTAAATCTCACTGCTGCTGTTGTTGTTCCTGCTCTGAACGCACGGACGGCCGCGCCAGGACCGGTCTCGAACGAACCACAAGAGTCGGCATCACTGGTTCGGGCGGTACGCTGTCCGCGGGACTCACCGTCACAGCCACGCTCAACTCGCTCTGGGCCTCGCCTTTGTACACGCCGCGCGTGGGAGGGACGTCGGCATAGTCGCGGCCGATGGCTACGCGAATGTGGCGGTCGCCTCCGACCAGGTTATTCGTCGGATCGAACGCGACCCAACCTAGCCCCGGCACTAGAGCCTCGACCCAGGCGTGCGAGGCGCCTTCGAGCGAGCGGTCTTTTTCATCCTCGTCGCGATGAAACATGTAGCCGCTGACGTAGCGGCATGGGATGTGCAGGCGGCGCACCAACGCGATCATGATGTGGGCAAAATCCTGGCACACACCCTGCCGCGTGCGTAGAGCTTCCTCGATCGGCGAATCAACCTTGGTGCTGTTCGGCACGTAGGCGAATAACTTGTAAATCGCCTCGTTCAGTTCCGTCAGCAGCGCTAGCGGATTGCCCCGGCGCTCGCAGCGAAGTTCGCTGGCAAGATGCTCCAGCGGAGCGTTCGAGTGCGCAAAGTGACTGGGCAGGAGCATCTCCCAGTAGTCGTTGCCGGCAATCAGTGCGTCCAGATCTGTCCAGTCGCCGCTGTCTGCGGATCGCGGCGCTGGCACAGATTGCACTTCCACCATCGATTGCGCTGTGACTTTCACCAGCTTGTGGGTTCCCGCAATGTCGAAATGATGGACCGTGTTCCCGGTGAAATCGCGGTACTGCATAATGTTGGCCGCGGGATCGACATCGAGCGTGAAGCTGAGGCAGCGCTGTTCTACGTCGCTGCGCGGCTGCAGGCGGACTTCCATAACGCTTTCCCGCACGGCGGGCTCGTAGCGAAACGTTGTGGTGTGGCGGACGGAATAGATCACGGATTCCTCTTTCGCCTTCGAATGCGAAGGCGGGACGCCCCTTCAGCAAGCTCAGGGCAGCTCTCGCGACAGCCAGCAAGATGCCGGAGCTATTTTCCCTCACGAAACCAGCGCCGATTCCACCGAATAATCGAAATAGACCTGCTGGATTGCCGTATGCACTTGTGCGCACTGCCAGCGCACGCTGTCGACGTAGCCGTTCGCGCCTTGCGCCATGATTTCCTCAATCTGGCTGAAACTCAGGGTCGCGCACAGGCGTCCTGCCAAGCGCACCGGCTGCTCGGCTTTGCGTTCGGTCAATTCTCCGATCGCGATCAGCGCGGCATGCACGCGATCGACGGAGAAGCGGACGGAATGTGGGAACTCCGGATTCAAGAGCAAGAACTCAGCCACCCGCAGCGGACGAATCTCCGCAGTGTAGGTTTTGCAATACGCTTCAAAGGCCGCGCACGATTTCAGCAGGCCGACCCACTCGAGATACTCCTCGCTCTCGACCGCCTGGTCGAGCGGATGCGGCAGGCGTCCGAAGTATGTGCCGATCAAGCGCGCCAACTCGTCAGTGCGCTCGACAAAGCGCCCAAGTTGGATGTACTGCCATCCCTCGCCGTGGGACATGGTCGAGTCGGTGACTCCCTGGAACAAGTGTGCGCCTTCCTGCACCGCGCGAAAGAAAACGTGCGAGTGCAGCAGCCAGGCTTCGCTCGCGGTCGTGCTGTTTACCTGCAGGTAGAGGCGGTTGAGCTGCTCCCACATCTCCGTGCTGCATTGCTCGCGCACCTGGCGCAGGTTTTCGCGGGCCGCGACGACGCACGACAGGATCGATGACGAATTTTGCCGGTCGAGCGTCAGGATGTGGGTCAGGGATGCAGCGTCGATCTTGCCGTCTTCCGGGGGCGGAACTTGCGACGCCTCCAGCAACCGCAGCCAGCGTCCGGCTCCGGCTTCCGGAGACTGGTCGAGCCGAAGCTGCAGGTCGACGTCGATCAGACGGGCCGTATGTTCGGCGCGCTCCAGGTACCGGCTCATCCAATACAAACTGTCCGCGACCCGGGAAAGCATAGCTGTTTGCCTCCAAGCTTTCATGCGTGAGCTTTCATGCGCGCAGAACCCAGGTATCCTTGCTGCCGCCGCCTTGCGAGGAGTTCACGACCAGCGATCCGCGGCGCAACGCCACCCGAGTGAGGCCTCCGGGAACGAGGGTGACATTCTCGCCATACAGAATGTAAGGGCGCAGATCGACATGGCGAGCCTGCACTTCGCCGTCGAGAAAGCAGGGCGCGCGCGAGAGGCCCAGTGTGGGCTGGGCGATGTAATTCCGCGGCTCGGCCTCGATCCGGCGACGGAAGTCTTCCCTTTCGGCCTCAGTGCTATGCGGACCAATCAGCATGCCGTAACCGCCAGATTCGCCAACGGCCTTCACCACCAATTCGTCGAGATGTTCCAGAACGTAGTTTCTTTGCGAACGGTCACTAAGAAGATAGGTGTGAACATTGGCCAAGATGGGATCTTCCCCAAGGTAGTAGCGGATGATCGCCGGGACGTAGGCATAGAGCGCCTTGTCGTCGGCGACGCCGGTACCGATCGCATTGGCCAGCACTACGTTTCCAGCGCGGTAGGCGTTGAATAGGCCGGGCACGCCCAGGCTCGAGTCCTGCCGGAAGCAGAGCGGATCGAGGAAATCGTCGTCGACGCGGCGGTAGATCACGTCGACGCGGCGGAGGCCCGCGGTGGTCCGCATATAGACGATGTTGTCGTGCACCAGAAGATCGCGGCCCTCGACCAGCTCGATGCCCATCTGCTGGGCGAGGAACGTGTGCTCGAAATAAGCGGAATTGAAGACGCCCGGCGTGAGAAGGACGACTTTCGGTTCGTGCCGCGTGGAAGAGTTGGCGGGCGCCAGCGCGCGCAGAGTGGCCAGCAGAGCCTGCGCGTAGTGATCGACGGGGCAAACGCCGTAATCACGAAACAGCGTGGGGAAAACCTTCTTCAGCACCTTGCGGTTTGCGAGCATGTACGACACGCCGCTGGGCACGCGGAGATTGTCTTCCAGCACGGCAAAGCTGCCGTCGGGCAGGCGGACCAGGTCGGTGCCGCAGATGCTAACGTAAATTCCGCGGGGAACCGTGAGTCCGCGCACCTCGCGACGGAAGTGGCGGCAACTGTAAACCAGCTCGCGAGGAACGACACCGTCCGCCAGGATTCTTCCGTGATGGTAGATGTCTTCGAGGAAAAGATTCAAGGCGGTAATGCGTTGGGTAAGGCCGTTCTCGATCTTCCGCCATTCCTGGTTGGGAATGATGCGCGGCAGCAGGTCATTAGGAAAGACGCGCTCGGTGCCTTCGTCGTTGCCATAGACCGTAAAGGTGATGCCCTGGTGAAGAAACGAGAGGTCGGCGGCCTGCTGGATCTTGCGCAATTCTTCGGGAGGAAGCTCCAGCAGCGTCTGGAACAGAGCCTGATAGTGCGCCCGAGGCGTACCCGGAGACTTGAACATCTCATCGTACGCCGCGTCAAACTGGTAATTTCGAAACGGCGGACGGAAAAGCGTGAGCGGCTCCGGAGGGTTCATCCGGCGCACGAGTCCACGAGTTCGGGTACGGCTAGGCTGCACCCATAGGACTCTATGGGGGCGGTCCGCCCGGAGTCCAATCAAAATTGTTTATCGGAGGGATTCAGCTTTCGGGTGGCGGTGGCGGCTACTGCCCTTCCTTTTGCCCCGAGGTAAACACCGTCCAAGGACCAGCTTTCATGTCGCGCAGCAACGGCTTCTGCCAGGAGAACTCTGGATGGTGATCGAGAAACTCGGCGGCCAGAAAGTCTGCGCCGCAGGGATGTCCAGCCCTGGCCACAAAGCTCATCTTAGCGGTCATAGCGCTATCGGTCGCTTTGCCCTGCACGGCGCCGCCCGGATTGTAGGCGTCCCAGCCCCATTCCTTCACGCCGCGTGACGAGGCATCGACATGGCCGCATAGCGCGCGTTCGTTGGGCTGGTCTTTCTTCTCCAAGCTGTCGAAATGATCGGACAGGAACTGCTCCGCCATGGTGACGTCGACCCTCCCTTTGGCCTGCTGCATCACTTCTTCCCAGCGGGCATGGCGGGCGTTCATGGACGAAGACCTGTCGTTCGGATCGAAACCGCTGGTCTCTTCCTGGATGAGCTTGGGATCGCGCGCGAAATTCGAGCTGACGAAGTATCCATCTTTCGTGCGCCACAGAGGGGTGTTCTTCAGACCTAACTCGAGATAGGCGATCTCGCCGGTCTTGCGGTCGCCGATGAGCCAGTCGTTGGCGTATCCGCCGTTGTTACCTTCTTTGATAATACGCACATAGTCGTCAATATTATTGGCGTATTGCAGCGCCTTGCGGGCACGCATGAATTCCGGTTTGCCGTTCGGGTCCCATCCTTCAAACTGTGTGATCGTGGTTTCGGTGATCATCATGCCCGCGGAGTTCACGCCGAAGTCGTCATCGCTAGTAATTATTCCGGGGAAGCCGTCCATCAGAATGCGGTTGCCGTGTTCCGGCTGGATGTCGAAGACGATGACCCAGCGCTCGCCCGCCAGATAGCTGGTCCAGTTATTGTGGGCGATCACGATCTGATGATCTTTGGTCATGCTGCCGGTGGCGATGAACGCGCTGCAGTTGCCGGGCGCCGCGAGCTTGGGCGCCTTGGCCGACTTCTGCTGCTTATTTAGCCAGGGCACATAATAATCCGGCACTTCTTCGAATGCGTTGAGCGCCGCGATGTCGTACACATCGAGATCGACTCCATGCGCCTTCAACCCGTCAGCGATGCCCTGCAGTTCCTGCTGATATTCGGTGTCGATGTGCGGCCAAAGCCTTTGACGGGCGGTGGTGCGGAAGAATTCCCAGTCGCGTTGCGTCTGGTGCGTGTCGAACAGCTTGATGGCCTCGAACGCATCGGCAATTTCCGGCGCGAGCAGATAGCCGTGTTGAAAGCCTATCTCCGACGGCGAGCCTTCGAGGTGGACATAGATCCAGCCACCTTGCTGGAAGCGATAAGCCTTTTGCAGCCTTGCGTCCGACAAACCGGGCGCAGCGGCCGCCGCAGCAGAGGCCAAGGTAATAACAATTCCGATTACCCATCCACCGCGTACACACGTTTTCAACATGAGTTCCTCGCGAAGTTCGGTCAGTAGGACCGCCGCCACATTCTAGAAATCCATCCGAAAACTGGTGTTCTGTACAGGTTGAAATTCGCGTGACTTGATTATTTGTTTGTGCGCCTTCGCTTACATTACAACTGCGGCCAAGCCGGGATTCGCTTCCAGTCC
>Ga0181532_10002548_pt1 | contig 16957 bp, 16 predicted proteins | sample PEATcosm2014_Bin_33_FD_119768 | JGI IMG/M metagenome (GOLD analysis project Ga0181532, IMG submission 119768) | Peatland microbial communities from MTU Mesocosm Facility, Houghton, MI, USA - PEATcosm2014_Bin11_30_metaG | ecosystem: Environmental > Terrestrial > Soil > Wetlands > Peat | place...
GGCGACCCGAAAGCGGTCGATGCCGCCTTCAAGGCGGCCAAGCACATCACCAAGCTCGACATCGTCAACAATCGGCTGGTGCCCAACGCGATGGAGCCGCGCGCCGCCCTCGCCGAGTATGACGCTGGCACGGGCGCGTTCACGCTGTGGAATACGACGCAGAATCCGCACGTCGCGCGCCTCGTTATCGCGGCGTTCATCGGCATGGCACCCGAGCACAAGCTGCGCGTGATTGCGCCTGACGTGGGCGGCGGCTTCGGTTCGAAAATCCACATCTATCCCGAGGAAGTCGTGGCGCTGTGGGTCGCCAAACGCGTCGGGCGGCCGGTGAAATGGGTTTCCGACCGTTCGGAGGCGTTTCTCACCGACGCGCACGGACGCGATCACGTTACGCACGCCGAAATGGCGTTCGATGCCGACGGGAAGATTCTTGGCCTTCGTGCTAAGACCATCGCCAATATCGGCGGCTATATGTCGTTGTTCTCGTCGTCGGTGCCGACCTATCTCTACGCCACGCTGCTATCGGGCCAGTACGATATCCCGCAAATCTACTGCGAGGTCGACGCCGTCTACACCAATACGGTGCCGGTCGACGCCTATCGCGGCGCCGGTCGGCCGGAGGCGGCCTTCGTAGTCGAGCGGCTGGTCGAGGTCGGCGCGCGCGAGATGGGCCAGGACCCGGCCGAGCTGCGGCGCAAGAATTTCATCAAAACATTCCCGCACCAGACGCCGGTCATCATGACCTACGACGCTGGCGACTATAACGCCTCGCTCAAGAAGGCGATGGAGCTTGCCGACTACAAGGGTTTCGCCAAGCGGAAGCGTGAGGCGGCGCGCCAAGGCAAGCTGCGCGGCATCGGCTTCTCAGCGTATATCGAAGCGTGCGGCATTGCGCCCTCGCAGGCGGTCGGCTCGCTCGGCGCCGGCGTGGGCTTATGGGAATCCGCGGAGGTGCGGGTCAATCCGACCGGCTCCGTCGAAGTCCTGACCGGCTGCCATAGCCATGGCCAGGGCCACGAGACTACATTCGCCCAGCTTGTTTCCGACCGGCTCGGTATTTCGATCGACAATATTTCGGTGGTGCACGGCGACACCGACAAGGTGCAGTTCGGCATGGGCACCTACGGCTCGCGCTCGGGTCCCGTCGGCATGTCGGCAATCGTCAAGGCACTCGACAAAGTCGAGGCCAAGGCTAAGAAGGTCGCCGCCCACATGCTCGAGGCGGCCGAGGGCGACATCGAGTTCAAGGACGGAAAATTCAGCGTCGCCGGCACCGACAAGTCCGCCGCCTGGGGCGACGTCACCCTCAACGCCTACATCGCCCACAAATTCTCCGGCCAGGAGCTCGAGCCTGGACTGAAGGAGGGCGCGTTCTACGACCCGACCAATTTCACCTTCCCCGCCGGCTGCCACATCTGCGAGGTGGAGGTCGATCCCGAGACTGGGAATACCGATATCGTCGCCTGGACCGGGGTAAATGATTTCGGCGTCATCATCAATCCGATGATCGTCGACGGCCAAGTCCACGGCGGCATCGCCCAGGGCATCGGCCAAGCGCTTTGCGAAGGCGCGATTTACAATAAGGACGGCCAACTCGTCACCGGCTCGTTCATGGACTATGCGATGCCGCGTGCCAATCACTTGCCGACGCTCAAAGTCGAGACCACGGTCACCAAATGCCCGTCCAATCCGCTCGGCATCAAGGGCTGCGGCGAGGCCGGCGCCATCGCCGCGCCCGCCGCCGTCATCAATGCCATCACCGATGCCATCGGAACCGAAGCCATCGCCATGCCGGCAACGCCGCCGGCGGTGTGGGCCGCGCTGCAGATGGCGGGCAGGTCGGTGCCGCGCGCGGCGTGACGAAAAAGAGATCATCGGAGAACTACGATGTACAGCTTCACCTTTCATCGTCCGGAGACGCTGCGGCAGGCGGTGAACCTGCTCAGCAAGAACGAGGACGCCAAGCTCTTGGCCGGCGGCCATACGCTCCTGCCGACGATGAAGCTGCGACTTGCCAATCCGCCGCAATTGATCGACCTGTCGCGCGTCGAGGGATTGGCCGGCATCGAGTTGGCCGGCCGCTCGCTCACCATCGGCGCGATGACACGCCATGCCGACGTTCACAGTTCGCCGGTGGTGCAGCAGGCCATTCCGGTGTTGGCTAAGCTCGCCGGCATGATCGGCGACCCGGCGGTGCGACACATGGGCACGATCGGCGGCTCGGTCGCCAATAACGATCCGACCGCCGACTATCCGGCGGCCTGCCTCGGCCTCGGCGCCACCATCATCACCAACAAGCGGCGCATCAAGGCCGACGATTTCTTCACCGGCATGTTCTCGACTGCTCTGGAGGCGGCGGAAATCATCACTAAAGTGAGCTTCCCGATACCGAAGAAGGCCGCCTACCAGAAGTTCCGCAACCAGGCTTCGCGCTATGCGCTGGTCGGCGTGTTCGTGGCCAAGCGCGGCGGCGACATCCGCGTCACCGTCACCGGCGCTGGCGCCAACGGCGTGTTCCGGGTGACCGCCTTCGAGGAGGCTTTGAAGAAGCGATTTTCGCCGAAATCGCTCGAAGGCCTAACGGTATCCCCGGACGGCCTCAACAGCGATATTCACGGCAATGCCGAATACCGCGCCCACTTGATCAGCGTGCTCGCCCGCCGCGCGGTCGCCGAGGCGGTGGGGAAGTAAAAAATGGCCCTCTCTCCGCATGGGGGTTGGGGAGAGGGTTGGGGTGAGCGGGTGCCCGCGCTACATAATAGGGACTATCCCTCTCACCGGTCCCCGCCTTCGGCTCGGACCGACCTCTCCCCACCGGGGAGACGTTTTCGCGTTTGAAGGATTCCAAATTCACGTGAAGCAGCCTGTACAAGTTCGCCCGCTGCCGGCTTCGATCGACGCCACCGTGGCGCTGCTGGCCGAGGCCGAATACCTCGCCGATCGCTCGCTCGGCACCGTGCTTTATCTCGCGCTCAAGATGGGCCGGCCGATTTTCCTCGAAGGCGAGGCCGGCGTCGGCAAGACCGAGATCGCCAAGGTGCTTTCGGCGACGCTGGGCCGGCGGTTGATCCGCCTGCAATGCTACGAGGGCCTCGATGTCGCCGCCGCCGTCTATGAGTGGAATTATGCCGCGCAGATGATCGCGATCCGCGCCGCCGAGGCCGGGGGCGAGCACGACCGCGAGCGGCTCGAGCGCGACGTGTTCTCCGAGCGTTTTTTGATCAGGCGCCCGCTCCTGCAGGCGCTCGAGCCCGACACCGCCGGCGCGCCGGTCTTGCTCATCGACGAGATCGATCGCACCGACGAAGCGTTCGAGGCGTTTCTGCTCGAAGTGCTCGGCGACTTTCAGATTACGATTCCGGAAATGGGCACGGTGAAGGCGGCGCATCCGCCGGTCGTGGTCATCACCTCGAACCGCACCCGTGAAGTGCATGACGCGCTCAAGCGGCGCTGTCTTTATCACTGGGTCGGCTATCCGAGCGCCGAACGCGAGCTCGCCATCGTGCGCGCTAAAGTGCCGGGCGTCGGCAAAAAGCTCTCCGAGCAGGTGGTGGCGTTCGTCCAATCGCTGCGCAAGCAGGATCTGTTTAAGTCGCCGGGCGTCGCCGAGACGCTCGATTGGGCCGGCGCGCTGTCCGAGCTCGACGTGGTCGCGCTCGACCCGGCGACGGTCTCCGACACGCTCGGCGTCCTGCTCAAATACCAGGACGACATCGCGCGACTCGAGGGCGGCAAGGTCAAGGAGCTGCTCGACGAGGTGAAGTCGGAGCTAAGAGCGGCGGAGTAACTTCACCTCTCCTATGGGAGAGGTCGGCGCGCGCAGGGCAGCCGGGTGAGGGACTCGAGCGTAGCAGTAGAATCGCTGGAAGACACACGAGCCATGACCGATAGGCCGGAACCCCCGCACCCCAACCCTCTCCCCGCAGGGAAGAGGGGGAAGGACGACGGCCGGCTCGCCGAAAACATCCTCTACTTCGCCCGGGCGCTACGCGCGGCCGGCATTCCGGTCGGGCCCGGCGCGGTGATCGATGCGCTGGAAGCGGTCAAGGCGGCGGGCGTCGGCACCCGCGAGGATTTTTACTGGACGCTGCACGCGGTGTTCGTGAAACGCCACGAGCATACGCTCATTTTCGATCAGGCCTTCCGCATCTTCTTCCGCCGCCGCGGCTATATCGATCAGCTGATGGCGATGATGCTGCCGCAAGCGCCGAATACGCCGCGTCCGCCCGAAGCCGGCGCCACGCGCGTGCATGAGGCACTGTTCTCCGGCCTCGACGACAAGTTCAAAAAGGAGCGCGAGATCGAGCTCGATACGCGCATGACCCTCTCCGACCGCGAAGTGCTGCAACGAAAGGACTTCGCGCAGATGACGAATGCCGAGGTCGCCGCCGCCAAGGAAGCGATGAAGCGGTTATTCCTGCCGCTTGCCCAAATGCGCACGCGGCGGCTTAAGCCGCATCCGCGTGGGCATCTGATCGACATCCGCCGCACCTTGCGCCTGAGCCTCAAGGGCGGCGGCGATTTCATCGATCTGCGCTTCGTCGGGCCGAAGACCAAGGCGCCGCCGGTTGTCGCCTTGCTCGATATTTCGGGCTCGATGAGCCAGTACAGCCGCATCTTTTTGCATTTCCTGCATGCCTTGACCGATACGCGGAAACGGGTGAGCACATTCCTGTTCGGCACGCGGCTGACCAACGTCACCCGCGCGCTGCGCGAGCGCGACCCCGACGATGCGCTCGCCGCCTGCTCGGCGAGTGTGCCCGATTGGTCCGGCGGCACACGGATCGCGTCGTCGCTCCACGCCTTCAACAAGCTGTGGGCGCGCCGGGTGCTCACCCAGGGCGCGATCGTTCTGCTCATCACCGATGGGCTTGAGCGCGACGCCGACGACACGCTCGCGTTCGAGATCGACCGGCTGCATCGCTCGTGCCGGCGGCTGGTCTGGCTCAATCCGCTGCTACGCTTCGAGGGCTTTGAGCCGCGCGCGCGCGGCATCAAAACCATGCTAGGGCACGTCGACGAGTTCCGGCCTATGCATAATCTGGAGTCGATGGCTGCGCTGGTCGCGGCGTTCGAGCGCCGTGATGGCCGCGCCGGGGACCCGAAGGCCTGGATGGAGAAGGTGGCGTGATGCTCTTATATTTAGCGGGATATAGCGGTCAGCGGAGGTCAGCACATGCTCTCAACCGATAACGACATTCTCAAAGCCGCCGAGGATTGGCGCAGAGATGGCCGGGCGGTGGCGCTGGCGACCGTGGTCGAAACCTGGGGCTCGGCGCCGCGCCCGGTCGGCGCCAACCTGGTCATCGACGGAGAGGGGAATTTCCTCGGTTCGGTCTCCGGCGGCTGCGTCGAAGGCGCCGTCGTCACCGAAGCGCTTGATGTCATCGACAGCGGCAAGCCGAAAATGCTGGAATTCGGCGTCGCCGACGAGACCGCCTGGAAAGTCGGGCTGTCCTGTGGCGGCACTATCCGAGTTTTGGTGGAGAAGGTGGAGTGAAGCTCGACCTTCTTGCAAGTCTCAATGCCGAGCGCGCCGCGCGCCGCGCTTCGATCGTCGTTACCAACGTGGCAAGCGGCAAGCAGCGGCTGGTGAAGGCCGCCGACATTGCCAAGGATCCGCTCAAGGCCGTGCTGAGCGAGCACCTGCGCAGCGGCCGCAGTGGCATGGAAGAGGCCGCGGAAGGCCGGGTTTTCCTCACCGTGTACGTGCCGGCGCCGCAGCTCGTCATCACTGGCGCCGTGCATATCAGCCAGGTGCTGGCGCCGATCGCAAAACTCCTCGGCTATGACGTGACCATCGTCGATCCGCGGACTGCGTTCGCCTCGGCCGAGCGCTTTCCCGACGTGAAAGTGATCGCCGAGTGGCCCGATCAGGCGCTGCCGCCGCTCGGCATCGACCGTTACACCGCCTTCGTCGCGCTCACCCATGACCCGAAAGTCGACGATCCCGCGCTTATGCATGCACTCTCGCGCGATTGCTTCTATATCGGCGCGCTCGGCTCGCGGAAGACGCATGCGCGTCGGGTCGACCGCCTCAAGCAGCAGGGCCTGACCGAGGGCGATATTTCCCGCATCCATGCGCCGGTTGGTCTCGATATCGGCGCGGTCTCTCCCGCCGAGATCGCCGTCGCCATCATGGCGCAGATTACCGAGCGGCTGCGCGAGGAACCGCAAGCCGACCGCGCCATAGCCGAGGCGGTGTCATGAAGTTCGGAGCGGTCGGGCCGAAAGACGCTATCGGCGCCACCGCCGTGCACACCATCCGCCACGGCGTACTGGTGATGAAAAAGGGCACGCTGATCGGCGCCGCCGAGGCCGCGGCACTCGAAGCCGCTGGCATCAACAACATCGTGGTGGCAAGGCTCGAACCTACCGACGTGTCTGAGGACGCGGCGGCGGCCGAGATTGCGGCGGCGATTGCCGGCGAGGGCGTGCATGTCGACCGCGCCTTTACCGGCCGCGCCAACCTGTTCGCGCGCGCCCCGGGCGTGCTGGTGGTCGATAAGGACGCCATCAACCGGATCAATCGCGTCGACGAAGCGATCACGCTGGCGACGCTCTCCGCCTATAAGCCGGTCGTCGCCGGCGAGATGATCGCGACGTTGAAGATTATTCCGTTCGCCGTCGCCGCCGCAGCGCGCGACCTGGCGCTGGCAGCCGCCAGGCAGCCGCTGGTCAGTATTGCGCCTTATCGGATCCGCAAGGTCGGCGTGGTGTCAACGTTGCTGCCCGGGCTCTCGCCCAAGGTGATCGAAAAGACGCTGAAGATCACCGCCGAGCGGCTGGCGCCCGCCAATGCCACGATCATCGCCGAGCGGCGCGTGCCGCACGAGGGCGCGCCGCTCGCGCGCGCTCTCGGCGAGGTGCTCAAGCAGGGCGCCGAGCTTGTCGTCGTATTCGGCGCCTCGGCGATCGCCGACCGGCGCGATGTGATCCCCGCGGCGCTGGAGGCGATCGGCGGCCGCATCGAGCATTTCGGCATGCCGGTCGATCCCGGCAATCTGTTGCTGATCGGGAGCGCTGACGGGCACCCGGTGCTTGGCGCACCCGGATGCGCCCGCTCTCCCAAGGAGAACGGGTTCGACTGGGTGCTGATGCGCCTTCTCGCCGCCCTGGCAGTTCCGCGCGAGGACATCACCGGCATGGGCGTCGGCGGCCTGCTCATGGAGATCGTCACGCGGCCGCAGCCACGCGAAGAGCCGGTGCATCCGGCCCGCAACGTCGCCGCGCTTGTGCTCGCCGCCGGCCGCTCGAGCCGCATGGGAGGGCCGAACAAGCTGTTGGCCGAGATCGGCGGCCGACCGCTGGTGCGCATCGTCGTCGAGGCGGCGCTCGCTTCGCGGGCGCGGCCGGTGATCGTGGTCACCGGCCATCAACGCGAGCGCGTGGAGACGGCGCTGGCCGGCCTGCCGATCGAATTCGTGCACAACCCGAAGTTCGCCGACGGTCTCGGTGGCTCGCTGCGCGCCGGCATCGCCGCGCTGCCGGCGCAGGCCGACGGCGTCATCGTCTGCCTGGGCGACATGCCGCAGGTCGAGGCCGGCATGATCGACCGGCTCATTGGCGCGCTCGATCCCGACAAGGGGGCGCTGATCGCGGTGCCCACCATCGAGGGTCAGCGCGGCAATCCGGTCGTTTGGTCGCGCCGGTTTTTTCCCGACCTCATGGCCGTCGAGGGCGATATTGGAGCGCGCTATCTGATCGGCCGCTACAGCGAGGCCGTCGTCGAGGTCCCGCTCACCGGGACCGCAGCGCTGACCGACATCGACACGCCGGAGGCGCTGCAGGCGGTAAAGGCGGAGCTGGAAGGCACGTAAGCGAGCCTGGCCAACGGCCGATTCACCAACTGGCAACCCTTCCCAGGCTAGCGTTGGCGCGTTCCTCTAGGGGACGGGCTGCTATGCTCGCTCTTTTGCGAAGTTTTGCGCTCACGGTCGCGACAGGCTGCATCCTGATCGCAGCGATTGGCGCCGCCCATGCGGCGGGCGCGTTTGCGGTAGGTACCTGCGGCGCGTACGGTTATGCGTATGACTACAAGCGCCTGACCGACGCGCGCACGGCGGCGGCACGAAAGTGTTCCGGCACGTGCAAGATCGTCGGAGCCATCCGGCGCGGTTGCGCGGCGCTGGCGGTGGATGCCAAGCACCCCTGCGGCTCCTATGGCTGGGCGCTGAATTCGCATCTCGGCAAGGCCGAGAATGCCTCGCTGCGCCGTTGCTACGAATTTGGCGGCCGCGACTGCGTGGTGCGCGCCTTTGCCTGCGACGAGAAGGGCTGAGCGGGTTCGGATGAACCGCGGCGCTTAGGTACCGGTAGCACCCTTCGCGAGCGCTTCAATCGCGTCGGACAAGGCTTTCGCGGAGCTACCGCCTTGCTCCGCAAAGGCGTGCCGCGTGGCTAATCACGCGGGTTCTTTGCAGAACAGCCAGGTCTTCACGATGACGGTTGGACGCTGCGTAAGCTTTGCGTGCCAAGTTTTGCCTTGAGTATGACTGACTGGTCAGTCATACTCCCGTTATGGCGACAGCCCTCAACAAACCGCTGCGAAAGCCTCCCCCGAAAGGAAGCCGCGTTGGCGCCGCAGCCTCATCCCGGCAAAGCGCGCGCACAGCGAAGGCTGCGGCGCGGCGGGAAGCGATCCTCGATGCCGCCCTTGACGAGTTCGCGGCCCGCGGCTTTGCCGCGGCAAGACTCGATGACGTGGCGCGGCGCGCTGGCGTCGCCAAGGGCACGATCTATATTCACTTTCGTGACAAGGAGGCGCTGTTTCAGGAGCTGATCCTGTTCCAGCTCAGCCCGGTGGTTGGCAGCTTCGAAGCCGCGCTGGCAGGCGATCTGCCGCTGCGCACAATCGTCGATCAGGCGATTGAGATTTTTGTTCGCGACATATTTGGCACCCGCCGCAAGCACGTGATGCGGCTGATTATCAGCGAGGGGCCGCGCTTTCCCACACTCGCCGAATTCTATTATCGCCAGGTGCTCGCGCGCATGCTCAAGGCGGTGCGGGGAAGACTTAACCGCGCGCTCGAGCGCGGCGAAATCGCTGACGACACGCTAATACGCTTTCCGCAATTGCTCGGCGCAGCTTCGGTCATCGCCATCATTTGGCACGGATTGTTCGACCGCTTCGAGCCGCTCGACGTTCGCCCCATGATGCGCGCCTATTTCGATCGGCTGTTTTTGGCCCCACGAGGGCCGGCATGAGCGCTCGTGTGCGTACCGCCGCCATGGCCGCCGGGCTGTTCGCGCTCGTGCTTGCCGGTTGCAACAAAAACGACAACGGCTATCAGGGCTGGATCGAGGCCAATCTCATCTTTGTCGCGCCGGACGAGGTCGGCCGCGTTCAGACGTTGTCGGTGAGCGAGGGCGATCGGGTCAAAACCGGCGACGCGCTTTACACGGTCGACGACGATCTCCAGCTCGCCGATCTCGCCCAGGTCAAGGCGTCGCTGACGAACGCGAAGCAGACCTATGACCGCGCTTCGATGCTGCTTAAGACCGGCGCCGGCACGCAGAAAGACTTCGACGCCGCCGAGGCGATGCTGCGCGACGCGCAAGCGCGGCTCAACTCTTCGCAGACCCGCTTGTCGCGCCGCAGCATCTTCAGTTCGGTCGACGGCACGGTCCAGCAGATCTATTTCCGCCCCGGCGAGATGGTGCCGGCCGGCCGGCCGGTGTTGTCCTTGCTGCCGCCGGGCAACATCAAGGTGCGATTTTACGTGCCCGAATCCGTGCTGCCTGGCGTCGCCTATGGCGACCTCATTCGCGTCACCTGTGACGGCTGCGTCAGCGATCTCACCGCGCGCGTCAGCTTTATCGCCCGGCAATCCGAGTTCACGCCGCCTGTGATCTACAGCCTCGAGGAGCGAGCCAAGCTCGTATTCCTGATCGAGGCGTTGCCGGAGAAACCCGGCGAGCTCCGCGTCGGCCAGCCGGTCGGCGTGACGCTGTTGCACGCGCCGCCGCCGGGGCCGCCGGAGGCGTCGCGATGAACGTCGCGCGCGACGGCGCCGCCCATACGGCATCCGGCGCGACGCCCGACATCGTCATCGATGTGCATGGCCTGACCAAATCGTTCGGCGGCAGGCAGGTGGTGCGCAACCTGTCGATGCAGGTCAAGCGCGGCACGATTTTCGGCTTCCTCGGGCCCAACGGCTCCGGCAAGACCACGACCATTCGCATGCTGTGCGGGCTGCTCACCCCCGACCAAGGCAGCGGCACCTGCCTCGGCTACGACATCCGCACCGAGGCGGTGAAGATCAAGAACCGCGTCGGTTACATGACGCAACGTTTCAGCCTCTACGACGACCTCTCGGTGCGTGAGAATCTAGAATTCATCGCCCGTATCTACGGCCTGTCGCGCCCGGCCGCCGCCGCCAAGGCGATGATCGCGCGGCTCGGCCTGCAAGGCCGTGAGGAGCAGGTCGCGGGAAAACTTTCGGGCGGCTGGAAACAGCGCCTCGCGCTTGGCGCCTGCACGTTGCCAAATCCGCAACTGCTTTTGCTCGACGAGCCGACCGCCGGCGTCGACCCCAAGGCGCGGCGCGATTTTTGGGGCGAGATTCATCAGCTCGCCGCCGCCGGCCTGACCGTGCTGGTCTCCACCCATTACATGGACGAAGCCGAGCGCTGCCACGAGATCGCATACATCTCCTTCGGCGAAGTGCTGACCCGCGGCACGGTCAACGAGGTAATCGCGCACGCGCATCTCGCGACATTCACGGTGAGCGTGACGAACGGTGACAACGTTGCCGCGCTCGCCAATGAGCTCAAGGCGCGTCCCGGCGTCGATATGGTGGCGCCGTTCGGCACCAGCCTGCACGTCTCCGGCCGCGATCGCGCCGCGCTCGAAGCGGCAATCGCGCCCTATCGCCAGCGGCCGGCGCTCGACTGGGAGCCCGCCGCGCCCACGCTCGAGGACGTCTTCATCGATCTCATGGCCGGCGCAAAGGACAATTTCCAATGAGCGCGCTCGCGGCGAACGGAGCCGGCGGCTTCTGGCGCCGCGCCGGCGCCATGCTGCTCAAGGAATTTTTGCAGCTGCGCCGCGACCGCATCACCTTGGCCACCATGATCTCGATCCCGCTCATCCAGCTCATCATGTTCGGCTATGCCATCAATACGACGCCGCGCGATCTGCCGACGGCGGTGCTGCTCCAGGAATCGAGCGACGTCGGCCGCTCTATCCTTGCCGCGTTGCAGAACACCAAGTTCTTCAAGGTCACCCGTCAACTGCGCGATGAAGCCGAGCTCGATCAAGTGCTCGCCTCCGGCGCGGTACTGTTCGCGGTCGAAATCCCGGCGGGCTTCGAGCGTGCGCTGCGGCGTGGCGATGAACCAGCGCTGCTGGTCGCCGCCGACGCCACCGATCCGGTGGCGACGGGCCCGGCGATTGCGGCGCTATCCGCGATCGTCGAGACGGCGCTCGTCAACGATCGCTGGATTCCCGACAGCGGCCAGCCGCCGTTCGAAATTCGCGCCCACGACCGCTATAATCCCGCCGCGTCGACGCCGCTCAATATCGTCCCGGGGCTGCTTGGCACCATTCTGAGCTTGACGATGCTGATCTTTACGGCGCTTTCGGTCACCCGCGAGGTCGAACGCGGCACCATGGAGAGCCTGCTCGCCATGCCGATCACGCCGCTTGAGATCATGCTCGGCAAGATCGCGCCCTATGTGTTGGTCGGATTCGTGCAGGCGACGCTGATTGTCGGCGCCGGGGTGCTCTTGTTCGGCGTGCCGATCGTCGGCAATCTTGCGCTGCTTGCCGCGCTCACCACGCTGTTCATCGCCACTAACCTGTCGTTCGGCTACACCTTCTCGACTTTGGCGCAGAACCAGCTCCAGGCGGTGCAGATGTCGATGATGTTTTTCTTGCCCAACATGCTGCTGTCCGGATTCGTCTTCCCGTTCCTCGGCATGCCGGGCTGGGCGCAGACGATCGGCGAGTTCCTGCCGTTGACGCATTTTATTCGCATCGTACGGGCCATCATGCTCAAGGGCTCGACGCTTGACCAACTGCAATACGATACAGTGGCGCTCGCCGGCTTGATGGCGCTCGCCATGATCATCGCGGTGACCCGCTTCCGCCGCACGCTGGATTGAGCGGGAGGGACCGCCTGAAACGGTCTCCGCGTCCTTGACTATCGAGCTGGAAAGGGACTTTCCTATTCCCGTATAAAGTGTGCTTGGAGGGCTCAGAAAGGACTTCGGTTAACAAGCTGTCGATGGTCTCGTGAGTTTGCTACCTAATGCCGGTAAATCCGTCCGCATTCAGCCCCGCCGGTGACCACAACAGGCCGCCATCAATAAACGCGCCGTCACGCCACAGATCGGTACCGGCGAACAGAAGAAAAGAAGGATTATTCGGCCCATCGCTACCGGCCTGGGCCGCCGTTGCACAAAGCACCATCATCGTGGCAGCTCCGGCAGCGCCGAAACCCCTCGACATACCCACTGAGGCCGCTTCACCCGGTGTGCCTCACATACTCCCGCCGCCCCATGCACCTATCGACGCATTGAGTTTAAGTCGAGAGCACGTTGCGACTGGAGGCTGTATATGCCGTGGCGGTTGTGGCGCCGGGCCACCCTGCAAATCGGGGATAGGTCGAGGCGTTGGGCGGCGGTATATAGTCGTACCGCCGCCCGGGACCGATCGATGACAACCGACGTTTCGACCTCTTCGCCATTTCCTTCCGCCGATGCTGCCGCGCGCTCGCGCCGGCGGCTGGCGATCGGCTTCCTCAATGGCGCCCACGCGCTCGATCACTTCGTGATCTTGATCTATCCGACGGTGGTCATCGAGCTCGCGGCGATCTACGGCCGTTCCTATGCCGAACTGATCGCGCTCGGTACCGCCTCCTTCATCGCCTTCGGGCTGTTCTCGCTGCCGGCGGGCTGGCTCGCCGACCGCTGGAGCCGCCGCAACATGATGGCGGCGTTCTATATCGGCTGCGGGCTGTCGCTGATCGGCGCGGCCTTGGCGCCCTCGCTGTACGGGCTCGCTGTGGCGCTGTTCGCGCTCGGCGTTTTTGCCGCCATCTATCATCCGGTCGGCACCGCTATGATCATCGAGAACGCCACCCAGCGCGGCCGGTCGCTTGCCTTCAACGGCGTCTGCGGCAATCTCGGCGTCTCGCTCGCAGCCGGCATCACCGCCGCCCTGACCGCGGCATTCTCCTGGCGCGGCGCCTTCCTCGTGCCGGGCCTGATCTGTATCGCAGCCGGCGTCGCCTATCTCTGGCTGGTTGCCGACGAGAGGCAGCCCGCGACCTCGCGCAGCAGGTCGCCCGACGTTGCCCTTTCCACGCCGGTCGCCGCCACGATCTTCGGCCTCTTTGTGGTGGTCGCGCTCAGCGCGGGGCTGGTGTTCAACACCATATCGGTGGCATTGCCGAAGATCGTCGACGAACGTGTCGGCAACGACATCTCGCTGGTCGCCGTTGGCGGCTTGACGACGGCGGTCTTCCTGTGTGGCGGGTTGGCGCAGATCGCAGTCGGCCGGCTGGTGGAGCGCATACAGCCTCATATCCTTCTCGCCGCGATGGCTATCATGCAGTTCGCCGGCGTGGTGTGGGCGGCCTACGCGACCGGCGCCATGCTGCTGACCGCGCTGGCGTTTACCATGGCGGCGATCTACGGCCAGATAACGGTCAACGACCTCGTCATCGCGCGCTACACCGCCGACGCCTGGCGCGGGCGCGTCTACGCGGTGCGCTATTTTCTCACCTTTATGGTCTCGGGCGCGGCGGTGTCGATGATCGCCATCCTGTACGGCCGCGGCGGCTTCGGCCTGGTGCTCGGCGCTACCGCGTTCGTGGCGCTTGGCTTCTTGGTCGCGGCGCTTCTGATCGCGTTCCTTGCCAACGGCGTCGAAAAGGCGCGGGTGCCGCAAGCCGCGCCGGCGGAGTGAGCTTTTATGGGGGCACCCCACGCGCGTTCACGCGATGGGCCCCTCGCGGGGACGAGCGGACCGGTTTACTGCCTAAGCCGAGGCCGGGTGCCGTGCCGCCAGCGCCATCATGATCAGCGCCGCTCCGCCGAACAGCATATTGATGCCGACGAGCAGGCCGAGCGCCCAGAGCGCCGTTCCCGGCAGCCCGGCAAAGATGATCCCGGCGAGGATGAGGTCGATGATACCGCTCACCAGCATCCAACCCCAGCGCCCTGTCAGCTGATTGCGGTGCTCGATGGCATACATGATGGAAACAATGCCCTCGACGACAAAGAAGGCGATCAGAACCAGCGTCAACGACAGCGTTCCGGTGATCGGCCAGAGCAGCAGCACGACGCCGGCGGCAATGCCGATGATCGCCGAAATCAGCGACCACCAGAAACCGGGCACATGCCGCGCCCAAAATGTCGTGAACAACCCGACGACGCCGCTGATCAGGAACACCCAACCGATAATGATCGTGAAGGCGAGCGTAGCGATCGGCGGCAAGGCTATCGCCGCAATGCCAAGGATGACCAGAATGATACCTTCGACCAGAAAGAGGGCCCAGTGCGAGTGGATCGCCCCGGCGAATGCGCGCCCCATCCGCTCGGCATTCTGTTGGTCTATTGTCATCGTTCACTCCCTGAAATTGGTCGCCGGTCGTTGAGGTTCGCGGCGACTGCTTAAACGGTGAAGAAACCTAGGAACGTCGGCATGAAGCGTCGAACCGGCCGGGAAGTTCCCCGATCACTTCAAAGCAAGACTCTTACATCAATAGGGCGCCTTGCATAATAGCGAAACGGCACCTATCTATATGTGCAGCGACGTTGATGCCTTTCGGGCTCCGTCGCCGGACGGCCACGAATACGACAGGTGACGCCGGATGTACGCGCACCTTCTCGTCCGTGGCCGTTAGCGTTTTAATGCGCCGCCGGCGCTTGTCTCCTGACGCCGAAATCCCCGCCAGGCCGTTGTCATAACGCTGTAATAGTCCGCCGTCATGTGATTGAATCATCGGGCGAACGAGCTGGGGACGCGTTATGGCTACGGCGGATACGGCCATCGATTTCGGCCTGCTGGCCGGCGCACTTACAACGCCTGCGATGTTATCTTCCAACGGGGCGACAAGGCCGAGGAGCTGTTCGTCATCCAAAGCGGAACCGTCGAAATCCGCCTCGGCAACCGTGTGCTCGACACCTTGCCGGAGCGCAGCATCTTCGGCGAGATGGCCCTGATCGATGGCGCCCCGCGCAGCGCGATCGCGGCGACCGGCGTCAAGCTCGTTCCCGTCGGCGAGAAGCAGTTTTTGTTCCTGGCCAGCCGGATGCCCCACTTTGCACTCAACGTGATGCGCACCTTGGCGCGGCGGCTGCGTGCGACCAACAACGCGCTCTAGCCGCTCATTCGTTCAATCGTTCGATCAGCGCCATGGCCGCCGCCGGCGCGCGAATTTTGCCCTCGTGGATGACGTAGGCAAAGACGTCGCGCGGCGCGATCTTCTGCGGCGCGGGCGCCGGATCGACGCGCGACAGGTCGTCCGGCACTTTGCCTTGCGCCCACAGCCGCAACCGACCGACCCAGGCGTCGAGGTCCTGCAACGGGTAGGCCGTCGGGATCGTGTCCCGGCCTTTCTGCAAACGCGCATAGATGAAATCGCCGGTGACGTCAGCGATGTTGGGATACTTGGCGTGATCGGTGAATACGACCGGCGTGGCGAACTCGCGTAACAGCGCAATGAATTCCGGCGTGCGGAAACTGCCGTGGCGAACTTCGACGACGTGCCGCAACCGCTGGCCCGCGGCCTTCGCCGGCAGCAGCTCGAGGAATTTCCCGAAGTCGGCGGCGTCGAATTTCTTCGTCGGCGCGAATTGCCAAAGCAGGGGCCCCAGCCGCTCGCCGAGCTCCAAAACTCCGGAAACCAGGAAGCGCTTGATGGAATCACCGGCCTCGGCAAGGACGCGCCGGTTGGTGGCGAAGCGCGGTCCCTTGACCGAAAACACGAAATCCTCGGGCACGGCGGCCGCCCACTTGCGAAAACTTTCCGGCTTCTGTGAGCCGTAGAAAGTTGAATTGATTTCGATCGATGTCAGGCGGCTCGCCGCATAGGCGAGTTCTTTGACCTGCGCCAGACCTTTCGGATAGAAAACGCCGCGCCACGGCTCATAATTCCAGCCGCCGATGCCGACGCGGATTTGACCGGATAGGGCCGTCATATCGCCGTCACGCGCTTGCGCCATAGTGCCACGGCAACCGGCGGCGGTTGAGTTCCACGCCGTCGCCAGCGGCCATGATGAGCCGGTGACGCCGGACGAACGCGCACCGTTTCATTCGTGGTCGTTCCTGTCCAATCACGTCCTGTCCCAGACACCCCCGTAAACGACGAAGGCCCGGGATTTTGTCCCGGGCCTTCGCATTTCACGTCGCCTGACGTGAGCTTAAAAATCCATCCCGCCGCCAATCGAAGTTGGCTGTTGCCGACTTCGAGCACTTTAAGAAGCACGTGGCGGCTTAGTTAGATGGATTTTCTTAGAAATCCATCCCGCCGCCACCGGGCGGCATGGCCGGCATGTTGTCCTTCTTCTTCGGCAGTTCGGCGACCATCGCCTCGGTGGTGATGAGCAAGCCCGCGACCGAGGACGCGCCCTGCAATGCCTGGCGCACGACCTTGGTCGGGTCGATGATGCCCTTCTTCACCATGTCGACGTATTCGCCGCCCTGGGCGTCGAAGCCGAAGGCATACTGATCCTTTTCGAGGATCTTGCCGACGATGACCGAGCCATCCTCACCGGCGTTGATGGCGATCTGGCGTGCCGGAGCCGACAGCGCCTTGCGCACGATGTCGACGCCGTGCTTCTGGTCCTCATTGTGCGTGCGCACCTTCTTCAGCGCTTCGGTGGCACGAAGAAGCGCAACGCCGCCGCCGGGCAGGATGCCTTCCTCGACCGCGGCGCGGGTTGCATGCATCGCGTCGTCGACGCGATCCTTGCGCTCCTTAACTTCGACCTCGGTGGCGCCGCC
>Ga0181532_10002551_pt1 | contig 16941 bp, 13 predicted proteins | sample PEATcosm2014_Bin_33_FD_119768 | JGI IMG/M metagenome (GOLD analysis project Ga0181532, IMG submission 119768) | Peatland microbial communities from MTU Mesocosm Facility, Houghton, MI, USA - PEATcosm2014_Bin11_30_metaG | ecosystem: Environmental > Terrestrial > Soil > Wetlands > Peat | place...
CGGTGCGGGTAACGCCTACATCGGGCAAAGGGACTCTGGATCATGGCGGTGTCATTATTCATCGGGGTGGCCGGACTCTGAGCCGACACAAGCCTCACGTTGGAGATGGCACTAGTACATCGTACAGTTAGTTCTTTGCATTATGCTGGCGGTCTTTCCGTTGCTTTGTCTGCTTGGGATGGGCTGCCTGATACTGCCTGGTGGCTTCGATGATGCGCTGGAGATGTTCGGGGCCCTTGGTCCAGGTGAACGGCGTGGGGTTCTCGCTGTATTTCTTGAGGTATCGAATCAGAAACTCCTTCAGTTCCTTTTTGGAACGGTGCACGCTTTGCGTCAATGCCTGCCGGGTAAGAATGCTGAAAAAGCATTCGACCATGTTCATCCAGGAAGCGTGCGTGGGGGTATAGTGAAAGTGCACTCGGGGATGACTCAGGAGCCATTGTTTGGCGGCTTCGTTCTTGTGGATGTTGAGGTTGTCCAGCACGACGTGAAGGGCGCTTACGGGGTAGGACTTCACGACGTCGTCCATGAAACTCAAAAAGTCTACCGTGGTCCGCCGGTTTCGCACATGGGCGACTACTTTGCCGGTGGCAATCTCCAGGGCGGCCAACAACGTTTGTGTGCCATGACGGACGTATTCGTTGGTCCAGGCGCCGGGTTTACGTGCCCTCAGCGGGAGCCCCGGTTGGGTTCGGTTGAGCGCCTGAATGCCCGTTTTCTCGTCCACACACAGCACCAGCGCATTCTCCGGCGGGTTGAGATACAGCCCAACAATGTCCAGCAGCTTGGCTTCAAAATCAGGGTCGGGGCTGAAGGTGAACGTCCGGATTCGGTGGGGCTGCAGTTTGGCGGCAACCAGCATGGCATGCACCGTACTGGGGGGCAATCCGACTTCGGCGGCGAGCGTGCGCACGGTCCAGCGGCTTTGATCTTCCGGCTGCTGACACACGCGCGTTTGCACTTTGTGCCGGGTGTCGAAATCATGCTTGGGAGGCCGCCCTGAGCGGGGCGCATCGCGCAGGCCCTCCAGACCATGGATGGCAAACGACCGGCGCCACTTTCCCACCGTGATCGGCGGAATCTTCAGCGCGGCCGCGATCTGCTGGTTGTTCGACCCGTCGGCCGCCGCCAAGACAATGCGGCTACGTTGTGCCAATGATTGGGGTGTCGAGGAGGAATGGACGAACTTGTCCAAAGTGCTACGCGTCTGGAAATCGAATGGTCTGTGAAGGACATCCTGGCCCACGTCGTGGGCTGGCAGGGGCGAATCCTGGAATGGCATGAAGCAGAGCAGCGAGGTGAAGCGCCGGCCGTACCGGCACCCGGGTTGACGTGGGGAGACTTGAAACGTTTCAACGAGATGATTTACCAGGAACATCGCCTCCGTTCTCTCAAAGCGGTGTTACTGGACTATGAGGTCTTTCATAACCGCATGATCGCTCTTGTCGAAGCCACTCCCGATGCAGACTTGGTGGCGGTAGGGCGGTTCAAGTGGATGGGGCCGACGTGGACGCTCAGTGACTACTGCCGCGCCGAGACTGCAAGTCACTATCGTTGGGCGCGCAAGTGGATTCGCCGCTGGAAGCGCGCACAAGACCAGTCTGAACATCGGACAGGCCGCTGATTGTCTTAACGGTACATCTCCACTGGAGAAGAGTCACCCTTTTGCGATTCGCCAGTGCGAAGAACTCTCTGAGCAAGGACAGGTTCTACTGACAGCCAGCAGCGTTCAGGGACGCCAACAAGCTCTGGATTAGTTGCAACATACAGAACAAAACGCTTCACGCTAGCTAGCTAGATTCCTGTTGGGCTACGAGCCAACCGGAAGTAACTGTTGAACCAGGCGATAGCACTCACCCCCCCCGCTGGGGTCAATGCATTATCGAGATGTTACGACAGTTACGGTTTGACGCGGCTCTGCGCTGGCAAATGCCGCATTCAAAAAAATCCCCGGCAGAAGCCGGGGAATTGAGTCAACCTTTTCGGAAATGGAGATCTCTCGACCTCCCTTAACCACAGGTCGTTAATCGGCTGCTACACCGGCTGGCTCCTTCTTTTCTGCCGCTTCCTTTTGTTTTTCCGCATACGCCTTGATCGCCGGCCCTAACTGCGCCATCACCGAGTCAAGATTGAATGAAGCCGCCTTTTGGCGAGGCGGGTACTTCACGAAGTTGTCAATCTGATCCGCCACGAGTGCCTGTGCTTCGTAAAGGTAGGGGACGTGATTGATCACCCAATCCCAGTAGACGTTAGAGTTGAAGTCGGCGCGCTCAAACGGATCGCGTCGCAAGTTGAACATGTGCGGAAGTCGCAGCTTCACGAAGGGGTCCGCCCAGACGTTCGTTGACAGTGAAGTCTGCTGTTCAAACACCATCTTATAGTCGCCCTGCCGGATCGCCATCACGCCGCCGTCATCGCTGACATAGAAGAAGTGGTTTCTGGGGCTTTCCTTCACCTGACCTGTGATATAGGGCACCTGGTTGATTCCGTCGATACATACTTTGAAGGTCTTGTCCCCGGCTTGATAGCCGTTCAAGAGCTTCTCATTTATATTCGGTTCGCCCGCAATTGCCAGCAAGGTCGGCAGCATGTCCTGGTGGCAAACGATGCCGTTCAGGGTCGAGCCGGCCTTGATCTTGCCGGGCCAGCGCAGGAACGCCGGAACGCGCCAGGCGCCTTCCCAGTTCGTGTCCTTCTGGCTGCGGAACGGTGTGTTGGCGCCATCCGGCCACGTGTCATTCTCGGGACCGTTGTCGGTGGAATACATGACGAAGGTGTTGTCGGCGATGCCCAGTTCATCGAGCTTGTCGAGCATCTGACCGATTTGCTCGTCGTGGGTGACCATCCGATCGCTGTAATCGTCCTGCCCGCTCTTGCCACGGTTCTTATCGGCGAGATGGGTTCTGAAGTGCATCGCTGTCGAGTTGTACCAGAGGAAGAAGGGCTTGTTCGCTCTGACCTGTTTCTCCATCCAGTCGAGAGCTCGAGAAGTGATCTCCTCATCGACTGTTTCCATACGTTTCTTGGTTAGCGGGCCAGTATCCTTGACTATCTGTTTGCCCACCCGTCCCCATCGTGGCTGAACGGTCGGATCGTCCTTGTCCGTAGCAACGCAGTGCAGAACGCCTCTGGGTCCAAATCTCTCGAGGAAGCCAGGCTTCTTCGGATAGTCGGGCAGTTCCGGTTCTTCTTCCGCGTTCAGGTGATAGAGATTGCCAAAGAACTCGTCAAATCCGTGCACGGTCGGCAAGTATTCATTCCGATCGCCGAGATGGTTCTTGCCGAACTGGCCGGTGGCGTAGCCGAGCGGCTTTAGCAGGTCGGCGATGGTGGGGTCTTCAGGTTGCAGTCCGACAGGAGCGCCGGGCATTCCGACTTTGGTCAAGCCGGTGCGGAGCGGGTTCTGGCCGGTGATGAAGGCTGCGCGTCCGGCGGTGCAGCTCTGCTGGCCGTAGTAGTCGGTGAATTTGACTCCTTCGTTGGCAACGCGGTCGATGTTCGGCGTCCGGTAGCCCATCATGCCATTGCTGAAGGCACTGACGTTCCACGTGCCGATGTCATCGCCCCAGAGGATGAGGATATTCGGCTGCTTGGTAGCCATCATTTACTCCTTTTCTCAGTTAATTTTGTGTCGAGGTTGAGATTTCCATACGGAAGCGCTCATTGTTCATTCAGTAATGCAGCACCAGCGTGGGTCCCTGCCTACTGTCACTTCTTACAGCAAATAAGCGAAAAAACCCCGCCCACGAGCAACCGCCATGGACGAGGCTTAAAGAAAGGAACGAAAATAATCTAGACAGTTTTCGACGTGCAAGAACCTGTCAAAACCAACAGGAGCAACGGGAATGCGAAACGTGCGACTCCTGACCGTTGACGTAATCCTGACCGTTGATGTAATCAGGCGTCTCTTACAATCAAGTGCCCAGCGCAAGGCCATGATGAGTGTAATCGCGATGTTTCGCCACTTGAAGACAACCCCTAGCGGCGGCGGCTCGGATAACTTTCAGTTTGCCGACAATTCGGGAGTGGACCGATCTCGCTCTCTGGTCGGCTACCTGCTCTGTCGAGACGGCAGCCAGGCGCACCTAGAGTCAATCCGCCCGCAGAGCCTGCATGGGGTCGATCGACGCAGCCCGCCGTGCGGGTAGGAATGAAGCTCCCAAAGCCAGAATCAGCACGAAGACCGCAGCCAGCGTTAGCGCCAGCGGATCAGAGGGGCTCACACCGAACAGGAACGCATCCAAGAGATGCGAGACGGCCCAGGCACCCAGCAATCCCACAGCGCAGCCGACGATTGCGAGTTTGGCCGCGGAGGTAAAGACCAGCTGCAGAATCCCGGACCGCTGCGAGCCCAAGGCAATACGGATTGCCATCTCCTGGGTGCGCAGAGCAGCCGAGAATGCAATGACGCTGTAGATACCGAGCGCCGCCAGCAGTACCGCCGCGATGGCAAAAGCAGAGATGAGCGCGGTGTTGAAACGGCGTGGTGCTTCGCTGCCGGAGACCGCGTGCTCCATGCTCTGGACTTGGTCTAGCGCCAGCTGGGGATCTATGGAGCGCACTGTAGCGTTAAGCACATTCGCCATCTGCTCCGGCGGCATATCGGTTCGTAAAGCGATGTAGCCGTAGGTGCCAAACAGATCGGTCGGCGTAGCAAAGGATCCGTTGGCTTTTTCTACCTGTTCGACCGGCTGATAGAACTGCTCCACGCCAGGGGCGTCGGGCGCCCCCTCCTTCACATCGGCGACTTCGCCAACAATGGTCATCCAGGGCGCCTTGTGTGTCTCCTGCGTGTCGAAGGATATACGCTTCCCCAGGGGATCCGCACCGGGCCAATAATGCTGGGCGAGCTTGTGGTTTACGATCACGACGAGTTGGCTGTCCGCCGTGTCCGCGTTGGTAAAGAATCGGCCGGCAAGCAACCGAATTCCCATCGTCTGCAAAAAGTCGCCGTGTACGGTCACCCAGGTGGCGAAGGGCTGGGCGGTGCCCTGGGGCGGGACGTAGGCTTCGGCAGTGAACGCGCTATGGTAACCACCACCACCCGCAGCTGGCAGGAGCGTACCAAGGCCTACGGACTTCACGCCGGGAAGCTGCCGCACGCGGCGAACCCATTCGTTATTGAATCCGTTCACCGCCGCTTGAGTAGAGTACTGTTGTTGCGGCAGGGAGTAGTACGCAGTGAGGACATGGTCCGGGCGGAAGCCGAGATCGACGGTCCTCATCTTCTCAAAACTCCGCAGCAGCAAGCCGCAGGCGACGAGTAGTACCATAGCGATCGCGATCTCGCCCACGACCAGCGCGGAGCGCAGTCGTGCATGGCCGCTGCCGGCGCTGCCGGTGCGCCCACCTTCCTTGAGAGTTTCATTGGCGCTCGTGCGCAGGGCAGCAAATGCCGGAGCCAATCCACAAACCAGTCCAGTCGCCGCCGAGAGGACCATCGCAAACAATGCCACGCGCCAGTCAACGCCGATTTCGTTAATTCGCGGTAAGCTTTCGGGTAGCCAGTTCACTCCCGCACGCACCGCGTTTGCGGCCAGAACCAGGCCGAGCGCGCCTCCGGTCAAGCTCAACACCAGGCTTTCCAGAATCGCCTGCCGCAGCAGCGTAGAGGCAGGTGCTCCGAGTGCCAAGCGCACCGCGACTTCGCGGCGACGGCGGATGGCGCGGACCAGAAGCAACCCGGCCAGATTGGCACACGCGATCAGCATCACGACAAAGATGGCCAAAAACAAGGTGCGCACCAGCGGACGAGCCTGTTCCACGGTTTCCTCGTGCAGCGGGCGCACCACCACGCGATAGGGGAAACCCGGAATGAAGGCGTTAAGCCTGCGCCTTGTCTCCTGGGCCACCGGCTCCGCATCGCTCTGCGCCTGCGCCAGAGTGATCCCCGGCTTTAGCCGACCCACCATACCGTAGCCCCAACCGAAAGAATTCGCGGTCGTGAGCTCCGCCTGGGTGAGGCTCATCGGAATCCATAGCTCGCTGTTGTTCACTCGCCCCGGCACCAGCGGGAATTCAAAGTTGCGCGGCATCACCCCGATCACCACATAGGGCTGGCGGTCCAACAGAATTTTGCTTCCCAGCACGCCCGAATTGCCGTGCAGGCGACTTTGCCAGAATGAGTAACTGACCACCGCTACCTGCTCTTTTTCGTCATCTTCTCGCTGGGTGAAGAGTCGGCCCATGAGGGGTCCGACCTGCAGGGCCGGGAACACCCCGCCGGAGAGCCTTGCGGCATTTACATTCGCCGGATCGCCAATGCCGGACAATTCATAGCTGGTTTGCAGATAGCCACCGAGATTCTCGAAACTGTGAGTATCGCGCGGGTAGGCCTGCACGTCGAAAGGGTCGACTCCAGACTCGCCATTGCCTCTCAGATCCAGGCCTTGCACAACGTCTGAGACCACTACGAGCTTCTCAGGGTGCGGAAAGGGCAGCGGACGCAACAGCACGCCTTCAACCACGGAGAAGATGGCAGTAGTGGCCCCGATTCCAAGCGCCAGCATGAGCACGGCCGTGGCGGTAAAGCCAAGAGACTTCAGCAAGTAGCGGATTGCGATTCGCAAGTCAAGAAAGGGCATCTGCGCCGCCTCCTCGAGACATGGGCTGATCGACTGGACAGCAACTCGCGGCCCAAACAGGGGGCGGGCTAAGTGATTATTTTTCTTCACGATCCTACAAGACGACTGGTGAGGCTGGTAAGTCAAGCTGTCCATATTCGAAAATACTCGTCCGAGACTGGACACCGCCTTCCCGTCATTTCAAGTTTGCGAGCCACAATGACGCCGCCTCTTTCTGAGGTGGTCACGGCTATGGCCTGGGGACTCCCCACTCCCGGGTGATGGGCTTAACCGGAAGTAACTGTTGTAGACAATTACACTCAGAATCCCGGTCCGGGCATTGTGAGAGACGCGATTTTGCAACACTTAGCCGCGCAAAACCGGTGGATAATAGCTTCCACGAGGTGCGGTTCTATGCGGAAAGCACTCCCAATCGCCTTAGTATGCGTTTCCTGTATCGTGCTCGGACAGCCAATGAATCCTCAGAGAAACGAAGAGTCGGTGCTGCTAGAAACTGCAAAGGCTGCAGAACAATCGGGCAATTACGCTGCTGCATTTGATGCATGGCAACGCCTTGCATCCGCGACAAATCGCCCGACTATTTGTGCAAGTTGGGACGTGTGGCGCAGAAGCTGGGAAGATGGATGGATGCAGAAAAGGGATTTCTTGATGCCCTGAAGCTCGACAAGACATTTTCGCTTGCGATGGCATTTCTTGGTTCCTTATTTCTAGCAAGGACGGATGGAGATCTCTCGACAAATGCACGAACGGCGAAAGTGTGGCTTGAAACCGCTCTTGCCGCGGCTCCGAGCCCAATGTCCCTAAGCCTCCTGGGGGCGGCGCATGATCGACTTGGAAAGAAGGAAGCCGCCAGAGAGGCATTCCGCAAAGCAATCGAGCTCGATGAAACTTATGCGGAAGCATATTTTAACCTTGGGCTTCTCTTGGCGAATGACGGCCAGAATGAGGAGGCAGAAAGGCTTCTCAGAACAGCAACGCAGCTTGACCCAAATTATCATGAAGCGCACAGTCGGCTCGGAATTCTGTTGCAACAACTCGGAAGGTATTCTGAGGCTGAGAGCGAACTCAAGCGCGCTATCGAGATTGATCCCACGGATGCGGTCGCCAATTTCTATCTCAACCGCACGCCAGGTGGCGCAGGCATAAATAAAGCGTGATAGTTTTCGACGCCGAAGGCAACCGTGTCAGGCTCTCACTATAGTTGGCGAAATATATCTATTGCACTCATTGACCCTGTGACGGGGTTTTCGATTTGCGTCTGATCACAGCCCAAAGTGATTAACATCCTAGACAGCTCCAGATCCGGCGCTGACGATTTCATCTGCTCCTGTATACCCTCGTAATGGACTTACAAACACATGCTGTCACGCCTGCCGATCCGACATCCCAAACATCGGGCGTGCGACCCCCAACGGCACGACGTTCTACGCTCTACAAGGTATTTGTTGGACCGCAGGGACTGCGCGCCGGCTGGAAGATTCCGATCCTCGTTGTTCTGATGCTCGTTTTGCTCATTGTCCTCATGACACCGTACGGGTGGATCATGGGAAAGCCGGCACCGCACAGCGCGCCGCCGATGTCGCTCACGCTGGCGAATGAAGTCGCAAGCGCTGTGGCGGCTTTGCTCGCTACTGCGCTCCTGGCTAAATTCCTCGACAGGCGGCCTTGGGGATATTTTGGTCTGCCGCTCGCTCGTGCGTTCCGCTCCGAGTTCTGGATCGGCGCGCTCATCGGCTTCGGAACCCTTGCGATTCAACTCGAACTGATGCACCTGGGCGGCTGGTTCGATTTCGGACAGATCGTCCTGCATGGCAGCGCAATTCTTCGCTACGGCGCGTTCTGGACCTGCTTCTTCTTGTGCGTGGGATTCTTTGAAGAAGGAATGCTCCGCGGTTACTCGCAACGGGTATTGACGAACGGCATGGGTTTCTGGCCCGCTGCCGTGGTTCTTTCGCTCCCATTTGCGTTGTTGCACCTTGGCAACAGCGGAGAGAACTTGCTTGGCATCCTCGAAGTCTTTGCCAACGGCATGCTCATGTGTCTTTCATTGTGGCGTACCGGCAGTATTTGGTTCGCCGTCGGCAACCACGCAGCTTGGGATTGGGCCCAAACCTTTTTCTTCGGCACACCGGATAGCGGCATGAAGCCGATCGGCGCACTTTTCGCTCCGTCGTTCCACGGCCCAACACTCCTGAGCGGGGGCGCCGATGGCCCGGAGGCTAGCGTGCTCGTGTTGTTGTCAGAGGCACTGACGGCAGCGTTGATACTGATCCTTTATCGGAAGAGAAAATATCCGCTGATGAAACACCCGGAGCCCCCTCCCGAACCGGTGGTCATCGAGGAACTGAGCAGGAGAACGCTTTGTCTGAGCACTTTTTGCAGGAATTCTGTTGCAAGAATATACGGTTATTGTTGAACCCAGGCCATCGCACTCGTTAAGCATTGGCCGATCCGGTCACGCCTGGACTTCCTCTATCGTTCACACGGGTGTTGTGGGTTGATGGCCGTGACGAAATTGGTCCACTGCCCGGCGTTCACCGTGTCCCAGTAGTCGTACCAGAAAATAATCTTGGGTTTGGCATCGGTAGCGGCGTCCCTCAGCATGGTCTGGAGTTGGCGGGTGGTCGGATACGTGCACTGCGACCCGGAGCAAACACCGGAACCCGGGTATTGGTTCCAGTTGAAAGCCTGAAGGGCTATTTCGGCCGATTTGCCGTAGGTCGTAGCGACGGTATGAATGGCGCTGGCCGCCGTGGCGGTATCGCTGGCGGTTGCGCCGGTGCCGATGGGGTAGTAATCCGCGCCGAGGATTTGCGCGAAACGGAACGGGTCCAGATATCTCTGAAGATTAGAGAGGCTGGGATTATTGGCGTTGTCCCAGGTGGCGTTCACCATCTGCGGATGATTGGGATCTGCGGCCCGAACAATGTTGTAAAGATTCTTAACGTCCGAGGCGGTGTTGGGTGTGGGTTCGTCACCGATGTTGTACCCGTACGTGGCCGGAAGATCCTTCACGAGATTGACGAGGTACTGGAGGAATCCCTTGTTGGTCGAGCAACCGCAGGTGGCGGAGATTTCGCCGTAATCGTTAATTAAATACTTGCCGCTCTTGCTGGAATACTTGGCGAAATCAGGGTCGTTGAAAGTCCAGATGATTTTCAGCTTGTCGGAGTTGGCACGGGCGGCGTAGGCCAGAAGCTCCGTTTGGGTTCCCCAGAAGACGCTGTAGTTGAGGACCACATAGAAGTTGGCGGCGGCGATTTTATCAAGCTGACTGGTGGCAGTGTCCCCGGCAGGGCCGCTGCAGCTTTCACCGTCCAGGTTGCAATCCTGGTAGATGGCCTGGGGGATGGTGGTGATGACCTGGGCTCTGGAGAACGACGAAGAAGCCGGGATGATGGTGCTCACGTAAAGAAGCGGATGGGCATTGAAAACTTCGGCAACATTGGCGGCGGAGGTCATCAAGTCCACGGTATATCGCCCGTTCTCGTCAGTTTCCACAGGAAGGGTTTCGGTCCAGAGAGGATCAGCGCGGCCATCTTCTCTATCGTGGATGTAAAAAGTGAGGAGATGGAACCCGGCCAAGGGCTTGCCGTCTTCGTTGAGCAGGGTGGAGCTGAAGCGAATGTGCGGATAGGGCTCAGCCCCTGCTCCCCTCAAACTGACAGGTTCCTGGGAAAAGGCATGAAGTGGCCACAGGGAACACACCAGCACAAGAGCAGAAAGAGAAATCACGTGCAAGTATCTGGGTTGTTTCATCACGAATCTCCTTCTTGACTGCGAAAACTGGCTGCCAAGTGGGCACCCATCTCGCCGGTTCGCGACATTTTGAAATGATTTCATCTGGAGCGCCTCCTAAGTACGGTCTGCGATCAGCACCATCACGGCACGTTCCTGGAATTAGAACCCTTTCAGCCAAAAATTGCCAACCTGCATGATGGCAGTCCAGTCAATGCGTTATGGCGATTTATCAACAGCTAATCAAGCCGTGACTTCAGGTCTCCTATCAAACGGGTCTGACTTATGCCATGCCGCAGGGACACGTCGATGATTAGACTGTCGGTCAGGGGTAGTCAGGGGTACATCGTTGGAGGGGAGGGTCAGGAAATAAGACCAGCCGAGACTGAGACTGTGGTGACGCTCTTCCGTCGCAAGCAAGATGACAGGCCGCGTTTCATCCCCTCGCTTCCACTCCACCGCGAATGATGCCCCGGCCATTAGAAGAGATTTACCGCCAACTGAACTGCCTTGACAGCCGCGTGCGATCGTGAGAAAGTGTCCGCCGTTCGGTCGTCCTGCCTCGCGGCCACGCCACCGGACGGGAATCTCTGGTCATAGCGGGAGCCAGCACTACCCGTGATGTGTGGCAGATCGAGAGTTTCTGATCGTCCTCTCCAAGTGCCCCGCGGGACTCGATGGTCGTGACGTAATACCTGCTGGGATAAGTGTTGGAGAACGCGCAACCCGGCCAAATGAATCCCCTGAGAGCTCGATTTGTACTTCGGGGCTCGGGCTACGTTGTGAAAGCACATGCCGGAACCGGACTCTTGGCATGGAGGGCATCCGTGGAATCATTTTCCGATCAGCTAAGGCAGGTGTTGCGCAGGCTGGGGCGTGCGCCAATTTTCACGATCATCACTTTAATCACGCTCGCCGCGGGCGTGGGCGCTAACATCGCTGTCTTCAGTGTGGTGGAAGGCGTCCTGTTGAAACCACTGCCATACCCGCATGCGGAAACGCTGGTAGGCGTGCGGCACACAGCCCCGGGCCTCAATATGGATGAAGTGGGTATGGCGCCGTCGAATTACTTCATCTATCGCGAGCAAAACCGCGTCTTCGAGGACATCGGCTTGTACCAGGGAGACTCGGTGGCCCTCACCGGACAAGGCAGCCCCGAGCAAGTGCGAGCCCTCGATGTTACCGACGGAGTACTGCCGATTCTGGGTGTAGCGCCAATGCTCGGCCGCTGGTTCCTCCGCGCGGACACCACACCCGGCGCCCCCGATACCGTGATGCTGGATTATGGCTACTGGCAACGACGCTTCGGCGGCGACCGATCCATCGTGGGCCGACCGATCACAGTCGCTGGCACGCCGCGGCAAGTGATTGGGGTGATGCCGCAGAATTTTCGCTTTCTCGATGGCGAGCAGCCCGCCTTGTTTCTGCCCCTCCAGTTTGATCGCAATAAGACGACGCTGGGCGAGTTCAGCTACGAGGGAATGGCGCGGCTGCAGCCCGGTGTAACTCTGGCGGAAGCCAATACCGACATACAGCAATTGATTCCAACTGTCTGGGGCAGCTTTCCCGCGCCGCAAGGCTTCAGCATGAGCCTGTTTCAAAAGGCGCGCCTTGGCGCCAAGGTCAGGCCGCTCAGTCAGGACGTGGTCGGAGATGTTGGCAAGCTGCTCTGGGTGTTGATGGGCAGCATCGGCGTTGTGCTGCTGATCGCCTGTGCCAATGTCGCCAACCTTCTGCTGGTCCGCGCCGAAGGAAGGCAGCAGGAGTTGGCCGTCCGCGCGGCTCTGGGTGCGAGCCGGTGGCGCATCGCTTCAGATTTTCTTCTCGAAAGCGTGGTGATCGGAATCCTCGGGAGCGGCCTGGGCCTGTTTCTGGCATGGGGAGCTCTGCGATTGCTCATTACGATCGCCCCGCAGGGCCTGCCGCGGCTGCAGGACATCAGCATCGACCTTGGAGTGCTCGCATTCACTGTGGCTATATCGCTGTTCTGCAGCCTCCTGTTCGGCTCCATACCGGCGGTGCGCTACGCAGGCGCACGCATGGGCACTGGTCTGCGGGAAGGTGGCCGCACGCTCAGCCAGGGACGCGAACGGCACCGCACCCGGAATTCGCTCGTGGTCATCCAGGTGGGTCTTGCTTTTGTGCTGCTGATCTGCTCGGGACTGATGATCCGCACCTTCCAGGCGCTTACCCACGTCGATCCGGGATTCGATGGAACGGCACGGATCCAGACGCTGCGCCTTGCGATTCCGGAGGTTGAAGTTCCCAATGCGGACAACGTGGTACGGAGGGAAGAGGCGATCTCTCAGCGCCTGGCGGTGATCCCCGGAGTGACGGCTGTCGGGCTGGGCAATTCTGTTCCCATGGACGGAGGGCAGTGGGAAGACCCGGTCTTTGCCCGGGATCGCAGTTACGCGGACGGATCGATACCTCCGCTGCGGCGATTCAAGTTTGCTTCACCGGGATTCCTGAAAACGCTGGGGATTCCGCTGATTGCTGGCCGTGACTTCACTTGGGCCGAAACCTACCAGAAGCTTCCAGTGGCGATGGTCTCTGAAAACCTCGCACGCGAATACTGGGGCGGTCCGGCCAACGCCCCTGGAAAGTTCATTCGTGCAAGCACCACGGACGACTGGCGTGAGATTGTCGGCGTGGTCGGCGACGTGCATGACGACGGTATGAATAAGGACGCGCCCACGATCGCATACTGGCCGATTTTGACGAGCCACTTCGATGGCGATGAGGAGAATGTGCAGCGGCGCGTTGTATACGCAATCCGCAGCTCCCGCGCCGGCTCGGAGAGCCTGATGAACGATGTGCGGCGGGCAGTGTGGTCGGTCGATGCGAACTTGCCCCTCTCCGATGTTCGCACGCAGGAGTACTTCTACTCCAAGTCAATGGCGCGCGCTTCGTTTACGCTGGTGATGCTCGCAGTCGCAGCTTCACTTGCATTGCTGCTGGGAATCGTGGGTCTGTATGCCGTCATCGCTTATTCCTCGTCGCAGCGCACGCGCGAGATCGGGATTCGAATCGCGCTGGGCGCGCAGCGCAACGCGGTTACGGGGATGTTTGTTCGCCAGGGACTTTTGATGGTAGGCAGCGGAGTGGCGTGCGGCTTCATCGTGGCCCTCGCCGCAACGCGATTGCTCCGATCACTCTTATTCCACGTCAGTCCCATGGATCCGCTGACCTATAGTTGCGCCTGTTTTGCCCTCTGCGCGGCAGCGGCGCTCGCCAGTTATATCCCATCGCGTCGAACGGCCACCGTCAACCCAGTAGAGGCGCTTCGCGCCGAGTAGGAGTGTGCCTCGACAAGCAGTTGTGCGTTTTCTGAAGTGTGAGTCTTTTCCGAAACGCCCTTGCCATGAATTGTTCTCGCCACTCAGTCACGGAATGCGGCGTGTCGCCTATCATGACCTGAGACCGTAGGTGATTGAATCCGGGCGTAGGATGGAAAAACAAGGGGTCGATCTCTCATCACTGTTGTTCAACAGGCCAGTACACGTTTTGACCCCAGTGAGCGCATCCGGTCCATCCGAACCGGGCACACCTTATACGGCCAGTCCCTTGGTGTTCTGCCACGTCGATACCAGACCAACACACAACGGAACCCCGGATGCCCCGTAGGATGCCCAGGACGCGCTGCGTATGCGGGTGATTATCTTTTTTGCCAGCGTTTGGCAGTTTTCGTGCGCTCCCCATGTGAGGCAAGGTTGACATCTAGGATGCAGTCGCAGGGTGAAAAACAGATGGGAGGCGAGATAAGTCGCCTCCCATTTTCCCAACCACCTACTGGTCTTAGGCGGCTTTGCCGTGAACCTTGGCTTCGAGGGTCTTCTCGCTGCCAACATTCACCTTGATCTGCTTGGGCTTGGCTTCGGCCTTCTTGGCAAGGCCAATCTTCAGCACGCCCTTGTCATAGTTGGCGCTCACTTGCCCCATATCTACCGAACTGGGGAGCGTGAACGAGCGGGTGAAGCTTCCGTACTGCCGCTCGACGCGACGGAAGTTCTCCTCTTTCTCTTCCTTCTCGAACTTGCGCTCGCCATGGACGGTGAGAGTGGTGTTCTCGATGCGGACATCGATGTCTTTTTCGTCGATGCCCGGGACTTCCATCTTCAGGGTAATGTTGTGCTCGTCTTCATAGATGTCCACCGCCGGTGCGAAGCTGGTGGTCGTCAAAGCCTCTTCTGGGCCTTCCGGGCTATACGACTCACGGACAAAGCGGTTTATGCGGTTTTGCATGGTGGCCAAATCGCGGCGAGGATCCCAACGGGTCAATAGTGTCATAACGCAGTTCCTCCTTTGGGGGGAAAGCTAAGAGGAAAAAACTTCAGATGAGCTGACTTAGTTCAGAGGACCTGAAAGAGTAAGAGAGGTAGCTCGCTCAACTTCAATGCTAGGCTTCAGTGCAACCGTTGTCAAATGCGGCAGAATGGCCTCTTCGGTAGGTCCACCGTTTAGCTCGGGCGCCCGTCCTTATGGTCTCCTCTCCTGGAGAGACGAGGCGGGATTGAACCGTTCACTCGGGAATGGTGTACCGGCTCACCGAGATTGATGGCTGTCGTAAAGGCGTTAACCGCAGTTGAGCATGTCCGGTCTACTTGATCAGCAGTAAACCGGTCTCGTGAGGAAGGCGGCATCCAGCCCTTTGTCGGGCCCTCCGGCATTGCTAACAAACTTCAGTTGGTGGAATTCTCAGACGGCTTCGCCGCAGATAAAACCCCAGTTCACTCTTCCAGCTTCGGGAGCCGAAAGGGCACGCTCACTCCGAGTAGCCGTCGTCTTTGTCGCGATCGTCATCATCATCGTCATCTTCTTCTTCTTCTTCTTCTTCTTCGTCTTCTTCTTCGTCTTCTTCCTCAGCTGGCTCTTGTCGAAGGAGGACATCGGCAACTACCGACTGATCAGAAGGGTCAGAGGCGGGGCATTCCGGATGCATTCTGCTCATGTCCAATGGTACGCTCAGTCCATGAGAGGCTTCTCCGCATCATCGATATTTATCAACTGAAAATTACCCTGATGGACTTACGCCCGCTGAGGGCCCCGGCCAGGGCGCGAACGCGAAAGGTACAAAAGTGGAAAATCGTCCAATCGGAGAAGCTCAGCAGATGAGGGCAGTGGCAATAAAGAAGGGTCAGAGTCGAGCGAAAGCTGCGGGGTTCCAGGAAATGGGCACCCTCCGGTGTGACGGTTGCGGCGAGGAATTCGTCATCGGTCACCAGCCCGCGTTCGTGGATAAGGAGATTGCCGAAAAACAAGCAGCGTGGCTGGAGAAAGTGCTTGCGGAAGAACACGAGCGTGATAAGAAACACCCCGACCGAATCGAACTGCCGGACTGATCTGCACGAGCCAGGCCTCTAGAGCCGTAACAAAACCTTCAGCCACGCACAACCTCGACCGGGTGTAGGGTAAACGCGACAACAACTTCGGTATGGTCAGCCTCAGAGCTGATAAGCTCAACGACCGCTTGGCGCGTCATGCTTGAGAGCGCGTCGCACACGGCGGCTAACAGACGGTTTCCGAGGCTACAAATTCAGCGCTTGATAATCGCTGGAGTCTGGCTTCTCGGCCCTTTTTCAGTTTTGGATCACGCGAAAGGAATGGCCATGTCTTTCCAGATTTCGAGCACCAGTTTTTCCATCGGCCAAACGATTCCGAAGAATTTCACATGCGACGGACCTGACGTTTCCCCGCAGCTGCGCTGGAGAGAGGCACCCGCAGCGACACAGAGCTTTGCGCTCATCATGGACGATCCTGATGCGCCGGCGGGCACCTGGGTGCATTGGGTGTTATACAACCTCCCTGCAGACACGAGGGAACTGGCCGAGGGAATAGACAAACAGGAACAGCTCGCCACTGGAGCACTGCAAGGACGAAACGACTTTCGCAAGATCGGCTATGGAGGTCCATGTCCTCCGCGGGGCACGCCGCACCGCTATTATTTCAAGCTGTATGCGCTCGACACAAAGCTCGACCTGAAAGCCGGAGCCACCAAACCAGACCTCGAACATGCCATGAAGGGCCATATCCTGGGCGAAGCGGAGCTTATGGGGCGCTATGGCCGTTGAGCTGTGATGTCGCCTCAACTGGGGCTCCCGCGCATGCGCGAGAACGCAAGGTGTTTCCCTGGGGTTCCACGCCTGGGATGCGATTGGCTAACGCATTGCAAACGCTTGGCAAACGCTTGACGGACCCATCTCCATCTTCTCCATCCGTGAGCGCCAATTGACAAGCGAGGTGACCGCTGGGTAACTTCCGGTTGACCGACTATCCGCCCAGTGAGACGGATGCTGCCAACACCTGCCTGATCGAGAGCGGAAATCCGTTGGCGGGTGATCACCAGACGTGTGGTACCAACCGGTAACGCACCTTCTGGAGATATTCCTTGTAGCCCTCCAGATCGCGTGTCAACAGCTTCTCCTCGCCAAAGATGCGCACAATGAGCAACCCGACCGTGGCCAGACCTACGAGAAGGCCACAAACGGAGCCGAGCAGCAACGGGCCACCAACGAACACTAGACTTGCCCCAAGATACATGGGGTGGCGAACAAAGCCGTAGACGCCCGTGTCAATGACATGCTGGCCGCGCTCGGTCTGAATACGCACCAGCTGCGAC
>Ga0181532_10002552_pt1 | contig 16939 bp, 16 predicted proteins | sample PEATcosm2014_Bin_33_FD_119768 | JGI IMG/M metagenome (GOLD analysis project Ga0181532, IMG submission 119768) | Peatland microbial communities from MTU Mesocosm Facility, Houghton, MI, USA - PEATcosm2014_Bin11_30_metaG | ecosystem: Environmental > Terrestrial > Soil > Wetlands > Peat | place...
CGCGTCGAAAACATCAATCTCATTCAGAAAGGGATTGCTGATGAAAAACTGCTTGTGGGCCGCGTCGTACACCGAGAAATGGGGCGGCGCAAATTGTAAGGAATTCGGATCGTAGAACGAGTTCGTGCGGAGATATCGCGTACGAATGGGAGGATGGGCTCCCGTTACCGCCGCAATGACACTCAAGGACGCCTGCGCACTATGACTTAGGCTCCCCGACGTGCCCTGAAACTCGATGGTCGCAGAAAGTGGCTGCGTCGCTGGCGCTACCGAGACAGTGACCTCTTGCTGACCGCCAGGGAGAATGCTGAAAGTCGCCGGGTCCGCCGTAACTCCCGATGGCAAACCGCTCACAGCGACGCTGATGCTCGCTGTAAAGTTGTTGATCCCAGCCGCCGAGATAGTAACGGTCTGGCTGCCCCCATCTGCGAGGGTCAGAGTTGTCGGTGAGGCAGAAATGGAGAAGTCAGATGCAACGACACTCAAGGACGCCTGCGCGCTATGACTGAGGCTCCCAGACGTACCTTGAAATGCGATGGTCGCAGAAAGTGGCTGCGTTGCTGGCGCTACCGAGACCGTAACCTCTTGCTGACCGCCAGGGAGAATGCTGAAAGTCGCCGGGGCCGCCGTAACTCCCGATGGCAAACCGCTCACAGTGACACTGATGCTCGCCGTAAAGTTGTTGATCCCTGTCGCGGAGACTGTAACGGTCTGGCTTTCACCCGCGCTAAGGGCCAAAGTTGTCGGTGAGGTGGAAATGGAGAAGTCGCCCGTTTGTGTCGAGCCACCCCCACCTCCACTGCTGCCGCATCCGGCCAGCAATAGTGAAAGGATACCAAGAGCGGCAAACCACAATTCTGAACGATGAATACGGGAGAATAAACAGGTCTTGAACATAGAGTGGCCAGCACTTGAACGGATCATCTTACAGGTAAGGTGGTGGACTTTCAGTGATCCGAGAAACGGTCGCGCTCCCGACAGGTCCGTTTCCAGCAGCGGATCCCATCGCGGGCCGGTCCCATTCGACTTCTTCACCCGCTTGCCGTCGCCGTCGTAGGTGCGCGGATTCATCAATGGAGACTTAAATCGGCTATCGCGGCGACTCCGCCTCGCCACCAACTCAGATCGAACGGGTTGGCGCTACTTGCCTTTTCCGCCGGGATACCCGTGAGATTGCAGACGATCGGCCTTCTCGTTCCCAGTTCATCAAATTTCACTCCCTCATGCCGGGCCGTGGCAACGAAGTATTTGAATTCCTCGCCGTGGTACTTGAGGGGCGCGTGGAACTCCAACAAAGCAGCAGCCCCTGTTGACTCATCATGGCCGAACTGAAGCACATCGGCGAAAAAAGGCCCTGAGCCGTTCACCGTCACGAAGTCCCACGGGTCGACAAGCGTTACTTCAATTCTCTTGCCCACGGTATTTGCGTTCCTCGCCATTTTAGTATTTCTTCACTTTCTTGATTTTCACGGGAACCTTTCCCGTTGCTGTTCGCTCCATCCCACCACCTGGCATTCTATTCGCAGGTTCAACTTTTTGAGCCTCAGAGAATTTGCCCTTCGGCACCTGCATCGTTGCCTTTACCTCTGGTTTCTGTGGCAATGCCAATCGCTGCTGAGCACGACCTGCGTCGTTGTTGACAGCGTCGCTTGCATAATGCGTACCTTCACGCCCGCCTCTTAACAGACCAGTGTCCTCTGTATTCTTCAACTCTGCGTTCGACATCGCCCTTTGCACTGTCTCGGTTTCCCCCGTGGGAGCACCTTTAACGACGGGTCTTCCACGTCGCAATCTGACGTGCCATTGCGAAGACGGCAACCCCCACGCCAAGCAGGATGATGGCCCAAACTCTATGCGGCATTCATCAGTTCTCTTTGTCAGATTTCAGGACCGCGCCTTTGCTTTCTTGCGCACTCGTGACACCGTCCTGGACTGCTTATGCTGCTTCCCGATTTCGGTTAGCCATTCCTTCGTCTTGGGGGGCAGGAAGTTGGGGAGAAGATACCCGCCATGTTCGTAGAACTCATAAGCGGCTGGGCCAACATATCCGCCGGTGCTGGCTGGGTTCTTCCGGTAGTGCTGTCGTATCCAATGCACCAAACTCTCGTACCACTTTCCGAAGTCCTCCGGCTTGCCCAGGTATGGCTCAAAGTTGCCAAACAGCCTGCCCTGACCTAGCGCGGGCTTACCCTCCCACGTTGCAGTGAACGACGGCGTAAATTCGAGGACCGGTGCTTTGAGGGTATCGACCCTGTAATATCCAGGGTCGGGTACCCACTTCCGTTCGAGATTCGGAAGCAGTTTGCGATTCCAAACGCAAAGGGTTTTGTCAGCACCGATACCCTCGCCAATCGGCTCAACCTGGGACGAATCGGAGTCCCTGAGAATCACCTCTGTCGAATCGTGTTCCTGAATGACACGTAGGAACTCGCTTCGATCTTCGGGCAGCATGTAGAAGTGTATTTGGCGTCCCATGGCTATTGTCCGTCCGGTTTGATCGGTCTAACCGGCACTAATTTCGGCTGTACGCCAGTGGCCTTTTGGATGTCCGAAGCGGCGCGGACTTCACGTGCTGGCGGCGTCCCATCTTTGTTCGGGCGAATAACCTGCGTTGCTTCTACCACCTTGCCATTCGCGTCGGTCCTGGCGGCATCGATTACGCGCGACCCTTTCTCGCCCCCAGGCGTCTGTACTCTCACTTCTCGTTCCCCTCCCATCTTGGCGGCCTCTTCGTCTGTAGTCGCTTGGTGATCGGGCGCACCTTTTGAGCCGTTCGGGTTTGGAACAGTTTTTTCGCCGGTCTTTGCGCCGTCCTTGCTTTCGGAATGGAACCAACTCTTGACGGTATCAACAGTATTGGTGAATGCCTTACTGGTTGCCTCGGCGAAGTTCCGTTGATTCTGTGGCGGCGACTCGTAGATTACAACCGCAGTTGTGAACACGGCTGCAGTAAAGACTAATGCCTCTGCGGCATCGTCCACCCCGGCGACATGCCCGTCGGGATCGCGGGTCGTCGTCGGATTGTTGTTAACGTAGCTATAGAGATTCAGGCTTTGCGGGTTCCCGAAGCTCGCGTAAGGTACGTCGGTCGGTTTCGGTCGTTTTGGGAACCTTCGCTCGCCTAACACGCGAAAAATCAGGTTTGCCTGCGCGGGCACGAACTCTTGGGCGTAAGGGCTCGTACTGTCTAAGAATGCATCGATCACTTCTTGGTCCGTCAGTGCCTGCGAGAGCCTAGGCCAGAGACGGTCCCAGACTTGCCTGAGAATTGATCGGTAGTTATCGGCGCGACCACGAATCTCAGTAGGGCGCACTCTTGACGGGCGTCCTCTGCCCCGTTTCCGGGAAAACCTGTCAAGAGGAATTGCGAGTTTTCTTGTGCTTCGGTTACGCTCTCGCATTTTTGCGGAAACTTCTCGAAAAACTGACCTTAATTTTACGGAAGATTCCCGATAAACGCTTCCGAATTCGACGGAACACGACGATTCATCCACGCTATTCTCGTCAGGCCAATTCATGATTGACCGGAAAAATGCCCTTATAGTGTGAGGCAGGACGCCGATTCTCTGCGCGTTGCGGAGGTGTTATGACGGAGGTGCTAGTTCTATGGCAGCTGTGAACGGCAATCCGATGTTTCCTTGTCCCGTATGTACGCAGGCGCGCGAGGTAAAGGTCACAAAAAAGGATAAGCCCTATCTGATTTGCGATTCCTGCGGAGTACAAGTATTCGTGCGAGGGCCTGCCGGAATTGAGGAGTTCCGCCGCCTGCTACAGCACACCAACACCGAGAGCCTGCTTACTCGGCTGCGAGAGATGGAGCGCCTTTATCGCCTAGCGTGCCCGCAGTGCGGCCATGAGTTTTGGGCCGAACCAAAGCTCATTAAGACCAGCGTATTCGACGGCGGTTTGAAAGGCTTTCGCTGCCCGAAGAAGAACTGTGACGGAATTGTCCCGTGGGGGCAGACACAATGAGAATCACGGTTGTGGGAGCAGTTCTGACTTTCGCTGCAATAACGGTAGGTCTTCTTCTACTTCTTGCCTTAAATGAAAACAAGAATGGGCTTGATAACACAGGACGGTGTTTCCTAACAAGATCAATTTTGGCAAAACGGAATCGGCGAATAAAAAGTTGACTTTGATGAAAACAATCATTCAATCGGAATGGCTAACGGTAACGGAAGCGGCGAACTACCTGAAGATCAGGCCTCGCACATTGTTGCTCTGGGTACGACAAGGTAAAGTGAAAGCTTTTGCGCTCTCAGGTACAAAGCGCCGCGTCTGGAGGTTCCGGCAAGTGGACTTAGACGCTGCCCTTTTGGAATCCTCCGTGCTACCATCCCTTCCGCCATCCGTGCGCCCTGCAGAAAGGATGGAGCAATGAAAAGGGCAGCACGGCACAAAACAGGTAGTGTAGTTTTCGACAAACGACGCAGGACTTGGAACTTTCTATGGTGGGACCATGGCACACGGCGCACAAAAAAGATTGGCACCACGAGCCAGCATCCCACTAAGGCGAGCGTCTGGAAAGCTGCAAAGGCATTCCAGGACTCGTTGGGAAACCAAAATAAAACTGTCGGCAACGCGCTGACGGTAAACACCCTGACTGAATACTACCGAATGGAGAAGATGCCCAAACGACATGACACTCGACGGGCTTACGAGGTTTGGCTGAGGAATCACATTTTGCCAAGATGGGGGGAGTCCTCGCTGGCTGAGCTTCAGCCTCGTCCTGTGGAACTGTGGCTGGAATCTCTGCCACTTGCACCCAAAAGCAAAGCGCACATTCGAGGCGTGATTAGCATTCTGTGGGACTTCGCCATGTGGCGCGATCACATTGCCATGCAGCGCAATCCGATGGAATTGGTGAGGGTGAAAGGTGCGACCAAGCGCACCCGGCGACCACGCAGTCTCACCGTGCAAGACTTCCAGAAGCTCATTCGACATCTGGATGAACCCTTCAGGACAGTTGCACTGCTGTGCTGCTGTCTTGGTCTGCGGATCAGCGAATGCTTGGCCTTGAAATGGGGTGATGTCGATTGGCTGAACGGCAGACTTCGCGTTGAGCGCGGGATCGTCTGCCAGCAGGTTGACGATGTGAAAACCACAGATTCACGGCGTGACTTGGCGATTGACCGCGAACTACTGGAAACTCTGAAGGCCTGGAAGCAAACCTGCGAGTTCTCGAATGCAGCCGATTGGATGTTTGCTTCTCCCGTACAGCTTGGACGACTGCCATGGTCATACGATCAGATTTGGCGTGTGTACCAGAAGGCAGCGGATAAGGCGGGCATCGGCAGGCTTGGCACTCACAGCTTGCGTCACACGTACAGGTCTTGGCTTGATTCGGTCGGTACTCCGGTCGGGGTCCAGCAGAAGCTAATGCGGCATTCGGATATCCGCACCACCATGAACGTTTATGGTGACGCGGCGACGGCAGAGATGGCAGAAGCGCACAGCAAAGTGGTGCGTTTAGCTTTCCCACATTCCTAACGGATTGCGGAACGGATTGCAGTTCTCGCAACTGCTTGAAAAGATGGTGAGCGCGGAAGGAATCGAACCTTCAACCTACTGATTAAGAGTAGGCGAGTCTGATAGGGCCTTCCATGCCTGACCACCTTTAAGAGTCAATGACTTACCGACAATCATGCCCGCACGGAAGCAATCACGTCTGGTATTGAAAAGAAGCGAGTTAGCGCACATGGGCTCAAAGCGTACGGCACACTTATGGCACACCTGACTGGAGCCCACCCATCCCGCTCTGGACAACTGATTGATTGGGCCCTGCAGGATTTACCGGTGCCACGCTTACAAATCCGTTGACGACCACTATAGCGATGTCGCGACGACAATCGAAAGTCCATCCGGTTTTGCTCCCGCGCAGCTCACCAGGCGTTACGCGATTGATCGCTGAAGTCAGGGAAGGTGACGACCTTCTGCCAAGGCGGTGATGGGCGCTCCCTGCGCTAGTTGGACGAGAACTCCGACCATCGGATCCTTTCGGTTCGCCGCATCTAGAACGTGTGCTTCGTAGGTGAGTGGTTCATCCTCACAAACCTGCACCGCGAAAGGCGCTGCCGCACGGATTTCGAGGTCTTTCGCAGCTTCGAGCCAACGCTTCTGAAATGGCCTCGTCAGCAATTCTTGCCTTCATAGCTCAACCGCAACCTCGCACCACATTGCGCCATTTCGTAGTCAACTGTTCGTGACAGACAGAGCCAGGAGTTGGCCAATGAGCCGACATACCGATTTTTCAACAACCACCGGAGCAACGATTGTAGAGTAATCAAGTATCGGGTGCTTATGCTTCGCCCCTTGGTTAAACACGCTCTGCTGTCCATGTCGATGGGCGCCCTCTGGCTCCTGCCAGCGGGAGGTCAACAGTGCGAAGAGACCGCTCGAAGTCAGATCGAAAGCGTGCTGGACAAGAGCACCAATCGCATACTTCTGCGAGAAGTTATAGATGACTTCGGCAACGAGGGGAGTCGCATACTGGTTCAAATTGCCAACGACCAAGGCCAACCCGCGAAGCGCAGGGGCGCGGCTATCGGGCTTTTGGGAGAGCATCGTTCTGATGCAGGGAAGGAACTGTTGGTTAAACTGCTCAACGAGCGCAGCACGATGTGTGTTGCGGTTACTGCGCTGCAATGGTACCGAAGCCCCGATCTCGTTCCGTTATTCATGGGCTTGCTGGATGATCGTCACAGTTGTGGAAACATAGTTCGTTTCAACATCGGTGGAGGAAGCCAGGAAAAAAATAAGCAGACGGAAGTATTCGTCTCTGATGAGGCCGTTGGAGCATTAGAGCGCAGCACAGGTATTCGACTTGAGCAGGAGAATGACCTATTCGTCCTAGGCCACAGGGCAACTCAACCGTGGAAGGATTGGTGGAATGAGAACCGAACTGCGTTTGCTTCTGACCCCTCACGGTTCATGGCAACGCAGGTGGACCACGAAGATCAATCTGAAAACTATCCCTGCTCCGTGCAGACGATAGCCTTGAGTCCGGACGGCAAGATGGCATTCTCCGCCGGCAAGAGCTACGATCCGTGGGTTCGAGCTTGGAATATTGAGACACGACGGCAGGTGTGGGCAACCCGCACGGTACGAGACGACGACGCCCAGAGCTCAGCATTCAGTCCAGATGGTCAAGTGGTGGTTGAGGGAACTTCGAACGGAGCAGCGAAAGTGTTCGATGCCGCCACTGGTCACCGGCTTCGCACGCTGATCATCGGCAGAGGAGTGGACTCAGTCGCGTTTAGTCCAGATGGAATCACCCTCGCAGTGGGCTCAGATGATGGCAGCATTCGCCTGTTTGACACCAAGTCTTGGTGTGAGAGAAAGAAGCTCGATAACTCAGATATGACCGAGGAGATTGCCTTTAGTCCTGACGGCTTGTGGCTGGCCGCCGCCACTTTCGAGAAAGTTCGCCTTTGGGATATCGCTACTGGTGTGGAACTCAGGAGTTTTCTAATTCGCACCGCAAAGTCTCCAAAAGTTTTCGCCGATGCAGGCGAGCGTCAAGCACAACTTTGGCGGATGTCTTGGCAAGTAGTATTCAGCCCTGATGGCAAGCGTCTGGCTACTGGTAGCGGCGCAGCGGTACAGCTTTGGAATCCGATGACAGGACAGGAGATATCTACTACTTCCAGCAACGGCCAGGTCAACAGTTTGCACTTCAGTCCGGATGGGCAGTGGGTGATCTGGGGAAACGACCGCGATGAGATAGTGAGATGGAATCCGCCAACAGGCAAGAGGCACCGCATCAAGAACCGGTTCAGTTTAGGTGACACTGCCATCACGCCGGACGGCAAGATGATTCTGTCTCCGGGCGCGGGCACAGAGATAGGAATATACGAGCTACCAACGGGCCGGAAGACAGGGGTTCTCCGGTGTACAAAGGCGAGCGATCAGAGCACGAGCACGCATTAGCGGTTGGAGATTCCTGCGTCGTAGTTACACAGACGGACCATGAAAATTCTGCTACGAGGAGCGGCTCAGCTCTTGTTTTTCATTGCTGCCCTATCCTTTTTTCGTGGGACAAGCGATCAGCACCTTCAGCAAGACGGAAAGAGTGCTTGCTGAGATGGAGGGCATCGGTTTTACTATCGCATGTGGGGCACTCGGCGTTCTAGCGAAGCCTGCGGGAAACAATCTTGATGACGGGGAAGACTTAAGCGGTCAATGAGCTTTAGGGCGATTTTCCGCCAACACCCGTAAGGGTGCTCGTTCGCCCGTCTGGGAAGAGATTGGCTCCACAGTATCTCTGCGTGTAATGTCTTGATGGTCGAAATGCAAGGTCGCAATCCAACTCGACGTAATCGGAACATTGGTACACCCAAAAGTGGTCACGGACAGGACAACCGGATGACCGTTCCTGAGGTTGCTCATGGAGACCATGTCTTTTGGGAGAGGATCGACAGGGCAACAGAAGTTAGCAGAACCGTCTCGGGTCGAGTCCTCAGGTTCTTCATTCAGCCTACTAGAGCAGATTGCATTCACGCCTGCACAGTGGATGACATCGCACGTTTGATGTCGAATGTCCCACCAGCCGACTGGGAAGGGCTTGAGACGGTCGTGCTCCGTCAGCCGCGTCGGAAAGAGCAGGCGCTGGCTTCGGTGTGGGGTAGATTGTCGTATTTCGCCGAACTAGTGAATAGGCGTGGAGATGTGCTTTACAGCGGGCCGGCAATCGTGATCGAAGCCGTGAATCCAACCGAACCGCTCAAGTTCGGGAAGTCTTTATCGCTCGATGATGCGGCTGAGTTGGAGCGTCTCAGGTCGGACGGGCATAAAGTGCGGCTCGGCGACAGGAATCATACGATAGAGCCCACCCTCGAAAGCTGTCGAGCGACGCAACTGTACCGGACTATGCCTCACGAATTGGGACATTGGGTGGACTTTCTTGAGAAGGTCCAGCGTCCCTCTGCCACGCTTGGCCCTGGTGAAGAAGCTGACCATTATGATGGATTGCTAGACCGATACCACAGCCGACCGCAGCGCGAAAAGGAGCATTTTGCGCACGCCTTTGCGGAGCGCTTGCGTGAGCGTCTTGAAGCGATCCGCGCTATTCCATTTGATCGCGAGCTGGACCTCGGGCAGGTCAAGCAAGACGGGTTACGCTTGGAGGACTTTCGTCTTTCTCAGTCCTGATAGGTGACGGCCGCCGGAGAGCATCGTCGCATCGGGCGATTTCGCTCAGAATCCGTCGATGACAATATGTTTATCGACAGCTAAGTCCGATTGCCATGCGACGCTCGCCAGTATTTCGTCTTCAAACGGCTCTCGTTGGCGACGTTGTATAGAATCTCGCAATCGCAAAATGCTCCCTGCTCCATCAGGACGTGAAACACATCAGACGAATCAGACTGCTCGAAGCCACACGCTTGCAGTGCCCGCTTTGCGTAACGGAAGTCCCCAGAGCACTTCTGCGGCTCGGATTTCTCACTGGCCGGACAAAGCAGTTCATCAAGTGCCGCAAAGAACCCCTTCTGCTGCAGCGCACCCAAAACATCTGGCGCTATTGATGCGATAAGTTCCTGGTCGGGGTGCTCGATCGTTTCAGGACGCTCGTCGGGAGCAAGCTCAAACCACAACGTGTCCGCAAGCGTAGAGCGGTAATAATCGCTGGGAATTAGCTGCACAAGGTAGTGGTATCTCTGACGGGCGTACAGCTCCCTGAACCGTTCATCAATAAAGAACAACGCGATGCGGGACGGGTCTTCTGCCCAATACTCAGCACGTACAACCATCTCCGGATACGCAGCCCGAACAAATTCCCGAACCTCCGACTCGATCTTAGCAAGGCGGCCGTCGTTCATCGCCACGCCATACTCGGAGAGACGGTTGCTCGGCACTGGCCGCACCGCGCTAAAGCCCTCTGTGGTTGCACGAAATTGATTGAATCCAAACCGAGAGAGTTCATTTTCTAGTTTGTCACTGAGTCGCGCACCGATGACTTCAAGAACGGTGTACGGCGGATCGGCTGAATAGCTCCCGTGATGAAGGTCGATTGTGACTAGCTCGTTGATAAGAGTCTCTTCGCTTGAACAATCGTCGCCAGCCTTGAACGTCGTAACGCCCTCTAGATGATTGCGATTCGGATTGGCGGCCCAAAGGTTCTGTGCAACCGCGCGATTTTGCGGAGTGTCCACGATCCAAACCGGACCGCTGCGAGCAAGTTCGAGAAGGCGTTCGCCGTAATCTCGATCAAGAACAAAAAAAACGCGATAAGCTTCCGCCATAACCCTGACCTCTCACTGCGTTACAATTGGCGTTTCCCAGCCATCGTAATCACCATCGAAGCGCCGAGATAGGTTCAGCAGTTCAATGACGGTACGGTCGATTGAATTTTGCTCAATGGATTGAGTGCGAGCGACAACGATGCCGAATGGCAATTCTCCCTTAGAGCTTGATTCCGAAACAAATCTGAAGCCTGCTGCGACTGCGGCATCTCGGAACAAAGCCCGAGCGGGCTCAGAGCGAAAATATATCCAATGCTGGACCTCTCTCGCCGCAGTGAGAACGTCGCCTTTCTCCACTAGCACATCTAGCAGGTCCATGTTCGCAATGCGCTGAAGGTCCTCCGGTGATGGATATAGGACGTTGAGGTACTGCTCCCATAGCGAATCTTCCTGCTCGCCCACGTCGAACTTGTACCCGTCAAATCCCGTCAGTGCCTGTCCGACGGCGTTACGAAAACCATCCTTGGTCTCGCCATAGAAGTAGAACTCACGTCGTCCTTCTGTGGTAATTCTTCCGCAGGGTATCGCCGTGCAGGCACGGGCTACGCACAAGTTTAGGGCGTCTTCGATTTTGTAGAGTGTGGGAGCTTCTTTGCTGTCGGACAGGCCATCGGCTCGTGGCGATTGAAAGTGGACCCACGTCCACAGTAGCCAAGGTTTCGACCCAATCGGTACTGACTCCCGGAGGCCAAGATCGACAAAGATCGACGCAATCTTTCCGTTGGCGTTACAGAGATAGGGCTTCCAGTTCTCGGTCATTGGTGCATGAACACGATAACCGCTCAACTCAGATGGATGGCGCTCACAACCCGGCTATCAAGAGCTCTGCGGGAACAACGGCATTGCCGCCCGTGTCTATTCCTTCATATAGGAGGCCTAATGGTCATCCGCTGGGGAATGTTCTACACCAAGAGCAGAACGGCTCTGAAAACAGGCTGGCTTATTATGGCCGGAGTGGTCGCACTCTACTTGGGACTCATTCAACCTCGTGGCCAGGCACGAGGCATTGCCTCGGAAAGGGCGACCGGCCTTGCCGCTGTCAGCGGTGGCATGGGTTGGGAGCCAATCTCGCTCTGGCGACAAACCTCAATTCTTCCGCACTTCCGATCCGAAGCCTACCTTCAAAAAGGCATTGTTGGAGGCGTTCCCGTGGACCGTGCCGTCGTCTCACCCGCCTCTCTCATGACATTTTCAGGAGGACGTGCCGGCGGAGAGGAAAACTCGTCGGAGGACCGCAGGCTAGTGCGAACGGAGTCCCTTAGCCTCATCGTCAAAGCTCCGGCCGAAACTGCTGAGAAAATCATACAGATCACGAAAGGAGCAGGAGGATTCCTCGTAACCTCTAACGTTAATGGCGGCGCGGACGCGACCAGCGCCTTCCTCAGTATTCGCGTGCCAGCAGAAAATTTCGACGAAGTCCGCGCCCAGATCCGAAAGATCAGCTTGCGCGTAGAAAGCGAAAGCATCGACGCCCAGGACGTCACCAAACAATATGTCGACCAGGAAGCACGCCTGCGCAACCTGCGGGCTCAGGAACAACAGTATCTCGGAATCCTGCGCAAGGCCGCGACCGTGAAAGACACGCTCGAAGTCAGTGACAAGCTGAACGAAGTCCGCGGAGCGATCGAGGAAAGGCAAGCGGAATTCGAGGCGCTGACGAAGCAAGTTGAAACCGTCGCCATCAACATCGCGTTGCGAGCTGAAGCCGATGCCCAAGTTTTCGGCCTCAATTGGCGTCCGCTGTATCAGCTGAAGATCTCCGCCCGTGAGGGTCTCGACGGTTTCGGTGAGTACGCTGCCTCAATGACGACGTTTGTGTTCTATCTGCCCACGATCCTGCTGTGGCTGTTCACGATTCTCGCTGGAGCCGCCGGGGGCTGGCGGATTCTGAAATGGGCAGCCCGAAGACTATTCATTTCGCCGAAAACAAGCCTGGCTGAGAAACCAGCGAGTTAGTGCGCGCGCAGTCGTGCATCGCGCATCGAGCGACGTGGCGATTGCTCTCCAACGATCAGACTGACACTCGGCGGGAAAAGACGATAACTGCTACCGATACGTGATGTTCTGTCGGATCACTCTTGTCATGATTCGGGAACTTCCATCGGCGGGCGTAAACCAGCGCCGTCGCTCTGTCCAATTGCCGTGATCGTCGTATACGACCTCCCACTCCACCTGTCCCGGACGGGTACTGGCCTTATGTGACTCAGGATCGTGAAAGATCTCTCCGCCCATTTGTTCTTTGCCGGAGGCGTCAAGAACGCGCAGCTTGGTGAAGATTCCGTCACGGTCGAATTCAAAGGCCGTGTGAAGATCCAATTTTCCGTCGGTATTATAGAACTTCTGCTCGCCCGAGTGCTTTTCGTCGTGATATTCGACAATCAATTTCCCCGGCATTGGGGAATAGTCGTCGCCGTCACCCAGCTTGAAAGGATCGGTATTCTGCTCGATCACTCTGTCCTTATCGTCATACTTAAAGCTTACGTGGTACCAGAGCTTCAGTTCATTGCCACTCAGATCAGAGACCTTCAAGTCGACCACCCGGTTTTTGTCGTCAACGATCTGGACTTGTTCAAAGAATTTACGTCGCTGAAACTTTCCCACCCTACTCAATGTGATCTTGTTTCCCACGTAGGCGATTTCGGTCAGGGTTTCCGCGTACATCTCGTATCCAAGGCACCGGCCTGCGGAGTCGTATCTGAAGTTCACATAATCATTCATCTCTTCTTTATCGCGGCCAGCCTTGAACTCCGAAAGATGTCCGTCTTTGTCATAGCTCCACTTCTGCCACTCATTCCAGTTCGAATCGGGCAATTTGCCATTCTTTCGCCGATGGCTCGCGTCTTGGCTTTGCAACCTTCCGTTTACCCAGACGTTTGTCGTGGTCGATCCACCTAGTGAATTCTCATCGATGCGCTCGACCAGTCGTCCGTGGTCGTCAAACTTGAAGGCAGTCTTCGTGTGATAGGCATACGGACTTTGATTTGGCGATTGAGTTTCCTCGCGCTCGACGCTAGCGACGGGACCTTTCAGATCGACAGTGTTTTGATACTGCAGTGCACCCTGCAGAATCACTGTCATCTGCGAAAAAATCGGAGGGTTTTTCGGTGGACCGGGAAGGTCAGCAATGGCTTGAGCCGCTGGCAGCGTGGACATCTGAGCTGCTGAGAATCCACAGAGCAGCAAACAACCGACGAGAAATTGCACCGACTGTCGTCTCATGCGGAGTTCATGTTACGACGAAGCCGGGGTGCGAGCCAACATCGGGGCAACCTATGAGACCAAGCCATAGCGCTCAGACCCCGAAATTCTTAGTGGGGTTTACCGGTCGTACATCTCGTAATGTGTGGAGCACGGCTCCAGTTCGAGCAGGAAGTCCTGTCGAAGTCGTGGCATTTCGCCACGCCGATAGGTCTCCCGCGAAGGCGCGGATCGCCACCTCGGATTCTCAGAACGGACCATCAGAAAATGGGCGCTGTCGCCGTCAAGCCGACGTAGCGCATATGCGCCCTTGTTTCTTTGAGTCGAGCGGCGATCCGGGATGGCGAAGGTTCGCATCAGGCACATAAGCGCCAGACTTGCTCCGAACCAGAGATAGAGCGATAATGTGTCAGGGATTCAGGCGTTCAAGCGCTTTTAATTCCGAGACTCAACGTAGCAGCGGAGGAGATTATGTCGCCGATTGCACATAGCCCGATGACGTTGAGCCCACTGGCCGCCGTCTAATCCAGCCGGTCGGCTGGGTTGGCTCCATCTTTCAACTCATTAGTTGAAGCCGCATACGCATTCGTGCGCCTGCCGGCTCTGCGCGCGTGCGCGCAAAAGGGAGCTTTGTGAAACGAAGAAAACGTCGAGGTAAAGGAGCGGAGTTCGTGGACTCGGACTTCGCTGAAATTCTCTATGGAGAAGGAAGCGGCAGTCGGTCGGAAAGCCGCCAAGTGCAACGGAAGACACAACAATTCTGCTGCCAAGTGCAGCGGGCGCTGAACCTCGCGCTCGCGGATTCAAACGTTGCTGGCATTGGCTGCGAACTGTTTGTAGATGAGGTTTCGCCAGCACCTGGTTGCGGCCATCTACTGGTCCATATCGTTGTGCAGGATGGCTACTCCGTCGCCGATGCGATGATCGCGCTCCGGCGCGATGCATCGCGTTTGCGGTCGGAAATCGCGATGGCGATCGCCAGAAAGCGATCGCCAGAACTGTCGTTTGTGCCGGTCTCGGTGCAAGGAGGCGACGATGAGTGATTCGTCGATGGCTCCGCTCCGAAGCTGGCTAGCTGCTCCACTGGATCGAGACGTGTCGGAGGCGCTTGAGCGAATCCGGTGCGCCCCAGATGTTCAACAAGTCGCGGTGATGCCCGATGTACACCTTGCCGCTGAGGTGTGCATCGGTGTCGTTGTCGCGACTTCTCACCTGATCTATCCCCAGGCAGTGGGAGGCGACATCGGATGCGGCATGCTGGCCGTCGCGGTTGACGTGGAGGCCTCCGCGCTGAAGAATCCGAAGACCGCTGCACAGCTGCTGAACGAGATCGGGCGTGCGGTACCCTCGCGCAGACACAACCGGAACGCGCTCATTCCTCAACCCGCCGGAATAACAAGCGACCCGCTCAGTGATGCCCGCCTGGAGGCAATTCGCCAAAAGGAGGGCGAGATCGAGTTCGCGACTCTCGGCAGTGGAAACCACTTCCTTGAGATGCAAGCGGACGAAGAGGACCGGCTCTGGCTGATGGTGCATAGCGGATCACGAGCGCTCGGGCAGGTGATCCGCGACCATCATCTGGCGCGCGCGCAACCGGTTGAAGGACGACTACGCGCGCTCGATGCGGAATCGGATACTGGCAAAGAGTACCTTCATGATGCCGTGTGGGCCAGGCAATTCGCCGCGGCCTCTCGCAAAACTATGGCAGAGGAAACGGGCAAGGTGCTGACGCGAACGTTGAAGTGCAGCATCAGTTGGGAGACGATGATCGCCATCGATCACAATCATGTCGCGCTTGAGCGTCATGGCGAGCGCGAGTTGTGGGTGCATCGCAAGGGCGCAATGTCCGCTCAACAGGGACAGCCCGGAGTCCTGCCAGGGTCGATGGGCAGCCCCAGCTTCCATGTGGAGGGACGCGGCTGCGAAGAGGCGCTTTGTTCGAGCGCTCACGGTGCAGGCAGAGCTCTGAGCCGGGGCGCTGCGCGGAGCAAGTTCAGCGACCGCGATCTTCGGCGTCAAATGGAAGGCGTTTGGTATGACTACCGGTTGACAGGCAAACTCAGGGACGAGGCGCCTGCTGCGTACAAGGACATTCGTGCGGTCCTCAAGGCGCAGCGAGAACTGGTGAAGGTTATTCGCACGCTACGACCGGTGCTCAACTACAAAGGCACCTGAAAAATGTATGGGCTGAGAGTCCCCTACATTGGCCGTCCATGTGATTGAAGAAACGGGTTAGGCCGCGCAGGTCTCGGGTACCTGCGCGGCGGTTTTCCAAGGTACCAGCCAAGAGTAGAAGAGATTGACATAACGTTCATAATAATGTACATTAAATGCGATAAAGACCATTATTTTGGACGTTAACTATGAGAACCAGTCGATCATCCGTCGTAATGCCGCTCCCGGTAAGGCATGCCCTGCGCAAGCTCGGGCGCGATATCCGTGACGCCCGGCGGCGGCGGCGCATCCCGGCGGCCATCGCGGCGCAGCGCGCCTCGATCAGCCGTACGACCCTCGTGAAGATTGAAAAGGGCGATCCCGGTGTCGCGATCGGCATATACGCCACGGTCCTTTTTGTGCTGGGTATGGCGGAGCGGCTAGGCGATCTCGCTGCGCCAAAGAACGATCCCGTGGGCCTGCAGCTCGAAGAAGAAAACCTGCCGCAGCGCATTCGCGTGGCGCGTAGCCCGAAACGCACGAAAGACAAGTGATGGACAGAGAGGCTCTCGTATACGTGGATCTCGACGGCGTCCCGCACCTGATGGGGCGTCTGTGGGCCCGTACGCGCAAGAACAAGGAAAGCGCCACCTTCGAATACGACAAGACATGGCTGGAAAATCCCGCGCGATTCTCTCTGGAGCCAGCCCTGCAGGTTGGTCCCGGCCCGTTTCACACGCCGGCGGACACGCCCATGTTTGGCGCCATTGGCGACTCCGCGCCCGACCGTTGGGGGCGAGCGCTCATGCGCCGCATGGAACGCAGGCGCGCGGAGCGCGAGGGCGGGGCGCCGCGCACGCTCCAGGAAATAGACTTCCTGCTGCTGGTGGACGACGAGGCCCGTCAGGGCGCACTGCGCTTTGCGGAAGAAGAAGGCGGGCCCTTCCTGCGGGAGGAGGGCGTCAAGCGCATCCCCCCGTTGATCGAGCTCCCGAAACTGCTCTCCGCGGCCGAACATGTGATGGAAGAGAAAGACACCGAGGAGGAACTGCGACTGCTATTCGCGCCCGGCTCCTCTCTTGGCGGCGCGAGGCCCAAGGCTTCCGTCAGGGAAAAGGACGGCCGTCTCGCCATCGCGAAATTCCCACGCAAGGATGATGAAATCAACGCGGTGGTCTGGGAAGCAGTCGCACTGTCCCTCGCGCAGAAATCTGGCATCCCTGTTCCGCAATCCCGTGTCGAAAACATCGCTGGCAAGTCTGTGCTCCTCCTGCTACGGTTCGACCGCGACGGCGAACGGCGTATCCCGTTCCTCTCCGCGATGAGCATGCTCGGATCGAAAGACA
>Ga0181532_10002554_pt1 | contig 16933 bp, 8 predicted proteins | sample PEATcosm2014_Bin_33_FD_119768 | JGI IMG/M metagenome (GOLD analysis project Ga0181532, IMG submission 119768) | Peatland microbial communities from MTU Mesocosm Facility, Houghton, MI, USA - PEATcosm2014_Bin11_30_metaG | ecosystem: Environmental > Terrestrial > Soil > Wetlands > Peat | place...
AACCTTCGCGATGCCGCCGATTCCACCCCAGTCGCCATCATCAGCCAATCTCTCGCTAAGCGTTTTTGGCCCGGCAGAAGCCCGCTCGGGCATCGCATCAAGTCCGGTGACGAAAACTCCACCGATTCCTGGGCCACCATCGTTGGCGTTGTCACTGAAATCCATTACGATCCCTGGCGCCACGACGTTCTCTCTTCCATCTATTTCCCGTTCCGCCAGCGCCCCGTGTCAAGCGCCTACATTACGGTTCGCACCACTGCCGACCCCAAATCTCTTATTCCCCTTGTCCGCACCGCCGTCACCAACCTCGACCCGGACCAGCCCATTTTCGATGTACTGCCGTTGGATCACCTCATCTCCAATCAGATCATCGGTCTTTCTTATGTCGCTGTCTTGATGGGCGTCATCGGCTTCATGGCCCTCGTGCTCTCCGCTGTCGGTGTTTTTGGCGTGATGTCCTTTTCCGTGGCCCAGCGCAAGCATGAAACGGGAATCCGCATGGCCCTCGGAGCGCGTCCCCAAGACGTCTTGCGCTTGTTTGTGTTCAACGGACTGAGGCTTCTCGCTTTGGGTCTCATCATCGGCCTTCCCATCGCTTTTGCCATGGCACGCCTGCTCTCCAGTTTGTTGTATGGCGTGCGCTCGGACGACCTCGTCAGCTTTTTCGGTGGCGTATTCCTGCTTGCGGGCGTTATGGTTCTGGCTTGTTATATCCCCGCGCGTGCGGCCACTCGCGTCGACCCCATGATCGCCCTTCGTTACGAATAAAAAGGAGACCCCGTGCAGCCTCTCATTCAACTACGCAACGTCGAAAAATCCTACCCTGCCGGCGCTCAGAAATTTTATGTCCTACGCCGTATCTCTCTCGAAATCCAACCCGGCGAGTTCGTCACCTTCATGGGTCCCTCCGGCGCAGGCAAGTCCACACTCCTCAGCATCCTCGGTATGCTCGACAGTTCCTGGTCCGGCGAATACTTCTTCCTCGATCAGCCCGTCCACAAGCTTAGCACCAAGCAGCGCAACGAACTCCACAAGTACAACATCGGTTTCGTCTTTCAGTCCTATCACCTCATCGACGATCTCACTGTCTACGAAAACCTTGAAATCCCCCTCTCCTACAAAAACATTCCGCAAAAAGAACGCGCCAGCCTTGTCTGCGACGCTCTCGATCGTTTCAACATCGTCGGCAAAAAGGATCTTTTCCCCAGCCAGCTCTCCGGCGGCCAACAACAGCTCGTTGGCGTGGCCCGCGCCGTGATCCAGAATCCCAAGCTCATTCTCGCCGATGAGCCCACCGGCAATCTCCACTCCACGCAAGGCGAAGAAATCATGCAGCTCTTCAAGAAGCTCAACGATGCCGGTACCACCATCATTCAAGTTACCCATTCCGAAAAAAACGCCGCCTACGGCAATCGCATCCTCCAACTAGCCGATGGCTGGCTCCTCCCCGAAAAACCGATAGTCTCCGCCCATGGTGCTCCATGATCCCTATGCTCGGCCCAGACGTTCCGAGCGGAGTCTTCGGAGCGAGGAACGGTTTTGCATCGCATGCTTCTCAGGCGATGAATCCCTCTTCCTCCAAAGCTCCTTTTCGCCTCGGTCCCCCTGAACTTGAGGGTGCCCCATCCTTCGCGTATTTGGCGAAGGGTGGGCTCTTACGATCTAACTTCATAGTCTCCCCTCTCTTGGTTCACAAAGAGGTGGAGTCATGAATACCCTTCGCTCAATCGTCCTCCGCCTCCGCAACCTCTTCCGCAAAAACCAACTCGACCGCGAGCTGCAAGACGAACTAGCCACTCACCTCGAACTGCACATCGCCGACAATCTCCGCTCCGGCATGACCCCCGAAGAAGCCCGCCGCCAAGCCCTCCTAAAACTAGGCGGCCTCGAACAAACCAAAGAATCCGTCCGCGATCAGCGCACCTTCCCGTTCCTTGAGACTTTTTTCCAGGACGCGCGCTTCGCCCTCCGCATGCTCCGCAAAAACCCCGCCTTCACTGCCATCGCCATCCTCACCCTCGCCCTCGGCATCGGCGCCACCACAACCATCTTCACTGTCGCCAACGACTTCCTTCTGCGTTCCCTCCCTTTCAGCAATGCCGATCGCATCGTGATGGTGAAGCGCTACGACAGCAAGCTCGCGCAATCCGGATGGGCCGATCCGCCTACATTCAAATATTGGCAAGCGCAGAACCATGTCTTCAAAGAGATGGCCGCTTGGAGCGAAATCACTAACCAATTCAACCTGACTGGTCCAGAGGGGCCAGAGCGCGTCTCCGCAAAGCAGGTCTCTTCCAATTTCTTCCAGGTACTCGGCGTCAATCCCATTCTCGGCCGGACGTTCTCCGATGCGGAGGATCGGCCCGGCGGAAATCCCGTCGCGATCATCGGTCATTCCCTCTGGATAACAAGATTCGGCGGAAACGCGGGAATCCTGGGCAAGACCATTACTCTCGACGGCAAAGATTACAGCGTTATTGGCGTTCTTCCCGCCGCATTTCGTTTTTCTACAACGCCAGAGGATGTGTGGACGCCGCTCGCTGCCTTAGTCGATGGAGGAGAGGGCGGGTTCTACTTAAACGTCATTGCTTCTCTAAGACCGGGTGTAACGCTTTCTCAGGCTCAGGCTGACATGGACGTCGTAACCCGCCCATGGGCCGCCCATTTTCCAGATTTCTGGAGTAGCGATCAGAGGGTCGCGGTCGAGAGTCTGCGAGACCGCTATTCTCTTGACCTCCGCCCTGCTCTCCTTACGCTCTTCGTCGCTGCCTCGCTTGTCCTCCTGATTGCCTGCTTGAACCTCGCCAACCTGCTGCTTGTTCTCGCCACCAGCCGATACAAGGAAATTGCCGTTCGCCGCGCGCTCGGCGCCGGGCGGGCACGCATGATCCGGCAAATGCTCTCGGAAAGTTCAGTGCTGGCGCTGCTGGGAGGGTTCGGAGGCTTGTTGATTGCCTTTGCAAGCGTCCGCGCTTTCTATGCTGCCTTGCCTCCGTCTTGGCAACCCATCTCACGCGGTGGAATGGACGGGGCTGTGTTCGCCTTCGTTCTGGTAACCATGCTTTTAACCCTATTCCTGATCGGCATGGTGCCGGCGTGGAGCGCCACGGGCTTTGATCTCACTAAAGCCCTTAAGGAAGGCTTGCAAAGTCCTCTGGCCAGCATGGATAGTCCGTCATTTCGCGCTGTTCTTGTTATCGGTGAAGTCGCTCTTGCCGCCATGCTTCTGACTGGCGCGGCGCTGGTTATCAAAAGCTTCGTCCGCCTGTCCGCTGTGAATCTGGGCTTCAATTCTGAGAATGTTCTGACCCTCAATGTGGCGCGGACCAAAGCGGGGGCAGACACTTTCTATAAAGATGTCCTCGAGCGCCTCTCTGCCCTCCCCACCGTGAACGCGGTCGGAGCAATCAATTTTAGACCTCTGGTCGGCAGCGGATGGAGCCAGGACATTATCATCGAGGGCCGCCCTCCCCTTCCTCGCGGCGACCTAATCTGGGCAGCCCATCGGGACGTCAGCCTCGGTTACTTCCGGGCCATGAGTATCCCGCTCCTCCTGGGCCGGTCATTCGACGCCACCGATCAGGATAAGAGTGTCGCCGTCATCAGTGACAGCATGGCCAAAAGCGATTGGCCCGGTGAGAATCCCATTGGCAAACGCTTCGGGGTCAATTGTGCGGGGACACCCTGTCATTGGAATTCCGTTGTCGGAGTGGTTGGAGATGTGAGGGAACTCGGCGCAACCGCCGATCCCAGCAACGCGATGTACTTCTTGGGGACGATGAGCGAGATGACCCTGGTGGTTCGTTCAGCGGGAGCCCCCACAAACCTCATTGCCGATGTTCGCGGCATCATCGCCTCTCTCGATCCCAATCAACCCATTGCCGATATCCGTTCCATGGAAAGTATTGTCTCGGAATCCGTCGCACCTCGGCGACTCACGATGCTGATTGCCAGCCTCTTTGCCGCGCTGGCGCTTCTCCTGGCCATCATTGGTCTCTACGGCGTGATTTCGTATTCCGTTGCTCAGCGAAGTCACGAACTTGGAGTACGCCTCGCACTGGGCGCGACGAAAGAAGATATTCTCCACCTCATCGTTACACAGGGTTTTGGACTCGCCTTCGTTGGAATCATCTTGGGTATGTCAGGCGCTCTTGCCTTGACGCGAGTTCTGGCGCGCTTGCTGTTTGGGATCACCCCAACCGACCCTCTGACGTTTGGGGCGGTGACGTTACTGCTGGTGGGTGTATCGCTGTTTGCCTGCTACATCCCCGCGCGCCGCGCCACCCATGTCGATCCGATTCAGGCCCTAAGGTACGAGTGAGGAATCCCCATGAAAACTCTGCGCATTTTCTTCGCCCGCATTCATGACATCCTCCGCAAAGACAAGCTCGACCGCGATCTGCAAGACGAACTAGCCACTCACCTCGAACTGCACATCGCCGACAACCTCCGCGCCGGCATGTCCCCCGAAGAAGCCCGCCGCCAGGCCCTCCTGAAACTCGGTGGCCTCGAACAAACCAAAGAATCCATCCGCGAACTCCGCGGCGCAACCGCTATTGAGTCGCTCTTCCGCAATCTACGTTTTGGTTTCCGCCTTTTGCGCAAGAGTCCCGCGTTCACCGCCATCGCCGTCCTCACCCTGGCTCTCGGCATCGGGGCCAACACCGCCATTTTCTCTGTCGTGTACGCAACCCTGCTTGCTCCTCTTCCCTACCCGAATCCTCATCAACTCGTCATGGTCTGGTCCAGAGTCAATGGCCACAACAACAGCGTTTCCGCTGGCGATTATTTGGATTGGAAGGGCCAGAGTTCGGTCTTCCAGGATCTCATCGCGATGAGTGGCGACCGCTTCAACCTTTCTATCTCCGGCCACCCAGAAGTGATGCAAGCCCGAATCACAACGCCTGGCTTCTTCGATATGCAGGGAATTCCACTGGCTCTTGGCCGCGACTTCCTCCCCGAAGAAGCGCAGCCCGGCAATGAGCATGTCGTCATCATGACCCATCATCTCTGGCAACAGCGCTTCGGCAGCGATCCCCACATCCTCGGCCAGCAAATCCGGTTGAACGGCACACCCTACACCGTCGTTGGCGTAGTTGCCGCAGGCATGTCCGACCGTTTTGAATCTCACCTGTTTCTCCCCCTTGCCTTCAAGCCAGAACAGATCAACCACGACTTCCATTGGCTCTTGCTGATCGGCCGCCTTAAACCCGGCGTCACTCTCCAGCAAGCCAACGCCGATATGGACTCCGTCACACGCCACCTCGCTGAGGTTTATCCGCTTTCCGACAAGAACTGGAGCGCCAACGTCGTCCCTCTCCAGAACGCCTTCACCGGTCGCGACACCGTCAAAAACCTTTGGCTGCTCCTCGGCGCCGTCGGCTTTGTCTTGTTAATCGCTTGCGTCAACGTCGCCAACCTGTTGCTCACTCGCGGTTCCATCCGCCAGAAAGAACTCGCCGTTCGCGCTTCTCTCGGCGCAACTCGCTGGCAACTTTTTTCGCAATTCCTGGCGGAATGCCTTGCTCTCGCATCCATCGGTGGCATCTTGGGCGTCGCCCTCGCGGCGATTCTGCTCAAGTTCATTCTGGTTCTTCTACCACCCTTTTCCATTCCCACAGAGGCCGACGTGCGCTTGAATCTGCCGGTCCTGTTTTTCACCGTGCTGGCAACACTCCTGGCCGGCGTCTTGTCTGGCTGCGTTCCTGCTTGGCAGGGCTCCCATTCGGATCCGGCTGACGTTTTGAAAGAGGGCGGTCGCTCTGGCTCCGCCTCCGGCCGTCACGGCGTGCGCCGCGCTCTTGTTGTGCTCGAATTTGCCTTGGCGCTGACCCTGCTTGCCGGTGCCGGACTCGTCATCCATAGCTTCTGGAAATTGACTCGCGTCGATCTCGGTTTTCGCCAGGACCATGTTCTCACTTTCGATATTCCGGTCCCTGAGGGCCGCTTTTCTAATCCTGAGCAGGCTGCCTCCTTCTACCGTCACCTTCTGGACACGATTGCCGCCGTTCCCGGAATCTCCTCCTCTTCCGCTTCCACAGGCATGCCCATTGTCGGCGACAGAGACGACATGCCCTTCAGCATCCTTGGTCAACCCGCTTGCGATCCTGCCTCCCATCCCAGCGCCGCATTCAGCATGGTGACTCCCGGATACTTCCACACGTTTGGCATTCAGTTCGCCAAGGGCCGTGGTTTCACCGAACAGGACCTGGCCGGCGGGCTGCCCGTCGCCGTCGTGAATGAGACCTTCGCGAAAAAATATTTCTCTGATCTGGACCCTCTCTCCCAAATCGTCGTCGTGCAACAGTTGATCCCTGGCGCTACCAGCCCTGGCCTGCCCATCCAATGGCATATCGTTGGCGTTTATCGCGATGTCCATAATGGTGGCGTTCGCAACGAAGGTTTCCCCGAAATCAACGTCCCCTTCTGGCAGAGCCCTTGGCCCTCGGCTAGCATTGCCGTGCGCACGACGGTCGATCCCGCCACTGTGATCACCGCTGTTACCGCCGCCGTTCAATCTCTCGATTCCGACCTACCGCTCGATCAGGTGCGCACCATGGATCAGCTCGTCGACGAATCATTGGCCGGCGATCGCTTCGCCACCGTGCTCTTCGCCGCCTTCGCCGGAGTGGCCCTCATCCTCGCGGCCATCGGCATCTATGGCGTCATGTCTTTTGCCGTGGCCCAGCGAACTCACGAAATCGGCTTGCGCATGGCCCTGGGCGCGGATTCCAGACAGGTGCTTCGCATGGTGCTGCAAGAAGGGATGCTGCTTGCCCTCGGCGGACTGTTCCTTGGTTTGGCAGGCGCCTACTTTGTCGGCCGCACCATGAGTTCCGTCCTCTACCAAGTTACCGCGATTGATCCCGTCGCCATTTCCATCGTCGCCGGCGTACTCTTGCTGGCAGCGCTTCTCGCCACCTACATCCCCGCCCGCCGCGCCACCCGCGTCGATCCCATCATCGCCCTGCGCTACGAGTGAGGCATGCCCATGACCACACTGCGCTCCTTCCTTAACCGCATCAAAAACCTCTTCCACCGAACGCAACTCGATCGCGAATTGCAAGACGAACTGGCATCCCATCTCGACATGCACATCGCTGACAACCTCCGCGCCGGCCTGTCCGCCGAAGAAGCCCGCCGCCAGGCTCTTCTCTCTCTCGGCGGCCTCGAACAGACCAAAGAATCCGTGCGCGACTTCCATGGATTCCAATTCCTTAAGAACCTGGCGCGCGACTTGCGCTTTGGCTTCCGTTCTCTCCATAGGAATCGTGGTCTTTCTTTCATTGCCGTACTGACGCTCACGTTGGGCATCGGCGCAACCACAGTCATGTTTAGCGTGATCTACAGTGTTATTGTCGATGCGCTTCCCTATAAGAATTTCAACCGCTTTGTCGTTTTTAAAGTTCAAAATCTGGCAAACGCCGGAGCATGGAAAGAACGTGAATTTTTCACGCCGGGCGAGACTCACACCCTTCGTGAACAGAATCGTGTGTTCGAAGAAACGATCGCCTTCATCGGCATCCGCCTCTTGTACGACAACGGCAAATCCATTCGCTACTGGCCCCGGGGCGCGACAGTAACGGCCAACACATTCGACTTCCTGGGTGTCCCGCCACTCCTCGGGCGAACTTTCTCTCAGGAAGATGCTCGCCCGGGCGCTCCCCCGGTGTTCGTAATGAACTACCACTTCTGGCAATCGGAATTTGCCGGCGATCCTCAGATTCTCAACAAAATCTTCATTCTCGACGGCAAGCCCACAACTCTGGTCGGTATCATGCCTCAGGGGTTCAACGCGTTCAAAGGGAACTTCTGGCTTCTCATGACTGGCAATCAAATCAGAGGGTCTGTTATGGGACGACTTAAGCTTGGCGTGAGCGTGCGGGCCGCAGCAGCCGACCTCGATGCCATCTTGCACCGCTACCAGGAAGCTAATTCGGGCGGGACCTTTCCACTCCCTGAGAAATTCAATGTTGTGCCACAAACGCTACTCGACAGCCTGATTGGGGGGTTCAAGAAGACAATATACGGCTTGCTCGCCGCTGTCTTGCTTCTCCTCCTTATCGCGTGTAGCAATGTGGCTAACCTTTTGCTCGCGCGCGCCACCGCGCGAGAAAGGGAAATAGCCATGCGCTCCACCCTAGGCGCCTCGCGTGCGCGCCTTCTCCAGCAATTGCTTGCGGAAAGTTTCGCGCTCGCAGCGGCCGCCTCCATCGCAGGCTGCGCGGTGGCTTTTTTCGCTTTGCGAATTGTCGTGGCGCTCATCCCTGCCGGAACTCTTCCAGAGGAAACTGTAATTCGCATGAATGCGCCAGTCCTTTTGATCGCTCTGGGCATAACTCTTCTGACGACGATACTGTGTGGTCTTGCTCCGGCCCTCCACGTCATACGCGCCGACCTGCAACCTCACCTAATGAGCAGCGGCAAAGGTGTTGGTTCCAACTCACACCATGGCAGATTGCGCGCTGCTCTGGTCATCGGCGAAGTTGCTCTCTCCATCGTTTTGTTGATTGGCGCAGGCCTATTGATGCGCAGTTTTCTCGTCCTGACACGCGTGGACTTCGGGTTCGACCCCAGAAATGTTCTCTATTTTCGGCTCTCTCTACCCAAGGCATATAACACCGACGTTGATGTCACGCGGCAAAAGAAAAATGCCCTTACTCGGCAAATCCTCGAACGGCTTCGTGCCCTCCCAGGCGTGACCTTTGTTGCCGAATCCACTGAAGAACCCCCGCTTGAAGACGAGTGGAGTGACACAATCATTCCTGGCAAGCTTCACATCGAACGGTGGCAGACCACTCTTGAGTCGGTTAGCGAAGGTTATTTCCAAATGCTCGGCCTGCCTCTGATTCGCGGCAGATACATTTCGGAAGAAGATGTGAGCGCTGCGAGCAAAGTCATGGTCGTCAACCAAGCCTTTGTTCGCCAGTATTTTCCTAACGAAGACCCTATCGGCCGCAAAGTCAAAATGGACCTACTCGACCGTCCCTTTTTCGATGCGCCCCACGACACCTATTTCCAAATCATCGGGATCGCGAGGGACTACAAAACTCGTGACTTTGACAACCCCGCGTGGGCCGCCCACCCCCAAGCTTTCATTCCCTACAGCGTGCAGGGATATAGCTGGCGGACCTATATGGCCAGGACAGCCGTGGACCCTGCGCTAATTTCAAAAGTCGTGGGACAGGAAGTGCGAGCGATTGATCCCTCCTTGGAAATCGCCACCTTAGGAACGCTGGAAGGGACGCTGAAAGCTTTTTACCGTGGCCCCCAGTTTGAACTCGTGACACTGGGGGCGTTCGCTGTCGTTGGCATGCTTCTCGTGCTCGTGGGCATCTCCAGCGCAATGGTCTACACCGTATCCCTCCGGATTCACGAGATTGGCATCCGCATGGCTCTCGGCGCACAGCGCTCAAATATTCTGAGCATGGTCCTCACTACAGGTCTCGGTCTGATTGGCGCTGGAATAGCCATTGGCTTGCTGGCCAGCTATACAGTAACGCGATTCCTGGCTACTGAGATTTCAGGCGTCTCGGTAACCGATCCATGGACATTCGGTGCGGTCGCTATCCTTGTAACGGTTATCGGCCTCGTTGCCTGCTACATCCCCGCCCGCCGCGCCACCCGCGTCGATCCCATCATCGCCCTGCGCTACGAGTGAGTCCCCCATGACTTCACCCCCACCGCGCGCCCAAATTCGCCTTTACGTTCCGGGCAACTTATTTCGTTCCCCGGCGTCGAACAATCTACGCCCTTTTGCGTATTTGGAAGTGGGGGTAGTCGAGAAGTGCCTATCCCCAAGCTGCCGCTGGAACTCGATCAGGGACTAAGGCACGACTGAGATAGGGCTGCAAGCAGGTGATGCGGAATCGGCAACGCCACATGGGGGCTCCATGGAATCGCTCTGGCAGGATATCCGCTACGCATTGAGGAATCTTAGCAACTCACCCGGCTTCGCCATCGTTGCCATCCTCACCCTTGCCTTGGGCATCGGGGCATCCACTGCCATTTTCAGCGTTCTCGAAAATATCATGTTGGAGCCCTTCCCCTATCCCGATGCGCAGCGCTACATGTCCATCCAGATTCACGACACGGAACGAAATGAACCGGGCGGACGCTCCGGTTTCAGCGGGCCCGAGTTTTTGGACTATGAAGCCCAGACCCACGTCTTCGATCGCGTGATTGCCAATGACAACCTGGACGTCCTCTACCGTTCCGGCGAAGGCACTCAACTCCTGCAAGGTAATTACGCTACACCAGGGACCTTCGAATTTCTCGGCATGCCCGCGCTGCTTGGCCGCGTGATGCAATCCGCTGACTACGAGCCTGGCGCTTCTCCCGTCTTCGTTCTGCGCTACAAAACCTGGGTCAAGGAATTTGCTGGCGATCCCAGCATCCTCAATAAAACTTTCATTCTAAACGGCACTCCGAGAACTCTCATCGGCATCATGCCTCCACGCTTCGGATGGGGTGACGCGGACTTATGGATTCCCGACAAGCCCAGCCGCGCCGTCGTAAGCACCGCCTATGCCGGCGCTTTCCCTCGTTACTGGTTTTTCTTGGGACATTTGAAACACGGCGTTTCGATGAAGGAAGCCGTGGCGGATGTGACCGTTGTTGCCAACCGTCTTGCCACGGTCTACCCCAAGGATTACCCCAAGCACTTTTCCGTGCAGATTCAATCCCTCACCGATCTGGTCGTCGGCCAGTTTCGCACCACTCTTTATATTGTCCTTGCTGCCGTTGGTTTGCTCCTTCTCATCGGTTGCGGAAACGTGGCTAACCTTCTTCTTGCCAGAGCCACCACGCGTGAGAAGGAATTTGCCATTCGCTCCGCTCTTGGTGCTGGCCGCCGCCGTCTGATCAGCCAGCTCCTTGTGGAGAGTCTCATCCTTGCTCTGGCGGGTGCCGCTGTGGGGGCTCTCCTGGCTTGGGGTGGTTTGAAATCTCTCGTGGCCCTCATGCCGCAAGACATTATTCCGGCAGAAGCGGTTATCAGTCTTAACGCGTGGGTGCTGCTTTTTACACTCAGCGTGACTATCCTGACCGCGCTCATCTTCGGACTCATACCGGCTCTGCGGGCAGCACGGAAAGATCTAAATGAGCCGCTGCGCGATACTGGAAAAGGTCTAAGCGGGGGCTTCCGTCACGCCAAGCTGCGCAATGCCGTCGTCGTTCTGGAAGTCGCGCTCTCGTTTACACTTCTCGTAGCCGCAGGCCTTTTGATGCGTAGTTTTGTGGCCCTAAGGGAGGTGCATCTCGGATTCCAACCCGATCACGTCCTCTCGGCGAGGTTGCCGCTCCCCGTGGAACGTTACAAAACGGCAAATCAGATTGCCGCTTTCTACAGCCCCTTGTTGCAGCGCCTGAAAGCGCTCCCTGGCGTTGTCGACGCCACCGAAACCAGCACCCTTCCCCCTTACGGTGGCATCGGCAGCGAAATCGATATCCTCGGCAAAACCCACTCCGAAAAATGGAACGCCATGTTCCAACTTTGCAGCGAAGGCTACTTCCCTGTTCTCAAACTCCAGTTCCTCGATGGCAGGCCCTTCACCGGACAGGAAGTCGATGGCGCGCGCAAGCTCGCCGTCGTCAACCAGACCTTCGCCAAGAAGTATTTACTGGGAGAAAATCCCATCGGCCACCAGATCCGCATCAAGCAACTCTCTGAATTTGAAGACAAGGTACCCGACCCCATGTTCGAGATCATTGGCCTCGTCGCCGATGCCAAAAACCGCGGACTCCAGGATCCTCCCGACCCGGAAATCTGGATACCCTATACCGTCACGGGCTCGGCCTTTCGCGGCATTCTGGTTCGTACCTCGCAAGAACCGCTCTCCATGTTGAACCTCGTCCGCCATGAAGTTTGGGCCACCGACCCCAACGTCGCTCTGACGCTTACAGGCACCTTGGAGGGCTACATCAGCCAGTTTTCCTATGCCGGGCCGCGATTCGGCTTCATGCTCATGATCATTTTTGGCTCGATCAGCTTGATCCTTGTCACCATCGGCGTTTACAGCGTACTCTCCTACACCATCGCGCGGCGCACTCAGGATATCGGTATTCGCATGGCTCTCGGGGCGCAAGGATCCAACGTGGTTGCAATGGTGATCCGCATGGGCCTCCAGCTTGTGGCCATCGGCGTGGGACTTGGGCTGCTGGCCAGCGCCGCTTTGGGGCGCGTCATCGCCACGCAACTCTGGGGTGTGTCGGCTTACGATCCGTGGACCTTGACCTGCGTGCCCGTGGTCTTTTTAATCACCGGATTCCTCGCTTGCTGGATTCCCGCTCGCCGCGCCGCTCGCGTTGATCCCAATATCGCCCTTCGCTACGAGTAGGTGCTGCTGACCATGTGTCCCCTCACACAATCCGAATTTAGCTGCCGGGGAGTAATGGCCTCAGACTTTTTCTTCTCGGCTTCCTGTGGCATTCCCACACAAACCCTGATATCCTCATGTGGTCATCACACAGGAGGCCCAATGAATGACTCCAAACTTGACCTTCTCCAGGGCACCCTCGATCTCATGGTCCTGCAAACCCTTGCGGCCTTGGGTCCCCTTCACGGCTACGGCATTGCCCGTCGCATAGAACAGGTCAGCGGCAATGAGGTTCTCCTCAATCAGGGCACCATCTACGCCTCTCTCGTGCGTCTCCAGCAACGCGGCTGGATCTCCGCCGAATGGGGCACCTCCGACAACAATCGCAAGGCCAAGTTTTATTCCATCACCAAGCGCGGCCGTAAACAGCTCTCCGAAGACGCCGCCTACTGGCAACGCCTCTCCGTCGTGATGAGCCGTGTCTTGGCGATGCCGGAAGAGGAGGCCTAGTCATGATCGATCGCCTCCGCCAACTCTCTCTCCGCTTCGCCTCGCTTTTCCGCCGCGCGCAACTTGATGGCGACCTAGAAGCAGAGATGGCCTCTCACCTCGAACTGGCCACCGAGGAAAACCTCCGCGCAGGCATGCCTCCCGCCGAAGCCCGTCGCCAGGCCCTCATCCATTTCGGCGGCACTCAACAGGCAAAGGAAAACCACCGCGATTCTCGCGGCGTCCCCGTCCTGGAAGTTCTGCTGCAAGATCTGCGGTATACGTTCCGCGCACTTCGCAAAGATCGCGCCTTCACCGCCGTAGCCGTGCTGATCCTTGCCCTCGGTATCGGCGCCAACATCGTCGTCTTTAGCGTCGTCAATACACTCCTTCTTCGCCCCCTGCCTTTTCCACAGTCGCAGCAACTTGCCTGGCTTGCCGGCAACAACGGCGTGGGCGGCCTCTCCGACGTCACGTATCGCATTGATGTCTTCGAGGAATTCCAGCGCAGCAACCGTTCTTTCCAGCAGGTGTCTGCTTTCGTACCCTACTACGCCCTATCTGAGACCAAGCTGATGACCCGCGGCCAGCCCAGGCCCGTCTCTTTTGTTTGGGTGGACGGATCTTTTTTCCCAACCTTGGGCGTTCGACCTGCCCTTGGTCGCTTCTTTACCCACGAGGAGTGCGTCAAGGGCGGCAAGCCCGCAGTGCTTCTCAGTTACTTCTTCTGGCAACGTCAATTTGCCAGTGATCCCTCAATTGTCGGCCAGGCGATCCAACTCGACGATCTCTCCGCAACTGTCGTCGGTGTCCTTCCCGCTTCCTTCGACTTCGGCGCTGTCTTCGCACCTGGCTCAAATATGGATTTCTTCCGTCCCCTGCCTGTGGATCAGTTTCGCACTTGGGGGCACATGCTCTCCATTATTGGTCGCCTTAAACCAGGCGTCACGGTAACTCAGGCGCAGGCGGAAGCGAACATTCTCCTACCGCAGCTTCCGGGCTCCGATGACGAGAATTGGAGCACTGATCTCAAGACCACGGTCTCGGGCCTGCAGGACCATGTCACCGGCAAACTTCGCCGCTCCTTGTTAGTGCTTTGGGGTGCCGTGGGACTCATTCTCCTCATCGTCTGTGTCAATCTCTCCAATCTTCTTCTCGCACGCCTCGCTTCCCGCCACAAGGAGTTCGCCTTGCGCGGCGCTCTCGGCGCCAGCCGCGGTCGTCTCATCCGCCAGCTTCTTACGGAGAGTCTCGTCCTGTCCGCGTTTGGCGCTCTCCTTGGTGTCGCCTTCGCGTTTGCGGTCACTTCGTATCTCGCCCACCAAGGTTCCATCGCTCTTCCCCTTCTCAGCAGTATCCGTGTGGACGGCGCCGCCCTAGTTTGGACCTTGCTTCTCACCCTGATCGTCGGGGTCCTGTTTGGTCTCGCCCCCGGCTTCACCCTTTCCAGTGGCGATTTGCAGAACGCTCTCAAGGATGCTGGCCGCGGTTCCAGCGACGGGCGCGAGCACAACCGCATGCGTTCCGTTTTGGTTGTTTCGGAAGTTGCCCTCGCTTGCGTTCTCCTCGTCAGCGCTGGCCTTTTCCTTCGCAGCTTTCTCCGCATCCTCGACGTTGACCTTGGTTTTGAACCATCTCACGCCGCCGTCATCAAAGTGGATTACGATGATGCCGGTAGCGCGGCCCGCCGTAGCGCCATCCTGCAAGACATCCTGCAACGCGTCCGCGCCATCCCAGGCGTCGAGGCTGCCGGGTCTACCGATATGCTCCCGCTCGACCGCAACCGCAGTTGGGACCTCCTCGCCAAGGGCAAGGTTTTTTCAAAAGATGTGAACGACGATGCGTTTGTCTATGTCGTCTCACCCGGTTACCTCACCGCGATGGGCATGCATTTGATCAAAGGCCGCGATTTCACCTGGCAGGACTCTGACACCAGCGAACCTGTCGTTATCATCAATGAAGCCGCCGCTCGCCGCGAATGGCCGGGCAAAGATCCCATTGGGCGTCTTGCTCAAGGTATCGGCGACAAGGATAGTCGCGTGGTCGGTGTCATTGCCGATGTCCGCGAAAGCAGCCTGGAAGAATCCGCCAGCCCCGCGGTTCTGGTTCCCGTAACCCAGCAAATCCCCGAAGGAACAGAGCTTATACTGCGCTCAAAACTCCCGCCGGAATCCCTCGCCGCCGGCGTCATGAACACTCTCCGCATGTTGAATCCAGAGCAGCCCGCCACGGAGCTCCGCCCGGTTCAGCAGTTGGTGGACCATGCCGTCTCTCCGCGCCGTTTCTTCGTTCTCCTCGTTGCCATCTTCGCCGCGCTCGGCCTTCTTCTTGCCGCTCTGGGCATCTACGGCGTCATCTCCTATTCCGTCACCCGCCAAACTCAGGAAATCGGCATTCGCATGGCTCTCGGTGCCACTCCCGCACGAATTCGATTCGGCGTTCTCGCAAAGACTCTTCGCCTCGCGATTCTCGGCATCGTCATCGGCGCTTTTGCCTCCTTCGCCGTTTCCAAGCTCATCGCTTCGCTCCTCTTCAAAACTGAACCTACTGACCCCGCTACCTTTTTGGGTGTACTTTTTCTCCTGTTGAGCGTCGCCATTCTTGCGGGCTATCTCCCCGCTCTTCGCGCAACGCGCATTGATCCAACAACCGCATTACGCTGTGAGTGAGCCGAACAACGACCATGGATATCCAACGCCCATCCAACGCACGAGCCAAAAAGATCCGCCGCATTGTCTACGCCGCAATTGCCATCGTTTCTGTTGCGGGAGTGACCTTCGGCGTCTCGCGGCTTCGCCAGGCTGCTCCCTCCGTTGATAAAGCCACCGTCTACACCGACGAAGTGAAGCGCGGTCCCTTGCTTATCGAAGTCCACGGCATCGGTACTCTCGTCCCAGAGGACATTCGCTGGCTTCCGGCGCAAACCGATTCCCGCGTCGATCGCATCATCCTGCACCCCGGCGCGCTCGTTCAGCCCGGGAGCGTGATCCTGGAACTCAGCAATCCCGAATTGCAGCGCGACGTTCTGGACTCCGAATATCAGCTGAAAGCGGCCCAGGCCGACTACGAAAACCTCCGGGTTCAACTGAACAGCGATCTCCTTAATCAGAAGGCCGCCACCGCCTCCGTCCGCAGCGATTACGAACAGGCCAAGATCCAGCATGAAGTGGATGAAAAACTCCTCGCCGAAGGCCTCAGCCCCGACGTCACAGCCCAACTATCCAAAGTAAAGGAAGAACAACTCGCGATTCGCCTGCAGCTTGAAGAAGACCGCACTACGAATGCGGCTGACACCGCAAAGGCTCGCCTCATGGCCCAGCAATCTCATGTGGACCAGCAGCGCGCCCTCTACGACCTCAAACGCAGCGAAGCCGATGCTCTCCATCTCCGCGCCGGCCTGGAAGGCGTTCTGCAACTCGTCCCGGTCGAAGTCGGCCAGCATGTTACGCCCGGCACCAATCTTGCCCGTGTCGCTGATCCCAAGCACCTCAAGGCCGAAATCAAGATCGCCGAAACGCAAGCCAAGGATGTGGTCATCGGCCAGTCCGCCTCCATTGACACTAGAAACGGTATCGTTCAGGGCCATGTCTCCCGCATCGACCCCTCCGTCCAAAACGGCACTGTCACCGTTGACGTGCAAATCGGCGACCCACTCCCCAATGGTGCGCGTCCCGACCTCAGCGTTGATGGCACCATTCAGATTGAAAATCTGCGCGACGTCCTCTACGTCGGCCGCCCCGTTCATGGCCAATCCGAAAGCACCGTTGGCCTGTTCAAACTTTCCGATGACGGCGCCGAAGCTGCTCGCGTCAACGTCAAGCTCGGCAAAACCTCCGTCAACACCGTTGAAATACTCCAGGGCTTGAAAACGGGAGATAAAATCATTCTTTCGGATATGTCAAACTGGGACGCTTTTGACCGTATTCGCTTGCGCTAAGGAATCCTATCTTGGAGGCACTTCGCATGACTTCACCAAACGGCACGCTCATCAAAATGCAAGGCGTCAGCAAAATCTTCTTCACCGACGAACTGGAAACTCACGCCTTGGCTCAAATTGATATGGAAATCAAAAAGGGTGAATATCTCGCGATTGCCGGCCCTTCCGGATGCGGCAAATCCACTCTGCT
>Ga0181532_10002555_pt1 | contig 16933 bp, 10 predicted proteins | sample PEATcosm2014_Bin_33_FD_119768 | JGI IMG/M metagenome (GOLD analysis project Ga0181532, IMG submission 119768) | Peatland microbial communities from MTU Mesocosm Facility, Houghton, MI, USA - PEATcosm2014_Bin11_30_metaG | ecosystem: Environmental > Terrestrial > Soil > Wetlands > Peat | place...
CCATTCGGTTTATCCACGCCGTCCTGCCCGTTCGCCCCAGTGCTCCTGAACAGGCCACTCCCGTCCGTGCGGTTTGCCGCCGTCTTTTCGGTAGCGCTCATTTGATTGCCGATTTGGATTGCCAAGATCCGTTGGCGGGCGGCGCTCACCTAGACGCTCGCGAGAGGTACCTGACCAGTTGGCCGGCACAACACCGATAGCCGATCAACTACTCTCGCTCGATGATCAATCCCGGGGGTGTAGTCGCGCACGGAGTGACGCAACGCATACCCAGTGCCGCGCAAGCCCGAATCATCAGCGCCGCCCTGGAACTGTTCGCTCAGAACGGGGTTGGAGGAACCTCGCTGCAGATGATCGCCGACGCCATCGGCGTGACGAAGGCTGCCGTCTACCACCAGTACAAGACGAAGGACGAGATCGTGCTCGCCGCTGCAAAGGCTGAGCTGGAAAGGGTTGACTCGGTTGTTCGTGCCGCCGAGGCTGAGCCATCGCGTGCGCGGGCTCGTAAGACCCTGATTACAGGGATGGTCGACCTCGCCGTCGCTCACCGCCACACTGTGAGTACCATCCTGAACGATCCGGTCATCGTCCGCTTCTTTGTCGAGCAGGAATCGTTCCGCCCTGTCATGGACCGGATGAGTCGTGTCCTGATGGGCGACGAATGTGGACACGAGGCACGCGTCTCAACAGCCATGCTGACCGCCGCCATCAGCGGCACAGTCATGCACCCGCTCGTGGCCGGACTTGACGACGAAGTGCTTCGCGCCGAGCTACAACGGCTCGCCGAGCGCCTTGTCCCTGCCATGAACACGAAGCCCAAGCAGTCCCAATCCGCAACTCGAAACTAGGTCTTTGCGCTACCCTCCCCGGGGCGAACGTACTCGGGATCTGATTCGTCCCGAATGGACAGCCGCCACTTGCAACAGACCTCGTCTTTGCTCACCCGGGGCGGGATCGCCAGGATCTCAACCTTCATATTCGGGTCGTACATCTTCGCCGTCTCGATGATTGCGGCGGGACAGGAGGTATGCGACGCCTTTTCGGCAATGTCCGGCCGACCCAACGCTTCCCATTGGTCGACCGAGACACACTTGTTGAACGTGAAGACCCCCACCTCCTTCTCGGGCATCTCGAATGTCATCTCGAAGGCCTTGCCGGGGAACGAAGTTGCGTCCACCTGGATGTCCTTCATGAAGGCCTCCACCGGGTCCCCGGAGATCTTCATCCAGCGCGACTTGATGTCCTTCGCGGCGGGCAGCAACTTCTCGCTCCACAGAGTCCACTGGAAGGCGAACATCTCGTCCAGGCCGTCTCTCATGACGATCACCAAAGCCCACGACTCGATGGCAGCAAGCAGGAATTCATGGCTGCCCAGGGCGAGCTTCACCAGGCGCTCTTTGGAGTACTGCTTCCACTCCGCCTTGGGTTTGTAGGGATTGACGAGAATCACACCGCCAGCCTCGACCTGGGCCTCCACCTCTTCTTGCGTCTCGGAGATGAGGGCCTCGGCCTCGTCATCGCTGAGCTCCATCCAATTGTCGATCATCCCCCGCAGTTGGGGAAGAATGGTGTCTCGCCACGCCTCCGCCTGGATGCGGTGCATGTCGTCGCGTCCATATCGCTCCGCAACCGACTCCGCCCAGCCTTCGATGCACACCCGGTAGTACTCGTCGCTCATTTCGAGCATGTTGATGAGGGCGTCTTTCGAGAAATCCGAGAACCTGAGGCTTCCATTGAACGGGCCGCTGTAGTCCGGCAGTTCGGGGCTGTCGTCGGGACTGATGTCGGAGCGGGTGTCGTGACCGACCTTCATGTACTTGCCCGGTGAATCGACGACTGGGAACTTTTTGAAATGGATGAGATCGACCGGGATGTCGAGTCCCACTTCTTGCTGATGTTCCTCGTAGTTGGCGCCCACCTTCCGAACCTCGGACAACGTTTCTTTCACATGGTCGTCGATGTCTGACAAGGCGGAACCCCCTTACTCGGTCACTGGGCCGATGGCCTCGGGCCCAAGGTAGCCAATCGGCTAGCCCAGGTCAACAGTGCCCGATCACTCAACAGTGCCATCACAGTGAGGGACGGCAGGCAGTAGCAGGGCACTTTGGGGGGGCAAACGGTGGGCCTCTCAGGCGACCCGAGCAGGCGTCCGAGGCCGCTCGGTCTGCGATGCGCCAGGCGTTAGGCGTCGTCAGGCGGAGAAGCCGATGGAGGCGTGCGGGGCGTCACAGAACGGCTTGTTCTGCGACGCCATGTACCGGCAGAAGGTGAACGGTCGCCTTGTGCTCGAGGACTGCCGACTGGCACGGTCGGAGCTTGTTGATGGACTGCAAGGTCCGCAGTGGCGAATCCGGGTATTCATGGTCATGGCCCTACTGCGTGCCTCGATGCACGCACTGGACAAGGTTGATGCTGTCACCGAACCCATGAAGTCGGCCAACGCTTCGGTGTGGAACGAACGGAACACCGACCCCATCTTCAAGGACTTCATCGAAATGGACCGAAACTTGCTCCTCAAGCAGTATCAGCTGAGGGCCGGCCAGGGTGTAACTGTGTACATGGGTCCTTCGCCACGCAGCGAGATCACCTACACCATGAATGATGGCCCGTTCAAGGGACAGGACCCTCGAGAGCTCGTTGACCAGGCGATCACCTGGATTATCTCGATGAGGTCGATCGACGAACAAGGGCTGCTGGGGAACCGGTGGCGGGACCCAGGTCACCTATGACGGTCATCCGCTCTACACCTACATCGGCGACTCCGCTCGCGGCCAGTCCACGGGCAACAACGTCAACTTGAATGGCGGGTTTTGATACGAGATGACCGCGTCCGGCTGATTTGAAGTGATTCGCCCTCGCGAGAGATCGTTCGCAGCATTGACCGCCATACGCCAATGGGCGGGTGGCACGCTGAGTGCGGTTTTCCGCGCCGCTATTCCTTCTCCCCGATGGCGATCTTCAGGCATAGGAGATCAGCGGTCCAAAGCTCCGAACACCCCCAACGGCTCGAGGTTCGAAGTCTGCCGGCCTCAACCAGTTGCCGCGTCGATGATCGGCGTCACTCCGCGTTCAGGATGAGGTTGGTCGGGGTGTTGGCGGCACGCCACCCCGGGATGGTGGCGACGAGGTTGGCGAGGAGCAGCGCGCCGAGCGCGACGAGCCCAGTGGCCAGAAGTGGGACGGTGGGGTCGGGAATGGCGAAGAGTTCGTGGGCGAAGAGGTCCCACATGGCACGGCCGAACACGATGCCGAGCGGCACACCGATGAGGACCCCGATGGCCACCGACACAGTCGACTGCCAGGCCACCACCGCAGAGAGTTGGCCGCGGGTGAAGCCGAGCGCCTTGAGGAGCGCCAGGTCTCGCCGCCGTCGACGGACTGAGGTCAGGAGGGTCAGGGTGAGGGCGACCACGGCACCGGTGGCCAACCCGACGGCCAGGATGAGCGGGGCCACCCCCATGGCCTGGTAATCGGTGATCTCGGCCGGGCGGATGTCGGTGAAGCTGATGATACCGGCCTCGCCCCCCTCGAGCCGGTTCAGCGATCTCACCATGGACACCAGGGAGCGCTGGGCCGCCGCCGCGCTCACCGACGGCGCGAAGCGCACGAGGATGGCGTTCGGGCCGGGGTCGGACAAGCCGAGGAGCGCCGGCACGCTCTGGGGGATCAGGCTCTGGTCGACGAAGGCGCCCGAGCCGATGGACAAGTGCAGGCCGAATCCGATGCCTACCGTAGGCATGGTGGCGATGCCCACGATGTGCAAGACGGCCGATCTGGCGCCACCGGACACGCGGACGGTCTCGCCCACCCGCTTGTGCAAGTCGGACAGGGTCTCGGCCCCCAGGACGACCTGATCGGGGGCATCGACTTCGTGGCCGGACAAAAGCGCCGGAGCGACTTGGGCCCGGGTGTCGCCGGCGACGACCGGAACGGCCTGCCCGTCGAAGAGCAGCGAGTCGAAGTAGATGCCGGTCCAGCCCGTCACCGAGTGGTCATCATCGAGCAGGTGCGCGGCGTGGGTCTGCGGGACGTTGCCGTACCCCGCGTCCGACTCGAGCATGGCGCTCCAGTTCCACCCGTACAGGCGGGGGGTGCCGATGAGCGTGTGCAGGCTGTCGCCAAAGGTGAGGGTGCCCACTACCACGACGATGGCGAGCGTCGAGGCAAGGATGGATGAGCGCACGGGGACCGACGTGCGCCCTTGTCCTCTCTCGAGGGCGAACCGGATCCCGAGCAGCGCCGGGGCCGGCACGTCCAGCCGGGAGGCGACATGGGTGAACTGAGGGGCCCGCAGAGGCCGGTTGGCCTGTCGTGCCGCCCGCAGGCCCGGAGCGCCTCGATAGTTCAATGCGGCGGCGACCGCGCCGAGGACGACCACGAGGATCAGGGCGCCGAGCCCGAGCACGGTCCGGTCGACGTAGAACCCCGACGCCGGGACGACCGACTGCAGTGGCCCGAAGATCAGCAGTGGGGAGAGCGCGACGGCGACGACGGCCGCCCCCGCAGCGCCCAGCAGTAGGGAGATCCCGATCCCGAGCAGAGAGTCGGTGGCCGTGTTCCACGGCCGCGCCCCGACGAACCACATGACCTCACGTTCCTCGGTGGTCAGGAGGATCAGGCGCGCCATCAGCTGAATGGCGATGAGGACTGTGGCCAGGCCGGCGATGAGGCCGAAGACTGCCAACGCGATGGACTCCGGCTTGACCGCCTGCTCCGCCTCGTTCTCGATGACCGACGTCACATGGAAGTAGTACGGGTACCCGGACGGTAGCAGGTGAAGGTAGCCCGACTCGACAGCCGGCACGTCCGCCGCGCCGTGGCGCAGTGTGAGCCCGCTCCAGGCGTAGGTGATGCAGCAGGGCACCAGCCGACGTGTCAGGGCGGGCGTCAGGATCATGCTGGGGATCGTGTCGATCTCGTCCTGCACAACCTCCGTGTTGGCGACGCCGACGCCGGTGATACGCACACTGACGATGCGGGTGGAGGGACTCGTCGGGAACCCGTTCTGCCCGAGCTGCGCGTTGGAGAAGAACCCGAAGCGGACGACCGAGCCGACGTGCAACCCGTACAGCTTGGCGGCGAACTCGTCGACCATGGCCTCGTCGGGTCGGCGCGGGTCGGGCCGGGTTCCCTGCAGGATAGTCATCCGATCCTGGTTGAAGTAGAGCCCGTTGAGGCTGGCGATGGGGTCGAAGTTCGAGGTGAACAACGGGCTGTGGGTGTCGACGAGGCCCGCCTTCGTCACCGGAACGGCATTGGGAGAGACGTAGGTCTCTATCGACGTCACTTGGGGCAGGCGGGCGATCTCCTTGAGGATCTTTGGGTTGTACGACCCGACGTCAATGGCGAGGTCGGACGGGTTCGTTCCCTTGAGAAACGTCGGGAAGGCCGACTCGCTGCGGCGGGCGCCGGCGATGCTGCCGAGCGAGATGCCGCCGACCAGTGCGACTAGCAGCACGATGCCGGCGTAGCTGGTCCAGCGCCGCGGCAGGTCGAGGCGGAGGCGGTACCAGGCGACCCGCCCGATCTCCCGGATCACCGCGACCCCCGCGCCGGTCGCTGGCCGGGGTGTGGGCGGGCGCAGGCACCGTGAGGTGGCCGCAGCTTCCTCCGTGCCCGATGCAGCATGGTCCCTTTATCGCGCACACTCCGGTCGTCGGACCAGGGTGACAGCCGTACCGGGAGGGTGGTGCTACCCAGCAACGGGCCCTCGGCCGAGCCCGATCCGGTGGGGCCGATGGCGCGTCCACCCTGTGGCCGATCCGCCCGGACGATGGCCGCGTGGTCGCCCGACCCTCCACTGCAAGACTCAGGAGATTTTGCGGTATGCATACGTGCTGCGCGTTGGGCGGGTCGATCGGTGATCACTGAGTCGATCGGGCATGCCCCCCGCCCCGCGCCGCGCGTGCCCTTGTTCCCGGTTGCGCCGGCCGCCACTTTGCCCTCGGGTCTCGGGTCCCGGCTCCCCGTTCCGTGCGCGGCGGTTCTGGGCCGTTTCGGCCCCCGGGCCCTTCTCCCCGCTCCTCAAAGGTGGGCCCATTGGGACTAGTGGTCTCGCGCGTAAATCATTGTGACTTACGCGACTCGGAGCGGCTTGCCGTCATAGGTCCAGCGGAACGGTGTTGCCCGGCGGTTGTAGTCGTTGATGAAGGCGATGACCTTGTCGGCCAGGTCGTCGAGTGAGTCGAATTCACCACGGCGCAGCAGCCGACGTTCGAGTATCGAGAAGAAGAGCTCGACCTGGTTGAGCCAGCTGTCATGGGTGGGTGTGTGATGGATGTGGACCCGGGGATTGGCCTCTAAGAATTCGGTGACCTTGGCCGTCTTGTGGGCGGCGAAGTTGTCGGCGATGCAATGGAGATCGAGGTGCGGCGGGGTCTGGGTGACCAGGTCGCCCAAGAAGGTGACGAAGTTGTCGCTCCGAGTCGAGTTGGTGACCCATCCGGCCATTGTGCCCTCATGGACGCTCAACGCAGCGAAGAGCACGGCGGTGCCATGGCGCTTGTACTCGAACTCCCGCCTGGTCCGCTTGCCCGGAATCGCCGGTTTGGTCGGGTTGATCCGTGACTTGGCCTGCATGCCCGACTTCTCGTCGACCGACCAGACCACGGCATTTTGCGGCGGATTGAGGTACAGGCCGCAGACATCTGCGGCCTTGGCCCAAAAGTCCGGGTCATGGCTGGTCATCCACGACTCGACCTGCCAGGGCTTGAGGTCGAGGGCCTTACAGATCCGCCAGGCCTGCGAAGCCGAGATGTGCACGCCGTGATCGGCCATGGCCGTCGCGAGACTCTCCATCGTCCAGCGGGTCGATCCTGGCGGAGGGTCCTCGGTGACCAACTTGACCAAGAGCAACACGTCGTCGTGGTCATAGATCACCGGGCGGCCCGGACGTTCCTCGTCTTCTAACCCGGCCAGCCCGTATTCCTCATAGCGGGCCCGCCACATCCCCACCTGGTTGTAGTGCAGATCGACCACCTCACCGATCGCCCGATTGGACTCGCCGTCGGCCATCAGCAGGATCATGCGCGCCCGCTTGGCCGCCCGAGCTTCAATGGTGTTGGACCGCACACGCGCTTCGAGTTCGGCCCGGTCACCTCGACGAAGTTTGAGCGGAGGAAGTCGCATCCCCCCATAAAAACACATCAGTGTTATTATCGCGAGGATCCACTAGTCGCCACCTTTTGTCAGGGTGGTAACGACGCTCACGAGGCCGGCACATCGTCGGGTCCTCGCTCGGCGAACAAGGTGCCGAGCGGTACCCACCAGCCGAGATCGACCTCGTTCTCGTCGACGGGGTAGTCGTTGGTCGTCAACAGGCGGCCGTATTTGCGTAATTGGACCACGACGTCGCCGATCGCCTTGTCGAAATGGCCAATCTTGAGCCCATCGGGCACAGGTTCCCTGCTCTTGTGGGCAACCTGCCTATCTGCAAAGGTCATCACCACGTCGGTCTCGCCCTTCATTGTCGCGATATCCCGCGTGATGTTCGCCTTGCTCAAGGTACCGTTCCCGTTCCCCCACTCCTGCTCAAGCGAGACAGCGTGCCGTTGCACGTCTGTCGTATCCCGGCTCAGTGTCGTAGCGAACGCGTGCATCTCGGCTAGCCATTCGATCGTGATCGAGTTCGCGTTCTTCTCGAGGATCTTGAGGATCCGGTAGAGGCACGCGTCCCCACCCGACTGCGTCCCACCAACGAACCCGGCGCAGTGAGACGGCCTGCGTTTGGACGTGGAGGTCCGTGCAGTGACTCTTCCACAATGGCGATGTTCCCGGCGAGTCTCTATCCAGACCGCGCAGCACGGCCCAAAATAAAGCGCCCCCGGCAGGACTCGAACCTGCGCCACCGGCTCCGGAGGCCCATCTGATTTGTCCAGCCCGACTTGCCCGTCCGCCCAGTGCCCCTGAGCCGGACCTCCGGTCCGTCTCGTGTTTCGCTGTCTTCCCGGTGACGCCCATTCGATTGCCAAATCGGATTGCCACGGAGTGCGCATCGTTGAGACCTGGCCCATCAGGGATGCACTTCGTCTTGGCCCGAGTCTGCAGACCCGCCTCCCCTCACTCCAACCTGCGGCCCGTGGTTGAGAGGGTGAATGAAACGAGACACCCGGCGATGGATCCGCCGCTCCAGTCGTTCGACGCGGGTGGTCGCACGTCTGGGTGTGTCCGCGTTCGGAGCGCGGTTGCGGTAAAAGGGAATCTTCGCCAGTTCGACCAGGAGCAGGTAGGTCACGACCAGTCCGAACAGCGCAAGGAAAAAGCTCGCGGGCAGTGGCGTGAATCCCAAGAGATGCGCCAATCCAGTGTAGGGCAGGATCGCCCCGATCAGGGCCGCCCCGGTCGGGACCGTCAGCATTGGCAGGCTGGGCCGGCTCCTGAAGAACGGGATCCGTCGGGTACGGATCACGTAGATCACCAGGGTCTGCGTGGCGATCGACTCCACGAACCACCCCGTCCTGAACTCCACGTGGCCGGCATGGAGCACGGAGAGCATGAACCAGAAGGTGACGAAGTCGAAAATGGAGCTGAGGGGACCGAACGCGACCATGAAGCGCCTGATGAACGTCATGTCCCACGCGGCCGGGCGCGCCAACGCCTCGGGATCGACGCGATCGGTCGGGATCACCATTTGCCCCGTGTTGTAGAGCAGGTTGTTGAGAAGGATCTGCGACGGCAGCATCGGCAGGAACGTCAGGAATGCAGATACACCGGCCGCACTGAACATGTTGCCGAAGTTCGAGGACGTGGCCATGAGGACGTACTTCATCGTGTTGGCGAAGATGCGGCGTCCCTCCATGACTCCTTCCGCCAGGACGCCGAGATCCTTGTCGAGCAGCACCACGTCGGCGGCGTCCTTGGCTACGTCGGTCCCCGAGTCCACCGAGATGCCGACGTCGGCGTGGTGCAACGCCACGGCGTCGTTGACCCCGTCACCCAAGAAGGCCACGTCCTTTCCGGTCCGGCGGGCCACCTTGATGATCCGAGATTTCTGATCAGGGCTGATCCTGGAGAACACCGTCGTGGTCAGGATCGCCACCTCGAGCCGGTCGTCGTCGAGCGCCTCGACCTCCCGACCGTTCAGCACCCCGGTGCAATCGACGCCGATCTCCGAGCACACCTTGGCGGCCACCTGGCCGTTGTCCCCGGTGATGATCTTGACCGCCACCCCCAGTCGTTCGAGCTGGGCGATGGACTCGCCGGCGTCGGCCTTCGGACGATCGGCGAAGGTCAAGAAGCCCTCCAACACCAGTTTCTGCTCGTCTGCGGCGGTCAGCACATCGATGCCCTGGGCTGGACGGCTGGCTACGGCGACCACCCGGGCTCCCTCGGAGAACAGTGCCTCTAACGCCGAGCGGGCGCCGTCGGGGACATCCACGCAACGGTCGAGGACCACCTCGGGTGCCCCCTTGGTGATCACGAGCGGCCCGCCGTCGGGGTCGTTGACCAGGACCGAGGCCAGCTGACGCTCGTGGTCGAAGGGGAGGACCCCTCGCCGTACGCATCGGGAGGCCTCGGTGGCGACGTCCCCTCCCCGCTCAGCGCCGGGGGCAGACCAGAGGGCCTGGTCCAGTGTGTTCCCGCCAACCGGACCCTTGTCCGTGACCGCCGCCTCGTTGCAGACGAGCCCGAGCAGCAACGGGCGATCGCTTTCCTGACCGGCCGCGTCGAGCGCCCGCTGAAAGGTGATCTTCCCCTCCGTGAGGGTGCCGGTCTTGTCGGTGAAAAGAATCTCGATATTGCCGAGGTCCTCGATCGCCACCAACCGCTTGACCAGCACTTTCTTTGCCGCCAGTGCCTTCGAGCCCGACGCGAGGCTGACGGTCACGATGGCCGGCATCATCTCGGGGGCGATGCCCACCGCGATGGCCAGCGAGAAGAGCAGTGCGTCGATGGGCGGTCGATGGAGGGCCACGTTGATGATGAAGATGGCCACGGTCAGGACTCCCGCCACCCCGAACAAGAAGCGCGAGAAGCGCGCCAGGCCCACCTCGAAGGCCGTCTGACCCTGATGCTCGGCCAAGCCAGCTGCGATCTGCCCGAAGGCGGTGTGGGTCCCCGTCTGGACCACCACGCCGAGGCCCGATCCCTCGTGGACGATCGTTCCCATGAAGGCGCATCCCGGCTGGTCCTGGGGCGCGCCGCCGGTGACGGGTCCCACGGACTTGACCGCTGGCATCGACTCCCCGGTCAGGACGCCTTCGTCGCACTCGAGCTCGTCGACCTCGAGGAGGCGCAAGTCCGCCGGCACGATGGCGCCGATCCGCAGCGCCACCACGTCACCACGCACAAGGTCCGTGACCGGCACCTGGCATGTTCGCTCATCCCTCCGGACCTCGGCCTCGTGTCGAATTTGGCGCCTGAGGGAGGCCATGGCCTGCTCCGCCCGGTATTCGTTGAAGAAACCAAGACCGACGCTGAGAGCGACGATCACGGCGATGATCAGGGCGTTGGTACCGCTGCCGGTGAGTCCCGACACCAGGGCCGCCGCGAGCAGAAGGATCAGGATCGGGTTGCGGAGTTGTCGGAAGAGGACGGACGTTGCACGAACGCGATGCGTGCCCAGTGCGTTGGGCCCGAACCGACGGAGCCGGTCCGCTGCTTCGTCCGACGTGAGCCCTTCTGGGCCGCTCCCGAGCCGCGAGAGGACTTCCTCAGGTGAGAGACCAGCTGCTTCGGCCAATTCCAGCTCTTCAGCGGGAGCGCGCGTTGCCACCACCATGACGGCAGCTTGGCCCTAGGGAGCAGCCGACAACAGGGCCATCGGTCTCAAATGACCCGGCCAGCGAGGTCTCGGCAGCGTCAGAGTTCCTTTTGCACCCCCGGGTTCGCCAGGGCCCCGGGGTTCGGCTTGGATCGTGCCGGCTCCGTGGCGCCGGTGGTCAAAGTCCCGTGGGATAGGTCTCCGGGGGCTCTCCCGCGTCCCAGATCGACGCGCGCTCAAGGGGCTCGACCGCCGAGGTGTGATCGAGATGGATGACCGCATCGAACTGCTCGCCGAGACGGGCATGAAAGTAGTGACTCCCACGTTCGGTCTCGGGGCGATAGATGACCCCTATTGCCCGCTCCAGGCGCGACGTCACCATCGCGTCGTGCACGGTCGGATCGGTCAAGTCCAACCAGAAGCGATCGGCCTGTGCTTCGTGGAGATACGACTCATGACTTTCGGTCATCGCTGGACGCACTCGTTTGCGCTCAGATGGACCGCCCCACTCCGAGGAGGCGGTCACGGTGCCGTCGTAGGTGGTGAACCCGATCAGGGCGCAGGCGCCTCCGTAGCGCTGCCGGGCCAGTTGGCCCACGTTGAGCTCCCCATGAGAACCCATCTCGGTGGAACGCGCGTCGCCGACGTGCGAGTTGTGCTCCCATACCACGATCTTCGCATGGCCAAATTGGTGATTGAGGTGCTCAGCCAGCGAATCGAGCGTGGCGGCCATGTGGCGGTCACGGAGGTTCCACGAGGACACGTCGGCTCGATACATCTGCTGGTAGTACTCCTCGGCGTCCCGCACCAGAAGGGCATTCTGCTCGGCGAAGAAGAATTCGTCGTCCGCCACCCAGCCGTCGCGCCGCAAGTATCCCTCTGCTTTTCGTCGCAGCTCGATGAGCTGCGCCACGACCTCGTTCTCGCATGGGATCGCGCCCGAATAGGCGAGGGCGTAGCCGTAGGCCTGTCCTTCGCCACCGACATGGTCGAAGCATGAGTAGCGTGCCCGAGCCCGTGAGGCCTCGTCCGGATCGACTTGGTCGAGGTACCTCACGACCGCCTCCATGGAAGCTCGCAGGCTGTAGAGGTCCAAACCATAGAAGCGCGCCTTGAGCGCCGGATTGATATGGGAGTCGTTCCGAGCGCGAAGCCATTGCACAAAGGCCAGGACATCGCGGTTCCGCCACATCCAGGCGGGGAACCGCTGGAAGTCCGAAAGTGCTGTGTCGGCGTCAGCGTCATTTGAGAGTCCCATGACGTAGCGATTGACCCGGTAGGCGTCTGGCCAGTCGGCCTCGACCGCTACGGCATTGAATCCACATGCATCAATGAGCTGACGAGTGATGCGGGCCCGCTCCGCGTAGAAGTCATGAGTGCCGTGAGAGGCCTCGCCGATGAGGACGAACCTTCGATCGCCCACGAGATCGAGAAGCAAGCCGTAGTCGTTCTGGGCGCCCGTGATCGAATGAAGATGGCCCTCCAGCGTCGCAGAGATCGACGTATAAACCATGTTGACAAGTGTCGAACAGTCGCGGTCGTTGCGACAGGGACGAACGTCACAATCGCCGACAAGCCGCTCGAAATCTCGGGACTTCGCGGGCGGAAGAGCGCCCCCGGCACAAAGCGCCCCCGGCACAGAGAGCGCCCCCGGCAGGACTCGAACCTGCGCCACCGGCTCCGGAGGCCGGTGCTCTATCCGCTGAGCTACGGGGGCGGGCGTGCCCGTGCCGGTGCACGAGCAGGGATCGATCGTAGTCCTCGCACACCCGGGCCGGTCCCGCCGTTGCCGGGATGCGCGAAGGCTGCCGTATCCTGCACTTCCATGCCGACGGACCACGACGTCGCCACCGCACCACCGGAGCGGCACCTGCTCCCGCGCACGGGCGCCGTGGACGCCAAGGGCCACCTCCACGTCGGCGGCATCGACCTCTTGGAGCTGGCCGAGGAATTCGGGACCCCGCTGTTCGTCTACGACGAGGACCACCTGCGCCAGGCCTGCCGGGAGGCCGTGACGGCGTGGGGGGACGGCGTCGCCTATGCCACCAAGGCCTTCTTGTGCCGGGCCATGGCCCGTCTCGCCCACGAGGAGGGCATGCACCTCGACGTCGCGTCGGGCGGCGAGCTCCACGTGGCGTTGTCGGCGGGCGTGCCCGCCGAGCGCCTCGTCCTGCACGGCAACAACAAGTCGACGGGCGAGCTCGCCGCCGCGCTCGGGCACAGCGTGGGCCGCATCGTCGTCGACTCCTTCGACGAGATCGCGCGGCTCGGGGGACTGTTGGAGTCGTCCCCGCCGGTCCAGGCCCGGCCGAAGGTCCTCGTCCGGGTCACGCCGGGTGTCGAGGCGCACACCCACGAGTTCGTCCGCACGGGCCAAGAGGATTCCAAGTTCGGTTTCTCAGTATCTTCGGGCGCGGCGGCGGAAGCGGTGGCCGCCCTGGAGCTCCTGCCCGGTGCCGAGCTGGTGGGGGTGCACGCCCACATCGGCAGCCAGGTGTTCGAGGCCTCCTCGTTCGAGCAGGCGGCCGAGGTTCTCGGTACCTTCTTCGCCCCGCTCGAACTGCCCGAGCTGGTGGTCGGGGGCGGGCTCGGGGTCCCCTACGTCAACGGCGAGACGGCGCCGACCCAGGTCGAATGGGCGGCGGCCACCCGCGCCGCCTGCGCCAGGTCGGGCGTCCACCCGGCCACCCGGATCTCGGCCGAGCCCGGGCGCTCCATCGTCGCCACCGCCGGCATCACCCTCTACACGGTGGGCACCGTGAAGCACCTCCCGGGGATCCGCACCTACGTGAGCGTGGACGGGGGCATGAGCGACAACCCGCGGCCAGTGCTCTACGGCAGTGGCTACGAGGCCTTCCTGCCGCGCTCGGCCGATGCACACCGGCCGCGGCCCGTGCGCGTGGTGGGAAAGCACTGCGAGAGCGGCGACCTCGTCGTGCCCGAGGCCTACGTGCCCGAGGACCTCGCGGTCGGTGACATCCTGGCCACGCCGGTCACGGGTGCCTACGGCTACGTGATGGCCTCGAACTACAACAAGGTGCCTCGCCCCGCCGTCGTCTTCGTGTCGCAGGGCACCGCCCGCGTCGCCGTGCGCCGGGAGACCTTCGAGGACCTCACGCGGCTCGACGCCTGAGCGTCATTCGGCTTTGAGGAGGGACGCCGCCCGGGCGCGGGACGCCACGAGCGCCGGCCCGACCGCCAGCAGGTTGGCGACGACCAGCGTTCCGGCCGCGATGGCCGCGACGGCCCACGCCGTCACGACGGGGTCGGCCACCACCCCCAGGTTCGACGCGAAGGCGTTCCAGACCAGCCGGCCGGCGGCAATGCCCAGGGGGATGCCCAGCACGACCCCGATGGCGGCGACGGTGGTGGTCTGCCAGGAGACGGACAGTGCGATTTGGCGGCGGACGAAGCCCAGCGACTTCAACAGCCCCATCTCGCGTCGCCGCCGGTTCAAGCTCGACAGCAGCATGTGGAGCAGCGTCGCCACCCCGAAGAGCACGACGATCAGCCCGAAGATCAGCGGGAAGTTGACCGCCTCGCCGAAGTTGACCAGGTCGGTGGGTGGGCGGGGGAAGTTCACCTGGGACGGGTAGTCCCGGCTGAGCGCGGCCAGTGCCGCCGTGCCCTGCGGCCCCGGAGTGGTGCGGACGAGGAAGCCGCCGGAGTCGGCGACGAGCAACGCCGAGAGGCAGGTGTGGTTTCGGGCGCCGCTCGGGCAGACCGGTCCCAAAAGGCCGTCGAGGGTGAAGAGGGCGCCGGTCCCCAGGGCCGCGCCGTTGAAATCGGCCGGGAGCACGGTGGTGCCCACCACCCGGAAGCTGCGGACCTTCGTCGCCCCACCGGCCGACGACGATCCCGAGATTGCCACGCGCACCGTCGAGCCGACGCTGGCGCCCACCTGCCGCATGGTCTTCGCGCCCAGCACGACCTCGTCGTCGGCTGCCGGAAGCCGGCCGTCGACGATCGTCATCATGTACGGACCCCGCAGGCTCCGCCCGGCGAGGGCGTCGACCACGTGACCGTTGATGCTCACGTCGTCGCCGACACCCGCCGTGATGGCCGCCACGCCGGGTCGCTCCAGATCGTGGAGCAGCCGATCGTTCTGCGCGACCGAACCGGTGTTGTTGGCCGAGAACCACGCGTCGAACGCCTGGCCGTACTGCGCGGGTGTGCTGGTGAGGTGGGTCAGGCTCGCCCCGAACACGGCGGTGCCGCAGAGGACCGCCACCGCCAGGACCGCACCGACAATGGCCGAGCTGACCGGCACGGCGGTGCGGCCGCGTCCCCGCTCCAGGGCGTTGCGGATCCCGATGAGCGCGCTCGGGGGGGCGCCGGACGCGATCAGAAAGGCGACTACTCGCGACGACCGCACGACCCGGTCGTCGTCGCGCCGCGAAACCAGCCGAGAGGCGCGGACAGCCGGCCAGACGCCCAGCGCGAGCACCGCGGCGACCGCCATCGCTGCGCCGCCGAGCAGCAGCAGCGCATCGAAGTCGAAACCCGGCGCCGGGTCGGCGAGCCTCGCCTCGCCGACGGGGACGAAGGTGGAGAGCAACGCCGCCAGGAGCACCCCTCCGGCCGCGCCGGTGAGGGCCACCGCCAGCGTGCGGGCCATGGTGAGGGTGAACAGCTGACGGCGGGTGGCGCCGAGCGCGCCGAGGGCGGGATAGTCCTCCGCCTCCAAGGCGGCCTGGCGAGCCAGCGCCTGGGCCAAGACGAGGATGCCGACCAGGGCGGCCAGGCCGGTGAGGATCCACCATCCGACCGCCTGGGGGGCGATGGAGGTGGCGATGGAGTTGGCGAGTGAGTCGAGGTCGGTGCCCGACAGGCCCCCCAGGCTGCGGACCTGGGCGTTGAAGCGGGGAAGGCTGGCGGCACCGTGGCGCAGGCGGAACATGTACTCGTCGAACACGACGCTCCGCGCGTCGTACTTCCGGGCGAAGCTGCTCGTGGCGTAGAGGTCGTAGGAGGGCGGGCCCGACGTCGTGGGGAACTCGAACTCGGAGACCGAGAAGCCGACCACGTGCAGGGTGACGGTCGGACCACTGGGGATGAGGTTGGCGTTGCTCAGCACCGCCGCCCGCTGGGACGAGGCCGCCAGCGGGACGTGCAGGACGCTCCCGATGTGCACGCCGAGCGGCTCGAGGTTGTACGAGGCGAGGACCTGGTCGGGGTCGGACTGGTCCGGCAGGCGACCGCTCACCAGCTTGACCACCTGGGTCAGCTGCGCCGGGGGGACCTCGTCGACGGAGAAGTCGTTGGCGCCGATGGGGTGACAGGTGCACGTCGGGGCCCCGGCGGCGGGCGCGAGGAGCCGCGTGACTGACGCCACCTCCGGCAGGGACGCAACCCGGGGGACCGGGTCGGCGCTGTAGAAGAAGGAGTCGTACCCGTGGGCCGCTTCGAAGCGGGGGAAGGCCGTGGCGGTCCTGCGGGCGGTGGCCGCCCCGGCCAGCACGAGACCGACCACCACCGCGGTCAGCAACGTCAGGGCCAGCCACGAGCGCCAGCGATGCCGCGCGCCGGCCTGGAGCATCAGTCGGAGAAACGACACGGGACCTCCCCGCCGCCAGTGTGACCCCACGCCGGGGGACCGCTCAAGGGAGCCAGCCTGCGGGGGCCGCATCGTGGTAGCACCACCGGCGCCGACGGCGTGTCGCCTGTGCACGGCCGGCCCGGCGCGGGCCCTCGGAACAGGGCGAAAGGGGCAGGTCACCGTGTGGGGAGCCTGTACCGTTTGGAGGTGACCGCCGACAAAGCCAGGGCCCCCCAGGGCGCGGCCGCCCCCGACCAGCCGCACGCACACCCGGCTCCAACGGTGCGCGTGGCGCTGCTCGGGTGCGGCAACGTGGGCGGCGCGCTGGCCGAGATACTCCTCACCCGTGCCGACGACGTCGCCGCCCGTACCGGCATCCGCCTCGACCTGGTCGGGATCGCCGTGGCCGACCCGGACAAGCCCCGCGCACCGGCCATCGACAGGGACCTCATCGGCACCGATGCCGCCGCGCTGGTGGCCCGGGACGACGTCGACGTGGTCGTCGAGCTGATCGGTGGGCTCCATCCGGCCCACGAGCTGATCGAGGCGGCGCTGCGCAGCGGCAAGCCCGTCGTCACCGGCAACAAGGCGCTGCTGGCCACCGCCGGGGCCGAACTGGCCGAGGTCGCCGCCGCGGCCGGCGTGGACCTCCTCTACGAGGCGGCCGTGGCCGGCGCCATCCCGGTCATCCG
>Ga0181532_10002560_pt1 | contig 16908 bp, 27 predicted proteins | sample PEATcosm2014_Bin_33_FD_119768 | JGI IMG/M metagenome (GOLD analysis project Ga0181532, IMG submission 119768) | Peatland microbial communities from MTU Mesocosm Facility, Houghton, MI, USA - PEATcosm2014_Bin11_30_metaG | ecosystem: Environmental > Terrestrial > Soil > Wetlands > Peat | place...
CGACAATGTCTCGCTGGAGATCGAGCTGATCACGCCAGTGGCGATGGAGAAGGGCTTGCGGTTCGCAATCCGCGAAGGTGGACGCACCGTGGGCGCCGGCACCATCACGGAAATTATTGCGTAACACTGAGGTGCGGCCTTACGGCTGCCCTTTAATTTTGACCAGCGGCAAAAGTCGCAAGGCAAGTTGCGGAGACGGAACGAGCCTTAACAGAGATCTTTGAGAGATAACTATCGTGATTGGCAAAGAACGAATCCGGATCCGGCTGAAAGCATACGACTACCGCATTCTTGATCAGTCCACCAGCGAGATCGTCAGTACGGCGACGCGCACTGGGGCAACCATCGCGGGACCGATTCCGCTGCCCACGGTAAAGAACAAGTATTGCGTGCTGCGCTCGCCTCACGTGGACAAGAAGTCGCGCGAGCAGTTTGAGATCCGCACGCACAAGCGCCTGCTCGACATTCTTGAGCCGACGCAGCAGACGGTGGACGCGCTGATGAAGCTGGAGCTTCCGGCGGGTGTGGACGTGGAGATCAAGGCGTTCGGGAAAGAGCATAAATAACGGCTATTAGCTAAGAGCTTCGAAAAAACAAGGCTTCCGTGGCGCAAGTCCCCGGTGCATGAATCACCGGAAATCAGGAAGCGGAGTTGAGGACAAGAACATGGCAGTCGGTGGAATTTTAGGCAAGAAAGTCGGCATGACGCAGCTCTTCGATGACAAGGGTGATGTTCACCCGGTCACGGTGCTGCAGGCCGGCCCCTGCGTTGTGACCCAGCGCAAGACAGTCGACAAGGACGGCTACGATGCCGCCCAGATCGGGCTGGTGGAGTTCGTGAAGGAGTCTCGCCTGACGGGCGCGATGAAGGGACACTTCGCGAAGAATAATCTGCCGCCGCTGCGCTTTCTGCGCGAAGTGCCGGTGGTGATCGATCCCGAGACCGAGGACGGCACCAAGGTCGGCGACAAAGTGTTAGTGGATATCTTCGAGGGCGAGAGATTTGTCGATGTTGCCGGGACCAGCAAGGGCCGCGGCTTCGCGGGCGTAGTGAAGCGGCACAAGTTTGCCGGCGGCGCGGCATCGCACGGATCGATGTTCCAGATTACCGGGTCCATCGGCTCGTCGGCGTTTCCGTCGCGCGTGTTCAAAGGTATGCGCATGGCAGGACATATGGGCGTAGAGCGCGTTACGGTCCGCAACCTGCGCGTGCTGGGCGTCGACAAAGACGAGAACCTGCTGGTTGTGGAAGGCGCGGTCCCGGGACATAGGGACGCATACGTGATTATCACCAAGGCGAAGAAGCCGCCTAGAGAGCGTCGTGGATTCAGCGGCGCGGGCACGGTCGATCCGTTGAAGGCTTCGAAGCGCGCGGTGGCGAAAAAGAAGTAGCCAGTGGCCAGTAATCAGTAGCCAGTTGGTTTGGCTGAGAGCTGACGGCTGAAGGCTGAAAGCCGAGGGTCATTAGGCCCGCGAATTGGAAGAGATACTATGGCGACGATTGATGTAGTGAATCTGGGCGGCGAGGTAGTGGGCTCCCTCGAACTGGCTGACGAAGTATTCGGGGCGGTGAACGAGGCCTTGCTGTGGGAAGCGGTGAAGCACTACCGCGCCGGACAGCGGGCCGGCACGCATGCCACCAAGAACAAGAAGCTGGTGAGCGGCGCCGGTAAAAAGCTCTGGAAGCAGAAGGGCACCGGACGCGCGCGTGTGGGCTCCATTCGCTCGCCGCTGTGGCGGCATGGCGGAACGGTGCACGGACCTCAGCCCCGCTCTTACGATTACGCGTTCCCGCGCAAGAAGGTGCTGGGCGCGTTGCGTTCGGCGTTGGCGGCGAAGCTGGCTGACGGCAAGCTGGTGGTGGTGGAGAACTTCGAACTGGAGGCAGTCAAGACCAAGGAGTTCCGCAAGACGCTGGACAAGCTGAACGCCAAGGGTACGACGCTGCTGGTGGAAAACTCGGCGAGCGAAAACCACAATCTGCACCTGAGCTCGCGCAATTTGGAAGGCGTCGAGTTACTGGCGGGCAACCAGGTTCATCCTTATCACCTGCTGCGGTATGAAAACGCAATCTTCGCGTTGTCGGCGCTTGAGAAATTGCAGGACTCGCTGAAGGCCTCGGCGCCCAGGCGCAAACACGCGGAGGTGGCGTAAATGAAGTCGGCGTATCAGATCATTCGCCGCCCGGTGATCACGGAAAAGGGTTTGGGCGTGAAGGAAACGGAAGCGACGCTGGTTTTCGAAGTCGCGCTGAAAGCCAGCAAGACCGAGATCAAGCAGGCCGTGCAGAGCATTTTCAAGGTGAAGGTGGACTCGGTGCGGACGGCAACCTTTACCGGCAAGGAGCGCCGCCGGGGCAAGTTCACCGGCTATCGTCCCGACTGGAAAAAGGCGTACGTGCGGTTGAAGACAGGGCAGAAGATGCCTGAGTACGCAGAGAACATTTAGTTAGTGGCTAGTGGCCAGTGGTCAGTGGCTAGAAGCGGCTGCTGAGCGAAGCGCCAGTAGCGAAAAGCGAAGAGCGAATCATGGCGATTAAGACTTATAGACCGACAACTCCGTCGCGGCGGTTCACGACGTCGACGGTCAACGACGACCTGACGACCAACCGGCCGTATAAGCCGTTGACCGAACCGAAGCAGCGCACGGGCGGACGCCGCAATGCGGGCGACCTGACCATGTGGCATCACGGCGGCGGACACAAGCGCAAGCTGCGCATCATCGATTTCAAGCGCGACAAGGCCGGAATCCCCGCGACCGTGGCGTCGATCGAATACGATCCCAATCGCTCGGCACGCATTGCGCTGCTGAATTATGCCGATGGCGAGAAGCGTTACATCGTGTACCCGGTCGGGCTGAAAGTTGGGGCCAAAGTAGTGAGCGGTCCCGACGCCGACATCCTGGTGGGCAATGCGCTGCCGTTGCGCAATATTCCTCCCGGCACGACGGTACACAACATCGAGCTGAAGCCGGGCAAGGGCGCACAGATGGCGCGCTCGGCGGGAGCGCAGGCGCAACTGGTGGCCAAGGAAAACGATTACGCGCTGTTGAAGCTGCCCTCCGGCGAAACCCGCAAGGTGCTGGTGGATTGCATGGCGACAGTGGGCCAGGTCGGCAACGTCGATCACGAAAATATTTCTATCGGCAAGGCGGGACGCACGCGCTGGCTGGGAATACGCCCGACTAACCGCGGCGTGGTCATGAATCCGGTGGACCATCCGCACGGCGGCGGCGAAGGCAAGACCAGCGGCGGACGCCATCCGGTGACGCCGTGGGGCCAGCCGACGCGCGGCTACAAGACACGCAACAACAAGCGGACCGATAAGTTCATCGTGACCCGCAGACAGAAGTAGGACTGAGACAATATGGCACGTTCAACCAAGAAGGGTCCGTTCATCGATTCGCACCTGCAGGCCAAGGTCGACGGCATGAATGCGCGCAACGAGAAGAAGGTCGTGCGCACCTGGTCACGCCGCTCGACGGTGATTCCGGAGATGGTGGGACACACGCTGGCGGTGCATAACGGAAAGAAGTTCATTCCGGTGTACATCACGGAAAACATGGTGGGGCACAAGCTGGGCGAGTTCAGTATGACGCGCACCTTCAAGGGCCACTCCGTAAGGGCGGCAACGGAAACCGCAGCCAAGCCCGCGCCGGCGAGATAAGGAAACGACATGGAATTCACAGCCAAACTGAATTACGTGCGGGTCTCGCCGCAGAAAGCGCGCCTGGTGCTGGACCTGATCAAGGGTCGCCGGGTGGAAGTCGCGCTTGACACGCTGAACTTCACCAAGAAGGGCATCGCCCCGGCGCTGTATAAGCTGCTGCGCTCGGCGGTGGAGAACGCCAACTACGTGAGCGCCGAGAAGGGTCTGGATGTCGACGTCGATCGCCTGGTGGTGACGCGGGCAATCGCCAATGACGGGCCGCGCATGAAGCGCATCCGTCCGGCGCCGATGGGACGCGCGTACCGCTATCAGCGGCGCATCTCCCACATCGAGATTGCGTTGGCGGAAAAAGTTTCAGCCAACGGTAAGGGCGAACTGGTGACCAAGGCGGAGGATAGCGCTCCGGCTGCGGCGAAGAAGGCTGCGCAGAAAGCGCCAGCAAAGAAGGCAGCCGCTAAAAAGGACACTAAGAAAGCTCCAGCAAAAAAGTTTGCGGGCAAGAAGCCTGCCAAGAAAAAGTAGGAGATCTATGGGACAGAAAGTCCATCCATACGGATTCCGTCTCGGCATCACTAAGCCGTGGAAGTCGCGCTGGTTCGTGGAGCGCGACTACGACAAACTGCTGCTGGAAGACATCAAGCTGAAGGCCGAGCTGAAGGACAAACTCAAGTCGGCGGGCGTGAGCTCCATTGAGATTGAGCGGCCGGGCAACAAGCTGCGCATCATCATCCGCACCGCGCGTCCGGGCATCATCATCGGGCGCAAGGGCACGGAGATCGACAAGCTGAAGCAGGAGATCCAGAACCGCACCAAGCGCGAGGTGTACGTCGATATCCAGGAAGTGCACAAGCCGGAACTGGATGCGCAACTGGTGTCGGAGAACATCGCGCTGCAGTTGGAAAAGCGCGTGGGTTTCCGGCGCGCCATGCGTAAGGCGGTGGATTCGGCGCTACGCTTTGGCTGCAAGGGAATCAAGGTGCGGGTCAGCGGACGCCTGAACGGCAACGAAATAGCGCGCTCGGAGTGGTATCTGCAGGGGCGGTTGCCGTTGCACACGCTGCGCGCCGACATCGACTACGGCTTCACGGAAGCCAGGACAACGTATGGCGTCATTGGCGTGAAGTGCTGGGTGTATAAGGGCGAGATCTTCAAGGAGAAGCGCCGCGAACCGCAGGGCGTGCAGTCGGGAGCGTTCTAGAAGCAGTGGCTAGTGGTCAGTGGTCAGTGGCTAGTAACAAAGTGGCTGACGACTGGAAGTAGCCGAACAGAAGCATTTGGGAACTTTGCAACGCAGTATGGGGAGATGCTGGGCGGTAGCAGGCGGAGTGATGTTGGAACGGATTTTCTAACCACTAGCCACTGACCACTAGCCACTGAATTCTATGTTGATGCCAAAGAAAGTGAAGTATCGCAAGCAGCAACGCGGACGCATGTGCGGCAAGGCGTGGCGCGGCGGCGAGCTGTCGTTCGGCGACTTCGGGCTAAAAGTGCTGGAGCCGGGCTGGATCACCGATCGGCAGATTGAAGCCAGCCGCGTGGCCATGACGCGCTTCATCAAGCGTGGCGGCAAGATCTGGATTCGGTTGTTTCCCGACAAGCCAGTCACCAAGAAGCCGGCTGAAACCCGTATGGGCAAAGGCAAAGGCGCGCCGGACCACTGGGTCGCGGTAGTGCGGCCGGGCAAAATCCTGTTCGAGATGGAAGGGGTGCCGGCGGCCGACGCGGCCGAGGCAATGCGGCTGGCGTCGCACAAGCTACCTCTGCGGACGAAGTTCGTGCAGCGCGAACGGGTGCACTAGAAAACAGTTGTCAGCCATCAGCTCTCAGCCGGCAGCTAAAGAATTTAGCGTAGGCGGTGACGATGCGGATGATCGACGAGATGCTTGAACAAGAAGAAACAAGCTGACGGCTGATAGCTGACAGCTGAGAGCTAACGATGAATGTAGACAAGATTCGTAACCTGACCGGGATTGAGCTGGAGCATCAACAGCGCGAGCTGTCGGACCAGCTCTTCAAGATGAAGTTTCAGCTCAAGATGGGGCAGACCGAGAGCCTGAAGAAGATCCGCGAGCTGAAGAAAGACATTGCGCGGGTGAAGACGGTGACGCGCGAGAAGCAGATTGCCGGCGGCAACGGGGCATCGGCTCCGAGAGCGGCGGTAGCCAGCGCACCGGCGGCGAAGACGGCGAAGAAGGCGGCCAAGAAGACGGCTGCGACGGAGAAAAAATAATCCATGGCCGAAACAACAACCAGTAATGCAAAGGCTGCGGGCCGGCGCAAGGTCCTGATTGGCAAGGTGGTCTCCACCAAGATGGCCAAGACCATCGTGATCGAAGTGCGGCGGCAACGGGCACATCCGTTCTACAAACGCGTGGTGACGCGGAGCAAGAAGTTCTACGCGCACGACGAGCAGGGCACGGCGCACCTCGGCGACTTCGTGAAGATTGAAGAGACGCGTCCGCTGTCGAAGCTGAAGCGCTGGCAGTTGAAGGAAATTGTGCAGCGCGCGGCGCAGGTAGCTCCGGTGGAGGAGCAGCCAGTGACGTAAAAAGCTGCACTTAGCATTTAGCACTTAGCCAAATGCTAACTGCTGAGTGCCCAGTTGCGAAGCAGCCGCGAAGGAGAAGGAATTATGGCAGTAATGATGAGGACCATGCTCGATGTCGCCGACAACTCCGGCGCCCGCAAGCTGCAGATGATTCTGCCGCTGGGCGGGTCGACGGGCCTGGTTGCGGGATTGGGAGACGTGATTACGGCCGCGGTGAAGGAAGCTTCACCGGACGGCACCGCCAAGAAGGGCACAGTAGTGAAGGCTGTAATTGTGCGCACTCGCAAGGAGCATCGGCGCCGCGATGGTACTTATATTCGCTTCGACCAGAATGCGGCCGTGCTGATCAATGATGTGCACGAGCCGGTTGGAACGCGCGTCTTCGGTCCGGTGGCCCGTGAGCTGCGCGAGAAGAAGTTTCTGAAGATTGCTTCGCTGGCGCCGGAAGTGTTGTGAAGCAGCATTTGGCAATTAGCATTTAGCAGTTAGCAAGAGCGAAGTGCGAATCGCCGGTCAAAAGGTTGTCAGTGATAAGGCGATTTGGCTAAATGCTAAGTGCTAACGGCCAGTTATTAAAGGATTGAAGAACCATGCAGAAGAGTGTAGACATTCGCCGCAACGATCAGGTGCGGGTGATTACCGGACGGGACAAAGGCAAGCAGGGCCGGGTACTCCGTGTGATGCCTGATAAGGGCAAGGTCCTGGTAGAGCACGTGATGATCGTGAAGAAGAACGTGCGGCCGAACCCGCAGAAGAACATTAAGGGTGGCATCGCCGAACAGGAGAGCGCTATCGCCATCAGCAACGTAATGTTGATGTGCAACTCCTGTAACCGGCCGGTGCGCGTAGGGCATGAGTATCACGGCGACCGCCATGTGCGGGTGTGCAAGACCTGCCGGAATGCGCTGGAGAAATAAAGGCAGCAACTAGCAATTAGCTAAGGCACGAGTTGCTAAGTGCCAAATTGAGTTCCTCACGAACCGGTAGAACGAATACGCCGAAAATCGTGAGAAAGGTAGAAGAAGAGAATGGCAGACGAGAAGAAGCAGAAGGGCCAGCAACCGGGTGGGCAGGCCAAGCCGCAAGGCAAGAAGGCGAAGCCGGAGCAGGCAGAAGCGGCGGGCGATCAGCACGGCGGAAAGCCGGCGCGGCCCAAGGCGACGAATCGCGCGACCGCGCGTCTGCGCGAGCGCTACGTCAAGGAAGTTTTGCCGGCGCTGATGAAGGAGTTCAGCCTGAAGAACCCGATGGCGGCTCCCAAGCTGGACAAGATCATTTTGAACATGGGCGTGGGCGAGGCGACACAGAATGCGAAGCTCATCGACCCGGCGGTAACCGAAGTCACCCAGATCACGGGCCAGAAGCCGGTGGTCACCAAGGCAAAGAAGTCGATTGCGCAGTTCAAGGTCCGCGAAGGAATGCCTATCGGAGTGATGGTGACGCTGCGCGGCGACCGCATGTACGAATTCTTCGATCGGCTGGTGAATGTGGCGCTGCCGCGCGTGCGCGATTTCCGCGGTGTGCCGACCAAGTCGTTTGATGGACGCGGCAACTTTACGCTGGGTGTGCGCGATCAGTTGATCTTCCCGGAGATCGACTACGCCAAGGTCGAGAAGTTGAAGGGCATGAATATTACCATCGTGACATCGGCGGGTACGGACGACCAGGCGCGGGCGCTGCTGAAGCATATGGGAATGCCGTTCCGGCAATAGTTGGGGGCTAGGGATTGGGGACTAGGGTTAGTAGTTTCGAGTTTCCAGTTTCGAGTTTCAAGTAGGACAAGATTGAAGGCAGGCTAGAGCTAATAGCTCATAGCTAAGAGCCAAGAGCGAAAAGGAAATAATGGCCAGAACATCACAAATAGCGAAGACTAACAAGAAACCAAAGTTTTCGACCCGGCAGCACAACCGCTGCAAGATTTGCGGACGGTCGCGCGCCTATCTGCGCAAGTTCGGCCTTTGCCGGCTGCACTTCCGCGATCTGGCGCTGCGGGGCGAGATTCCCGGGGTTGCGAAGTCGAGTTGGTAAGAAACAGTGGCTAGTAATTAGTAGCTAGTAACTAGTCAAGCAGTTAGTTCGTTGTCGACAGGTTCTTCTCACAGGCGGATGAACGTTATTATGAGAAGCTAACGGGCGACGATATCAGGAGAAGCAAAGCATGAGTTTGACCGATCCGGTCTCGGATTTTCTGACCCGAGTTCGTAATGCCATCAAGGCACGGCAGCAGAAGGTGGACGTTCCGCATTCCAAGCTGAAGGTGGAGATGGCCCGCATTCTAAAAGAAGAGGGCTACATCGCGAACTTCAAAGCGACCGAGGAAGAGGGACGCAAAGTCCTGCGAGTGTACTTGAAGTACAGCTCCGATAATTCCTCGCCGATTTCCGACTTGAAGCGGGTTTCGCGGCCAGGCTGCCGCGTGTATGTGGGACACAGCGAGATCCCTCGCATTCTGGGCGGGTTGGGGATCAACATCCTGACCACGCCGAAGGGCGTAATGACTGGCCGCCAGGCACGCAAAGAAGGTGTGGGCGGCGAAGTGTTGTGCGAAATTTACTAACCTGATGGAGGGTAGGGTCCCCTCGACTTCGCTCGGGGCAGGCACTTCGACTCCAGTGCGCAAAGACGGGGGACCTCCGCTCAGGATGACAGTAGCTTTTAGAATTTTACTAGAAGTTAAGAGCTAATTGCTAAAGGCTGAATATTTATGTCTCGAATTGGAAAGAAGCCGATTCCGTTGCCCAAGGGGGTGACCTATGCCGTTGAGGGCAACACGGTCCGCGTGAAGGGTCCCAAGGGTGAAGTCATCACCCACATGCCCGGCGGCGTGAAGCTGGAACAAAACGACGGACAATTGCTGGTCGTGCGCGAGGACGACTCGAAGGCCGCGATCCATGGACTGGTGCGTGCGCTGGTCAACAACTCGGTGGAAGGCGTCACCAAGGGTTGGACCAAGGAACTGGACATTGTCGGCATCGGTTATCGCGCCGAGTTGAAGGGCAAGACCACTGTGGTATTTACGCTGGGATATTCGCACCCTATTGAGTATCCGTTGCCCGCCGGCATTGAAGTGACCGTCGATCCGAAGCTGACGCACCTGACGGTAAGCGGGATTGACCGGCAGAAGGTGGGATTTGTCGCGGCTGAAATGCGCAGCCTGCGTCCGCCCGATCCGTACAAGAACAAGGGCGTGCGTTATACCGGCGAGCGCCTGAAGAAGAAGGTTGGCAAGACGGGAGCAAAATAGTGGCTAGTGGCTAGTGGCCAGTGGTCAGAGAAAGAACCTACTTATAGCCGAAAGCTGATAGCTGACGGCTGAGAGCTAAAAAGATGCTAGCAAAGACTTCGAAAGATCAGACACGGCAGAAGGTGCATACCCGAATCCGCAAGAAGCTCATGGGTACGACGGAGCGTCCGCGGCTTAACGTTTATCGCTCGGTGAACCACATCTACGCGCAGGTGATCGACGACGCGAAAGGCGTAACCCTGGTGGCGGCTACATCGGTGGAAAAAGGAAAAGGCGTTAAGGGCGACAAACGGCCCACCGGCGGCAACGTGAGCTCGGCGAAGGACGTGGGCAAACTGATTGCCGAGCGCGCCAAGGACAAAGGCATCAAGAAGGTGGTCTTCGATCGCGGCGGGTATCTGTACCACGGACGCATCAAGGCGCTGGCCGATGCGGCGAGAGCGGCGGGGCTGGAGTTCTAAAGACAGTTGCCAGCCCGAAGGACGAAACAATATTCGCCCAGCACGTGAGCGCTGAGTAGAGCGGATAGAAGGGGTCCAGTCCGTAGGGACGGCAGATTGACAATAGGGGTTCTTCGACTCCGGCGGTCAAAAGAAGACCGCCTCCGCTCAGGATGACACAGTTTTCAGGGTGACAGAGTTTTGAGATCCCGAGTTTTAAGATTGAGTAGGGCGACGGAATCCGAAGACGGAAGCGGCGCCGGGAGATACAAAAGTAATGCCAATCGTTAAGAAGAAGCTGGACGCGGGGCAGTATCAACTGAAGGACCAAGTGGTTTCGATCAACCGCGTCACCAAGGTAGTGAAGGGCGGCAAGAACCTGTCGTTCGCCGCGCTGGTGGTGGTGGGCGATCCGAGTTCGGCAGTCGTGGGCTACGGCTCCGGCAAGGCGAAGGAAGTGCCGCAGGCAATCCGCAAGGGTATCGAGTCGGCGAAGAAGAACCTGCTGCGAGTGAACCTGACGCAGACCACGATTCCGCACCAGGTGCTGGGGCGCTATGGTTCGGGCATGGTGCTGCTGAAGCCGGCGCCGGAAGGAACGGGCGTGATTGCCGGCGGCGCGGTGCGCGCGGTGATGACGTCGGCGGGAGTGCAGAACGTGCTGACGAAATCCATTGGGACCACCAACCCGCACAACGTGATCAAAGCTACGTTCAATGCGCTAGGCCAGCTGCGCGACCGTAAGGACGTGGCGGCACAGCGCGGCAAGACGGTGGAGGAGCTGTAACTATGGCGCGCATTCGGAAAAAAGCGGAAGTAGCGGCGGCTAAGCCGGGCACGAAGATGAAGTTGAAGTGGGTGCGGTCGGCGATTGCGGCGCCGGTGAAGCACAAGTTGGTGGTCAAGGGACTGGGGTTCACGCGGCTGAACCAGGTGGTAGTGCGGGAAGACACGCCGTCAATCCGCGGCATGGTTGCGAAGGTGCCGCATCTGGTGGAGATAGTGAAATAGTAGCTAGCGGCGAGCCACTAGCCGCGAGCTTCAAGCAACTAGCAACTAGAGCGCGTTCTCGGCACGACTAAAGTCGAGCCCTGTTACAAAGCATTTAACGATTAAGCTGACTACCGATAGCTGCCTACTGACGGATTATTGGCTACTGGCAACTAGTAAGGGTAATGACATGAATTTAAGTACGTTGAAAGCACCGCGAAAATCGTCAGAGAACCGCAAGCGCGTGGGCCGTGGTATGGGTTCGGGCATGGGCAAGACCTCAACCCGCGGCCATAAGGGCCAGCGGTCGCGCAGCGGATCGCGAATGATGCGCGGATTTGAAGGCGGCCAGATGCCGCTGCATCGCCGGTTGCCCAAGCGCGGCTTCACCAACATCTTCCGTGTTGAATATGAAGTAGTGAACCTGGGACGGCTGGCCGACCTGGGCGAGAGCGAGATCACGCCGGAATTGCTGCGCAAGGCGGGTGTGGTGAGCTCCAAGAAGACGCTGGTGAAGGTGCTGGGTCATGGCGAGTTGTCGACGGCGCTCACCGTACACGCGCATAAGTTTTCAAAGTCGGCGCAGGAGAAGATCGAGAAGGCCGGGGGGAAGATACAAGTGGTCAGTAGCAAGTAACTGACCCGCGGATATAGCGGGCCCTTCGCCTCCGGCGCGCAAAAGCGGCGCGCCTGCGCTCAGGATGACACAAATAAATATCGGATTGGAAACTGACAACTGATCACTAGCCACTAGCCACTGGTTTTTGAGGTTTCGATGCTTGAGAAGTTAGCCAACGTATTCCGCGTTCCCGATCTGCGAAAGCGCATTCTGTTCACGCTGATGCTGCTGGCGGTGTATCGGCTTGGCGGCCACATTCCGACGCCGGGTATCAACGCCGATAAGCTGGCGCAGTTCTTCGACCAGAACCGGGGCAGCTTCCTGGGCTTCATCGATCTGTTCAGCGGTGGCCAGTTGCGGCGGCTGACGGTGTTTGCGCTGGGCATCATGCCCTACATTACGGCGTCCATCATTCTGCAATTGATGACCGTGGTGTACGAGCCGCTGGCCAAGCTGCAAAAGGAAGGCGAGCTGGGACGCAAGAAGATTACCCAGTGGACTCGCTACCTGACGCTCGGCCTGAGCGCAGTGCAGTCGCTGGGCATTGCGTTTACCTTGCAACGGCAGCCGGATTTCGTTCTCAACCCGGGAATTGGTTTTGTCCTGATGACAATGTTGACCCTGACCACGGGCAGCGTTTTCATCATGTGGTTGGGCGAGCAGATTACCGAACGCGGCGTCGGCAATGGCATGTCGCTGCTGATCTTCGCGGGCATCGTCGTAGGCCTGCCGCGCGGCGTCATGGACCTGGCGGAGAAGGTGTCGTCCCAGGCCTGGGGTGCTTTCACTGTTCCGGCCATGTTGATGCTGGTGGTGCTGATGGTGGCGGTGGTCGCCTTTATTGTTTTCGTGGAACGCAGCGAGCGCCGCATACCGGTGCAGTATGCCAAGCGCGTAGTGGGACGGAAGATCATGGGCGGGCAGTCGACCCACCTGCCGTTGCGCGTGAACTCCGGCGGCGTGATGCCGGTCATCTTCGCGTCGTCGGTGCTGACCTTGCCGCAGACGGCGGGAGCGCTGTTCAAGGACAACCGGTACTTTGGCCCGATGCTGCGCGCGTTGCAGTGGGGCGAGCCGCTGTACACCTTGCTGTATGCAATCGGAATCATCTTCTTCGCGTACTTCTACGTGTCGATCGTGTTCAACCCGACCGAGGTTGCCAACAACATGCGGAAGTATGGCGGATTCATTCCCGGCATCCGGCCCGGTGCGCGGACGGCGAACTACATCAACGATATTTTGACGCGGATCACGCTGGTAGGCGCGCTGTACCTGATCCTGATCTCGTTTATTCCGGAGTGGATGATCGCCGGTATCCGATTGAATCACTTGTGGGGCCCGATCGGAGGATTCTTTGAACGCCTGCCGAGCTGGGTGACCAACGGTCTGGGCGTGAACTTCTACTTTGGCGGAACGTCACTGCTGATCGTGGTTGGCGTGGCGATGGATACCATCAACCAGGTGGAGTCGCAATTGGTGATGCGGCATTACGAAGGATTTACGCCGCGCAGCGGACGAATCCGCGGGAGAAGAGCGACGTGGTAGGAAGAAGCAATTAGCACTTAGCATTTAGCACTTAGCAAAGGCGCTAAAAGCATGGGTGCAGCACGTTTAAGTTTGGCGGCACGGAGTGGACGTTGGGGACTTGGCCAAGTGCTAAGTGCCAAGTGCTAAATGCCGCTTTGGAGCACCGGGAAGCTCTGGCCCGTCTAGCGGCGGGCGGAAAGAAGAGATGTTCGTTGAGTACCAGGCAGCGCGCGCCCGGCGCAGCATGGATCGCGAACGGCTCTCAGGGTACGAGACATGGAAGCGCAGACTTGCGCAGCAGTGGGCGAAAAGGTGAACGCACGAGTGGTGGGTCCCATCATCCTGCTGGGACCGCCGGCGGCCGGCAAGGGCACGCAGGCCAAGCTGATCGCTGAGACCTTCGGCATTCCGCAGATCTCCACGGGAGATATCCTGCGGGGCAATGTCGCCCGGAAGACCGAGCTGGGGATGAAGGCCAAGGCGATCATGGAGCGGGGCGAGCTGGTTCCCGACGAACTGGTTTGCGACATGGTGGCGGACCGGCTGCAGGAGGCGGATTGCGTTCGCGGGTTCATCCTGGATGGTTTTCCGCGGACGGTGCCGCAGGCGGAATGGCTGGATACGCAGTTGGAGAAGATGCGGCAAGCGAAGAAGGGCGACGTTGCAGCCCAGCAGGCATGCGCGGCGCCGGTTGTGATCCGGTTGGTAGTGGATTATAATGTTCTACTGCAACGGATTACCGGACGTCGTTCCTGTCCCACCTGTGGCCGGATTTATAACGTCTACCTCCAGCCTCCCAAAGTGCAGGGTATCTGCGATGTCGATGGCACTCTGCTGGCTACGCGGCCGGACGATGCGGAAGACGTTTTTACGGAACGCATGAAGGCTTATGAGCGGCAGACGCTGCCTTTAGTGGATTACTACCGGGCCCGCGGACGGCTGATTGAAGTGAACGGCGAGCAGCCGGTGGAAGAAGTAATGGCGCAGGCTTTTAGCGCGATCGAGAATGTCAATCGTTTGTAAGTCGTCTTCGGAGATCGAGAAGATGCGCCGCAGTGGGCGCATTGTCCGTCAGGTCCTGGAAGCGGCGAGAGACGCAGTAGCGCCGGGACGTTCCACGATGGACCTGGAGCGGGTGGCGGAGCGTAAGATTCGGGACTTAGGCGCGAAGCCGGCGTTCAAGGGCTATTACGATTATCCTTGCGTGCTGTGCGCCTCGGTGAACAACGAGATTGTGCACGGCATTCCGTCGGAACGGCGGGTATTAAAGGAAGGCGACATCGTTTCCCTGGATTGCGGCGTGGTGCTGGACGGGTATTACGGGGATGCGGCAATCACGGTCCCTGTGGGCGATGGGATCACGCCTGAGCTGCAGAAGTTGCTGACCGTGACGCAGGAATCGCTCTCGCAAGGAATCGAAGCGGCGCGAGTAGGAAACACGATTGGCGATGTCGGCGCCGCGGTGCAGAAGTTGGTGGAAGCCAGCGGCTTCAGTGTAGTACGGGATTTTGTGGGACACGGCATCGGCACGCGGCTGCATGAAGATCCGCAAGTCCCAAACTACGGTACTCCGGGACACGGACCTAAGCTGCGGGACGGCATGGTGCTGGCGATAGAGCCGATGGTGAACATGGGGCGTCCTGAGACGCGGCTGCTGGAAGATAAATGGACAGCCGTAACCGAAGACGGAAGCTATAGCGCCCACTTCGAACACTGCATCGCAGTTACGAAAAATGGGCCGGTGATTTTGACGGAGTAGCTGCGAGCGACGAGCCGCGAGCAACGAGCAACGTCCGATAGGTTACGCGGTAAAGGGTTGTATCAGGGCACGACTTTAGTCGTGCTGAAGGATTGTTAAGAGTTGGGGCTTTAGCCCCTGCAAAAGACATTGGCAAGCACAAACTGGATTCTGGAGTTGAATGAGTAAGGAAGACGCGATTGAAGTGATGGCAGTGGTGGTTGAGCCCCTGCCCAATGCGATGTTCAAAGTGGAGCTGGAGAACAAGCACCAGGTGTTGGCGCATGTTTCCGGCAAGATGCGCAAGAACTTCATTCGTATCCTTCCTGGCGACCGGGTAGCGGTGGAGTTATCGCCGTATGATCTGACCCGGGGACGGATAGTGTATCGGTATAAGTAGCCAGTGGCCCAGTAAAGAACGAGTCTCATTAGGGCGGCAGAAAAGCAGGTCCCTCGACTCGTCCGCCGCGGCGGACTCCCTCGGGATGACAAACCTTGGAGAGGACTTGTGACGCGGCCCTGAAGGGCCGCTCTACCAGCGGGCGAAGCGGGAAATCAGAGACGTTTTCGAAGGGAACTGACAAGCATCATGAAAGTACGGGCATCGGTAAAGAAGATTTGCGATAAGTGCAAGGTGATTCGCCGCCACGGAGTGGCGCGGGTCATCTGCGAGAACTCAAAGCACAAGCAGAGACAAGGGTAAAGAACAGCAGTTAGCACTTAGCATTTGGCACTTAGCTAAATGCTAAATGCCAACGGCTAAATGCGGTTTTGGAGTAACTATGGCACGTATTGCAGGCGTGGATCTACCGCGCAACAAGCACATCAAGATAGCGCTGACGTACATCTACGGCATCGGCAACTCGCGGTCGGCGAGCATTCTGGGAACGGCGAGTGTAGAGCCGACCAAGAAGGTGAGCGACTTAAACGAGGACGAGGTCAACCGCATTCGCCAGGTCATTGAGCAGGAAGGCAATGTCGAGGGCGACCTGCGCAAGGATGTGTCGATGCACATCAAGCGCCTGATCGAAGTCGGCTCGTATCGCGGGTATCGGCATCGCCGCAGCCTGCCGGTGCGTGGTCAGCGTACCCACACCAATGCCCGAACCCGCAAAGGACCGCGCAAGGGCACGGTGGCCAATAAAAAGAAAGCCGCGGGAAAAACATAATTTATGGCTAAAGCAGCTTCCGCCGCAGGCGACAAAAAAGGCAAGACCAAGAAGTTTAAGAAGAAGGAGCGCAAGCACGTTCCCCACGGACTGGTGCACGTGCAGGCATCCTTTAACAACACCATCGTCACCATCTCCGATCCGAACGGAAATACGGTGTCGTGGAAGAGTTCGGGATCGCTGGGCTTCCGCGGATCGCGCAAGGGAACGCCGTTCGCTGCGCAGCAGGCCGCGATGAATGCGGCCAACCAGGCGCGCGATCACGGCATGCGGAGCGTGGACGTGCGGGTGAGCGGCCCGGGATCGGGACGCGAGTCGGCGGTGCGCGCGCTGTCGGCCGCAGGACTGGATGTCCGCACCATCAGGGACGTGACACCGGTGCCGCATAACGGATGCCGTCCGCCGAAGAGAAGAAGGGTGTAGGAAGTTGGCTAGTGGTCAGTGGCTGGCGGCTAGAAATAGCCCCGGCCCAGCCAAAGAAGGGGCTGGGGATTAGGAACTAGAGTTTAGTTCTGGCCACCGGCAACTGAATTTGGGGTAAGGATCGAAATGGGGAGTTAGAACATCTAATTCCTTATCACGATACCCCTGACAACTGAATTTCGATCGGGAAGAAGGGACGCCAAGTCCTGTAAACCGATCACCAGCAAGTGCAACAGCCGCAGGCGATAGAGCAGGGAAGATCAGAGGCTCGAGCTTCACTAATCCCTAATCTCTGGAACCTGGCGCCTGTTTCACAAGGAGAAGGTAACTTGGCGCGTTATAAAGACGCAGTATGCCGCCTGTGCCGCCGCGAGGGTATGAAGCTGTTCCTCAAAGGCGGAAAGTGCTTTACGGACAAGTGTCCGATCGAAAAGCGCAATTTTGCTCCTGGCCAGCATGGCAAGGACCGCAAGGCCAAGATCGTGGGCTACGGCCTGCAGCTTCGCGAGAAGCAAAAAGCCAAGCGCATCTACTTCACCCAG
>Ga0181532_10002562_pt1 | contig 16904 bp, 11 predicted proteins | sample PEATcosm2014_Bin_33_FD_119768 | JGI IMG/M metagenome (GOLD analysis project Ga0181532, IMG submission 119768) | Peatland microbial communities from MTU Mesocosm Facility, Houghton, MI, USA - PEATcosm2014_Bin11_30_metaG | ecosystem: Environmental > Terrestrial > Soil > Wetlands > Peat | place...
ACGTGGCGCACGGTGGGAACAACCTGCGGCTGGGCCCCGCTGCCTCCGGGTGCGAACTTTGTAGCGGGCATCGGCTGGCAGTTTAATGGGGTCACGGTCGGAGCCAGCTTCGGCTTTGGTTTGGGCGTGAACGTGTTCGCCTTTGTGTCGTTCGGCAATCTCTGCGCCGCCAATGTCGCCTATCACTGCCTGCCACCAGCCCAGGCCACCGTTATCTTCAGGCAAACCACCATCGTCAACAACTACACGGTGGTGAAGGGCACCGTCGTCAACAACGGCATTGCCGTGAACCGTATTGCCGCGGCCAGCCATGTGCCGATTCCCAGGGCGACTCTCCGTGAGGGACCAGCGGGGGTGGGCCGGGCTCCGGGGGCGGGCGGGGCGGTGGTCTATCGCTCACCGCTCAAGGCGCCCGAGAGACCGGTGCACATGGTCGCACAGAAAGTGGACGCCGGGCACCCCTATATCCAGCACACCTTCACGACGACGCCAAGGTATGAGCAGAAATCCTCTTTTGGCGGCAGCGGATCGGGGTCAACGTTCCAACACCCCGCCAACCCGGCCCTGAAGGGCGAACAGAAATCCTCGTTTAGCGGCAGCACACCCACCACGACCTGGCAGCACACTCCCACCGTGCAGGAGAAGGGCCGACAGGCTTACCCGGGCGGGAGCGGTGCGTCAGGCTCAGCAGCGGCAGGGGCAAACAAGTATCAGGCGGGTGCGCACGAGACGTATCAGTGGCAGTCACCCGAGAAGTCCGGCGCCGGCGCGCAAACCTATTCCGCCCCCAAGACCTATCAAGGCCAAACGCTGAATCAGGACAACCACTCGGGGACCGGCCCCAAGCCTGCTCCCACGGCCAATCCTTATTCTCAGGGCACCGTCGGCAAGAGCCAGTCCGGGCTGACGGAGGAAAGCTATAAAGGAGCTGGTCAAACCCAGGGCAGCACCAGTCAGGGACAGGCGAGTTCGGGCCAAACCGCTCGTGCGACGCAATCCCCGCACTTTTACAGCCCCAAGACCATCGAGCAATCCTCCCAAGTCCGGTCCCTCAACCAGCAGCCCAAAGCGGCCTCGACCGTGCCGCCGGCCACCGGCTACCCGCCTGGCTCCAAAAAGAATCAGTGACTGAGGCCGAGCGCGGAACGCGCCCACGCGAAGGAACCCTGCGGCCTTGAGGGCGGGCAGCGCGCCACAGCCCGGTAAAAGGCGCACTGAAACACTTCTTGAGACTTTCTTTCTGGCGTACGCTATATTGCCGGGTAATTACACGCCATGAAGAGAATTGTCAGCATCGAGCGAGGGCCCTCCTCTCACTGGGTGGGCGACGGTTTCCCGGTAAGAACTATCTTCACGTTCGATAGCCTGGGCTACCGCATCAGCCCGTTTCTGCTTCTGGACTACGCGGGGCCGGCTGAGTTCGCGCCTTCGGATAAGCCGCGGGGCGTGGACGAGCATCCGCACCGGGGCTTCGAGACGGTCACCATCGTTTACCAGGGCGAGTTGGAACACCGCGATTCGGCCGGCAACCAAGGAAAGCTTGGCCCCGGCGACGTGCAATGGATGACCGCAGCTTCGGGCGTCCTGCACGAGGAGAAGCACTCGGCCGAGTTCACCCGGCAGGGCGGCACGCTGGAAATGGTGCAACTGTGGGTGAACCTGCCCGCCAAGTACAAGATGAACCCGCCGGGCTACCAGACCATTCTCAGCCGCCAAATCCCCGTGGCTGAGCTGCCGGATGGCGCCGGCACAGTGCGGGTGATTGCGGGTGAATTTGGGCAAATCAAAGGGCCTGCCCGGACGTTTACCCCCATCAACCTGTGGGACGTGCGGCTCAGCGCGAATCATCGCGCCGCGCTCACCCTGCCGCGCGGGTTCACGACCGCCCTGTTCGTCCTGCGTGGGGACCTTGGGCTGATTGATTCGGAAAGGGCCGGAGCGATGGACCTGGCGCTGCTCACGCGCGAGGGCGACGGCGTGCAATTAGACGCCCGCAGCGATACAGCGCTGCTCGTGCTCAACGGCGCCTCGATTGACGAACCCGTGGCAGCGCACGGTCCATTCGTCATGAACAGCAAGACCGAAATCACTCAGGCGATCGAGGACTATCACAACGGGCGCCTGGGCAGATTGGCCGCCTGAACGCGGCCTATTCAATCGCCCAGCACGTCACCGCCTCTTTATCTTTCGCGTATAGCCCCTTGCCGGCGGCGATCGGGTATGCATAGGTGTCGCTCCCGACCTTGTAGCTGGCCAGCTTCTTGTATTCCTTGTCGCTGGGTTCAAAGGCCACCAGGTCTCCTTGCGGGGTCAGCGCCAGAAGCGCCGAGCCGGCATCAACGACAGAGGCGAAACCACGCCCGCCCAACTCCGTGGTCCAAAGCGTCTTCCCGTCCTTGGCATCCAGGCAGAAGAGAGTGCCTTTCTGCGAGACGCCGTAGATCAGGCCGCCCTTGAGCACGGGGGTGTTGAACTGAACTCCGTTGTCCGGGTTGCTCCAAAGTTCCTTGGCTGCAAAGCCATCGCCCGTCTTCTCGATCTTCACCGCCTTGGTCCCGCGCCCCGACCCGGCGTAAATGACCGTCTCACCATCCACGATCGGCGTGGCGGCGTTATAAGCCATGCGCTGGCCAACAAAAGGTTCCTCCCATAGAAGCTTGCCGTCCGCCACGGCGATACCAACGATGTTCTTGGCGGTCAACGTCACGGTCATCTTTGTGCCCCCGACGCTCATCAGCACCGGCGAGGCATAGGCCGCGCCATCCCCGGTCCATTTCCATTTCTGGTCGCCGGTAGCCAGGTCATAGGCGACGATCCCGCCGTTGCTCTCGCCGCCGAGTTCGGCGATGCACAAGTCGCCAGTGACGAGGGGGGAGGAAGCCGTGTAGAACCGGGGCCAGGACCCGGAGAAGTCGTCCTTGCGCCAGAGCTTCTTGCCGGTCGCGGCATCCAGGCAAGAGAGCGTACCGCTTACCCCGAATGTGATGACCTTGCCGTCGGCGACGGTCGGGGAGCTGCGCGGGCCGCTGTGCAGGCTGGCGGAGGGTCCCGAGATAGCCGCCACCTCGTACTTGTCCTTCCAGATTTCCTTCCCGGTTGCGGCGTCCAGGCACCGGGTCACCTCGTCACCCCCTTCGTGGGAGAAGACATAGAGTTTGTTGCCAAGCAGCGCAGGGCTGGAATCGCCCGCGCCGACGGGCGTGGTCCACTTCTGCGTCAGTTCCTTGGGCCATTCCTTCGGGGCGGTGAAACCGCTGGCCTTGGCATCACGATTCGCGCCGCGCCACTGCGGCCAATCCTGTGCCGGGGCGCAAGTTGCGCCAGCGGCGATCACGGCTGCGACTAACACGAACGATTGATTCAGATTCTTCATGGTATCTCCTGCTAGGTTAACTGTTTCACTTGGGTGCTGAGCGCTGTCCTGACCCGGACTTTACACCTGGAAGGGCTCCGAGTGGAAGGAAAAAATAGCGCCATTTCGGCACCGTGGGAGGCGCAAAGCAGCACCTTTTCCCTTGACTGCCAAGCAAACCGGGTTGGGACTGTTCGGTTCACACACGCGACAAGGCAAAGGGCTTTCTCTTCACTACCCACGACAAAACGCTTCCAGCCGCTGCCGCGAGCACGAGAATGCCCAGCGCGGAGGTGGATTGGCTCAGCCCTGCGCGGCCGCTGCTTGATGGTTTTGGTTGAGCGCCGGAGCTGGTTGCCCTGGCGCTGGAGGTTTCTAACACGCTTGGCTGCCGGTACCACCATTCAATACGCGCCAGGTAGGTTTGGTAAGGAATGCCTTGGCGAATCAGCAGCCGGAGCGTGGATTCGTCGGCGGGGGCAATGAAGTCGGGAGAGCGAAGGTCGGAGATCCACAGTTTTCTGGAGCCATCCCTGTATTCAAACACCTCGAATCGGGCATTTTTGTGCTGAGCGATGATGCCCGGGACTTGGTCGGGGGCGACCCGGCGAACCTTCCAGTCGGTGGTCAGGCCCAGCAAAACGGCCACGGTGACCATTCCGCACGCGGCCAATGCGGCAAAGGCTTTGTCCACGCGGCGCTCGTTTCTGGCGGCGCCGATGGGGCGCGGCTCGGATGGCTGGTGGTCGCGTCGGCGCAGCAAGGTAGCCGCGCCCGCGACGACGATGAAGAAACAGAAGGCAGGCATCAACGTAAACATTGCCCATTGGCCGAGCAACCACCCCACGTTCCGGATAGACGGGATAAAGCCCCGGCTTTCAATCGTCGTTTTATAGCTGATGCCTTTTTCAGCCAGCAGCGCCAATGTGCTATTCTCTGCCGGTGCGGCAAAGCAGTAATCAGGCGGCGTGCTAACCGGCGCGCCTTTTTCGCGCACCGCGCCACTGAGATAGCGGAGCCCGCTTCGACACTGGTAAAGGGAAATGTAGATGTCGCGCCCCTTGGAATTGGCGATCAGGTTTTGCACTTCAGCGGTGGACAGGTACTGGGTTTTGGGGATGAGATTAGGATGGCGGGAGATTTGAATGGAGCACTCGAAGAAGAATGCCAGGCAAACGAGAGCCCCTGTCATTGCCAGGACCACCCAAAGGGCAGTGGACTTCCCAGCCTGACTGGAGATTTGGGTGCCGCCAGCCGTCTCAGGACCGATTGGCCGCCGTCGCTGCCAAACCCAAATGACCAGAGACAGGGGTGCCACTCCGAAAATGAAGACAGGAAACAAGAATTCCGTCCAAATTTCCAGGAAAGGCATGGTTCTTGCCAGGGACATGTGATAGCTTTTCGCGATCAAGCCCAAGAGCAGCGGAGGCAGATAGACAAAGAGCAGCATGCTCACTCCCATAATGCGCCAAAAGGTGGCCACGGACCGGCGCGCCCGCTCACTGTGCTGACGATCACCTCCCATCTTGTACCCGATGTACCCGCCCAGCGGCAAAACCGGCCCCATCCAGTAAGCGAAGCCCAGCAGGATTTTGGCACTGGCCTGAAGGAATCCGCCCAAGGCCGTTGTCTTGGCTGCCGCGCTGCCTTGCTGCGCCAGCGCCGTGCCGACCGTCGCCGCCTTGGCGGTGGTGGCCAGCAGCGGCAGGGCGGCAATCACGCCGAGCGTGAAGGCCTTGCCCGGACTGGTTTGTTTCAGCGCGCCGGCGACAAAGACGAGGAATTGCTCCTGCAACACTTTCCGCCCGCGCGACAGCCGCTGCTTCACCGCATCCTCGCTGAGACCCAGATCCTGCGCGACGGCCTCGATGGATTGGTGTTCGCGATAAAAGAGCACCAGCGGTTCGCGATAGATTTCCGGGATGCGTTCGAGCGAGCGCCAAAGAATCGCCTTTTCCTCGTCGCTGATGACCTGGTCCGGCGGCAGCGGTTCTGGTGAGACCCATTCGTCCACCGCCTCCAGCGATTCGGCGGCATGATCCGGCTCACGTCCCTGGCGCCGGAACTCCTTGCTGATGAGAAAACGGGTGATGCTGCACAGCCAGGGCCGCAACTTGGCCGGCTCACGCAATTCCGCAAGCTGCTTCCAGGCGGACACAAACGTCTCCTGGGCGCGGTCTTCGCTCCGGCTCACGTTGCCAGTGGCACAGTACGCCAGCGACGAGATCAAGGTCTGATACCGTTCCACAATCCGGCCAAAGGCGTCCCGATTGCCGCTCAAGCTTTCTGCCACTAAATCGGCATCACTGAGTTCTGCCGCATGCATCGCTTCGGTTGTCATCATATCACCCTATGAGCACCCGAAAAGCCCCAAGAGGTGACAGAAAATCTATCGGTGGTTGCACCCTCGCATGACGCAACGGCATTCCTGCAAAACCCTGCCGCGCTTCAATCAGGTTCAGCCGCGGGGTCTCACTTATCCAGCTTCGGCAACCCCTTCACCACCTTCACCGTCTCCAGGCTCACGGTGAGGATCTGGCTTTGTCAAGGGTCGTGCGTGGTTGTCCGCTCCCGTAGCGTCCGGCCACCAACCCCAACAGTGCCCAGGAGATACCCTCGTAGCACCTAGAGAGCACCTACGTTATACCTACGATATACCTTCGTAGTACCTACGTAGTACCTACGGAATACCTTCGTATCGCAAACGTAGGTACTGCGTAGGTACTACGAATGTATGACGGAGGTACTATAAAGGTATGCCGTAGGCGCAATGGAGGTACCGTCGTAGCCATCCAGTGGATCGGGTCATGGCGGCTGGCGGTGCACCCTGGCATCGTTGCGCGAACAGGCCGCCACGGAGCGGTAAATGGCTATGCATACGTCAGATACGTACGGACAGCAGCGAGCGGAAGCGGGCTCCGTCCGTCTTTTCAGGCTACTGCGGGGCCAATGGCCTCAGCTATGGTGTGGGGACAATAGCGTTGGTCTGTTTGGGGAGGTCGTTCCAACCATTGATCTGCTGGCGGGTGCGGATCCAGACCGCTTTGCCAACGGGCGGGACGCCATACCAGTCAACAAAGAGAGCCGTGATGTCGCTCCAGCCCTCAACCGGGGCGGGGAGGAAGCCCAGGAAAGGGAAGTGCTGGACACAGGAGATTCCGGCGCTGCACGGGGCAGCTCCCTGGACGATGGTGTGTTGGGCCGGAAGGCTGGGCACCCAAAGCTTGAGGGTGATGATACCATTGCTGTTGGTGATGGACAGGTCACCGATCGGGTTCAAGGGGAAGGTCGGTACGGGGGGCGGAAGGTCGAACAGGTCAAGCCCGAGCTCGGCGCGAGAAAAATTAATGCGAATGAAGTAGTTGTAGCCATTGAGGGTGGTCTGCCGGCCCAGGCGGCTCATGGTGTAGCTATCAGCGGAGGCGATTCGCCAGGCGACACGCTGTTGAGGAGTGAGCTGACGCCACCGGCGCACGACGCGGCCGAAGTTGCTGCGCATCTCCTGTTGGTCCGGAGTCTGGGGGTTTCGACCGGGTACGAATTGCTTTTCGACCTGGCCGTACCGTGTGATGACGTTGACGATGTTTCCGATGCGGCCCGATTGCGGGACGGAGAGTTTCTTGCTCATACTGTTTGCCGGGCCGGGTTTAATACACCTTTGACCACCCGCACGCCCGTCGGCGGGTGTGTAAATCACAGCCCTGCCGGCCCGCTGGCTGATGAAAGCAGGAAACGGTCCTTCGGTGCAACTCAATTCTTGCTACACTCAATTCTTGCTACGCCACCTCGGTGGGGTGCATTCGCGAGTGGTTGGTAGGGACGCATTCCACTGCGTCCCCGTCTGTCTTCCAAGCGAATTGATCAGGGACGCAGTGGAATGCGTCCCTACCGGTCCTACCAATGATTCGAGAATGCGCCCGGTGGGCTCCTGATCCGTCCCCTTACCTCGGGGCGCTGGCGGGCTGAGCGCCAAATCGGGCCCGGAACGCCGCAGCGCATTCGTGCACTGCGTGGAAGAAGCTCTCCTGGCCCAGTTCGCCGGTGAAACCGATGCGTTGGAGAATCTCGCGCAGGGGACGGTTGGCATGGGCGAATTTGAGGGCGATGCCCTGCTTCTCGAGTTCCAACTTCAGCGCTTGCAACGCCTCGGCCGCAGTCACATCAATGTCGGTCATCGCCTGCGCATCAATGACAAACCAACGCACGGGGGTGGCGCTGGCGGCGATTAACCCGCGCACCCGCTCGACGAAGTGGCCGCAGTTTGAAAAGAGCAGGGGCGCGTAGAAGCGGTAGGCAATGAAGCCGGGGATCGTGCTGCCGTTCGTCGCGTCGCCCAGATCGTGGAAGACGCCGCCGGGGAGCATGCGCAGGACCGCATCCGGCGGATGTGAGACGCGGCTGATTAACGCCAGCAGCGAAAGGGCCACGCCCACCAGGATGCCCGGCACCACGCCCACCGCCAGCACGCCCAGGGTCGTCAGGGCGGCGAGCATCGCGCTCCCCGGGTAGTAGCGATAAATGCGGAACATGACGTCGAACTCGACGAGCGTGAAGCCACCGTAGATCAGTAGCGCCGCCAGGGCGACGGTGGGCAGATGCGCTATCAACGGGGTGAGAAACAGGAGGAACAGGATGAGCGTGCCGGCGGCAATGAGGCTGGCCATCTGGGTTTTGCCGCCCGCGGTGTCATTGATAATCGTGCGCGCCTGGCTGCCGGTGACGGAGAAGCCCTGGAACAGGCCCGCCGCGATGTTGGCCAGACCCATCGCAGCCAACTCCTGGTTGGGCACGACCTCATAGCCGTTCTTGGCGGCGAACGCGCGGGCGAGCAGGATGCCCTCGGTGTAGGCCAGCAGCGCGGTGCCGATGGCCGCCGGCAGCAGCGTGTGAATGTCGCGCCAGTCCACAGCCGGCAGGGTGAAGCGCGGCAACCTGCTCGGGAAAGTGCCTACTACCGCCACTCCCTGGCCTTCCAGGTGCAATGCGAGCGAGGCCGCGATGGCCAGAACTACGCCTGCAAGCGCCGGGGGCACCCTCGGCGCGACCCGACGCAAGCCCGCCACCGCCAAGAGAATGCCCGCGCCGAGCAGCAGCGTTGGCGCATGGACCTGGTGCGTCTTCGTGGCCAGTTCGACGAGGCGCGGGAAGAAGTCGCTGTGTTCCAGCTTCACCCCGAACAGCTTGTCAAGCTGCGAGACGATGAGGATGAGCGCCGCGCCGGTCATGTAACCAACCAGGACGGGCTTGGAAAGGAAGTCGGCGATGGCTCCGATCTTCGCGCGGGCGCCCAGCAGCAACAGGAGCCCGCCCAAGACGGCCACAAGCGCGGCCAGCGCCGCCGCGTGCCCGGCATTCCCGGCCGCGAGCGGTACAATCGCGCTTGCAACCAGCAGCGAAATGGCGATGTCGGGCCCGACGATGACCTGGCGGGAGCTGCCGAAGAGTGAATACACCAGGAGCGGCACCAGCGCGGCATAAAGTCCATGCTGCGGCGGGAGTCCCATCAATCCCGCATACGCGATCACGGATGGGATCATCACCACGCAGACGCTGACGCCGGCCAGAACGTCCGCCCGCAGCCATTCGGGACGATAACCCCGGAACAGCGCCAATCCCGGCAGGCAGCGCAGCCAGAGCGGCCTTGGTGTTTGGTTCGGAAGCTCGCTCATTATCACTTGGACCGTCCGACGGAACGGGACGCTAGCGCAGTGCCGCGGCCGCCGAAAGCGGAAAATCGCAGGCCCGCGGCAGGGCGCGTTCAAGAAACCGCGGAATCGTAGCCGCTGACGTGCAGTCGGCGCTGATTTGGGTCCCGCCAGAAAGAATGCGCCGACTGCACGTCGGCGGCTACGATTCTTGAACTCGCCGTGGCTGCGGGCGGGGGTGAGGAAAATCGCCGTTGACTCACGCGCCAGGTCTGGAGGAACGTAGTATCCAGCTATGGAGCCTATTCGACGCGCACTGCTCTCGGTTTCGGACAAGACCGGCCTGCTCCCTCTCGCTCAGACGCTGGCGGGGGCAGGGGTGGAGCTGATTTCCACCGGGGGGACCGCCCGGACGCTGCGCGAGGCCGGACTGAAGGTCACGGACCTGAGCGCCTATACCGGTTTTCCGGAATTGCTGGATGGCCGCGTGAAGACCCTGCACCCGAAGGTCCACGGAGGTCTGCTCTACCTGCGCGGCAACGAGAGCCACGAGGCCGCAGTCCGCGCACACGGCATCCAGCCGATTGACCTGGTGGTGGTGAATCTCTATCCCTTCGAGCAGACGGTGGCTCGGCCTGGGGCGACATTGCACGATGCCATCGAGAACATTGATATCGGCGGCCCTTCGATGCTGCGGAGCGCCGCGAAGAACCACGAGAGCGTTACCGTGGTGGTGGATCCGGCGGACTACGAGATCGTGGCCAGGCAGATCAAGGACACGGGAAACACGACCGTGGACGTGCGGCGCAGGTTGGCGGCGAAGGTCTTTGCCCGCACGGCGGCCTACGACGGCGCCATCGCGGCACACGTGGCCCGGACGTTTCAGGCGACGCTTCCCGATGAGGTGCCGGCTTCGCTGGAGGTCCATGCCCCGCTCGCGCAGGCTTTGCGGTATGGCGAGAACCCGCACCAGAGAGCCGCCCTGTATGGCTCGTTTCCAGAATACTTCCAACAACTGCACGGCAAGGCGCTCTCGTATAACAACATTCTGGACCTGACTGCGGCGGCGGCGTTGATCGCGGAGTTCGCGGACGACCCGCCAACGCTGGCCATCCTCAAGCACACAAACCCGTGCGGCGTGGGACAGGGCGAGAATCTGCGCGAGGCCTGGGACAAGGGATTTGCGACGGACCGGCAGGCCCCTTTTGGGGGAATCATCGTGGTAAACCGCGCGCTCGACTTGCCTTGCGCGGAAGCCATCGCGGAAGTCTTCAGCGAGGTGATCGTGGCTCCCGATTTCAGCCCCGAAGCGCTGGAACTCATGCAGAAGAAGAAAAACCTGCGCCTGCTTAAAACGCTGAAGTCACCGCTCGCCGCGGAGCCATGGGATGTGCGCAGCGTCGGCGCAGAGTCTTTCCTGTGGCAGGAGCGCGATCTCAAGGGCACGGCGGCGGCGGATTTGAAGGTAGTGACCAGGCGCCAGCCCACCGCCGCGGAGCTCAGGGCCATGCTGTTCGGCTGGCGGGTGGTGAAGCATGTGAAGTCCAATGCGATTGTGTATGCCGCCGCCGACCGGACATTGGGCATCGGCGCGGGGCAGATGAGCCGGGTGGATGCGAGCCGGATTGCCATTTGGAAGGCGGGCGAGGCAGGCCTTTCGCTAAGGGGGAGCGTGGTCTGCAGCGATGCCTTCTTCCCCTTTCCGGACGGATTGATCGCAGCCGCAGAAGCAGGCGCAACTGCCGCGATTCAGCCTGGTGGGTCGGTCCGCGATGGAGAGGTAATTGCGGCTGCCGACGCGCGCAAGGTGGCAATGGCGTTTGCCGGCTTGCGGCACTTCCGGCATTAGCACGCCCACCGAACGGAGCACCGGCATGTCGCCGATTTACCGCGTCCGGATGACCTAAGCCGGCAACGTGCCGGCGCTCCGTTCCCGGCGAGGTGAAATTATCCGGGCTGGCGCAGGATTTCTGTCAGCGAACCAGCCAGTAGATGATGGCAACCTGGCCAAGCGAGATGGCGCCGATGGCTACCCACGTGAGTCCTTCGCGGAAGCGCAAGCCCCGCTGGCGGGTTTCGCTGAGCCAGAACTGCAGCTTCAGCGAGCCGATGCTGATGCCGTCCCCATTGCGCAGGACAGCCTTCCGAACGGGTTGGCCATTAACGGTAACCAATGCCTCGGGTTGGGCCGTAAGGACAAGCCCTGAGGCGGGATCAAAGTCGAGTCGCAGGTGTTGGTCCCAGACGCCGCTTTCGTCCGATTGGAGGTCGGCCTGAGCGGAACGGCCGATCCGTACCGGAAATCGCCGGGCCACCCATGCCGTGCCCGCCTTTTTACCGGACAGGACCTTAAGCTGGACCATTACCAGAGCTTGCGCGGGACATAGACCTTGTCGCCGGGATAGACTTCCAGGTCGAGTTCGGCATGCGCTCTGGCTTTCTTGCAGTTGATAGTGTACTTGTGTCCGTTCAGGCGGGTCAGCGTCACCGCACCCTTCTTGGCGAAATCAGTGAAGCCGCCGGCGGAGGCGATCGCTTTCAGCACGGTTGTGCGCTCGATGTAAGTCTGCCGGGCCGGAGCCTTTACTTCACCGTCCACGTAGTAAAAGCGGGTCTGCATGTCCCAGTTGATCGTGACGGTCATGTACTGGAAGTACCGGGGCACGTACCGCTCGCGGATTTCCTTTTCGACGGCGCCCTGCGTCTTGCCGGCAAAGGTGAAGGTTTGGTTCAGGAGCAGCGTGACAGTGCCGTCGTCCTTAATCTTTACGTTGTAAGCCGGAACGGGGGGGGGGGGCAGGTCCGTAAACCCGACCGTTACCGCCTCGCCAGGGCTGAAGACCCTGTTCTCGTCGTTGACCGGCGGCCCCGAGGCGGCGCCCGGCGTATCAGGGAAGCCCTGCTTCGAGGAGTGGCTATGGCAGCCAGCCAGGACCAATCCTGCGCCCAATATTCCACATACTGCGGCCCAACGGCCCGCGTGCCTGCAAAAGTCTGTCATGCTCATGTCAGCCCAAACGCCTGTCAATACTTCTTCTGAATGTCCAATTTCGGTTTATCTTCGGCCTTGCCATCGGTGCGCTTGGCCGGTTCCGTTTCTTCGCTGCGATAGTAGTAATCGTGGTAGTACCCGCTGTAGTAGTAATAGCTCTCGTCCTGCGACATGTTGATGTTATTCAACACGATCCCGACGAGATTGCCGCCAACCTTTTCGATCAACTGCTTGGCGCGGATATTCATCGGCTGCGGGTACCGGCGGTATTGGATGATCTGCAAGGTCATATCCACCTCGCTGGCCAGAATCGAGGCGTCACTAACGCCCATAATGGGCGGGGAATCGAAGAAGACAAAGTCGTAGCGCTGCTTCAATTCGCCGATGAGGTCCTTCATTTGGGCGGAACTCAGGATGCCCAATGAGCTGCTGGGCAACTTGCCGCTGGCCATGAAGTCCATCGTAGGCAGGCTGGTCGTTTGAATGACCTCTTCCAGGGTGTTTTGCTTCAAGAGGTAGTTCGTGAGCCCGACGCTGTTGGTTATCTTGAGCATCTTATGCAAGGTGGGGCGACGCAGGTCGGAGTCCACCATCAGGACCCGTTGCCCGCTCTGGGCGAAAACAGCGGCCAGGTTGAAGACGGTGGTGGATTTGCCTTCGCCGGCACCCGCGCTCACGATGGCCACGGTGTTCAGCTTATCGTCTTTTCGCGAGAACAGGAGATTGGTGCGCAGGACACGGTAGGCCTCTGCATGCGGGCTCTCAGTGCCCTCGTCCAGCAACAAGCCCACATTCTGCGGGATAACGCCCAGCACAGGGCTTTGGAACGAGCGCTCTACGTCGTCAATCGTCTTGACGCTGGTATCAAGATACTCGATGAAGAAGGCCAAGCCGATGCCGACGACCAGCCCGATGATGATACCCAGGGCGATGTTCAGCGGCTTGTTCGGGCGCACGGGGCGCATTCCGGGTTTGGCGGTGTCCACGATTTCCACCATCATGGTCTTAGGCAGGGCCACGTCTATCTGCTCACTGGCAATCTTCATGTCCAGGACCTGACGGAAGCGGAGCAGTTCATCCAGATTGCGCTTGGCTTCGAAATAGGGCCGGCTCTGGGCGGCAGTCGCGATGTCATTCGTCTTGGCGGTTTGGACCTCTTGTTCCAGGTCGTCCAGGCTGTTTTTTACCGCAGTCACCTTCGCCTCCAAGGCTTTCATAACTCCATCCACCCGATTCGTGATCTTGGTGCGCAAATCGTCCGTGCTGGCCTTGCACTTGAGGACCTCCGCGTGTTCCGGCCCGTATTCCTTCTCCACTGCCACCAATCTTTGGTCAGCCATGACACGTTGTTCGAGCAATGAGGCGAGAAGGGTGTCGCCTATGGCAGTTGGGAGAACCTGCGCCAGTCCTTCGGGGCCCGACGTCTTCTGCACCTCCTTCAATTGATTCACGAGGGTCTGTTGCAGCACATACTGCTCGTGATTCTCGATCCGAAGACCCTCAAGTTTGCGCAGCGTCTCCGCGGTCATCAAAGGCGAAGGCCCTTCGCCGCTTGCCATCGCATCCGAGATGTTCAAGTCTTTGCGGAGCCGGTCCACATTGGTCTGCGCCGCCCGGACCTTTTCTTCCTGTGCCTGCCACTTTTCCTCCAAGGCTTTGATGCCGCCCGTGCTCATCTCTTTGCGCTGATCCTGGCGGTGTTTCTTGTAAACGTCAGCGATTTCGTTGGCAATCCTGGCGGCTTCCTCAGGTTTCTCGCTAAAGACGCGGATTTCAATCAGGCTGGTGTTGCGCACGGGCCGGAGATCCAGCCGGTTCTCGAGCATCGCCATTGTTTCCGGTGTTTTGAGGCGCTCGCCGGCGGCATACTTCTTCCCCCATTCCACATTCAGGTTAAGGTCCTCGATGACTTTGTCCAGGATGACCTCGGACTTGATCAGCTCAAACTCCGTCTGGATGAAGTAGGGGTCATAGCCCAGCGTCATTGGGCGCTCGGTAAAGCCAGTGACGTCGGATTGATCACGCTCAATCTTGATGCGGGTCGAGCTGGAGTAAGACTCGGGCAGGATGAAGGTTACCAGCGTAGCGGTGATAACGACGAGCAGGAAGACCGCGAGAATAACAGTCTTGCGAAGCCGAATGATGCGCCAATAATCCAGAAAATGCAGCTTCGTTTCCTGGGTAGGCGATACTTTTAATGGGTCCATAGATCAAACAAAAAGGGGAGCCGGTGCTGAAGCCCAGCCCCCCGTCATTATTTCAAACTTGATTAATAACTGGCAGTAACACCGATGTAAACCCGGTTACGGTTGTACTCCTGGTAGGCGATGTCGCCCCAGACATCGTCATAATCGTAACCGATCTCTGCGGAGAAATACGGGTTGAATTGATAACTCAACCCGAGGTAAACGAGGAAGTAATTCTGGTTCTGATTGTTAAGCGTCCCCCCGTAATAGTCGTCGTTCTGATACTGCACCATGAGCGTGCCGGCCAGCTTGCCGGTGATTTGATGGTGCAGCGAGCCATACAAGCTGGCCGCATACGCGCCCATGGTGAGATTGCCGTTGATAGCGTTGCCGCTGAATGTGTTGCCCGAGGTGAAGTCGTAAGTAAATCCGGCCTCGACATAGCTCCCGGGGTTGTACGTGTACCGGAGGCTGACCAGAGCGTAAGGTGCCCAATTGTTCTGAGAGCTGCTGTTGTTGTAGTAGTCGTTATACGACGCCCCCGCCCGGAACGAACCTGTCAAATCCGGCCGGAAGTTGTGGTCGAGCCCGACGTAGCCATAATTGGCGCTGACATTTCGAACGTCGGACATGATGAGTGAGAAAGGCATAAGAATATTGCCGGCGATCGGCTGATCGGCGGTGTAATTGATTGTCCGGTACTGGTAGCCAATGACCCCAATCGTCTGCGGCTGGATTTCGAAGCGCCCATCCAAATGGACGGTCTGGTCTATCGAGTTCAGGAGCCCGGCATTGCTGGGCGAAACGATAGGCGAGCCCGGGATGAGATATTCGTTGGCGGCATAGTTGTACAGCGTATTGCCGTAGCCGAGCTCCAAGCCGAACAATGGCGTGAGCTGTGCGGAGAAATTAATCACGCCATAATTCCGCGTGTTGTTTCCTGGAATGCGCTGGAAAGTGTTGTACGTGTTCCCGGCCCGCAGCGTGTCGGGTTCCTGGCCAATGGCGAAAGAATCCTTCACGCTAATCTGGTACCGCTCGCTGAACGCGTGGTTCAATGCAAAGTTGAACACATGGGTCATGTCGTAATACTGGTCTTGGCCCGCGGGTTTGTTTTCGTAGTACTTGAAGTCGTACACGTAGCTGACCCCAATCGAGGTTTGGTCGAGCGGGAAGCTCAAGAATATCCCCGGGCTGACCTCCCAACCCGCGCTCCCCCGGGAATAGCCCGGAGGCAGTTGTGCACTGCTTGGAATCGTGTTTATGTTGTCGTCATAGAATCCCCGGAGAGTAGCGGAGACGCTCCAGAATCTCCCGTTATCGGACACCATGCCCGAATCCAGAGCTTGAACACTCGTCGCGCCGAGCGCGATCAAACCGACGGAGGCAACGATTCTTTTCATAGATAGTATTTTGATTGTTCAATACCACTGCGGTAAAGCCAACATTTTTAAATCCGAAGCCATTTACCGAAATTCCGCACCGGCTGTCAAATGAATCTTTAACTTTTTTTCGCGAAAGATCCTGCGCAAAACGTGCCGCGTTCTGCCTGATTACAGCAGAAGCATTACCACCATTTACGGCCACACGCAAATCGTACCCTCGTCTGCAGAGCCCTGGGGCCTCCCCGACCTACTGATTCTTACGCGCCACCCTACACCCCACGTTTCGCCAACACAAAAAGCTCAGACCATTGACCCCTGGCGCGCGCATCCGTTCAAACCTTTCTGGAAGTAGCTGGCCCGGACCGCAGCACGCCCCTTTGGCTGTCTCTCAGAGACTCGCCGCCGGGATATTCAACGTTTGCCCGACGTGTAGCCGCCGCAGGTCGAGGTACGGGTTTGCCGCGTGGAGGCTGCCCAACCCCACGCCGTACCTGCGGGCGATGGCCGCAGCCGTTTCGCCGGCCTTGACCGTATGTGTCCGTTGCATGGCCATGGGCGCGGCTGGAGCTGAGGCGCCGGCGCTGGCCGAGGCCTGGAGCGTGGGGCCGACACCCGCTGGCGGCGGGTTAGAACCGCCTGGTTTGGCCGCCCGGGGAACCGGCAGGGCGGCCGCAACCTGGTTCGTCAGGGCCTGAAGGCGGATCGCACAGGCACGCCACCTCTCGACTTCCTCAGTCAAACGGCGATTCTCCTCGGCTAGGCGTTCGAACTCATGCTGCTGCCGTTCCGTGACCGGCCCCAGCGAAACCGTCTTGGCCAGCTCCTGTTTGAGGGCCAGGATGTGTTGGTTCACGGTGTCGGCATTCTCGGCTTTAGGCCGGAGCTTGAGATACTGCTGATAGTGGTAGATCGCAGCCGCCGGGTCAGCGTCTCGTTTCTCGAGCAGGCAGGCCAGTTCGAAATGGGCCGCCCCGGACCTTGGATTCACTTCCAGTGCCTTCCCGAATGATTCGATCGCCCCTGGGTAATCCATCGCGCTGACGCGGCTTCTGCCCAGCAAGAAATGCGACTCCTTTTCCTCGTCGGCCTGGTTCGGGGCCGAGCGCAAGCAGCCCCCCAGCGCGAGACTGGCAAGGAGGAACATTGCCCCGCGAGAGAGGCCCACCGAAAACGTCATAGCCTGAGAATAAACGAACCGCCTGAGCCACGCAATCACCGGTTGGGATCGGGGGACCGCGCGCAGGTCGTGCAAACGCCGTCGTCTGTTTGATTTGACGTTTGGGCGCGCCCCTGCTAGAAGGACTTGCAGGATTGCCGGTCACAACCGATGGATACCATGAACAA
>Ga0181532_10002564_pt1 | contig 16891 bp, 17 predicted proteins | sample PEATcosm2014_Bin_33_FD_119768 | JGI IMG/M metagenome (GOLD analysis project Ga0181532, IMG submission 119768) | Peatland microbial communities from MTU Mesocosm Facility, Houghton, MI, USA - PEATcosm2014_Bin11_30_metaG | ecosystem: Environmental > Terrestrial > Soil > Wetlands > Peat | place...
CTGGTTCTCTGCGGCAAGGGCTGGAATGTTGTTCAGAATACTGATTGCCATGGGACAGCTCCTCTCATGGTTCCACCTTGCCCGAACTCGCCAGGAGTTCGTTCCCGCAGGTGCGCTGCCAGGGTTTTCTGACCGGCGGAACCTTTTGCGTGTTCACCCACCCTATCGGCCCAGCCGCAAATCAGCTTTAATCAGGCAGAGATATTTGCCTCCAAGAACCACTGCGGCAGCCCACCAGCCACCTCGGGTTAGAGCCGCTTAAGAATCGCAGTGCGACGTGTGGCTCTTAGCCTTAGCTCTTGGCCCCGAGCTCCTAGCAAAGCGAAGATCGCATTTACTGGTTGTAGCTAATTGCAAATTGCTAGTTGCTAATTGCTTCTTCAAGCCCTGGGCAACTTTTGCCGATGCTTTCTGTGATTCAAGCCCCCGGCGGAGGAGTGCGTGTGATCCAGCTCACCCGCTTAAATAATGCACGCTTGGCGGTCAACTGTGACCTCATCAAGTACGTCGAGGAGGCGCCCGACACGGTCCTGACCTTACTGAATGGCGAGAAGCTGGTGGTGCGCGAGACCACCGAGCAGGTGATTGAGCGAGTGCGCGACTTTCGCCGCTCGGTCCTGATCGCAGGTCCGGACAATGCTTCGCCTTCGGGCGTGCGCGCCAACTCTGCTGACGAAGCTCCATCCACCGCGGAAGGACCGCAGCGTGGATAAAAGCAGCTTCATGGGAGTGATCGTCGGCCTGGGAGGAATTGTGCTTGGCCTCCTGCTGGAAGGCGGCAAACTCTCCCAGGTTATACAGCCCACTGCGGCCATCATCGTATTTGGCGGGACGCTGGGTGCGGTGTTGCTGCAATACCCCATGCCGGTGGTCGCTTCCGCTTTCCGCCGGCTGGTGCAGGTCTTCCTGGAGCGCAAGCTGGATCCGCAACAGACGGTGCGGCAACTGGTCATCTTTGCCAACAAGGCGCGCCGCTACGGCATGATCTCACTCGATGCCGACCTGCCATCCCTTAGCGACCCCTTCTTGAAGCGAGCCTTGATGCTGGCCGTGGATGGCACCGAGCCGCAGGAGCTGCGCAAGACGATGCAGTTGGAGATCGACAATCAGGCCGAATACGAGGACAACATTCCCAAAGTCTTCGAGTCGGCCGGCGGTTTCGCGCCCACCATTGGCATCATCGGAGCGGTACTGGGGCTGATCCAGGTGATGCAGCACTTGGACAACATCAACGAGGTGGGCAAAGGCATCGCCGTGGCCTTTGTGGCGACGGTCTATGGAGTCGGCTCGGCCAACCTCTTTTTTCTGCCCAGCTCCGGCAAGCTGCTCTTGCGTATCCGCGAAGAGCAGATTATCCGCGAGATGACCCTGGAAGGTGTGGTCTCCATTCTGGAAGGGATGAATCCCCGCATGCTGGAGAGTAAGTTGATTGGCTTTTTGCCCGAATCGCCAAAAGCCAAGACAGCCGCGGGAGTCCATCTGCCATGAAAAACCGCCGCCGCAGATCGACCGCGGAAGTGAATCACGAACGTTGGCTGGTTTCCTACGCCGACTTCGTAACCTTGTTGTTCGCTTTCTTTGTGGTTCTGTACGCTTCGGCGCAGATCGATAAACAAAGGGCTTCGCGTCTCTCCGACGCCATCAACTCCGCCTTCCAGCAACTGGGGATATTCGAGAGAGACGGTCATAAGCCAGGCGAAATCGATCCCAGGATTTCCCTGCCCAGCGCCGTCAACGGGGCGCAGGATTTATCGCGCTGGGCGCCGGCGGGTCAGGAAAAGCTGGGCGCCGACCAGAAGAAGCAAGACTTCAATGCCATTCGCAGCGAACTGGAGAAGGCGTTGGCCGCCGAGATCGCGCGCAATGAGGTTGCACTCCACATGGAAGCGGACGGCTTAGTAGTCAGTCTGCGCGAGGCCGGTTTCTTCGACAGCGGTTCGGCCACCATCAAGCCAGGCGCGGAAGCCGCCTTTGCGCGCGTCGCCAACATTCTGCGCGAGCATTACTGCGCCGTCAGAATTGAAGGTCACACCGATAACGTGCCCATCCACACCTCGCAGTTCGCCTCCAACTGGGAGTTGTCCACCACGCGCTCCACCAGCCTGGTCAAGGCGTTGGTTGAGCAATACGGCGTTCCGGCCGAGCGGCTGTCCGCTGCCGGATACGCAGAGTTCCATCCTGCCGCCAGCAACGACACCGCGAAAGGGCGGCAACTCAATCGCCGCGTCGATGTTGTAATCCTGACATCTCCGCAGCCGCGCCAGCTGACCAGTCCTGCCTGGCCAGCGGACAAGAAGCCTGCAACGTCTTCAACTAGCGACGCGGATTCCCATCGCTCAACAAACCGCGCTGCGCCGTCCGTCTCAAGCGGAAATCCTGGGCACAGCGGATAGCTGATCGCGTGCCGAAGACGCTCGCAGCGCCTCGCGGATCCGCGTTAGCAATATGTTCACCGTGAACGGCTTTTGAATGTGGATGGCCGCCCTCCGGCTGACGGTTTGGGCAATTTCGTTCTGCGCGTAGCCCGACATGAGAATGGTAATCAGATCAGGCTGTAGGCTTTGCATGTGACAGGCAAGGTCGGCGCCATTCATGCCCGGCATCACTACATCGGTCAGGAGCACATCGATTCAGCCAGCGTGATGGCGGGCCAGGTGCAGTGCGTCTTTGGCGCTGCCGGACTCCAGCACCATGTAACCGGCGTGCTTCAGCACCTCGCGAGTCACCTCGCGCACAATCGATTCATCTTCTACCAATAGAATGACTGGGGGATTCGCCACTGGCGAACAGGTTGAGCAAATCGGCTCCATCGATTCCGCTTTCATCTCTCTTCACCTGCCTGCTGATGCTCAAAATCGGCGATCACGCTTAAGCAATGCAAGTGCGCCGCCACTCGCCGGAAATGCGGCCGCTAAAGCTAAGCTCTAGCGGATCGCGCAGATGCGAAGCAAAGGCGAAAGAGGGTCGCCCCCGAATTGTCACCCGGATCGGGAACGTTCCGTTCTTGGAACTCCGCTTTGGGAAATCGCCGCGCAAACAAAACGGGCGGAATCAATTCCGCCCGCTGGCCGCTATGCGCCTAATTGGGACTGTTCTGTCTGGGAGAATCGCCCGTTCGCTTACATCGGCCGGGTCATCGGTTGGCTCCCGGAGCGGCGGTCCCCGAGCAGTTCCTCGATCTGCGAGATCAGGACGTCGGGACCATCGTTGCTGGTAACGAATCGATCGATGGCGCTTCGGCTTGCCTTGCCGGCTCCGAAGTAATAAGGCGACAGCACGACAGCGATCACGCCCGGACATTTCGTCTTCACTTGCGTCGCCACTTCCTCAGGGTCAACTTCCGGATGGCTGTTATCCATCAACAGCAGATCGGGACACCGGTCCTTGGCTATGTTCTTTGCATCCTCTACGGAACTTGTCGCGAACACGAGGTAGCCAAAATGCTCCAGCAGCATCTGCCGGACTTGAAGAGTATTGCTATCGCAACACAAACAGAGAATCGCTTTGCGGTGTGGTTCCATGTACACTCCCGGATTTATCGCACTTGTCATGACATGCCTCCGGCGCTTAATTCGAGATGTGCATATCGAGCAACCAGGCAAGCACCCATTGTTGACTGCAAGCCCGGTCTGGCGATAAAGATTGCAAGGCTTGTGCCAATAGTCAGGTAAAGAAAATAAAGGGAGTTACCACAACGAGTCGCCGCGACCACCGGAAAGTTTTACGCACCGCGTGAAAGTGTTATGCCAGGCGCGATCATGCCTTGGCACGCCAAAGATCGGCAAGGAAGCAACCCCCGGAAGGGCAGAATCCTGCATCCCAGCATCTGCCAAGTTCCGCGACCGTGGCCTCGAATTGGCCCTCGTCCGATGTAGAATCTCAGTCGGGAAATTGCAAACACGCATTGCCCAATCTGTAAGTAGCTCAATTGCGTAATACTAAATGGGACCACTCGAACAGAGCCCGTTGAACCGCAGCGATGCCGGCGACGAAATGCGGCTGGTGGCGCGCATTCGTGCTGGCGATCAGCAGGCTATGTCCGAGCTTTACGACCGCTATGGCAAGGTGGTCTACGCGGTGTCCTTGCGGGTATTGCAGGATACATCCGCGGCCGAGGACGTGGTGCAGGATGTGTTTCTGCAGTTGTGGCGGAATCCCGACGCCTTCGACGCCAGCCGCGGCAGTCTGGCGGCATGGCTGGCGGTGATCGCGCGGCATCGTTCCATCGACCGGCTGCGCAAACGGCGTCCCGAGGTCGATATCGAGGATTGCGTCATTGCCGGCGGCCCTGATTTGCGCGACGAAACCGAGCGCGCGCTGGTCATCGAGAAGGTGCGGGTCGTGCTTGCGGAGATGAATCCTGACCAGCGCAAGGTGTTGGAGTTAGCGTTCTTTCAGGGTCTGACCCATACCGAGATCGCGGAGAAGACCGGAGAACCGCTGGGCACCATCAAGACACGAATTCGCAGTGGGTTGCAACTGTTGCGGGCCAAATTTGCGGGATGAAAATTTACTGGATAAAAGTAGAGCTGGCCTTTAGGCCAGTGTCCAGCAGCGTAATTAAAATCGGGACTTTAGCCCCGGGTTTTGCGGGATGAAGACACACGAACAATTCGCCGACGATCTGGCGCTCTATGCGCTGGATGAGCTGACGGGCATCGAGCGCCAGGAACTGGAAGACCACCTCCAGAGCTGCGCCGCCTGCCGCCGCGAACTGCACGCGCTGCGCGGCGACCTCGGCCTGCTTGGCCTCACCAGCAGCGGTCCGCAGCCGCCCGCGCGCAGCAAGGACCGTCTGATGCGCGCCATTGCGGCCGAGCCGCGTGGAGTGTCTTTGGCTGAAGCTGCGCCGCGCAAGGCCGCGTGGTGGGCGTGGGGCTCGGCATTGGCCACCGCTGTCCTGCTCTTCGTGGTGGCTGGTCTGTGGCGCAGCAATGGCCGCATGAAGGACGAGCTTGCCGAACTCGGCAATCGTAATCAGGACCAGAGCATTCAACTGGAGCAGATGAATCAACAGCTCAGGCTACTGACTTCACCCGACGCGGTCCACGTCTCGCTGAATCCGCAAAAAGCGCCGAAGCAGCCCAGCGGCACCGCCATCTTCAGCCCTTCGCAGAAGCGCATGATCTTCATGGCCAGCAATCTGGGTCCGGTTCCTGAGGGCAAGGCTTACGAGCTGTGGATTATCCCCGGCACTGGCGTGCCCATTGCTGCCGGTGTGTTCAAACCCGACGATCATGGCAATGCCATCATGATGGATCACAAGATGCCGGAAGGCGTCGAAGCTAAGGCCTTCGCTATCACCATAGAAAACCAGGAAGGCTCCGACAAGCCCACCTCGCCCATCCTGCTGATGGGGGCCGTGAGCTAAACGCCTACTCGTAACGTAGCGCTTCCACGGGATCCAGGCGCGATGCCTTGACGGCGGGATACATCCCAAAGAAGAGTCCGACGCTCATGGCCATCAGCACGGCGGCAAACACCGCCCAGATGGGCACCGAAGTCGGCATGGAAGGGAAGATCAGCGGCAGGGCTGCGGCGGCAGCGACGCCGACAATTACTCCTGCCAGTCCTCCGAGTCCGGTGAGGACGATGGCCTCGGTCAGAAACTGGCGGACCACGTCGCCGCGCCGCGCGCCAATGGCTTTGCGTACGCCGATCTCGTGGGTACGCTCGGTTACCGACATCAGCATGATGTTCATCACGCCCACGCCGCCCACCAGCAAGCCGATGGAACTGACGACGATGGTCATCAATGCAACCGTACTCATGATCTGGCGGAAGTTGTCGGCGATAGCGGCGGCCGTGGTCATGCCAAAGTTATCCGGCTTGTTGAAAGGCACATTGCGGCGGCGGCGCAGCAGGCCGCGAATCTCGTCTTCAGCGGCGTCCTTGTAGCCCGGATATGCTTCTGCGCCGATGAAGTGCTCGTCGTCAGCCGGATAGTGCTTGTGATAGGAGTGGTAGGGAACTTTGATAGTACGATCGGCGCTCTCGTCCTTAAAGAGCTGTCCCTTGCGTTTGTCCAGCACCCCGACCACCTTGTAGGAAACGCCGTCAACCAGAATGGTTTTGTCGATGGCATCGTGGCCGGGAAAGAAGTTCTTGTCGATTTCGTAGCCAATCACCGCGACATCATCGCGATGCTGGTCCTCGAAATCGGTGAAGAACCGGCCCTGGATGACGTGCGCGTTGTAGACATCCTGGTAGGAGGAGTCGGCGCCGGTGTAGTCGAGATCAGTGATCTCATGGGTGCCATAACGCGCTACCTTGAGCGGAGGCCGCTGTTGGTCAGGATTGATGCGTGGCATCAGTTCCACGGTAACGCTCTTCACGTGCGGGCACTCGGCGAGAATTGCCTTCGCGTCCTCGAACGTGAGGGGCTTGCGATTGCGTTCTTCGGCCCCCATGCGTCCGACGCGGATGGCGAAGTCCCAGCGGAAGATAAAAAGCGTGTTGGTGCCGTAGTCGTCGAGGTAGCCCTGAATGTCACTGCTGACGCCGACTAGGATGGAGGCGACAAAGATCATGGCGGCGACGCCAATCACCACGCCCAACACTGTCAGAAACGAGCGCGTCTTGTGGTCGCGCACTGTCTCCAGCGCCATCCGCGAATTTTCGCCAAAGTGCATCCGCATAAACAGTTGTCAGTTGCCAGTTGTCAGTCAATGCCCGCCAGGAAGCAGAGCCGATGTCGATTTCTGCGACTCCTCGCTGTAGTTTAGTACTGTCGGTGCCAGTCTCAGACGCAACTGACAACTGACAACCGGCAACTGACAACTAATTTTCGTATCTCAACGCCTCGATTGGGTCCAGCCTAGCTGCTTTGCGCGCGGGATAGACACCGAAGAACACCCCCGTTGCCGAAGAGATGCCGATCGCCAGCACTACTGCAGAGATGGGAACCGCCATCGGAACGGGCGTCGCCGTGCGCACAATCACCGACAGAATCCAGGCGATCAGCACGCCAAGGGCTCCGCCGACCAACGCCATCACCGTCGACTCCACCAGAAACTGCAGCAGAATGTCTCGCCGCTTGGCGCCCAGCGACTTACGAATGCCTATCTCGCGCGTGCGCTCCGTCACCGAAGCCAGCATCACGTTCATGATGACCACGCCGCCAATCACCAGGAAGATGGAAACCAGCCCCACCATGCCCGACGCGAGCGTTCCGGTGAGGTTCTTCCAAAGTCCCATCAGGCTGTCGCTGCCCAGAATGCCGAAGTTGTCATCGTCGTTCGGTCCCAGATGACGGCGCGAGCGCATCAGTATTCGGGCTTCTTCCTCGGTCCGGGCCATCCACTCCGGGCCGCGCGCCTGAACATTCACGCTGAGAGTGTAGTTGCGTCCGTAGATCTTCAGCCAGGTCTCGATGGGGATGTAAACGAAGTTGTCCTGCGACTGGCCCAGAGTATTGCCGATTTTCTTGGCCACGCCCACAATCTGGAACTCCTGGCCATCGACCGTCAGAATTTTACCCAGCGGATCGATATTGGCGAAGAGCTTTTCCGCGACATCGGCGCCGATCATGCAGACCATATCGCGATGCTCGTTATCGCTGTCGGTCATGTAGCGGCCGGTTGCAACCTCTTCCACGTCCATGTCGCCGATGTTGGCCGTGACGCCCCGCAGGTCGACATCTTCCATGCTCTGCCGCTCGGTGCGGAGGTTGGCCGTGCGCCGCACTTCCACGCCAACCGCCTGGGGAAGCTTCAAGTTATCGTGCATGGCTACGTAGTCGTCCCACGTGATGTCGCGGTTTCGCCGGGTCGCCTTCAGCATTTCCTTGGTATCGCTGAGGATGGGAAACTTGTGAACCAGGAAGACGTTCGATCCCAAGTTGGCGATGCGGGTAGCGAAATATACGTTCATCCCGTTAACCAGCGCAATCACCAGGATCAGCGTCGAAACCGACAGGATCACGCCCAGCAACATGAGAAAGGAGCGCAGCTTGTGAGCACGCATGGTCTGCAGCGCGATAACTACCGGCTCACGCAGGAAATGCTGCTGCGTAAGTCGCCGGGGCTGCGATTGTGCTGTCATGGAATCAGGATAAAGGGCTCTATAACCATTCTACCCATTTGGGCAAATGCTTCCGATGGGTAATACGAGCCAGCTCGCCCGGAAGTTGCACCCGGGCGGACGATTTGCAGGTAGGAACCCGCCGGCCCTACTCCTACCTATTTCCCGGGTCTCGAAAATCGCGAGACCCCGGGGCACCCTTACAGGCAGCAAGTGCTTTGACGCGACCCATTTAGCCGCTCTTGGCGGTTGCGTCGCTCTCCTTTGTAGCCTGGTGGTATTGGCGGCGGATCATCTCCAGGTCCACTTGCGGCTTGGGCAGCTGCATTCCCATAGCTTCCAAGGTCGCGGCAACGATCTGCGAGACCGCCAGATCGCGAAACCACTTGTGATTGGCGGGGATGACGTACCAGGGTGCGTGCTTGCTGCTGGTTTCGGCGAAGACGTCCTCGTAGGCCTTCCGGTAATCGGCCCAGTATTCGCGCTCGCGGTAGTCGTCTTCACTGATCTTCCAGTTGCGCGCGGGATCGACCAGGCGCTGCCGGAACCGCTCCAGTTGCTCTTCCGGGCTGATATGAAGAAAAAACTTCAGGATGTGAGTATTGTTCTGGCGATACAGCATGGTCTCAAAATCGTTGATGAGGTCGTAGCGTTTAGACCACATCTCTTTGGGGACGAGTTTGTGGACCCGCACCACCAGCACGTCCTCGTAGTGGGAACGGTTGAAGACCGCAACCATGCCCTTGGCAGGAGCATGGGGATGCACTCGCCACAGGAAATCGTGTTTCAGTTCCTCCGCCGTAGGCTCTTTGAACGAGGTTACGGCGGTACCCGCGGGATTCATCGTCCCCATGACGTGCCGTACGGTGCCGTCTTTGCCGCCGGCGTCCATGGCCTGCAAAACAATCAGCAGGGAGTGCCTAGCCTCAGCGTAGAGCAGGTACTGGAGATCGTTTAGCTTGCCGCAGTACTTTTCGGTCTCAGCTTTCGCCTGCTTTTCCGAGACCTGTTTGCCGCAGTAGCCGGGATCCATTTTGGCCAGCTTCAGCCTTTTGCCAGCTTTCGCCAGGAACAGCTTGCGATAGTCCATGTGTCGCTCCGGTTTCTCGCCCCGCCATAAGCAGTGATTGTCGTTCAATCCGCTGCCGATAGTATGTCAGGTATACATCAGCCGTAGCTCCGTGTCTCACCTTCCGCCCGGCGGTGCGTCAATACTGATTGAATGGACAGGAATGCCAGACAGCTGCAATTCCTGTTCTCCCAAATCCGGACGAGGGCCTTTGTCATCCCTTGATTTTTGCCAAGTCTTTTGCCCCGTTTCTTTTAGCTGCGAGTTACAATCAGTGGTGTGCCGGAATTTCTAAATCCGGCAGCCGAAGGCGGCATCTAACTCTCCAGGGAGAACTGACTGAAACTACATAGGTTTAATCAGGGCTTCCTGGGCACGGGATACGTGTCGGCCCCTTTCAACAGGAGTTTTCAGTGAATTCGACGGTCAAAACGGTCGTGTTCTGGCTCGTAATCGTGCTCTCCGGCGTCCTGCTGTGGCAGGTCGTGAAGGGTGCGAACTCGGGTGCAAAAGAACGCGACATTACCTTCTCAGAGTTTCTCTCCCAGGTGGATGCGGGCAACGTCAGTGAAGTGACGATTATTGGCCAGGAGGTCCGCGGGAAATTCAAGAACGACAAGGCGAGCTTCCACACCACAATCATGGCCGGTTATACGGACATGGTGAAGGAACTGCGCGACAAGAACGTCAACATGACGGTGAAGGACGCGCAGGCCGGCGGCTGGCCCTCATGGCTATTGAACCTGGCGCCATTTGTCTTGCTCGGTGCGCTGTGGTTCATCATGATCCGCCAGATGCAGACCGGCGGGAACAAAGCGCTGTCGTTCGGCAAGAGCCGCGCCCGGCTGCTCTCCATGCAGCAGAAGAAGGTGACGTTCAAGGACGTCGCCGGCGTGGATGAAGCCAAAGAAGAGCTGAAGGAGATCATCGAATTCCTGCGCGAGGCGCAGAAGTTCCAGAAGTTGGGCGGCCGCATTCCGAAGGGCGTGCTGCTGGTCGGACCTCCGGGAACCGGCAAAACGCTGCTGGCGCGAGCTGTTGCCGGCGAGGCCAATGTGCCGTTCTTCAGCATCTCCGGTTCGGATTTCGTGGAGATGTTCGTCGGTGTGGGCGCAAGCCGCGTCCGCGATCTGTTTGAGCAAGGCAAGAAGAATGCACCCTGCATCATCTTCATCGACGAGATTGATGCGGTTGGGCGTCATCGTGGAGCTGGCCTCGGTGGTGGACACGACGAGCGCGAACAGACGTTGAACCAGTTGCTGGTGGAGATGGACGGCTTCGAATCGAACGAAGGCGTTATCCTGATTGCCGCCACCAACCGTCCTGACGTGCTCGATCCGGCGCTGCTGCGCCCGGGCCGTTTCGATCGCCGCGTGGTGGTCTCGCGTCCCGATGTTCGCGGCCGCGAAGAGATTCTGCGCGTTCACACCCGCAAGATTCCCATCAGTGACGATGTGGATCTTGGCGTACTGGCTCGCGGCACACCGGGCTTCTCCGGCGCCGATCTGGCCAACATGGTGAATGAAGCCGCGCTGAGTGCTGCTCGTCAGAACCGCAAGACGGTGCTGATGTGGGATTTCGAGCAGGCCAAGGACAAAGTGTTGATGGGCGCCGAGCGTAAGTCGATGCTGCTCTCGGACGAAGAGAAGAAAGTCACCGCGTATCACGAGGCCGGCCACGCGCTGGTAGCGGCCATGCGCGAGCACTCCGACCCGCTGCACAAAGTGACGATCATTCCGCGCGGCATGGCGCTGGGCGTCACTATGCAGCTGCCCATCGACGACAAACACACCTACACGCGCGATTACCTGGAGACGCGGCTGGCCATCATGATGGGCGGACGCGTTGCCGAGGAGTTGTTCCTGAACACTATGACAACGGGCGCGGGCAACGACATCGAGCAAGCTTCCGACCTCGCGCGCAAGATGGTCTGCGAGTTCGGCATGTCGTCGCTGGGACCGATCACCTTCGGCAAAAAGGAAGAGCAGATCTTCCTGGGCCGCGAGATCAGCCAGCACCGCGACTTCAGCGAGGAGACGGCGCAGAAGATCGATGCCGAGGTCGTCCGCTTCGTGGATGACGGCTACAACTCGGCGCGCCATATTCTGGAAAGTAATCGTCCGGTGTTGGAGCGGATTGCCATGGCACTGCTGGAGCGCGAGGTCATCGACGCCAACGATATTCAGTTGATGATCGAAGGCAAGGAGCTGCCGATTCGGGTGAATCCGAACGCTCCGCCACCTGTGAAGGAAGATGTGCAACAGGTGCTGAAACCGGCTCCGGGCCAGGCGAACGTGGCGCCCGGCGAACGGCCGGCGCAGGCGTAAAGAAGCAGCTAGCAGCGAGCAATTAGCAACTAGCTAAAGCGAATGGGCGGCTCATGTGGCCGCCCAAAGTTTTTGCGATCCTTCAAAATCGGCGAGCCGCCTTGTGGAATTATTGCAGCTCCGCACTGGCTATCGCGAGGCTCCCTGACGATTGCTGGTGCACCAGCACGCTGACTGTCTGTCCGTCGAAGCACGCCACCGTGCCCGAGAACTCTGGCTTGTAGACGCGGACCACTCCTCAGCGAGATCGCGAGATTGCGATACAACAAGAGAAGCAGATCGTGCAGCGCGGGTTGTCAAAGGGGGATGTGGAGTGGACGGAAGGCTGTCGTTTAATCTGGTCGCCGAGTGCTAAATGCTGTAGAAGTTCGGATTGGCTCCGGTGATTCAGGGAACCAGTAGCTCGTTAGTCGCCGGGCTCGAATCGATATCCCACCCACGGCTCGGTGAGAATGTACCTGGGGGTGCTGGCTTCGGGCTCCAGTTTCTTGCGCAACTGGCCGACGAAGACGCGCAGATACTCGTTCTGTTCCATGCTGGCGCCTCCCCAGACCGCGTTGAGGATCGCGCGGTGAGTGAGTACCTTGCGCGGATGCTGCGCCATGTAGAGCAGTACATCAAACTCCTTCGGTGTAAGGCGAACCTCGCGGCCGGCCACGGTGACGGAATGCGCGTCAAGATCGATGTGGAAGTCTCCGTCCTCGATCCTGGTGCGAGGCTCAGTCCCGCCGGGGGGCGAGCGCCGCAACGCGGCACGGACGCGAGCCAGCAGCTCGCCGGTGCTGAAGGGTTTGGTGATGTAGTCGTCGGCGCCCGAGTCCAGAGCCTCGATCTTACTGCGCTCCTCGCCTCGCACCGACAGGACCAAAATGGAGACCTGCGAGATCTCACGTAGCCGCCGGCATAGCTCAATGCCATTCATGTTGGGCATGGCGAGATCGGTGATTACCAGGTCAGGCGTGAAGTCCTTCATGATCTCCAGGGCGGTCTCACCGTCGTTGGCCACGCGGATGTCATAGCCTTGAGCACTGAGGCTGGTGCGCAGCACGCGCGTGATCTGCGGCTCGTCATCCACGACTAGAATGCGCGGGCGATTGGGCATGAAGACACCGTATCAGTTGCTGTGCGACTCGTTAAGCACGACGGTAGAGTGAACCGGCGCGGCACAAGCGGTGCAGCTGGCTCGAAGGAAAGCCGCGTTAACCCCGCAGTTTCGCCAGCAAATCCGACGGGTGAACCGGCTTGGCCAGAATCTCGAATTCGTGTCCCTGGGCGCGGGCGTTCTCCAGCAAGTCGGCCGTGGCAGCCTGTCCGGAGAACAGCAGGATCTTGCAGGTGGGCAGGAAGCCGCGGATGCTGATAGCGGCTTCGATCCCATTCATGTCCGGCATGATGACATCGCTGATAACCAGGTCGGGTTGCAGCGCGCGGGCGCTCTCCACTGCCGCAGTTCCGGTGTAAACCGCCGAGGCGTCGTAGCCGTTCATGTCCAGAATCTTCGCCAGAGTGTCGGCGATGACCTGCTCGTCGTCAACCACCAAGACTCTTGGTTTCTTAGCCAAGTGCATTCACTCGCTCCTTCCAAATTTACCAAGGCCGAACTGCCGATTATAGCGGAGGAACGTACCGGAAAGGGTTGTCCGGAGAGTCACTGGACTCAGGGGTGAGATGCAGAAATTACCCTCTGGGTCGCACCGCCGAGTCGAATCTGCACAGTTTGGCTGGTTTTGATGGACTATTACCCAGGAATGAGCAACTGAAGTGCCATGCGTCGTATGGGCGGTCCTTGGTCTCGGCTTCGTTTGGGGGCACGCCCGATTGGCGCCGCAACTTGTGCGGCGGCTCACAACAGGTCAGTGACCGGCGTCACCGCCGCTATGGTTGCAAGCTTTGTACATTAGGTTTTAGCGAAGGACCTACCGCCCGGGTCCTGAACGTGGGGCGGCAAGAAAACCAAACGGGGAGATCGCAATCATGGCATACATCATTACTGATACCTGTACCAAAGATGAACTCTGCGTCGAAGCCTGTCCGACCGACTGCATCCATCCCAAAAAGGATGAAGAGCCTTTTGAAGCCGCAACCCAGCTTTATGTCGATCCCGAGGGCTGCATCGATTGTGGCGCCTGCGTTCCGGTTTGCCCCACCAATTCGGTGTTCATCGTGGACGAAGTCCCGGCCGACAAGCAGGAGTTCATCGCGAAGAACGCTGCTTATTACGGCAAGTAACAGCAGCCCACGGTCTTAAGCGAGATGGTGTGGCGTAGAGGTCGGCGACAGCCGACGCGGCACCAGTCGCCCACCGATCTCTGCCGCAGCTCTGGCGACCCGGCTGGCTACGAACTGCGGCCCGGTTCCGGCGTTACGCCGGTAAGACAGCAATTCGCGCAAAGCACAGGCACAGGCACAGCACAGACTGTGCCTTTTTCATCGATCCCTCCTCTCGTCGCATAAAGCCTGTAACTCGAAATCCGCATCTCACCATCATGCACGTTAGAGCGACTCTTCTGGCGCTGGTCGTAAGTGCCCTGCCAATCTTCTTCACCGGATGCAATGCCTGCGTCAGCAGGCCGGCGAGCCCCGATCAGATGCGGCAGGAAACCGCCGCAGCCACGGCGCAATTGAAGGACAATGCGAAGGCGGTGGCGCAAGGCATTCGCGAAGGTCTGACGCGTCCCAGTCCCGACCAGCCGGTTGACCTTAACACCGCCTCCAAGGCTCAACTGATGAGCTTGCCCGGCATGGACGACTCGTCAGCCGAGCGCGTCATCGCGGGCCGGCCGTATTCCACTGAGCATCAACTGCTGGAGCGGCGGGTCCTGTCGCGCGAGGAATACAACAAGATCGCCGACAGCATAACCGTAAAGAAATGATCGCGATTCATAAGCCGCGCTAATCCTGGCTGTGAGCCCCTGCGATACGACCGCTCCTTCAGCACGTTACAATGAAAGTTTTGGAGAGGTCATAGTGTCCACCTATCAAGACATTGTCGATCGCGAACAGAAATTCCTGCTGAATACTTATGCCCGCTATCCGCTGGCTATTGCGCGCGGTAAGGGCGTCTATGTCTTCGACGTCGAGGGCCGCCGCTATCTCGACTTCCTCACCGGACTCGGCGTAAACGCGCTGGGGCACGCGCATCCGCGCATCGTGAAGGTCATTCGCGATCAGGCGGCGAGAGTCATCCATGTCTCCAACCTCTACTACAACGAGTACCAGGGGCTGCTGGCGGAGAAGCTTTGCACTGCCTCAGGGCTCGATCGCGCCTTTTTCTCCAACAGTGGTACCGAGGCGATCGAAGGCGCGCTGAAGCTGGTGCGCGCCGCCGGTCATGCCGTCGGCGGGCCGGAGAAGTCGGTCGTCATTGCGCTCGACAATTCGTTCCACGGACGCACGATGGGCGCGCTCGCACTCACCGGCCAGCCCAAATATCGCAAGGACTTCGATCCCATGCTGGAAGGCGTGCGCTTCGTGCCGCGCAACGATGTGGAGGCGCTGCGCGCCGCGATGGACGATAAAGTTTGCGCCATCGTGCTGGAGCCCATTCAGGGCGAAGGCGGCATCCAGGTGACGTCGCCGGAATTCCTCCAGGCGTGCCGCCAGCAGGCCGATCAGCATCAGGCCGCGCTGATTTTCGACGAAATCCAATGCGGGCTGGGCCGCACCGGCCAGCTCTTCGCGTTCAAACACTTCGGCGTCACGCCTGACGTGGTTTGTATCGCCAAGCCGATTGCCGCGGGATTGCCGCTGGGCGCGTTTCTCGCCAAAGAGCAGTTCGCGCAGCACATCACTCCCGGCAAGCACGGCACAACGTTCGGCGGAGGCCCGCTTACCTGCCGCGTGGCGCTGGAATATCTCGCAATTCTCGAAGACGAGAATTTGCTGGAGCGAGTGCGCCGTGTCGGCGGCTACTTCTCGCAGAAGCTGCACGAACTGGTGGACAAGTTCGACATCGCAGTGGAAGTGCGCGGAGTGGGCGCGATCCAGGCGTTGCAGCTGAACATCCCCGGCAAGCCGGTCATGGACGGCGCGCTGGCCAGTGGCCTGCTGATCAACGTAACCCAAGACAGCGTGCTGCGCTTCCTCACGCCGTTCTTATTGGAAGAAAAGCACGTGGATAAGGGAGTGCGTATCTTGCGCAAGCAGCTTGCGGCGGCGCAGAAGGAAGCTAAGGCGGAGAAGAAGAAGACAGCAACAGCGTAGGGATCACCCAAGTCGCTCGCTCTGATACGACGAGCATCAGTAGTTTTTCCCAGCGACGACACAGTAAGCGCGACAGTAGAGCCCCCGCAGGGCGGGACTGGCCGACGCGCACGCCTGCAGCTAGCATCTCCAACCCGAGACCGTCTAACAGTTGACGCCTAGGCAAGAGCGAATAGCGTTACGTCGCTACCCTTTCCGCAATCCACGCCGCGCACTCCTTCGTGCCCATCGATCCGCCCACATCCACCGTCGTCTTTTTCTGGCGGACGGCTTCCAGCACAGCCGTCTCGATCTTCTGCGCTTCGGCATTCAGACCAAGATGCGCCAGCATCATCGCTGCCGTCAGGATCGAGCCCATAGGGTTGGCCATGTTCTTTCCTGCGATCGGCGGGGCGGAGCCGTGCACCGGCTCGAACATCGAAGTGCGGCCGGGATGAATGTTGCCGCTGGCGGCCATGCCCAGCCCACCTTGGAGCGCCGCAGCCAAGTCGGTAACGATGTCGCCAAACATGTTGTTGGTGACGATCACGTCGAGCGAGCGCGGCTCGCGTACCATCTGCAGGCAGAGCGCGTCCACGTACATGTGCTGCGTCTGAATATCGGAATACTCCTTCGCCACTTCTTTGAAGACGCGCTGCCACAGGCCGCCGGCGTAGGTCATCACGTTCGACTTGTCCGACATCATCACCTTCTTGCGGCCGTTGTTGCGCGCGTATTCGAAGGCGAAGCGGATGACGCGCTCCACGCCTTTGCGCGTATTAATGTCCTCCTGCGTGGCCAGTTCGTCGGGCGTGCCAATCTTGAAGTTGCCGCCCATGTCCATGTACACGCCTTCCGTGTTCTCGCGGATGACGGTGAAGTTGATGTCGTCGGGCGTGGCGTTCTTCAGCGGACAGAGTGACGCGTCGAGCAGGCGCACCGGGCGCACGTTCGCGTAGAGGTCCATCTTGAAGCGCATGCCCAGCAGGATTTCCTTGGCGTGGATGTTGCTGGCGACGCGCGGATCGCCCAGCGCGCCGACGAAGATGGCGTCGAAATCGCGTGCCAGCATGTGGAAGCCGTCGGCGGGAACGGTAGTGCCGTCGATGAGGTAACGGTCGGCGCCCCAGTCGAAGATGGTGAACTCGACCGACGCTCCGCTGGCGCGAACGACTTCGAGTGCGTTGGGAATCACTTCCTTCCCGATGCCGTCTCCAGGAACAACTGCGATGCGTTTGTGGGTACTCACGGGAAATGAAGATAACAGAAAAAAGCAACTAGCAACTAGCAA
>Ga0181532_10002565_pt1 | contig 16888 bp, 13 predicted proteins | sample PEATcosm2014_Bin_33_FD_119768 | JGI IMG/M metagenome (GOLD analysis project Ga0181532, IMG submission 119768) | Peatland microbial communities from MTU Mesocosm Facility, Houghton, MI, USA - PEATcosm2014_Bin11_30_metaG | ecosystem: Environmental > Terrestrial > Soil > Wetlands > Peat | place...
GAAGGCCGTACTGGCGATGATGGGCCGCATAGAAGAGGTCTATCGTCTACCGATCGTACCGATGAAGAAGGAGAATCGCGCCAGGCTGGAGAAGATTGCGGCAGACGTGGGATTGTTGCAGACACAGCCAGCCGCGAGCCACTAATCGCCCGCGTACGACCACTTTTCATCCCAGCGGCCCAGTACAAACACGCCGCCGCCATTTTCGTCGCGCCCGTAGCGCAGGCAAGCCAAACCTTGCGAGAACGCTTTCAGAAACTCCTCCCGACTGCGCAACTGCACCTCGACAGCCTTCTGTCGCGATTCGGGCTGCGCTTTCCAGGCATAGATTTCGGCGGGAATCTCGATTCGCATTTCCTCGTTGAAGACCTGCTGCTCTCCCTGTGAGAGCAGCGATTGAACTCGCTTTGATTTCAGCCACCATTCCGCGACCAGGCGATCAGTGGGAAGAAATCCCTGCAACGGCGACGACGTGATGCCGTACTGATTGATGTTGTAGCGTCGCGCAATCGCGCCCAGCCGTTCCAGGTTGAAGTAGGCGTTCTTGATCTCCAGCGGATCGAATGTCCACTCGATCAACTCGTAGCCGTGTGCGATTGCGTCCTCACGCTGAAACAGCTTAAGCTTCCGCCCCAAACCGCTATTGCGGTAGTCGGCCTTCACCGCCAGCATGTGTGAATGCAAATACGCGTGGCCACTCCGTGTCCCGGGAATCGAGAAAGCGAAGCCAACCAGCGTTTCTCCGTGCCATCCGCCGATCACCTGCCCACCGATTTTGGGCGCCAGCGAGAAGATCCGCAGTGGCACAAGCTCGTTGTCAGCGAATCCCCAAACTTCCTTTTGCAACGCTACACAGGCGCGAAATTCTTCCACGTCCGTGCAATTGCGCAACTGGATCGTATCGTTGCTCACCGCTGTTCCTGCCGCTTGGATTCCTGCCACAGCGACTCCATCTCGTCGAGCGAAGCTTCCGCCGGCTTGCAGCCCTGTTCGCGAAGCCTGTCCTCCAGATACTGAAAGCGGCGGCGGAATTTGCGATTCGTTTTGCGTAACGCCGACTCAGGATCAAGCGAGAGATAGCGCGCGATGTTGACCAGCACGAAGAAAAGATCGCCGACTTCATCTTCCAGCCGCGAACGCAACTCAGGAGAAATCTTCACTCCACGCGAGCCCGCTACTCCAGCCGCCGATTCCGGCTGCGGACCGGGCGCCGGATACTCTGCAAGATTCTGGCGAAGCTCTTCGGTCTCCTCGTTCAGCTTGTCGAAAAGCCCTTCGACATTCGGCCAGTCGAAGCCGACATGCGCTACACGCGAGCTGATCTTGTAAGCCTCCATCAGCGACGGCATCGTGGAAGACACGCCGGCAAGCACCGACTCGGGATGATCTTCCTTCTTGGCGTCCTCTCCAGCCTCTTGCTGGCGCTTCTTCTTTTCCTCGGCCTTGAGCGCCTGCCAGTTGCGCAGAACCTCGCCGGGCGTATCGGCCTTAACATCGCCAAAGACGTGGGGGTGACGATCGACCAGCTTGTTGCAGAGCCGGTCAAGGACGTCGTCAATGGAAAAGCGCTTCTCCTCCGCCGCCATCTCCGCATAGAAGAGCACTTGCAGCAGCAGATCGCCCAGCTCGCTGGTCAGCTCCTCCCAGTCGCGCGTGTCGATGGCTTCCACCACCTCGTACGCTTCTTCCAGCGTGTAGGGCTTGATGGTATCGAAGGTCTGCTCGCGGTCCCATGGGCATCCGCCTGGGCCGCGCAGCCGCGCCATGATCGACACCGCGCGTTCAAATCGTTCGCCTGTGGTTGGCATCAGAAGACCGCTTTTCGCTCTTAGCTCGTAGCTCTTAGCTCTTAGCTCTTAGCTCTTAGCTTTTAGCCGTTAGCTCGCTGCTCGTAGCTCGTAGCAAGGCCAAATGCCAAGTGCTAAGTGCTAACTGCTGCCGTTCAATCCAGATCGAAGTCCCGCAGCGGCTTGCCCGTGTCCGGCGTTTCCTTGGCGCGTTTGAGTGCCTCCTGGAATTTCTTTTCCAGCAGATCACCCTGGTGTTTCTGCGCCTCCACCGACTGGCGGAAGATGGACTCTTTGCGGCTGTCCTGGTCCTTCATCGCACGGGCAGCGGCTTCCAGGTCCTCGAACGTCTTGGGAACGGCCTTCGCGGTGTGAGCGATCACAGCCTTGACTTCAGGGTCGATCTTCAGGGTTGCGCCGCAGCACGGGCAGGCAACTTCGAATTGGGGCGCTGACTTAGCCATGCAGGAATCTTACCCCAGCCGGCAGAAACGAGCTATATCCGGCTTCGCTGGCAAGTAATAACATTTGATCGTTGGAGTTTCACCGCGAGGATGCGACCGACAGAGACACGGGGAATCTAACGTAGAGACGTGATCGTTGACTTTCCACGCTGGCGCGTGCAATTGCGCCGCAATTTTCAACTGACGAATTCTTGAAATCATCCGAGGAGCTTATTCATGGCAGGTACAGTTGATGTCGTCACTCCCCAGCGGACTGTAGAAACGCACGGGCGCACCAAGACTATTGGTTACGCAGCCAGTTCATCCACCTCACCCCTCCAGCCGTTTTCTTTCGAGCGCCGCGATCCCGGATCTGACGATGTTCAAATCGACATCCTATTTTGCGGCGTCTGCCATTCCGACCTGCACACCGTTCGGGACGAATGGGCCGCCTTCATGCCAACCACGTTTCCGGCTGTTCCCGGCCATGAGATCGTCGGACGAGTGAGCAAGGTTGGAGCGCAGGTCCGTAAATTCAAGGAGGGCGATCTGGCTGCTGTCGGCTGCCTGGTCGATTCCTGCCGCAAGTGTGAGAGCTGTAAAGCGGGGCTGGAGAATTACTGCGAGGTCGGGGCCACGTTCACGTACAACAGCCCTGACCCACACCTCGGCGGCGTGACCTACGGCGGATATTCGAAATCAGTCGTTGTGGACGAAAACTACGTGCTGAAGGTCCCGGCCAACCTCGACTCGGCTGCTGTTGCGCCGCTCCTCTGCGCCGGCATCACGACGTATTCGCCGCTGCGCCACTGGAAGGTCGGGAAAGGTCAGAAGGTCGGCATCGTCGGCCTCGGCGGTTTGGGGCATATGGGCGTGAAACTAGCGCATGCTCTCGGCGCCGACGTCACGCTGTTTACTACTTCGCCCAACAAGAAGGACGATGCCAAGCGACTGGGCGCACAACACGTCATCATTTCGAAAGACCAGGCGGAGATGGAAAAGCACATCCGCAGCTTTGACTTTATCCTCGACACCGTCTCCGCCGAGCACGACCTCAACGCGTACCTGAATCTGCTGAAGCGCGATGGTTCGATGGTGTTGGTGGGCGCGCCCGAGAAGCCGGCGCCCGTCGCGGCTTTCAATCTCATCATGGCGCGGCGCAGACTTTCAGGATCGGGGATCGGGGGCATTCCCGAAACCCAGGAGATGCTGGATTTCTGCAGCAAGCACGGCATCACCGCGGACATCGAACTGCTTCCGATTCAGAAGATCAACGAAGCCTACGAACGCTTGCTGCGCAGCGATGTGAAGTACCGTTTCGTGATTGATATGGCGTCGCTCGGATAGTTCTTTATGCTATTGACGTTCGGAATTGTCATTACGAGCGTCAGGGGTTGGCGCGAGGAATCTGCTTTTCGATGAAGTACGAACAGCAGATCCCTGGCTTCGCTCGTGATGACAATCCAATTGCTATTTTGCCTCGACTGGTTCAGCCTCGACGAGTTGCCGGTTCTGCTGCAGCCGTTCTTTCTCGACCACGAAATTTCCCAGGAACAGCATGTCCATTTCGCTGCGCGAGAAAGTGCTGAAGGCGTTGGCGGGAGTATTCACGATCGGCTCGCCCTTCAGGTTGAACGACGTGTTGAGCACGGCCGGAATTCCGGTAGCCTGCGAGAACCGCTTGATCAGTCCGTGATAGCGAGGACTGGCGTCCTCAAAGACCGTCTGGAGGCGTCCAGTGCCGTCGACGTGAGTGATGGCCGGCAGTGCGCTGTGCTTCGACGGCCGCACCGGTACAACGTACAGCATGTAGCGCGCCGGATAGTGCTCCATCGCATTGGGTAGCTCGAAGAATTCTTCCGTGCGTTCGGCCAGCACTGAGGGCGCGAACGGCCGATACGGCTCGCGAAACTTAATCTTGGTGTTGACGATGTCCTTCATGTTCGGGTTGCGCGCATCGGCCAGGATGCTGCGATTGCCCAGCGCGCGCGGTCCCCACTCGAATCGGCCCTGGAACCAGCCAATCACGTTGCCCTGCTGCAGGCGTTCCACCGCAAGGTCGAGTAGCTTGTCGTCATCGTCCACTCGCTGATACGGAATCCCGTTCTCCGTAAGAAACTGCTGCACCTCGGCGTCAGAGTATCCTCTGCCCCAATAAGCATGATCCATGCGGAAGCGCCGCTTGTTGCCCAGCAGCATGTTGTCGGCCCACAGAGCGGCGCCCAGCGCACCACCACCATCTCCGGCGGCTGGCTGGATAAAGATGTCGTCGAACGGGGTCTCGCGCAGGATGCGGTGATTAGCGACGCTGTTCAGGCCAACACCGCCGGCAATGCAGAGCTTGGTCAGGCCCGTCTCTTTTTGCAGCTGCCGCGCCATGCAGATCAGGACCTCTTCCGTCACCTGCTGGATGCTGGCGGCGATATCGGCGTAGTGCTGGTTCTGCTTGCAAAGTTCATTGAAGTTCGACGGCGGATCGCCGAAGTATGTCGGGAAACCTGAATCCGCCGTGAAGAATAAAGTTTTGGGTGGCCGCGGATCGCCAAAAAGCTGCTCGAACTTCTTATTGAAGGTCCGCGTGGTCGAGTGCTGGAAGCAAAAATAATCCATGTCCAGCGAAAACGATCCGTCTGACTCCTGCCGGATCACCTTCCACACCTTTTCGACGTAGCGAGGCTGCCCATAGGGCGCCATGCCCATCACCTTGTACTCGCCTTCATTCACTTCGAAACCGAGAAACGCGGTGAACGCGCTGTACAGCAGTCCCAGGGAGTGGGGGAACATCATCTGCTTACGAATTTCGATCTGATTGCCGCGACCAACGCCCCACGTTCCTGTTACCCATTCGCCTACACCATCCACGGTCATGATGGCGGCTTCTTCAAAGGGCGAACACAGGAACGCGCTCGCGGCGTGCGACATGTGATGCTCGCTATACAGGATCTTCTCCGTCGGAATGCCCAACTCAGCCGAGATCTTCGAGCCCACCCACAGCTTGTCGATCATCCACGTGATCATCGACTCGCGAAAAACTTTGTACGACTGCGGATAGGTCTGCAACACGCTCATCAGGATGCGGTCGAATTTGCGGAATGGCTTCTCGTAGAAGACCACATAGTCCAGGTCTCCAGCCTGAATTCCACCGCTCTCCAGGCAGAACTTGATGGCATGATGCGGGAACCCGAAGTCATGCTTGATGCGGCTGAAGCGCTCTTCCTCGGAGGCGGCAATCAGCTTGCCGTCCTGCAGGAGCGCAGCTGCGGCGTCGTGGTAATAACAGGAGATTCCCAGGATATTCATGTCAGCCTTGGCGGCGGGCCTCTTCAAGGGTATTGGGGATGGCGGGATGGTCAAACCACTTCTCAGGGCGCTTCTTGATGTGCATCGAGTCGGCGAAGGCGCGTACCACCAGGCCGAAGGGCAGGATCAGCACCGAATAAATCAGAGTCAGCAGGACGCGAGCCTGGAAGTTGCCGATCGCATGCCCAATCTTCTTCCAGCGTCCTGATATCTTCGCCCTCAACGCAGCAGGCAAGCAAAACCAGATCACGACAGCCAGAACGACGACGGCCAGGACGGTCCGCCAGTGCAGCTTTATGAAATGAAGCAACATCGTGCGTTTTCCCCTAGAAGAACGAGTAGATAAACGGCGCGATGGCGGAGCTCTGCGCCAAAATCAGCAGCACCGCGAAAACCGCCAGAGCGATCAGGATCGGCGTCAGCCACCAGCGTTTGTTGCTCCAGAAGAAAGAAAACAGTTGTCCCGCCGTGCTGAAACGCTGACCCGTGGTCCTGAAAATCCCCATATCCCTCTCCCCAAAGTCAAAGCGGCCCTCGCAGACCAAGGGGTCTGAGGCAGTGCGAAAGACCGTGCCTGATTTTACCTTACTTTGTAGCGGATTCAGCAAGCCCGAACGCAAAGCCTCTGTCCGGATGTTGCAACTTTGGGACACTCCCAATTGCAACCTTCCCCCCACCCTTGCCAACTGCCCTATAATGAAATGTTCGTCCCTCCGTTCTCATCGAGTTAGTAAGGGGTATTGATGGCCACAACTGAATTCGCCGTACACGGTGCCGACCAAGGCGCCGTGCGTGAGCCTGTCGTCAACGACTTCAGCATCCAGGTCGCAACGGTAAACGGATCGGGCTCGCAGAGCGCGAATACCGTTCTGCTGCGCGCCATCTTCCAGATGGGCGTGCCCGTCTCCGGCAAGAACATGTTCCCTTCGAATATTGCCGGCTTGCCGACCTGGTACACCATTCGCGCCAGCAAGAAGGGTTACATCGCGCGCAAGAAGGAAATCGACTTCCTGGTGGCGATGAACTCGGAAACCGCGCGCGAAGACGTGATGTCGCTGGCGCCGGGCGCGGTCGCGCTCTACGACGAGCCGCTGAAGCTGAACGAGCTGCGCTCCGATCTCATCTTCTACCCCGTGCCCTACGACAAGATCACCGCTGCGGCCTGTCCTGAATCGAAGCTGCGCAAGTTGGTGAAGAACATGGTGTATGTCGGCGTGGTGGCGCGGCTGCTCAACCTCGACATGACCGAAGTGGAGAAGGCGCTGCGCAAGCAGTTCGCGAAGAAGGTCAAGGCGGCCGAACTCAACTGGGGTGCAGCCAAGGCCGGCTACGAGTACGCCGCCGCTTCTCTCACCAAAGCCGACCCGTTCACCATCGAGCGCATGAACAAGACCAACGGGATGATCATCATCGACGGCAATTCGGCGGCGGCCATCGGCTCCATGTTTGCCGGAGTAACCGTGGTGACATGGTATCCCATCACGCCTTCGTCATCGCTCGTCGAGACCCTCATCGAGTACATGAAGGAATATCGTATTGGCGCTGATGGTAAAGCTACTTTTGCCATCGTTCAGGCTGAAGATGAACTCGCCGCAATCGGCATGGTTCTGGGCGCAGGATGGGCCGGAGCTCGCTCCATGACGGCCACTGCCGGTCCTGGTATTTCGCTGATGGCCGAGTTTGCCGGATTGGGATACTACGTCGAGATTCCCGGTGTCATCTGGGACATCCAGCGCGTAGGCCCGTCGACTGGCTTGCCGACGCGCACCGCTCAAGGCGACATCTCTTTCGTCGCCACACTCTCGCACGGCGACACCCACCATCCCATGCTGATCCCCAGCGACCCGAGCGAGTGCTTCAGTATGGCCAGCGAGGCTTTCGACTTGGCCGAGCAACTCCAGACGCCTGTGTTTGTCATGTCGGACCTTGACCTCGGCATGAATAACTGGATGTCTCAGCCATTCCAGTATCCGGAGAAGCCGCAGAATCGCGGCAAGGTGCTAACGGCGGAAGACCTCAATCGCCTGGGCGGTTTCGCGCGCTACAAGGACGTGGATGGCGATGCGATCGGCTATCGCACGCTGCCGGGAACAGACCATCCAGCAGGCGCGTGGTTCGCGCGCGGCAGCGGTCACAACGAGAAAGGCCAGTACAGCGAGCGTCCGGACGATTATGCCAACAACATGGACCGACTGGCGAAAAAGTTTGAGACGGCGCGCTCATTGGTTCCCCGCCCCGAGATTGTGCGTAACGACGGCCACGAGGTGGGCATCATCGCCTATGGGACTTCTCACCACGCGCTGGTCGAGACTCTGGACCAGTTACAAACCGAGTACGGCGTGAAGGCCGACTACCTGCGGCTGCGCGCGTATCCGTTCACCCGCGAAACTCACGAGTTCATCGCCGCACACAAGCGCGTCTACATCGTCGACCAGAATCGCGACGCGCAGATGCTGGAGCTGTTGAAGCTCGACATTGTGATTCCGGACATCATTAAGCTGCGCAGCGTTCGCCACTACAACGGACTGCCCATCGACGCGCGCTCCGTCACCGACGAAATCATCTCCCAGGAGGGCAAGTAAATGGCAGCCACAGCTACACCGCCGCCCCCGGCCAAAACGAATCGCATCGGCCTCACCGTACTTGACTATCGCGGAGGCAAAACCACGCTCTGCGCCGGTTGCGGTCACAATGCCATCTCCGAACGCATTATCGACGCGTTCTACGAGATGGGCATCGCGCCCGAGCGCGTCATCAAGATGTCAGGCATTGGCTGTTCGTCGAAGAGCCCGGCGTACTTCATGGGGCGTTCGCACAGCTTCAATGCAGTCCACGGCCGCATGCCCGCGGTGACGACGGGCGCGGTGTTGGCGAATTCAAAGATCATTGCGCTAGGCGTCAGCGGCGACGGCGACACAGCGTCCATCGGCATCGGGCAGTTCGTGCACCTGATGCGCCGCAATCTGCCGATGATCTACATCATCGAAGACAACGGCGTGTACGGACTGACCAAAGGGCAGTTTTCCGCGACCGCCGACCTTGGCTCGAAGTTGAAGACCGGCGTCATCAACGATCTGCCGCCGATCGATACTTGCGCGCTGGCGATCATGCTGGGCGCGACCTTCGTCGGACGCTCGTTCTCTGGCGACAAGCGCCAGCTGCACACCATGTTGAAGGCAGCGCTATCGCATCGCGGCTCGGTGATGCTAGACGTCATCTCGCCGTGCACCACCTTCAACGATCACGAGGGCTCGACCAAGTCCTACAAATTCGTGAAGGACCACGAAGAGCCGCTGCACGACGTGGACTTCGTTCCGCACTTCCACGACATTGCGGTGGAGTACGAGGAGGGATCGAGCCTGAATGTCATGATGCACGACGGCTCCTCGTTGCGCTTGCGCAAGCTGGAGCACGATTACGATCCCACCAACAAGGTTGAGGCCGTAAAGCGCCTGATGCAGTCGCACGATGCCGAGGAGGTGCTCACCGGCGTGCTCTACGTGAATACCACCGCGCCCAACTTCATCGACATGATCAACATGACCGAGCAGCCTCTGGCGACCTTGCCCGAAAGCGTCACCCGGCCTTCGCGTCAGGCGCTGGAGGAGTGCATGGAGGCGCTGCGATAGTTATCATCCTGAGCGATAGCCTCCTTCGACTGTCATCCTGAGCGGAGGCGGCGTTGGTTTTGTGCCGCCGGAGTCGAAGGACCCCTATTTAACCTAGGACGGCGCAGTTTGCCCAACCCACTTCGCCCCTGTAATCTAAGTTCGCAGCGCAGCTTATGGAGGCGTCTTTTTGGAACCCGGCGCGGTGAAGTCGTCCGAGACTAAACCCCTCCCTGAACAGAAGAATCCGCAGTCGCGCAAACAGCGCGCTCTTCTACTTTTATTTTCTGTTGTTCTTTGCCTGATCCTTTTCCTGGGCCTCGACGCCGCTTACAGCGCGGTCGTTGTGCGCCGCGCTCCGGCCATCACGGCGCAGGGCACCTGTTTCAAGTCTGATCCCATACGGCATCACTCGCTGCAGGCGGATTGCACCTGCGTCCGGCACTGGGGCAAGAATTCCTATTCGTTCGCAACCGACAATCTGGGTTTTCGTGACCAGACGGTCCGCCAGGTTCCACTCACGACCACCCAGCCAAGGATTCTGCTGCTGGGCGATTCCTTTACCGAAGGCATGAGCGCCTGGCCGGACACCTACGTCGGCCAGATCGCGGCGCACTTTCCGCGATATGAATTCCTCAACGGCGGTATTGAGAGCTATGCTCCGTCCAACTATCTCAACGTCGCGCGACAGTTGATCGACAAAGGTGTGAAGTTCGACGAGGTCATCGTCTTTATTGACATGTCAGACGCGCAGGACGAAGCTGCGTTTTATCAGGACAAGAATCCAACGGGCGCAGTCGATGGTCCTGCACAAATCGTTCACAACGACAGCTGGTATGCCAGCTTGCGATCGTTTATCAGCGAGCATCTTCTGATCACCAACAGCATCTTTGACCGGGTGGAGCGGTTGGCAGTGGAGCACGGCTTCTATTACTTGAACATTGGACACGGACAGCTGTTCGATCTGCCGCGCTCAGCATGGACGTATCGCGCTGTCTCCGACGCCGAGCCCTACGAGATCGGATATGCCCCGCTGGGCCTGGAAGCAGGTCTTCGGAAAGAAGAATCGAAGATGACTACCCTGTGGAAGGAACTGCAGCAGCGCGGCATTCCGATCAGCGTGGTGGTTTATCCCTGGCCGGCGCAAGTTGCGCACGATACCGCGGGGTCACGGCAGGTAACCATGTGGCGCGATTGGTGCTCCGGCAAGTGCAAGCGCTTCATCTCAGTCTTTCCCGATTTTATTGCCGCCAAAAATGCGTGTCCGGCGGGCCAAGCTGGCTGCTGGTATCTGAAAGACTTCATCTTTGGGGACGAGCATTACTCTCGCGCAGGCAATGCTCTGGTAGCAGACACCGTGGCCAGCAGTCTAGAAAAGAATCCTCCAGCCAAACTTCCATGAACGTGGCGGGCCAGGCGACCCTTATACGCTGGCATCGACCAGGCCTATGACTCTTTCACGTCGAAGTATTGCGCCATCTTGCGGAACTTGTTGTAACGCGCGTTCAGCAGCTCAGCCGTCGGCAACTTCTCCAGCTCGGACAGCTGCTTGTCCAGAACGTCGGCTACTGCATTGGCCGCTGCGTCGTAGTCATGTTGAGCTCCGCCGGCCGGCTCCGGGATGACTTCGTCGCAGATGCCCAACTCCAGGTTATCTCCTGCCGTGATGCGTAAGGCAGCAGCCGCTATATCTTTCTTGCTTGAATCGCGCCACATGATCGACGCGCAGCCCTCCGGCGAGATCACCGAATAAATCGTGTTCTCCAGCATGAGCACGCGATCGGCAACGGCAATGGCCAGCGCGCCGCCACTGCCGCCTTCGCCGGTGATCACGGCGATGAACGGAACCTGTAGCCGCGCCATCTCCCGCAAATTATGCGCTATAGCTTCCGCCTGTCCGCGCTCTTCGGCGCCCAGTCCGGGATACGCGCCCACGACATCGATCAGCGAGATGACCGGGCGTCCCCACTTCTCGGCGAACTTCATCGCGCGCAGCGCTTTGCGATAGCCTTCCGGATTAGGCTGGCCGAAGTTGCGATGGACGCGCTGCTTGGTGTCGCGGCCCTTCTGCGTTCCCAGCACCAGCACTTCCCTACCTCGAAAGCGGGCCATGCCGCAGACCATGGCGGCATCGTCGCCGAAAGCGCGGTCGCCGTGGATCTCGCTGAAGTCAGGAAAAATTCGCTCAATGTAATCCAGCGGATAGGGACGATTGGGATGGCGCGCCAGCTCGGCGCGCTCCCAGGGCGTCAGTTGTCCAGACATCTGGCGCCGGAGAGATTCCACGCGTTCGTGCAGTCCCTGCAACTGCTTCAGGGCCGCTTGATTGTCTCCAGCCACGCCTTGCAGTTGCTGTATCTGCTCTTCGATTTTCAGCAGTTCTTCTTGCGCTTTTGAGGCAGCTTCCATATTGGGGTCGTTTCGCTTGGTGGCGGCCCGGTACAACGCTTCGGCCGCGTACAGCCAGAAGTCCAGCGCGGACAACATTCCGGATTGCGCAGGCGTCAGCTGGGTTTCGTCGGGCACCGCGGTGTTGGATGCAGGCCGGGCTTAATCAATGACGCGTACGCTGCCGCGACCGCACAACTCTTCCACACGATTAATAAACGCCCGGTCCGGCAACACATTATAGCCTTCCGCTTCCATCACTGCGGTAAAGTCGCCCCTGCGCTCCAGATCGAACAGGACGCGGGCCTCGCCCTTGCGCTCGCGACACAACGTCTGCAGCTCATCGATGGTGGTGGCCGACGCCGTCTCCAGCGCCACTTTGATGCGCAAGTGGCTCGGCAACTTCGGCCGCGCATCCTCCAGCGGCGTGATATCGCCGATCATGACCTTGGGGTTCGACCCTTCCTCCACGCGTACGCCTCCCTTGATCAGCACCGGAACGGTCAGCTTCAATCTCTCTGCCAGCCTGCGATACGGCTCGGCGAAGCACAGCACATCCACCGAGCCGTTCATGTCTTCGAGCTGCCCTTGCGCGTAGAGATCGCCCTTCTTCGACTTGGCGACGCGTATGCCCTTCAGGATTCCGCCGACCAGGATTTCGTCCTTGCCTGTGGACGACTTCAGCTCGCCGATGTCCGTGGTTGAGAGCGCGTGGAAGTCCAGCAACTTCTCCTGATACTTCTCCAGCGGATGTCCGGTGATGAAGAAGCCCAGTATCTCCTTCTCGAAGCCGAGCCGCTGGTGCTCATCCCAGTCGGGAGTGTTGGGCAGTGGCTTCTCGTCGACGCGCGTTTCCTCATCCTGCTGAAACACGCCGAAGAGGCCGTGCTGTCCGAGTGCGGCATCCTTCTGCGCCTTCTGCGCGTTGTCCATGGCGCTGTCGACCACAGCCATCAGCTGCGCGCGACGGCCCAGCGGATCCATGGCGCCACTCTTGATCAGCGACTCGACCACCCGCTTGTTCAGCAAATGGAGATCGACGTTTTCGCAGAATTGGTAGAACGACTTGAAATTGCCATTCTTCTTGCGCGCCGCCACAATCGATTCGATGGCGTTGTGGCCGACGTTCTTAACCGCCGCCAAACCGAAGCGGATTGCCTCGCCGTGCGGCGTGAAGTACGCGTCGCTGACATTGATGTCCGGCGGTTCGACGGGAATACCCATCTCGCGACATTCGTTGATGTACTTCACCACATCGTCCGTGCTGCCTGAGACCGAAGTCAACAGCGCTGCCATGAACTCGACCGGATAGTGCGTCTTGAGATAAGCCGTCTGGTAGGCCAGCAGCGCATAGGCAGCCGAGTGCGACTTGTTGAAACCGTATCCGGCGAACTGCTCCATCAGGTCGAAAATCTTCTCCACCTTCTTCGCGTGGAAGCCGCGCTCGGTAGCGCCGCGCACGAAGCGCTCACGTTGCCTGGCCATGGCCTCGGGATCTTTCTTGCCCATAGCGCGACGCAGCAGATCGGCCTCTCCCAGCGAGTAGCCGGCCAGCCGGTTGGCGATCTGCATCACCTGTTCCTGATAAACGATGACACCAAGTGTCTCCTTCAGGATCGTCTCTAGCTCCGGCAGCTCGTACTCGATCTTCTTGCGGCCCCACTTGCGCTCGATGAAGTCTTCGATCATGCCGCCCTGGATCGGGCCCGGACGGTAGAGCGCGTTCAAAGCGGTGAGGTCTTCAACGGCAGTGGGCTTGTAGTGCCGCAGCACATCCCTCATGCCGTGCGATTCAAACTGGAAGACGCCCGAGGTCAGTCCGGTGTGAAAAACTTTTTCGTAGGTTACCTGATCGTCGAGTGCCAGCGTCTGCAAGTCGAGTTGCTCACCGCGCGTCTGCTGGATCAGCCGCAGCGCGGCATCGATGATGGTGAGCGTGGTAAGCCCGAGGAAGTCCATCTTCAACAGGCCCAGCTTCTCCACCGCCTTCATGTCGTAGGCGGTTACAATTTCGTCGTTCTTGGTGCGATGCAGCGGAACCAGTTCGGTCAGCGGCTGCGGCGCAATCACCACGCCCGCCGCGTGCACACCCGCATTGCGTACCAGGCCTTCCAGCTTCTTGGCGGTGTCGATCAGCTCTTTTGTCTGCGGCTCAGTTTCGTAGGCAGTCGCCAGCGGCGGCGAATCTTTCAATGCCTGGCTGAGCGTGATGTTCAGCGTGGTCGGAATCATTTTGCCGATGCGCTCAACTTCGGCATAAGGGATGTCCATTGCGCGGCCCGAATCCTTGATCGCGGCTTTCGCTGCCATGGTGCCGAAGGTAATGATCTGCGCCACCTGATCGCGCCCGTACTTCTGCGTGACGTATTCAATGACTTCACCCCGCCGGTTCATGCAGAAGTCGATGTCGATGTCGGGCAGACTGATGCGCTCGGGATTAAGGAAGCGCTCGAACAGCAACTCATTCTGTAGCGGATCGATGTCGGTGATGCTGAGCGCATACGCGACCAGTGATCCCGCGGCTGATCCACGGCCCGGCCCAACCGGAATGTTGCGCTCCTTGGCGTAGCGGATGAAGTCCCAGACGATAAGGAAGTAGCCTGCGAACTGCATCTGACGGATCATCTCGATCTCGCGCGAGAGTCGCTGCTCGTAATCCTCCAGCGAGTGTTTCAGCCGGCCCATGGTCTGGAGTTCGCGCAGAATGTTCAGCCGCTTGGCAAAACCCTCGCGACTGACGTGCTCGAAGTAATCGGGCAGCGAGTAGCCGGAAGGCACCTCGAACTGCGGGAATGGGTCGTGAACTTTTTCTAGCCGAACATTGCAGCGCTCGGCAATCTCCACAGTGCGCGCCAGCACGCGCTCATATCCCGAGAACACCTTGCCCATCTCGGCCGCGCTCTTCACAAAGAACTGGTTGCCGTGGAACTTCAGACGGTTGGTGTCGTGGATCGACTTACCCGTCTGGATGCAGACCATCACGTCCTGAGCGTGCGAATCGTCCTCGCAGAGATAGTGGCTGTCATTGGTGGCAACCAGCGGCAGGTCCAGATCCTGCTCCAGCTTGAGCAGGTCTGCCTGAATTCGCTGTTCATCGGGGACGCCCTGGTCCTGAATCTCGAGATAGAAATTGCCCTTCCCGAAGATGTCAGTGTAGGTTGCGGCGGCGGCGCGCGCGGCCTCGTACTTGCCTTCTGTGAGATTCTCTGCGACCTCGCCCTTTAAGCACGCCGACAAGCCGATCAAGCCCTGCGCATGTTCGGCGAGAAATTTCTTGCTAATGCGCGGCTTGTAGTAGAAGCCGTGCAGCGACGCCTCGGAGACGATCCTCACCAGATTGCGATAGCCCTGATCGTTTTCGGCGAGCACGATGAGATGGTTGTAGCTGTCGCCCTCGGGCGCGGCGCGATGGTCTTCCTTCTTGCAGACGTAGAGCTCGCAACCCAGGATCGGCTTCACGCCCGCTTCTTTCGCGGCGTTCACGAATCTGACCGCGCCGAAGATGTTGCCATGATCGGTCATGGCGACCGCGGGCATGTCGAGCTCTTTGACTCGCTTGACGAGGCGCTCGATCTCGCAAGCGCCGTCGAGCATGGAGTAGTCGGTGTGAAGATGAAGATGAACGAATTCGGATTGAGACATCGCTACTTCTATTTTATGCGTTCGCGGCAGCGTCTGCAGTCTGAGGAAGATGTGGAAAAAGGGTCTGCAATTAAGATTGTGGCGTCCCTGGAGGGGGTCGGATTTATTATTGCCACACCCCACGGCTGAAGCGCTGGGCTATCATCTTTCGTCCCGCGTTGAGGGGACCGGACGCACCGTGAATCATACATTCCTGCTCACGCTTGCCGGAGTCGTTGCGGGTGCTATTGCCGCGATCTCGGGCTTCGGTATCGGCAGCATTTTGACGCCGCTGCTGGCTGCTTGGATTGGCACGAAGCTGGCAGTCGCGGTGGTTTCGATTCCACATTTCGTCGGGACAGCATTGCGTTTCGTGGTGATTCGCGAGCATGTCGACCGCCGCGTGCTGTGGAGCTTCGGCGTCACCAGTGCCGTTGGAGGGCTGGTGGGTGCGGTGCTGCACATTTGGCTGCGCAGCGGTGTGCTCGGTTATGTGCTGGGAGCGCTGCTGGTTTTCGCGGGAGTCACGGGTGTCACCGGCCTGGCCGCGCGCATGAAGTTTGGCCGGCGAGCCGGATGGATTGCGGGCGCGCTTTCTGGCATGTTCGGCGGATTGGTCGGCAACCAGGGTGGAATACGCTCGGCGGCGCTGCTGGGATTTGGCCTGCAACGCGACGCCTTTGTCGCTACGGCGACGGCGATCGCGTTGTTGGTAGATGTTTTTCGCATGCCGGTCTATGCTGCGCTGCAGTTCCGAGAAATTGTCGCGCAATGGCCGATGGCGGCGATCGCGACCGTCGGAGTGGTTGTGGGGACACTGTCGGGAAAGTGGATGCTGCAGCGTATTCCGCAGAACGTGTTCCGCCTTATTGTTTCCAGTATCGTCCTGGCGCTAGGAGTTTGGATGCTGATTCATCCGGGATCGTGAAGAGAACGTCGCTAATGACTGCTGCCCCTCACGAGGTTTATTCTTCCTCGGTGGACGCGGCGCTGAAGCGCCGCTCTACCCGTCCCAAGTTGCAGGTTTCCCGGACGCTTGTATGAGAAAAAGCCCAACCTATATCGCCGCTCACATTCGCCGCGTCCTGGCGGATGGTGCTTCCGCGCCCCACACCGAAGAAGTGCAGCGCTTCTTCAAACATGAGATCAAGTCGCGCGGCTGGTATACGCACGAGTTGCGCAAGGTCGCGGTCCGTTTTCGGCGCACGATCCTTGCAGAACACGATATCCCGTATCTATCGCAGGTCGCTGATCAACTCTTCCGCGGCAATGTCCTCGAAGAAAAAGTGCTCGCGGTTGTGATGCTGCAGGGGATTGTCAGCGATTTTGGCAAGCCGGAGTTTAAGCTTTTCGAGAGCTGGTTGGATCGCATTAGTTCCTGGGCTGACCATGACGGGCTGGTGCAATACTTGATTGGACCGATAATCGCCGCCGATGCGACGTTGTTGAGCCGCCCGCCACGATGGGCGAAATCGAAGAACCGCTGGCATCAGCGTGCTGCCGCCGTCAGCCTGATTCACAGCACGCGGCAGCATAAGAATTTCGAGCACATTCAGCGGATAACCGAGCTGCTGCTGGACAGCGACGACGACATGGTGCAGAAGGGACTGGGCTGGCTGCTGCGCGAGGCAGCCAAGTTTAATCCAGATCAGACGGTTGAGTACTTGATGACGATCCGCGAGCGCACGCCGCGGTTGGTGCTGCGCACTGCGTGCGAGACGCTGCCGGCGGAGACGCGGGA